>OLSE01001885.1_pt1 | contig 14152 bp, 10 predicted proteins | sample 1673191 | NCBI WGS metagenome assembly OLSE01 (sample SAMEA3136764, study PRJEB25190) | human gut metagenome | biome: human gut; feature: human-associated habitat; material: faeces | place: Austria | collected 2013
GGGTGGTAGGAGAGCCGGTCGCGGCGGCTCATCACCACCCACAGACAATCGTCGCGTTTGGTTTCATAGGTCAGCGCTGTCAGGTCATCCCAGCAGTCGGAAACCACGTATTCGGCTTTCGACGAGCGTTTTCCGCGCGAAGGCCGCAGGTATTGCATCGTGCTGGCCGGGGCGTAGAAGACGATCCTGGCACTCGAATTCTCGGCCAGGTTGCGTAATTTCTGCATCCAGAGCTGGAACCCGGCCTCTTTCTCGGCTTTTTCGGGCACGATGACCAGGTGCCGCTTGACGGTGGTGAGCGGTTGTTCGGGGTGGTAGAAGAACGTGGTGACGTTGCTGTAGCCCAGCAGGTCGGCGGCCATCCTGCCGATGCCCGACCCGCCCGGCGTACGGTCGTGGTGCATACCCATCACGATGTCGGAGATATTGCGCTCCTTGACCACGCTGACGATGGCGTTGGCGATGTTCACGTCGTAGCGGAGCAGTTGCTGCATGTAGTTGTCGGCCGATGCCGCCGCCTGCGCCGCCATGTCGAGCAGTTTGCGCCCCTGTTTTTCGAGGTTGGGGTCTTCGACCTTGTTGTCGATGGCGTTCAGCGCATACAGCCCGTTCCGCTCCTTGGCCTTTTTGAGCGTCATGCTCAGGCAGACCAGTTCGTAGGCGGTCTGCTCGTTGGCGAGCGGGATCAGGATATGGTCTTCCTCCTGCGGCTCCTTGTCGTCGTCCTGCGCATTGCGCATTGCGATGTTGTGTGCGCCCCGTTGCGTGGCGAAGGTCGAGACGGTGCAGGTGGCGAGGATCATCAGGATCGTGCCGTTCAGGACGCTTTCGCTCAGCAGGCGGATTGGTTCGCCGTCCGCCGTATGCCCGAGTATGACGTTGTAGCCGACCATGACGGCCGCGAGCGTCGCCGCCACATGGGCGCTGCTCAGCCCGAAGATCACCGTACGCTGGTCGTTCGAGAGCCGGAAGGTCTTTTGCGTGAAATAGGCCGCGAGGAATTTCGCGAGCGTAATCAGGGCGATCATCACCAGCGCCACTTCGATGCTTTCCCAGTCGCGGAAGAACGCCCGGTAGTCGATGAGCATGCCCACGCCGATCAGGAAGAAGGGGATGAAGATGGCGTTTCCCACGAATTCGATCCGGTTCATCAGGGGCGAGGTGCGGGGGATCTGGCGGTTGAGGGCCAACCCCGAGAGGAATGCACCGATGATCGGCTCCAGCCCGGCCATGTGCGCGAGATAGGCTCCCAGGAATACCATCGCCAGCACGAAGATATACTGCGATACGCTGTCGCTGCAATGTTTGAAAAACCAGTGCGCCAGCAGCGGGAACAGGAACAGGATGATGCCGATCGAGAGCAGTACCGAGGCGCTGAGCCTCCACCAGAATGTTTCGTCGACATTGCCCGTGGCCATCCCGACGATGACCGTGAGCAGCAGCAGGGCGAGCGTGTCGGTGATGACCGTGCCGCCGACTGCGATCGTGACGGCCTTGTCGCGCGAGATGCCGAGTTTGCTGACGATGGGGTAGGCGATAAGGGTTTGCGAGGCGAAGAGCCCGGCCAGCAGGATCGAGGAGTAAATCGGGAAGCCCAGGATGTAATACCCGGCCAGGATGCCGAGTCCGAGCGGCACGCAGAAGGTGTAGAGCCCGAAGATGAGGCTGCGCCAGCTGTTTTTCTTGAAATCGGACATGTCCATGTCCAGCCCCGACAGGAACATGATGTACAGGAGGCCGGCCGTTCCCGAGAGGATGATGCTGCTATCGCGCAGAACCAGGTTCAGGCCGTGGGGGCCGATCACCGCACCTGCGATGATGAGCCCCAGCAAATAGGGGATTTTGAGTTTGTTCAGTAACAACGGTGCCGCCAGAATGATGACCAGGATCAGCAGGAATTTCAGGATCGGGTCTTCGAGCGGCAACGTTATGGAGTCTATATGTGCGAATAGGAACATACGGTCGGATTGATGTATTTATACAAAAATATGAAAATCCGCGGTAAAATCCAAACGACGGTGCGTTTTGCCCTGCCGCCGATTAGTCTGCCTATGCTGCGGCCGGTTTTTTTGTGTCCAGGACAACTCACTGTCGATGGGATTGCGACACTGGTAACGAACTGTGGGATAACCGATTTTTGCTCGGAGTCAGCAGAAGGATGAGGGGCATTAGTTCAAAGAGTCTTTTTTAACGACTGATTTGTCGTAGATTTTACTGTCGTGTTCCAAGAGCCTTTAAAAAATAAAGATCGGCGAAAGCAAAAGTCTTTCGCCGATCTTTATTTTTATCAATATCGACTATGGCCAAAAAATTGATTTTGCCAAAGCTATGGCACCTACGACTCCAGCGGGAATTGGGCCACATACGATTCCTATGCCATAGAGACTTGCATCGATTAAATTACTTTGTTGTTTATGATTCATCTGTTTTGCAATGTCGCTCCAAATCATACGGTCACCGGGCGACATTCTGGTTGTTGCCTGGGGTTGATAATATTCAATTAAAATCTCAATCCATGAATTTCGTATTTTTGCAAGAGTTTCAAGTTGAAGTTTTAACTCTTTCTGTTCATTTTGGTGTAGCGTTAAAAAATATGGGCTAACGTAAAACTCCTCTATTTTTTCAGTTAGTAAATTTACATTCGCATCAAACATTATAGATTTGATCTGCATGATAAAGTCTTCAGGAATGACTATTGCCGATGAGTTATCATTACGCGTTTCGGAAGAATAGCTTTTCCGATTTATAAGGGCGAGTTCTTTGGGTGATAATTGGCTAAAATATACATCTGAAAAATTCTTAAAGTGTTCATTTAAATCAATATCAGATTCGGATACTGAAATTTTTTTACATTCCTTAAAAATTGTTCCGACCAAATTTTTGTATAAAGAAGCATATTCACTAGATAGGACATCAACATCTTCTTCATAAATTTGTTGTAAACTTGACGTCGTTTCTACTTCAGAAGAACAGGAGGAAAATGCGGCTACTAAAATAATAGACAAACCGGTGTAAAACAGCAACTGTTTCATTTTTTTCCATTTTTTAAAAGTGAGTAAATGATTAGCAGGACAAATGAGATGATGTAAAGTGATTTGAAGTAAATTTTATTTTCTTCGGTGTCGAATTTAGGCACAGATGTCAAAACGAAATATGAGATAAATAGGGCAATAGAGATGTATAATACCACTTTGTGCGTATATTTATTGAGCCTCATGCGATAAATAATGTTGGTTTATAAAAATAATGTATGGTATAAATATAGTAAATATTTTTCTTTCGGGCAAGAGAAAAAATATTTTTTTTGTTCATTGCGGGATCGTCGTGTCTGATGGCCTTCAAATTGATAATTAGCCATCTGCATGCTTCGGCGAGGCTCGGGAATATTTGCGCCGGCAATCGCTGCCCCCTCCCGCGATGCCGTGTGTCTTGCACATTTTTTGTCCGGCGGAATGTGGCTGTCTGATCGCAATGATGCCGAATTGTGAAATAATGGGGGCCAAGAGCAGGAAATTTGTCAAAAAAAACGTAACTTTGAAAAATCGTATGGATAAAAAATCGTCGCCGATGCGTGTCGACAAAGTAGATAAACGTGTTCTCGGGCCCGTGCTTATGGGCTTCTTTATCATGGGGTTCTGCGATATCGTGGCTCCGATCTCGGGGCGTATCGCCACCGAATTTCCCGCATCGCAGCAGGCGGCCGTGAGTTTCCTGCCTACGATGGTGTTCCTTTGGTTCCTCGTCCTGTCGACCCCCTTGGCGGCACTGATGAACCGCATCGGCCGCAAGAGAACGGCAATGATCGGCTATGCCTTTACCATCGCCGGGTTGCTCGTGCCCTATGCTGCGGGCGTCGGCAGTGCCTTGAGTTGGTATTTCATCGGCTTCGGTCTGCTGGGCATCGGCAATACCGCTATCCAGGTGGCGGTCAATCCGCTGCTGGCGACCATCGTGCCCGAGGAGCGGATGACCAGCTACCTGACCGTCGGACAGATCTTCCGCAATACTGCTCTGTTGCTGCTCGCCCCGATCATCACGGGGCTGGTTTCGCTTTTCGGCGACTGGCGTCTGTTGTTGCCGATTTATGCGGGGCTTACGCTCGTCGGGGCCGTCTGGTTACAGGTGACTGCGGTCGCAGAACCGGCGCAATCGTCCCGTGCGGTCGGTATGGCCGAGTGTTTCCGTCTGCTGCGCAATCGCACCGTGTTGCTATGTACGCTCGGCGTGGCCTGTTTCATCGCTGCGGATGTCGGTATCGGCTTCGTTTCGGTGCGGCTGATCGACAATCCCGATTCGATTCTTACGACTACCGGATTTTACGCTTTGCGCATCGTGGGTACGCTCGTCGGTGCCTGGGTGCTGATTCGTGTCGTCGATGTCAAATACTTGCGCTGGAATATGCTGCTGGCATTGGCGCTCTGCATCGCCCTTTTCGCGGTGCGTTCCGAAGCGGTCGTTTATGCGCTGGTCGGCATCCTCGGCTTCACGATGGCCTGCGTTTTCGCCACGTTTTATGCCGTGGCGACCAAGAGTGCTCCGGGCCGTTCGAACGAAGTCGCCGGACTGATGATCCTGGCCATTTCCGCCGGTGCCCTTTCGGGCCCGATCTGCGGTGCGCTGATCCGCAGTTTCGGTCATCCCCAGGCGGGCTTGATCTGGGTGACGGCTTGTGTCTGCTACCTGCTCTGGGCCGCAACCGTATTGAAATCCGATACCAAGAAATAGAGTTATGAAAAACTGTAAATTACTGATTATAGCGTTGTTGTTTAGTATTTTGACTCTCCCTTCTTCGGGTCAGTCCCGCAGATACGACGATTATGGACGCAGCAGCCGCAGCGGATCGGCGATCAAGGGAGTGGAGTGGGGCGTACTGGCCGGACTCAACTTTCCCCATTTTTCGACTTCCGGTCCGGATTTCGGTATAGATAACCGGCTCGGTTGGCAGGCCGGACTCCAGATCGGCTTGAAATTCCGCTATTTCACCATCGGCCCCGAGGTGCTTTACGTGCGGCAGTCGATCAAGTTGAGCCATGCCGACTACGGAACTCTGAAAATCAAAACCAATTCGATCGATATTCCCCTCATCTTCTCGCTTCGGGCGCTTCCGATGCTGCGGATCAACGTCGGTCCCGTCTTTACGGTGATGAACGATTGCAAGTATGCCGAGGGCAACAACGAGATGTTCTTCGGCAGTATGCGCCCGACGGTTTCCTATATGTTGGGCCTGGGGTTGAATTTCGGACATACACTGATCGACTTCCGTTACAACGGGCAGTTCGATTCGAAAAAGTGTTATTATCCCACCGAAGAGGCGGTCGGGTTCAACATGCGCTCTTACTCCCTGGCATTGAGCGTAGGATTTGTTTTTTAGCTTATGATGGATTCCGAAGATAAGAAGATCGACATCGAGGGGGTGGATCCCCGGGAGCTGTACGGCCCCCAGAATATTTACCTCGAACAGATGCAGGAGTTGCATCCCAACCTCAAAATCATCGCTCGCGGATCTGCGCTCACGGTGCTCGGCCCCCGAAGCGATTCCGAACAGTTTCGGAAACGACTGGACGGGTTGATCGCTTACTACCTCAAATACGGCTATATCTCCAAAGAGTCGGTACAACAGGCTTTTTCGACCGGGGTGATCGAACACGACGCTCCCGTCGATAAGGACGTGATCGTCTATGGCAACAACGGCACGATCGTCCGGGCCCGCACGGTCAATCAGCTCAAGCTGGTGCAGTCCTACGACCGCAACGACCTGCTGCTGGCCATCGGCCCCGCAGGTTCGGGCAAGACCTATACGGCCATCGCCCTGGCGGTGCGGGCTTTGAAAGAAAAACACGTCAAGCGGATCATCCTGACGCGTCCGGCCGTCGAAGCGGGCGAGAAGCTGGGTTTCCTGCCGGGCGACATGAAGGAGAAGCTCGATCCCTATCTGCAACCTCTGTACGATGCGCTCAACGATATGATTCCGCCCGCCAAGCTGCAAAAATACATCGAGGAGGGGACCGTGCAGATCGCGCCGCTGGCCTACATGCGCGGCCGTACGCTCGACAACGCTTTCGTCATTCTGGACGAGGCGCAGAATACGACCCTGCCGCAGATCAAGATGTTCCTTACGCGCATGGGACGTAATGCCAAATTCATCGTCACGGGCGACGTGACGCAGATCGACCTGCCCCGTCGTTCCGACAGCGGATTGACGCGGGCGATGGAGATTTTGCGCGGTGTCGAGGGGATCGGCATCGTGGAGTTCGACCGCCGCGACATCGTGCGGCATCCGCTCGTCAAGCAGATCGTCGAGGCTTTCGACCGCAGCGCTGCCGTCGAAGCGGCACCTGCTCCGGAAACTGGAAAATAGAAACGATAACCAATTAAAATAGAACTACTATGGATAAGAATTTGACCGCTTTGAAACCCGCGTTGGTTTGGAAGCATTTTGCAGAAATCGCCAAAATACCCCGTCCTTCCTCCCACGAGGAGAAGATCCGTGCGTACGTGATCGGCGTGGCCAAGAGTCTCGGCCTGGAGTGCAAGGAGGATGCGGCCCACAATGTCTATGTCCGCAAGCCTGCCTCCAAAGGGATGGAGAACCGCAAAGGTATCGTTCTGCAGGCGCATCTGGATATGGTTCCTCAGAAGAACAACGATAAGAAGTTCGACTTTACCAAGGACCCGATCGAGGCGTATATCGACGGCGAATGGGTGACGGCCAACGGTACGACGCTCGGTGCGGACAACGGTATCGGTGCGGCGGCTATTCTTGCCGTCCTGGAGGACGATACGCTCGAACACGGTCCTCTCGAAGCGCTTTTCACAGCGACCGAGGAGACGGGTATGGACGGTGCGTTCGGCCTGAAGAAAGGGGTGCTGCACGGTGACATCCTGCTTAACCTCGATTCCGAGGAGGAGGGCGAGTTGTATGTAGGCTGCGCCGGCGGCGTGGATGCCAACATCACGTTCAAGTATAAGGCGGAGCCGACTCCGGCACGGAATTACCGGGCCGTGAAGCTGGTTGTCAAAGGTCTTAAGGGTGGGCACTCCGGTATCCAGATTGTCGAACAGCGTGCCAATGCCAACAAATTGCTGTTCCGTTTCATCCGTGAGCAGAAGAAGTCGATGGACATCCTGCTTTGCTCGGTGGACGGCGGCGGTCTGCGCAATGCGATTCCGCGCGAGGCGACCGCTACGCTGATGGTCCGCACCAAGGATCTCGAGCAGCTGACCAAAGAGCTGAAAGCGTATGAAAAGGTCGTGAAGGCCGAGTTCGCCGGGATCGAGGACGCTGTTTCCATCAAACTGACCGAAACCGAAGCCCCTGAAACGATGATCGCCAAGGAGGTGGCGGAGAATCTGATCCGTGCGGTCGTAGGCTGCCCGAACGGGGTGCAGAAGATGTCGGTGTCGATGCCCGGACTGGTGCAGACGTCGAGCAACCTGGCCCGCGTGGTATCCGACGGCAAGACGGTGAAGTTGCAGTGTCTGCTCCGCAGTTCGGTGAACTCCGAGAAGGAGGAGCTGGGCGAGGCGATCTCCGCCGTGTTCGAGCTGGCCGGCGCTAAGGTGGAACTCACGGGTGCCTACAACGGTTGGAAACCCAATCTGGATTCGCCGATTCTGGCTGCGATGAAGGCTTCCTACAAAGCGCTTTTCGGCAAGGAACCTGCGGTTACGGCCATTCACGCCGGTCTGGAGTGCGGCATCATCGGTACGAATTACCCTAAGCTTGATATGATTTCTTTCGGCCCGACCATTTGCTATCCCCACTCTCCGGACGAAAAGGTGAACATCGCTTCCGTCGGCAAGTTCTATGAATTCCTGGTCGATACGCTGAAGAACGCTCCCCTAAAATAAGTCGTTTTGGAGGAGATGTCCTTGCCCGGCGGTGGTCGGCGTTGGTTCGTCATTGTCAATCCCGTGGCCGGAGGTGGCCGCGGGCTTGACCATTTTCCCCTGATCTCCAAGCTCCTGCGGGATGCCGGAATCCAGACCGAACCGGTCTTCACCGAACATAAGTTCCATGCGACGGAACTGACCGTGTCGGCCGTGAAGCAGGGATTCCGCCGCATTATCGCCGTAGGGGGCGACGGTACGCTGCACGAAGTCGTGAACGGTCTTTTTATTCAGCAGACGGTCGATCCCCGCGAGGTGCTGCTGGCCGTTGTCGCCGTGGGAGCGGGGAACGACTGGATCCGCACGTTCGGCGTGCCGAATCGCTATCAGGATGCGATCCGCGCTATCAAGGAGGGACATTCGTTTTTACAGGATGTCGGAGTCGTTTCTTACGAAGAGGCTCACTACCGTCAGCACCGTTATATGGCTAATGTGGCCGGTATGGGGTTCGATGCGATGGTAGTCAAGAAATACGCCCATCTCAAGAAGAAAGGACACAGCAACAAGTGGCTCTATACGTGGTGCATGATCCGTTCGTTCTTCAGCTACAAATCGACGGGCGTGAAGGTTTGGATCGACGACCGGCTGGTTTACAACAACCTGTTGATGAGCATCGCCATCGGTGTCTGCAAATACAACGGCGGCGGTATGCAGCAGTTGCCCGAGGCGGTGGCCGACGACGGACTGCTGGACGTGTCGCTGATCCGTCCCGTCCATTTCTGGCATATCCTGTTCCGCTTCCGTTATCTGTTCAACGGCGGGATTTACCGGATTCGGCATATCCTGCAGGAGAGGGGCAGCCGTATCCGCATCGAATCTTCGCCGGAGATCAGCGTCGAGGTCGATGGCGAATTGTTGGGGGAGTCTCCGTTGGAGTTTTCCGTATTGCACCGAGCTGTTCGGATCGTGGTTTCGGAGGAGTTCCTCAAGCGGGAGAGCTATCCGTTGTGTTCGTGCAATATCGTCTGATTTGATCGTATTATGCGACGAAGGCCGGAATCCACATGGATTTCCGGCCTTCGTCGCATATTCCATCGCCGTTGCAACGGGGACGGTTTGCACCCGCAGCGGGCGGCGTTGCTGCGCACTCTTGCTGAAATTGCCGCCTCCTGTGGCGCTGCGGAACTCTTTCTCGGAATGCGAAAGGGTGAGTATGGTTTTTTATCGGCGCATCGGTTGCGTACCTGACAAGATTGTAATCGGTTACCCTCTTGCTCCGCGCTTGTCGTCTTGTCGAAACCCGGCTGTTTTTACCGTTTTATAATTTATACCGGAGCTGTTGTTCGGTCTTTAGTCCCGGGTCCTGTGCCGGGCTTGTCTGTTCGGAATCAACGAACAAAGTCTTCGTCAAACGCAAGTTATCGGGGAGATTTTCGTATCTTTGACTTCGTCTAAAATACTTCGCCTGGGCAAAATGCAAATAAATTTGCTTTTGCACGCGGCTTATTCGTATCTTTGCATTTCCGAACGACGGTATATCGACCGTCTTCGCGGGGGCACCTGCATTTTGCCGATGCCTGTCGAACGGATAATATTAAAAACGAAAGATATTCAATGGCTTTACAATGCGGTATCGTGGGGCTGCCCAACGTGGGTAAATCGACCCTTTTCAACTGCCTGTCCAACGCCAAGGCGCAGGCGGCGAATTTTCCTTTCTGTACGATCGAGCCCAACGTGGGCGTCATCACCGTTCCCGACGAGCGGCTCATTCGGCTCGCGGAGATCGACAATCCCAAGCGGGTGGTTCCCACCACTATCGAGATCGTCGATATCGCCGGACTGGTGAAAGGTGCCTCGAAAGGCGAGGGGCTGGGCAACAAGTTTCTGGCCAACATCCGCAACACGAACGCCATTATTCATGTGCTCCGTTGTTTCGAGAACGATAACATTACCCATGTCGATGGTTCGATCGACCCTGTGCGCGACAAGGGTATCATCGATACCGAGTTGCAGCTCAAGGACCTCGAAACCATCGAGAACCGCCTTGCCAAGACCCAGAAGCAGGCTGTCGTGGGCGGGGACAAGCAGGCCAAACGTGCCGTGGAGATCCTGTTGCAGTACAAGGCCGTCCTGGAGCAGGGTTTGAGCGCCCGGACCGTGGAGCTCGAGAAAGAGGACCGCAAGCTGGTCGCCGACCTCAACCTGCTGACCGACAAACCGGTGCTCTACGTCTGCAACGTTGATGAGAAGAGCGCCGTGACGGGCAACGAACATACCCGGGCCGTCGAGGCCGCCATTGCCGACGAGCGGGCCGAGATGCTGATCGTCGCCGCAGCTACCGAGGCCGACATCGCCGAGCTGGACGAGTACGAGGAGCGCCAGATGTTCCTCGAAGAGATCGGCCTGAAGGAGTCGGGCGTGGCGCGTCTGATTAAAGCGGCCTATAAATTGCTGGATTTGCAGACGTTCTTCACGACCGGTGCCGACGAGAGCCGTGCCTGGACTTTCCGCCGGGGCATGAAAGCGCCCCAGACCGCCGGCATCATCCACACCGATTTCGAGCGGGGCTTCATCCGTGCCGAAGTCATCAAGTACGACGACTATGTGGCGCTGGGTTCCGAAAAGGCCTGCCGCGACCAGGGCAAGATCGGGGTTGAGGGTAAGGAGTACGTGGTGCAGGACGGCGACATCATGCACTTCCTGTTCAACGTGTAGTGCCGCGCTGCCGTTTACGGTAGCGGGCGGGGCGCCGCCGGATGCGGTGATCGTGTCCTGTTGAAAACGCCGGACCGGAAGCGGCCGATGAATTGCGGCGGGTTAGCAAATATAATTCTTAAAATATTACGGTTATGAAAGCGTATTGGAAGTACCTCATCATCGGTGCGGCGATCGTCGTCAGTGCCTGGTTGCTCGCAAGGGCGTACACATATAAATACCACGCGCAGGAGACGATCGTGGTGACGGGCCTCGGCGAAACCGAGTTCTCGTCCGACCTGATCGTCTGGAACGGTTTCATCACCGCCGAGGCGCAGAACGTCGAAGCGGGATACGCGCAGATCGAATCCAGCAAGAAGAAGGTGTACGACTACCTCCTCTCGAAAGGGATCGCTGCTGAAGCCGTGGTCTTCCAGTTCGTGAACGTCACCAAGCAGTACGAGCCGGTCTATTCGGCCAATGGCAGTTGGGCCGGACAGCGGTTTACCGGTTACCGGCTTTCGCAGGGCTTCACCGTCGAGTCGAAGAGTGTCGATGCCGTCGAGAATGTTTCGCGTGAAATCTCTTCGCTGATCGCCCAGGGCGTTTCGATCGAGGCTATGCAGCCCGATTATTACTATACGAAGCTCGACGACGTGAAGTTGTCGCTCATCGAGAAAGCATCGGCCGATGCCCGTGTCCGTGCCGAGAAGATCGCGGTCAATGCCGGAGCGAAGCTCGGCGGAGTGGCTTCGGCCCGTATGGGCGTGTTCCAGATCACGGGTGCCAATACCAACGAGGAGTTCTCGGCCGGAGGATCGTTCAACACCTCGAGCCGGCAGAAAAAAGCCCGTATCACCATGCGGGTCGAATACCGCATTAAGTAAACGGTATGGGAAATCGTGCAAAAATCGCCCGGGCGCTTACCTCCCGATGGACGGAACGGATATTTTTCGTCCTGCTTCTCGCAGTGGTCGCTTTGAGGAACGATGCGGTCTGGCGCGTGGTATCGGGTGCCTTCGTAGTGTGGGTGATGTGTGCGCTGTGGGCCGTGGCGCCGACTTTGTGCAAACCTGCCCGAGGGGGTGCAGCGGCGCAGGATGCGGCCGGTCGCAAGACGGCCGAATCCGAACATGACGATAAAAAGGAAATCAACAAAGAGTAACGAAATATGGAAAGACCTGTCCGGGTGCGCTTCGCACCCAGCCCTACGGGGCCTCTGCATATCGGCGGCGTACGTACGGCGCTTTATAACTACCTGTTCGCGCGTCGGCACGGCGGTACGATGATTCTTCGTATCGAAGATACCGACTCGCAGCGTTTCGTGCCGGGTGCCGAGGAGTATATCCTCGAGTCGCTCAAGTGGTGCGGCATCGAGATCGACGAGGGTGTCGGCGTCGGCGGCCCTCATGCGCCGTACCGCCAGAGCGAGCGGCGCGACATCTACCTGAAATACGCGAAACAGCTCGTGGAGTCCGGATGGGCCTACTACGCTTTTGATACTGCCGAGGAGTTGGACGCCCTGCGCAAGGAGTACGAGGCGCGCGGCGAAACTTTCGCATACAACTATTCGATCCGCGAGAAACTGCCTACGTCGCTCTCTCTCTCGAAAGAGGAGGTCGCAGCCCGCATCGCGCGGGGCGACCAGTGGGTCATTCGCTTCAAGATGCCCGAAAACGAGATCGTCGAAATGGACGACCTGATCCGGGGGCATGTCGAGGTGAACACTTCGACGCTCGACGACAAGGTGCTCTATAAGTCGGCCGATGCGCTGCCTACGTACCATCTGGCGAATATCGTGGACGACCGTCTGATGGAGGTGTCGCACGTGATCCGTGGCGAGGAGTGGCTGCCGTCGTTGCCGCTGCATTATCTGCTGTACCGGGCCTTTGGTTGGACGGACCTGCAGCCCCGCTTCGCGCATCTGCCTCTGCTGCTGAAACCTACGGGCGGTGGCAAACTCTCGAAGCGCGACGGCGACAAGATGGGGTTCCCCGTGTTCCCGCTCTTCTGGAAATCCCCGACGGGCGAAACCGCACGCGGTTACCGCGAGGACGGTTATTTCCCCGAGGCGTTTATCAACATGCTGGCGTTGCTGGGGTGGAATCCCGGCACCGAGCAGGAGATCTTCTCGATGCAGGAGCTGATCGACAACTTCTCGCTGGAGCGCGTTTCGAAATCGGGCGCCCGCTTCCAGCCCGACAAGGCCAAGTGGTTCAACGCCCAGTATATGCACCATAAGAGCGACGCGGAACTGGCCGCACTGTATCAGCCGATCCTGCGCGAGCACGGCATCGAGGTTTCGGACGAGTTGGCCGGGCGTGCCGCAGGCATTATGAAAGAGCGGGCCACGTTCATCACCGATCTGTGGGATCTGACCTCGTTCTTCTTCGTCGCTCCGACTCAGTACGATGAGAAGCAGGCTAAGAAGTATTGGAAGGGCGATAATCCGGCTATGCTGCGCGAACTGCGCGAGGTGCTGGCCGGCATCGACGATTTTTCGCTCGAAAATACCGAGCGGATCGTGCACGGCTGGATCGAGCAGAAGGGCTATTCGCTGGGACAGGTGATGAACACGCTGCGCCTGGCGCTGGTCGGAGCCGGCAAGGGTCCCGGTATGTACGACGTTACCTCTTTCATCGGGAAGGAGGAGACCCTGCGTCGTATCGACAACCTGCTGCGTAATCTGAAGCCGGGCGAATAGGGATGGAGATCGAACAGCAGATCTGGGGCGCCACTTCGGAGGGCGAGGCCGTTGTGCTCTATACGCTGCGCAATGCCGCAGGTGCCGAAGTGCGGCTTTGCAATGTCGGCGCGGCTGTCGTGTCGATTCTGGTTCCCGATCGTGACGGACATTTGGCGGATGTGGCGCTGGGTTACAAGGATTTCCGCAGTTATTTCGGCGATCCGGCCCTGTGCGGCAAAAGCATCGGCCGCGTGGCCGGTTGCATCGCTTACGGGACGATGCGGATTGACGGCGAAGAATACCGCTTGGATATAAACGGCATGGCCGGGCATCTCAACGGCGGTGTGAAGGGCTTCGCCGGGCGCTTGTGGGAGAGCCGTGTCGAAACCAACCGGGTCGTGATGTCGCTCTCTTCCGACGACGGCGATCAGGGGTATCCCGGTAATTTGCAGGTCGAGGCCGCTTTCGATTTCGACGAAGATAATGCGCTGGAAATAACTTATATCGCTCGAACCGACCGGACGACGCCCGTGAACATGGCCTGCAACCTGCTGCTCAATCTGGGCGGCGAGGGCAGCGGGTCGGTACTCGACCACGAGCTGCGGCTCGATGCTTCGACTGTTTTGGAAGCGGACGATCGTCTGATTCCTACCGGGAAACTGCTCGGTGTTGCCGGTACGCCCGCCGATTTCCGTTCACTGCGCCGCTTGGGTGAGGGCGTCGATTCCGATTTCGACCGGATCCGGATGCTGCGGGGGTACGACCACTTCTTCCCCGTGGACGGTTGGCGGCAGAATATCCTGACCGAAGTCGGCGAATTGCGCGATGCACGTTCGGGACGCCGGGTGGAGATTCTCTCTTCGCAGCCCGGCGTGACGCTCTACACCGGCAATCGCTTGGGCGGCGGATGCCCCGAAACGAAGTCGGGCGGCCGCTACCGGG
>OLSE01001887.1_pt1 | contig 14130 bp, 17 predicted proteins | sample 1673191 | NCBI WGS metagenome assembly OLSE01 (sample SAMEA3136764, study PRJEB25190) | human gut metagenome | biome: human gut; feature: human-associated habitat; material: faeces | place: Austria | collected 2013
AAAGAAAAGGAGGGAAAATAATATGGAACATATCGTACAGTTTGCCATTGGAATTGATGATGAAGCAATTCGACAGCGGATTAAAGAAACAGGATATGAGCAGGTTATCAGGAATCTTGTTGACAGAGCTGAAAAGTCAATAGCTGATAGACAATGGAATCGTGACGGTAAGGTGAACTGGGAGAGACTTGTAGAAATTGCCGTTAAGCGTTTTATGGAGGAAAACAAAGAGGCGATAATCAATTTAGCCGCAGAAAAAATGTGTGAAAAGTATAGCCGCACTAAGGTCTACAAAGAAAAGATGGAAGCAGTTTTGGAGGTATAACAATGGCGGAGAAGCACGCTAAAATACTAACTATTTTTATATTCGGGATAATACTTTTGGAGTTGACATATATGTTATCTATGGTATAATTAAGATGATGTGTATACATCTCTCCTTATAAGATAAAGTAGCATACAAAGAGCACTATCGGTTGTATGGCCGATAGTGCTCTTTGTCGTTTATTACCAGTTTTTAGACATAACGGTTATTGTTTTAAAGCAAGGCATTAAATACTCATAGAACGGTTTTACGTCTTTTATGCGGTCAAACCGGTCACGCAGAAAAGCAAGGTTATCATAATAGTTAATTCGCTTTTCGTGGACTTCCTCACTGAATTTATTTTCTGATGTAGTATTTTGTGTACCTGTACTTTTGTTTGTTTGTGAGGATGTATTTTCCTGTTCACCCTGTTTAAATTCCGTGGTCTGGTCTCCAAGCTGTACAGCATCCGAAAATCCGCTAGCCCAGTTGCGGCCGAGCTCACCTATATCATCGTTGGTTATTTCAGTGTCAAACGCTTGGACCCCCTGATTGTATTGGATGTTTCTTGCTTTGTCATTTGTATTGACTGTGGTATTATCGGTTCTCTTACCTATTGTATCATTACTATTTATATTAGTATCGGTAGTACCGCTAACGCCTACATTGCCCGTTATTGTCTGTGTTGTAGTACGGTCGTAACCGGCTTCAAACACATTTGGGTCAATGTTAGTTCCGTCCAAAGTACCCGTTACCAGTTCAAGCTCAGTTTTAAATTTCATCCACGCAGTAGACACTTCGCTAAGAAATTCATTGGTAAAAAATATCATATCCTGAATTTCAAAACAATTAAATTTTAAGTCCGCTTCTCTGGTAACGATATCATATATACTTTTATAATTCCCGTCCAGAGGCATTAGAATGCGCGGAGAGCCGTCTTTTCTGTACCACCGGTATAAACCATAGGTATCAGCCCATTCACTGTATAGCATCGTTTACGTCCTCCTGTTCACCGTATATATTAGCGTCGTTGCCTTCTTCTTTTATCATAGCGGCTAGATAGTTTTCAACCTGAATATCAGTACCATATAATTCTGATAATCTTTCGGCTAACTTTTTTCGTGCTTTAAGTCGGTCAGCCCCTATATATCGGGACAATGAGCGGTTGAGCTCCATTTCAGACACGATAACCCGTTCTTTTTTGTTTTGCTGGTTGTTTTCAAGTCCCAGCATATCAAGAACAATACCCCATATATTCATAAAGTGCTGGTGATATTCGGCAATAGCAGAGGCATTATTATTGAATAATACTTCAACTTCATTTGATATATCGCCTGTAATTACAATATAGGGATTGTTATCGCTTCGTTTACTTAAAACGCTTCGGAGTAATTTAGCTGATGACTGGCTTGAACACTGGAAAACCATTCCCACTTTTCGGGTTTCGGCGGCTACCATTAATGCTTGATATGCATTATCCAGCATATAGCATAGTGTATCGGTATATGAAATAATAGGCCGTATCATCTGCTGATTTACTGTAATGGCGTTAGTATCATAGCCGACTGTAAATTTATCTTGCTTGTCGGTTCGTACTATAGTACCGTTTCGGCCGGAACACGCCATTGACAACGGTTTACCGTAAAAGTCATAACGGGGGTCTATTCCTTCCATATTCCAGCGGCCTATGAATATACCATCGGGGGACTGAGTTTCTAGATTAAATTCAGACTTTACGGCAACCACACGGCCTTCATTTATTAAATGCCATTCTATCGCCTCGGCTTCACTGTCAGATAGTCCGTACCATTTGAAATTTGAAAAAAGAAGTCTGTATATACTGTCTTTAAATATGGGGAACATTTGGGATGTTCCGCATTGTGGTATATCTAAATTCCACTGGTAGCCTGCATATTCGGCTGTTTTATCCGGCATTGTGAGGGGCAGACCTTCGCCCCTGCATCTCCTTCTACCCATTTTAATCACCTCTTTTAATCTTTATAGGGTCTAGCGGCTCCGTTGATTGTACTAAAATATCGGGTTTTCATTTCAACTTTATTATTGGATGTATTACCCTCAATTGTCTGTAAGCTATTGCCGTTGTTTTTTACGCATATGCCTATATGACTTGAAATGCTCCAATCGTCTCCACCAAAATTAAAAAATATTAAATCGCCGGGACGGGCATTGTGTGGGTCTATATTCATATTACGCCGTTCATAATACTTTCGTGCCTCGGTACAACTTGCCTGTTTAGCACCGCCACAATACAACTCAGATAATCCAGCGTGGGCAAATACCCACCATACGAATACAGCACACCACGCATATTTTGACCCATTGACTTCACGTCCGTAATATTCGGTGTTATATTTTACGTTATTGATACCTGTTTCTTTAACTCCTTCTTCGGCCAACGCTGTATTAATAATGCGCTGTGCATTGGTAGAGGGGTCGGGGAAAGGTTCAACCGGCGTAGGGTCAACCACATTAGGGATATCAGGCTCCCATACATCGGGGGATATTGGCGTATATCCGTCTCGAATGGGATTGGGAGTGCTGTAGTCATAGTCGGGGCGTTTCATCCAGATACGTAATCCAGCTGAGAAACGGTCTTGTATATACTGTACTGCCTGATAGTCCATAATTTTCTGCAATAGATTTGGTCTTAAGGTATCTATAATTCGCACGTCGTCAGCCTGTATAAACGTGAACCGTTCGCGGGTTCTTAAGAAGTTAAATGAAGAAAGGAGATAATTATCTACATTATACCCGTAAGCGGTAAAGAATGTATCGGCTCTCAGACGGTCGAACGAGCTGAGTGATGTCTCACGTATACAAAAATCGTAGGCAGTGCCGTAATATGCGGCGGCCTGAGCATACTTGATAGCAGGGGGCTGAGCGCTGTTAATATTACCCTGAAACGCAAGCTTGTTCATCTGAAGCTGTTTCATAGCTTCGTTTTTCTGCATAGTGAGCAGGTATTCCTGTCCTGCATATTCATATGCGGTACGCGGCCTTATATCTCCCGTGAGGAAATTTGTAAATGAGCTTACGGCGCCGCCTACATTGCCGGTGAAAAGATTGCCCATAGTAGACAAGAAGCTGTCAAGACCGTTAAGCAGGGTATTATTGTAATAGGTATCAGTTGCATACTGGTAAGAAAGATTAGCCCCCGCATTAGCCATATTGGTGGATGTGGTAACAACATCCTGAGCGGCTTTTAAATTAAAGTCGTTCATTAACTGACCCGCGCCAACACCTGACTGCAACGAGACCGGCGCCCAACCGCACGAACGCACAAGCCCCGTATTACCGTTTTCGTCATCCATATAACCGTGAATGCGTGCCATAAAACATCCTGTAATATAAGGGTTACATAATACATCAACTGATAGTTTTTTATACTGGGATATATCGTAGTTTTGTACCGTAACGCTGTCACCCGTAAATTCATTATATAGGGTGAACATTAAGCCCATTTCACCGGCTTTGCGGTTATTATATCCGGTTTTCTCTAGTACATGGTCAGTATCATAATGACCAACATTGCCGGTAATCGAGTTATATCCCGCACTTCCGTCCTGTGGATTATATGAAATTAAGGGGCTTAGTGGCAGTGAATAACCTACGCCACCAATATCCATACCGTACCCTATAGCGGCTGAGTAGTTACTTTTTACGATATCGTTATTTTTCCATACAAAATATTTTAGGCCGTCTTCAAATGAGTTTATAGATATATAGTTATCAATCAGGCCAAATTCAGTTGGTGTAGTATTGCTGAATTTAGGGATGGCATATGTCTTAGGGTCAAGCCCTTCACCTACCGGAAAATATGTTGTAACGGTTCCGTCAGCCGCCATATTATAGGGAAAACCCGTAATTGAATTGAACCGTAATTGTTCGGCAATATGTCCTCTCAGTCGTGTATAAGAGTAAACATAATCGCTTGCGCGGTTTATAGGTTCCGGCGTGTTAATCCATAATAGGGGGTTATCGTCTCCAACACTCCACCGTTTCATAAAGCCTGTTACGCCTGTAATATCGGCTATATTTAATGTTAACAATGGGTCATACTGCAATGTAAATTCTACTGTCTTATTAGATACTATTTTAAATGCTAATACCTGATACCAATACTCAAAAACATCATCGTTTTTATTATCATAGATAACTATATACTGGGCTCCCTGTATGTCGTTATAGTTATCTATATTGACTTTTATACTAGATAAGTACTGAGTTTGCCATACCATATAGCCCGTTGTATCTAATTTATGCCCCGCCTCTTCATATATCATCTGAGATACTATAGGTACATTTATAATATCGTAAGGCGTATTACAGCAGATTGAAATATCTACACTACCTGAAAAAGAGGGGTAGGGCATTACTCCCCACCCCTTTCGTCGGTTTTATTCTGTACATCGGCTTTATCTATGGACGCTTCGGTTACCGTATAAACGACTGTAGCTATTAGTGAAGTAAGTACCCCTGCTATACTTTCAATCGTTTCACGGTCAACGTCGAACGCCATACACAGACCTGCAATTATAACAGCTATAGCAGACAGAAATTTTCTGCTTGTTATCTTCGTAACAATATCGTTAAAGTTCATGTTTTACTTTTCCCCTTTCTTTTAGGTTTAGCTCTGTAGGCCATTAAAGCCGCCTGCCAACGCGGGACGAGCTGACAAGGATTATAGCCGTCTGTTATTCCGGCTTTTACGGCTTCTTCATATTCTTCTTTAACATCATCGGGGATTGATAAAGAAGAAGTATATTTTTGTAATTCTTCATATATTTCTTTGCCTGTCATTAAGTCATCTCCTTTGTATAAGGGGCGGTAAGCCCCGTGTACTAGAGTTTTACTACGGCGTTTAAGGGCGACACATCCACCGTTATCCTGAGACCCTGAACGGGTAGAGGAGGTATTGCCTTCTATTGTATATACATATACATCATCGGTATCGTACACAATCCCTATATGGTCAGTGTAGCTTCCTGTATGGGCAAAATCGAAAATAACGCAATCACCGCGTTTATAGTCGGATGTTATCCATTGATTATGATTTACCGCATACGCTTTAAGTAGGCCACAACTTGCAGTCTTACCCCCTCCGTAGAACAGAGGGGATAAATTAGACTGCCTAAAACACCACCATACAAATTGAACGCACCAAGGTACTCCATTAACTCCGTATGATTTACCATATTTTGTTTTATTTGAGCCTACGGGGCTTTCCGTGTAACCTACTTCGTCTTTGGCGCAATTAATTAAAATGTCAATGTCGTTCATTTTTTTCAAGCCTTTCAACTGTTTTTTCTATAATATTTTCACGGTCTTCCAGTTTGTACACACGGTCAATTAAGTTGTTATGTTTATTAACCTTATGTTCGAGCTGGTCAATACGGTAAAGTATCAGTTTTCTGGTGGAGTTATTGGAAAAGTAATTAGATACAATAACACCGATAACTGTAATAACCGCAACTATAATTTCAGCCATGATTAATTCCATATATTAGGCTTGTTACAGGTTTCCCACCGCTGATAATGACATACCAGATTAGCGACGCTCTTGCCGGTAAGGTCAATATTACATTTTACGGATTTAGGATTAACTATACCTACATTGTCACTACTCCATCCGTCGAAAATCCAGCCGTCACGATGTGGAGCTGTAATTGTAACCAGTCTTGCAGGGACTAACAGGCTGTAACTGTTATCGCCGTAGTCAACTGTAATATTACATGTTTCGGTAAATATATCCAGCTCAGTGGCGCTGTCTACTTGTATTGTAAAGTCGCTCACATTCCAGCGTTTACCGTCTACTGAAATAACAGTATCGTCCGTAGCTTCAATGTGAACAGGGACGGGCGTGGGATTAGCAGATACATATACATCTTTTTCAATAAGTGATGTTGTTCCGCTTGTCTGCTTCTTACCGTCCATAAAGAGATTAGTACCGCCGTTATCATTCCACGTAATACCATATTCACGGGGCTGACTTCCTATGATATTAACAAAGTGATTTTCTTCACGTGCTGTTAGCTCAAGGTCAACAGAGCCGCTTTCACCTACCGGTATATTATTTCCGTCGAGTGTAACAGTCTCGATGTAGTTGCCTGTGATGTGTATCTCACTGGGGTCATAACCCACAATATCAACTGTGGCTGTCATAGCTCTGTTCCTTATTGTTGCCGGTAACTCATTCGGTTCATACTTAAGACCGTTAATGCGTATTTCCTTAATATCCTCACCCGTAACGGTTAATATATGGGTTGCATCAACATTAATATAAGTATCCTGAGTAATATCTATGATACGATGGAACGGTGTAGTGCCGTCGGTCAACGTAGCATCACCGTTTTTAATAACCGCTCCGCCCTGAGATGTTAAGTCAACCTGATATACCTCGCCGGATACGGCTATATTAGCAGTGCCGCTAATATCCATTGACAACGGTAATTTCTGCGGTGTACCGTCTACGTTTATTTCGGCTATATTAGTTCCTACCATATTAATATGAGCATTACCTTCACCAGCGGCGGTTACATATACGTTATTTACCTGTCCCGCTATCGGGGTAAATGTGTAGGGAAGCTCCGTTGACTGGTGGGACCCGCCGTTTACCGTAAACGACTTTATTCCACTGCCGTTTATCTGAACGTCAGGTACAGTACTTGCGCCCACAAAATCCATGTTGTGGTCGCCTTTAGATAGTGTAACCTTCTGTCCATTAGTAACCGGCTGACTGTCAAGCGTAACGCTTCCGGCGTTGGTATATGTAACGGTGAGTGTAGTATCTGTCGGCGCTGTGCTTTCCATTGTTACCGTTGCATCAGCAGTTAACTGCGTAGTGCTCCCTGGAGTAACCTCGACTTCATTAATCTGAATTGTCAAGCCCTCAGGAAATGTATCAGGCCATTTTATTGAATAAGTCGAGCCGTTAACGGTTACGGTTTTATTACTGTCGGCATTAAATTTTATCTGGCCGCTTGCCATTTCTTCACCTTCCCTTTTACATAGTTGTAGTAACTGTTACAGTCGGTTCGTCCGTGTCGGTGTACTTTACTGTTATTTCTTTTACTGGATTAACTACAGTTAATACGGAGGTTGCTGGGTCAAGTGTAATATCTGCCGGTTTAGGATATGAGCTGCTTCCATATGTAACACTGTCATAATCGCCCTCAATTGCAAGCTGTTCCAGTCGGGGCGCACCTTCGATTACCATTGTGTTACTACCTGCATTAAGGTCAAACGTGTGGGGAACAGTCTGAGCAGTTCCGTTATTGACTTTAACGCTTTCCACAAGCGTACCGGATACGGTGATTGAAGCGGGCTGTGATTCGGGAATATCAGCATAAAATTCAAAAATCGTCTGGCTATTAGGAATAAAGCTATCAGTAAACATCAAATCGCCGGATTCGTCAGTACGGAACCAAAAACCGTTAGTATTACCTATAATAGAAGCACTGGCCCCTCCCGCGATAAGTGTATCACCGATAAACACACCTACGAATAATTGATTAGTACTGGTCCACGTTGAACCTGCTTCTATTGTTGCAATTTTAACCCCTGAGCCGCCTTCCTCAAGCCTGATAGTTTCGGTTACATTAAAAATGTTAAATTTAATGCCACCTGCATAATTCATATTAAATATACGTTTTAATGCCATTATAGTTCTCCTTTCAAATTAGTCTTATTCAGCACTTTTTGAAATTACAATGGATGGAAGTAAGTCAGTATAATATGCTTTAGTCCAGAAGTGAGACCTTACCGGCGTAGCCAACTTTTCGATGTCCTTCGGACCGAACAGTGTTTCGGACAGGTTATCTTCGAACCCCATAGCATCACGATGCATAATTACAGCCTGATAATCATCATTAAACGGAATTGTAACGTCGGCATCCTTATCATAATTAAGAAGGTTCGTACCTACACTGTCCCAAGTCGGAACAAGCGGAGTTGTAGCCGCTGAGGATTTAGCCACATCTGCAGAACCGAGAGTATCAATCAGAATAAGATTATCCGGCAGAATATTCTGGAAGCTTTCAGGGTTGTATGTATCGGGGAACGCCTTTCTGATTACATTCATGTAATACTCTCTGGGGATTACAACAACAAGGTCAGATTTTGGGGTCTGCATGTAGTAGTTGTTACCGTTGTACAGCGATGTACCTATCTGAAGTGTAAACAAAAGATTATCAATAGAATTGAGCCATTTCTTGGCGTTGTCCGTGGTAAGACTGTCAAAGTCGGAAATATCAATTCCCATATTAAACGGTGTAGCCGCATTCTGAATTAGCATCTTAAGCGTTTCTTTTCTGAGATTATCCATAAAGAGATTACGGGCATTAATGGCGTTAATCATCTTCATTTCTGTAAGCTCAGCTATTGTAGTACCGTTACCGCCGCTAAAACGTCTCAGCTCTTCGTCGTAGATTGTCCACGGGTACATCCAGCGAAGCTGTGCACTATGGTATCTAACGTCTATATCATCATCGTAGATAGCGTAACTGTTCAGAGACGTAGGACGTGTTTCATTATCCATAGCGTAGTTCATACCCTTACGCTGTGCCATTACAAGCTCCCTTAGTATACCTGGATATGCGTTTTCAGGTGCGTTTCGGCCTAAATTAGTCCAATTCTGGGTATACCTCAGCTTCCTGTACATTGTATAGCTAATCTGCTCTACAAGTTTATTATAAATCGGGTCATATTTAGTGACCATTGTTTTACTGTTCAGATTGCCGGCCGTCATTTCATTGTACGCCTGTTTATTGGCAACCTGAGACCAAGTGCTATTAGTTGCATTAAATGCCATTGTCTTTACTTCATCCTTTCATACTTTTCTAAAATTCTGTGGGTTAATGAGTTGTCGCTGTTTAAGTAGTCTTCTATTGGGTCTGTTTCCCCTGCATCCCCCCTTTCACTTTCGGTGAATTTTTTCGAAAGATATTCGCGTAATGCTTGTATCTCTTCTCTTAACTGCTTAAACTCTTCATCAGTAGGATTTACTTCGACTTCGGGAGCTTCGTCAGCCGAATTTACTTCGACTTCGGGGGCTTCATCAACGTGTTCATGTTCATCCCTTGTTTCTTCTGTAGTCTCAATAATCTCAGTGCTCATTATAAAATACCTCCTATATTACTTTTTGCCTCGCCTGATAAATAATAAATGCGGTCTAAATCATTATACCGCCTAACCGCTTTTAATACCGTCCCTGTGAATAACGGTATATTTATATCGTGTTCGGGTGGTGTTACTGCATATTTGTTTTTCGCTGTTTTGTCGTAACCCTTTTTAAAATATATATTGTCTTCATCATCTATATAACACATGTACCAATCATTAAACCAGAGACAAAACCAAACATATACCTTAGCAGGCAACCGCTTTACTATATGCCTCTTGCTGTCAAGTAATGCCGCGTTATCCAGTGCATAACTGCCGTAAGTTGTACGCTCCAATATCCTGCCTATTTTACTATTTCTAATTTCCTCAGCTATTTCGTCATTTTTAAATATTTCGCAGTATACACCGTCATTTTTAAACCGTCCTAAACCTGTAGGCTCAATCCCAAAATATGCAAAATATGGATTGTATAGGGTAACAAGGTTGGCAATACATATAACCTTTACTTCATCGCGTATTGGTCTATTCCTTCCTCGTGCTACTGTCATATATAAATTTAACACCTGTTCGGGCTCATATGTCGGCCTCATCGGTTTGAGATATTGGAGATTATCCGGAAGAAATTCATCAAGTATTATTGTGTTGGTATTATCGTGTGGTACTGATTTATATTTGTATGCGGTAGATAAACTGATGGCATTTCCCATAACTTCACCATCACAATAAAATGTATTATCAATTAATTCCAACTTGTGCGGTAATAAGTCGGGTTCTTGCCCGATATCCTTGAAATAACTATCTGTAACTAAATCTATGTCGTTTTGGTATCGCCTTACGTAAATAAATTGATTTCCATTTCTCAGATAATCACGGACGGCGTAACGTTTCCAGTAATAAGACTTACCCGTGGAGCGGTTACCGACACAGAAATTAATAGGCATTCCGGCATTAAGTACTCCGGCGCCGTTATAATATTTACTCAGTACATTCACCCCTTAAATGGAAGCTCCCCACACCGACAACAAGCGCGGTTAGCATACTCCGCAAGTGTCGGGCGGCTTTCGGCCGTGCTTCCCTGTATTCCACTTTATTCGCTGTCAATGTGGGGCTTACCTTAGTTATAATTATATAGTTGTTTTTGTATTATGTCAACCCATTATCAATTATATTATTATTGTGTATGTTCTCTAAAAATTTGATATAATCATTTTTCAAACTAAAATCATACCCGCTTTCCTTTAAGTGAATTGAAGACAATTCGTGAAAATATCCTGTATTACCCAGATAGTCGGTTATAATTCCCTCTGTCTCATCGTCAATATATGTATGTATCATTTTTCCGCTTTTTCCTGCCGGTAAATTAAGCATCTCATTGAAATTATCTTCAGGCTCTCCGCTTAATGTGAGTAAATAAGGAATTGCAACCGCAGACCTTACACCCGATACAGTCATAAAATATGTTGTATCTTCTTTTTTCCATAAATATCGTTTAGCCCCCATTGTTTTAAACTTAGTGTAAACCCCTTCATAGTCCCACACACCTAAATGGCGCACACGCCCTTTTTTATCTGTAGGGGAAAATGTATCAAGAGGCAAACTATAATGGCGGCAAATCGATTGTGAAAGCTCCACGCACCTTTTATTATATGACTGTATATAATCAAGATGTTTTTCATAATTAAGGCATTTAATACTGTCGGTATCTGAATATACATAATCGTCACCAAACTCTAAAATACCATAAAATAAATTACGCCGCGCGTAAGCTGTTACATATACACCCCACGGATAATATAAAGTCCGTAATGTTTTATTATTATATTTAGATAATACATCATCAAAATCGGGGTCTTTTTGAGTCCACTCAATATTATATTCGATTACATCGGGCGCGATGCTTGTAACCGTGCATCCGTATGTGCTGTTTAAATCGGCCTTGCCGTGCATATATTCAATTTCGCTCCCCTGTACTCCTTTAAGTTCGGTTTTAGCGCGGTACAGATATGAAAGCGTTTCAATGAACGGCTTAGGAAGATAACCGCGAATATATGTTCTTACATTGACAATATCCAGTTCAGACCATTTATAAAATTTTTCAAAAACTTCAAAATCTACCTCGGTTATTGATACAGTGAGCTTATCAGCTGACCATACACGACCGTTATTTAAATCTGCATTTTCTACATTCCAACATTTACTGAATGATATAATATTCTCATTATAAAAGATAGGTTCAATGTTATAAAATGTAATATCTGCTATAGTACAATAGTACTTACACAAATAACGATAATATTCTTCAGTGCATCTGCGAAAATATTTTGCTTTGCTCATAGGATATTTATAGTGTACCATTACGGCAGGGTATGAGCTGGAGAAGTCAATACTAGAAACATTTTTAAGTGTTTTACCGCTGTAATAGCATCCTGCATGAGTAAAGCCACCCGCAAATGCCCTTACAAGTTGTTTATATTCATCAGCATCGCTGATTGTAAGACTATGTATTAATCTATAGGAGCTATGCCACTGCCGTTTATCATTTTTAGGATAAAATGCATCGGTTAAACGCCGCCGTACATATGAGGTAGCTGTTAAGGGTATATGCGCTATATCTCCGTTCCGCTCTATTTCCTCTTCAATTAGATACACTACAATTAAAACATCATTTTCAAGATACTGAAGTTCTGAATTTGATAAAGGTGTTTTACTGTGTCTGATTAGCCTATAATCTAAATCACCTTTTAATTTCCGGATATTATGACTATGCAGATTTTTAGCCACACTGGCAAGAGAATAATTAGTTAGAAAATATGAACATTTAAACTCTATGCCTAGTGTGGTAGCCGCTTTCATAGGCTTATACCGTTCCCGTGCAAACACATCCGACCAACTGAAAAACCGCCGTATAAATTGAAATTCATAGGCTAAATTATGTACATAGATAATCAAATGTTTGTCTTCAGTATCCAGAACATCATGTAAGGTATTAATTAATTCAACAAATTCCCACCATTCACGCCCATATATGCAAAGGCGGTTCAAACAAACCGCCCAAGCATACATACAAGCTCTTTCCTCATCATTAATATAAAATGACGATGTTTCAATATCAAATGAACAAGCACAATTATAATATTTTATCTTTTTACATTCTATGATATCTACATTTTTAAATTGTTGTTCTATCTCCCATACGGCTATATCCGAGTATAACCGCATAAGACATTAAAAGGGTATAACGTCGTTGTCGCACTGCTCCACCTGTCGCACATCACTAAAATAAAAACGGTCTACAATTACATCGGTCTTTCTAACCTTATTACCGTCTTTATTTGTGTAGTCTCTTACCGTCATTCTACCGTGCACAATAATTTTAGTGCCCTTGTCGCAATTGTTATAAATAATAGATGCCAATTTACCAAACGCTACACAGTCGATAAAATCACAGGGCTGGTCTTTTAAATCACGATTAACTGCAATTGTCCATAAAGTGGCAGGGTCTCCCTTCTGTGTTTTTCTTCCTTCCGGTTTAGCTGTTAATCTGCCTTCTAAAATTACTACGTTCAACATTTTTTATTCTCCTTTTTTACATATTGTTTTTATAATCAGCTTTCACGGCTGATAATAAATCATCAATTGATATATCCCCCGTTTTTAACTCAGATGCTATGAGTTTTTGCAAACGTTCACTACCAAATTGAGCAAACCAAGCATAATGACTGTTTTTAAATTCATCATATTTAGAAAACAGTTCTTTAAACTGTTCATTAGTAAGACTATGCCCCAAACGCTCTTCTACACCTTTTTTAAAAGCTCTCGCCCCTTTTACGGTAGACGTTTTGGACCTTAATATTCCTTGTGCCCTCATAAGCTCACGTATCATAGCACCACGCGACTGTTTACGCCCCGAGATTCGTCCCTGTCCGCGTTTTCCCCCCGCCTTAACTAATCCGTATTCCGGAGATATAACATCAAGCCCCGCTTTTTCAAGACGGCGTAATCGCTCATTAGCGCGTTTCCTTGAATACTGTAATAAGTTGTGTATTTCAACCGTACTCATACGGGAAATTTCCCCTGGTGTTAGCCCCGACACATAATCAATATTAACACTCATTAATCAAGTCCCCAGAAATCCGGTGAAATTGTAATTGGTTTAAGTGTTAATTTTGTCCCATATCTTTCAGAATCCCTAACATACTCATCTAAATCTTTTTTTCTATTAAAATAATAAACAGGTGAAGCATTTTTATCAGTTTCCACATACACATATTTATAATTATAAATCAAATAGTAATGACATAATAATTTTTTTCTGTCAGCTGTCTTTTCAAATTTAGTAAAACCTATACCGTAATACCCCCGATACGGTTTAAAATCCGTATCTAATTTAGCATAGGGCTTTACTGCTGTATGATGATATTTCATATTAGGAAAAAACCCCAATATATCACTCCATTTATAATATTTATAATTTACCATTAAAATCCTCCTTTTGTTAAATGCACAATACAATTATTAAGTGAATTTATAATATTACATAGTTCAATTTCAATTTGTACTATTTCAGATGTATTAAACTCATCTGAATATCGGTCACTAACACAAATCAACCATTCACGATAACCGTATAAATGTTTTTTAAGATTTTGTAATCTCTCCTTATTTACCATTTTATCACCTCCTTA
>OLSE01001897.1_pt1 | contig 14041 bp, 9 predicted proteins | sample 1673191 | NCBI WGS metagenome assembly OLSE01 (sample SAMEA3136764, study PRJEB25190) | human gut metagenome | biome: human gut; feature: human-associated habitat; material: faeces | place: Austria | collected 2013
TATAGCCGATGTTGCCGGCCTCGATGCAGGGGAAGATGAAGGTGTTGGCCTGACCAGCCACCTTGCTGCCCTTGCACTTGACCTGTGCAACTTCGGGAGCAACGGCAGCGTCAAACTGCAGCTCACCGTCCACAGCCAACTCGGGATCCATTTCCTGAGCCTTGATCACAGCGTCATGGCTCAAAGCAACGGTGCCGCCCTTGCCGGAGCCCTTGGTGGAGAAGCTCAGCACAGCAACCTTCGGATCGATGCCGAACAACTTTGCGGTCTTAGCGGTCTCAATAGCAACCTCAGCAAGCTTTGCAGAAGCGGCGATCTTGACCTCGCCGGTAGCCTTATCAATGGTATCGGTATAGTCGATGTTAACAGCGCAGTCGCCCATGGCAATGCGCTTCAGTCCCTCTTCACCGCAGTCACGGTCCAGAATGAAGCAGGAGCTGACCAGATGTGCGCCCTTCTTAGTCTTGACCAGCTGCAGAGCGGGACGAATGGTGTCGGCAGTGGAGTAAGTAGCGCCGCCCAGCAGGCAATCAGCCTTGCCCATCTTCACCAGCATGGTGCCGAAGTAGTTGGACTTCTTCAGCAGAGCGGTGCACTCCTCAGCGGTCTGCTTGCCCTTGCGCAGCTCCACCATGGTGTTGACCATCTCATCGAAACCGGCATAGTTCTCGGGGTCGATGATCTCGGCAGCGGAAATATCAAAATTACCGGCGGCAGCAGCAGCCTTGCACTCAGCCTCGTTGCCCACCATGACGACCTTCAGCACGCCCTCGGCCAGCAGCTTTGCAGCGGCCTCCAGAATGCGGGGATCATTGCCCTCGGTGAAAACGATCGTCTTGGGATTTGCCTTCAGCTGTGCTGCCAGCGGTGCAAACATATCAGCCATTGTGATTACCTCCGAATTTACTTTCCAATATTCACATCCAGATATCTGTTGGACACAAGGATGCCTTTCTCTTTTATTCTAGCACATACGGCAAAAAGTTCAAGACAAAATTGGCTTTTTGTGCTACAATTTTTGCCTCACGCATCATCGTTATTTTCCTGCCAAAGTAGTAAAACACGCCCTGCGTATTCCTTCACAATTTCCCGTAAACCACCTTCCACAAATTTCAATTTTAAGCTATGCACTTTTCATTCACGATTTTTCTTTTTTAAAAATGCAGAAAGCTCCAGTCAGTTCATATTTTTTGCGTTAAAACGTAAAAAAAGAGCCGTCCTCCCGATTCTTCGAGGGAACAGCTCCATAGTATTAGCTTTATAAATATCAGATAGAAATGGTGTTACACAAACCCCGTACCGTTGAATTTTGCTCGTATTATCGATATATTTTTGCCAAAAAATCCACCCAAACAATGCTCCGTCCAAATCCATTCGCCATCTATCGAGTCCAGTTCTCTTGTTGATTATCAATCTTCTTATAATATCGCATTTCCTCTAAAAATAAAAGTCCCTGTAACTTTCGCTCACGGCTCCCACTCAGAGCCATAAACGATCGTTGCAGGGGCTTTCTTCATCTTACCGGTCACTCCATTTTGAATTTTCGGCAGTTCCTGCCTTCGGTGAGTGCCAGATGAACTATTTTCAGGCAGTGCAGAAGAAACATTCAGCGTTGGATACGTGTGTGGACCACATTTTCCGCTCCTGCCCTGCCCAAAATATCATTTTTACTTCCCGCTCTTTGCCTTCAAGCGGTCGTACTCCTTGTCGGCCGCAATGGCTTCCTTCGTAAAGGAATTGTTCTTCCACCATGCGACAAGTGCCGCAATGGTCGTGATGCCAGCCGTCACCAGCTGCTCCACAGTGGTGCTCTCGATGGGCAGCGGGCTCTTGCCCATGGCGCTCAGCATCTGGTTGGTCAGAGCCAGCAGCAGAACGGCGGTACGTGCAATGGTGCCTGCAGTAATGTTGAAATTCATACGTTGCTCCTTTCGTGTTCGTATTCATGTACTTCGATGTCGGACATTCTGTGGTTCAACACCTGAATGTCTCTCTGGATGACCGGGATCTTCTCCGCAAAACCGTTGTGCTTTCGGACTTCCCGGGTCAGCTCCTCAATTTTGTATTCCATCACGGCATTGGAACGCGAGTTTGCGATCAGCACGCCGATCAGGGTCACAACACCGCTGAGGATGGCGGCAATGATGCTTTCCATCGGCGCTCACCCCTTCCATCGGCTCTTGGCTTTGCGCACGTCCACATGCACCCAGCCGTTGGCGCGTCCAAGACCGGGCGGGTAAATGCCGCAGCCACCGGCGTTGCCCAGCAGTCTGTCCGCGTAGGCATACACCCGCTCCACGCTGATGCCCTGCACCTGAATGTCTGCCGCCTTGCCGTACAGATGCTGGCTGAACTTTGCGGCATTCTTCTGCTTTGCGTTCCAGCTTGCCGTGCGGAACCCACTCGTGATGGTCACAGGCTTGCCAAAGTGCGTACGGATCTTCTCCAGCACCTCCACAAGCGCCGTGTCAATGAACACCGGGTCGCTGCCGTCACGGCAGTAGAACTCGCGCACCTTGAAATGCTCCGAGAGCTTTTCGTTTCCATTTTTCAAAATGGAGTACGCTTCCAAACTCAAATATCATCCTTCCTTTCATCTTCCAAGCCTGAATGCTCCTTCTACCCGTTTCAGCGGCTTTACCTCCACAGGCAGGGTATCTGCACACAGCATCGCCGCCACCGGCTTTGCTGCAGCATGCGCTGTGATCCTGATATTTCCCGTCACCGATGCCATTTTGATTTGTGCACTCGCGTTGTCCTCTGCCATGGCAACACAACTTCCGGTCACATCCGTGCCGCCCATCTCTACGGTCAGCGCCAGCATTTCCTTCTCGCTGTCGCCTACGTTGAACACATTTTGGTAACTCATGCCGGCAACGATGCTCCCCACCGGGTTTGTCTCGCTCACGCCGTCCAGTGCCCGCTCAATGGTAAAGCTCTCGTAAGCGCCTACCGTCACGGCGCACTCGGCTTTCACGCCGCCGCACTCTGCCGTCACCACCGCTGTGCCTTTCCGCAGGGCTAGAATGGTTCCATTTTGAGTAATTTTCACCACGTCCCGCGGTTTCGCGGTCACGTTCATCTTGCGGTAGAACGTATTCGTCGGCCCAACGCCCACCAACAGCTGGTACTCCATGCCTCTGTTCAGCTTCAGGTCGTATACGTTCAGCGCCACGGCTTCCACCTTCAGGGTGTACATGGTCGGGTGCAAGTTGTACTCCAGCGTGATCTTCGAGTGTCCCTTGTCACTTTTGAACTGGTCCACCCACAAGAGACCCGAATAATAATGGCCGGGATTGTCCTCCAGCGCAAACCGCACCCGCTGTCCCTTCAAGGTCTCGCAGATGGTCGTGTACGCGGTCTCCCAGTCCCAGCCAGCATAGTCGTTTTCGAGGTAGAACTCAATTTTTCCGGTACGGTCATCGTAGGTAGGGTGGTTTGCAGGGGTACGGCTGTAGTCCAGTGCGCCGTCTCTGCCGGGCACAGTCACGAACTTTGTCCGCTCAATGGGCGGTGCGATCACCGGCCGCGAGGAAGGAATCAACTTCCAGTCGTCCCAGGTGTCAATGTAGTTGTCGCCTACATTTATAATAAGAGAATGGTACATTGATCCTCCTCACTTGTTGATGTATCCAATGGTGGACTGGATCGCGTTCCACGCCTTGCCTGCCGTCGCAAAGTTGCCCGCCTGCAAAGACGAGAGCTTTGCCGTGGTCGCACCAAAGGTAAAGTCTTTCTGGTCCAGCTCATGCAGCGGGATCACTTCCTTCGTGCAGGGCAGCCAGTCATCGATACCGTGCGGCTCCGAGAGCACGTACGTCTCCTTCATAAAGTCCAGCCGGTCGGTGTCCACACCAATATCACACAGGTCTGCAGCGTTGATCTGCACACTTCCGGTGAAACCGCTGTACTTTTTCAGCTCGTCCGTGGCCTTCTTCAAAAGGCTGTCTTCCGTGGAATCGGTCCCTTCCACCACAAGGACGCGCTGGCACAGGCCGTACTTCTTGATGGATTTTCCGTTGTACGCTTCCCGTGAGATGGGGTTCGTGGTCTCCCAGATGAGCCATCCGCTCTTGTACCAACCATATGCCTTCACCGAGTTCACGATGTCCCCGGCCTTGATGTAGTACGAAATGTCCAGCAGGTTCTTTCCAAGCTCGATCACCTGATCGGTCTTGTCGTTCAGTTTTGCCAGATAGTCCAGATATCTTGTGTAAACGCGCACGCCGTCCACCATTTTGATTTCTTTGCGCAGGCGCAGATATCCGCCGTACTTTCCGGTCAGGCTGTTCGTCAGTACGCTCCAGCAGTCGCTGATGGCCTTGGTCTCCTTGTCCGTGTCGCTTTCCGGCTTTTCTATGGTCACATTTCCGGGCAGGAACACCTTGCCTTCGCCCTTGAAGCCGACGTGTTCTTCCGGGTCGTCCTCCACGGTCAGCGCCAGTGCCAGCAGTTCGGCCGCCGTGTAGAACTTGTTCTCCACCCGACAGTCTCTGTCCTGCAAGTATCCAAACTCGCTCTCGCAGGTCACTTCCATGTCCAGTTCAAAGTTCTTTTCCATTTCGGTGATATAGCCCATAAAGATCTCGCGGCCGTCCTCTTCTATGCTGACTACCGGCTTTTTCAGCTCCAGCTTGTCGTAGAACGGGTTCGAGACGGGCACTGTAAAGGTAAATGAGCTGATCTCGTTGGCCTCCAGTGTCACTTCCGGGTCAAGGATCACCGGTGCATTCTCGTTGAACGGATCGTCCAGAATGTTTCGCTCTGTCCAGTAGTAGCTCTGTCCATCCGCCGTGCCTTTGATCTGCCCGATGTACACCACGTACCCGGATGAACGGATGCGGTTCACCTTGCAGCTTTTCCGGTTAGTGGTCCGGCCGTCGCTGGCTTCTACCGTCAGGATATAGTCGGCGTTCCAGTCAAAGCTTTCCAGCTCTTTCTGTGATATTTCAAACCGATATACTCCATTTTGAATTGCCCTAAACGTCCTGCGCACTTTGCCGTTCAGCTTTTCGGTCACGGTAATGGTGTCGCCATCTGCATCATAAACGCGGTACGGCAGCCCGAACTTTCCCCACCGCCCAAATACGCCGTTCATGCCAAAGTAGTTGCTCTGGATCTCCGGCCCGCTATTGGCTGTCAGGCATCCATCATCGTCCACCGTGGCATTCTCATCCACGCAGAAACATACGAGAATATTCGAGCTGGAAACGCCCCACTGTCCCGTTGTCGTATCCCAGTAGGTGCTAATGTACCCAGGTGACCCGGGGTCGGCACCTCTGCCGTGCTGCACGTAAAGGCTCAGCGCCTCTCCGCGGGTGTTATCGCCATCCTCGTAGTTTTTGCTGCTTCGCGTGCTGAACACGTACTTCCACAGTTCGTAGATGTTGCTTCCTTCGGTAATATCCGCCCTTCCGCCGCTCAGACTATCCTCAAAAAATCTTCGGATTCCAGTAAACAGCGCCGTATCTCCGCTGAAGTCTACTACCCTCGGCACAAAGAACCGCTGTTCTTCCAGCGTACCGCTCTCACTTGAACCATAATCATACCGGATCGTCACCGGCACGATGGTCTTCAGCGTGTCCTCACTCAGCCGTGCTGCGTAGGTGTTTTCCAGCCAGTTGCGCAGGGTCGGCTCGTTCTTCCACGAAACATCTTTCTCGTTGTTGCCCCACTGCACTGCGTCTTTCAGCAGGGTGGTGCGCATCAGCATGGTCTTACCCTTGCCGTTCAGGTCTTTTTCGTAGTTGTGCTGGGCCACCACAAACTCTGCTGTAACGCCGTCCTCGTACACTTTCAGGGTATCACCGGGGCTCAGTTCTTTGATGATCGCCATTTTCTCACTTCACTTTCGCTGCGGTCAGCCGTCCCATCCGGTCGTCGATGTAGCCAATGGCCTTTCTGCCGTTGATGGTCACGCTCATGCCCTTGATGCTCTCGGCCACGCCGTCCATGTGCCCGGCCAGTGCGTTGATGGCACGTAGAGTGTCCTCATTTCCGGCGCTCTTCAGTCCATTTTGAAGCTGCACTTCGGCATCGATCTTGTCTGCAAGGTTCCGGCTCACGTCTCCGTCAAGGCTCAGCGATTTTGTCGCCGCAAAGGCATTGTCGATCTCGTCCGCACCTTCCAGCACGTTGGTCAGGTCCACCACGGGCACGATCTGGGGCGTGTACTCGTAGTCGTCGCCCATCACCTTGCTGATGGTCCCAAGCGAACCCTTCGCAATATCCATGGCGTTCTCGGTCATGTCGCTCACGGCATCGTCCACAATGGGCGCATCTTCCTTCACGCCATCGCTGATGCCCTTGTCGATCTCCGAGCCAATGTCCTTTGCGCCGGTGGCCTTTTCCTTCTTCCGGCTGCTGATAAACCACGCAATACCGCCGATCAGTGCAGCGATAGCTGCAATAATACCCACCACAATCAGCAGTTCCGGCAGCACCGCAAGTATGGAAGCGCCCAGCCCGCCCAGTGCTTCGCCAATACCGCCAACTGCTATTCCTGCACCGGCTCCTGTCGTTCCAAGCTGTCCCAACATGGGCAGCAGTCCACTCAGGGAATTGCCGACATTTGCCGCGGCTGTCCCGATGTTGGCAAGCTTTCCAGCAAGGTCTCCATTTTGAATTCCGGAAAACAGCTTCAGCAGCATGTCTCCTGCCCCGCCGGTCAGCTGCTTTCCGGTGTCCGTAAACAGCAGATCGATCAGTCCCGTTGCCGCCGAAATGATGGCACCGGCGTAGTCTCCCTGCATGGCGGATGCAATGGCCGAGACGAATTCCGTCCCGATCTCCATGCCTTCCTCGCTGAATGCTGCCTTGAATACGGTGCTCAGGGTGTTCGTCATCTCCTCGCCCATGGCTCCGGAGACCTTCGTCCACACCTCGCTGCATGCATTGCTGATGGGCACCCAGTTCTTCTGGATGGCATTGGCAAGCTTTACCACCGCGCTTTTGGCGCTGTCCTCAAGGCCCATGGCATCTGCCAGTGCCCCTGCAAAGCTCACCATAGAACTGCGGGAGGAGAGCAGCTGGTCTTTCAGGTCGTTCACATCGTCTTTGCTCAGTGGATTGCCATTCAGGTCTTTGCCGTCCGCCAGCTGCTGCTGGATGAGCCGGGTCTTTTCCAGCTCGGCATTCATGTTCTGCAGTGCCTCCACCGTGCCGAGGATGCTGGTAGTAATGCCCTGATACTTTGCTTTTCTTGCCTCAGCGCTGTTTTCGCCGTACTGCTCCACCGCCTGCTTGTAGGCGTCCTCACGGTCTTTCAGGCTGCCATCGCCGTAGATGCTGGTCAGCAGGTCCATGCGGCTCTGCATCCGGCTCTGTTCGTCCTTGATGATGGAAAGCTGCGCATCCAGCTTGTTCAGCGACTGCTTGGCAATATCATTTTGAAGCTGCAAACTCTCGGTCTGCGCATCCAGATAGTCGTTCCAGGCTTCCTTTGTGCGCAGGTCGCTTTCGCCGTATTCCTTCCGCAGGGTCTCCCACTGCTCTTTTGCCTTGGCTTCCTTCTTCTGCTTCAGTTCCAGCTCGTTCTTCTGGTACTCGGTCTCCCGGTCGATCTTGTCCAGCTTTGAGGCAGTGTTGCTGTTCTGGGCCGTCCAGAGGTTATACTCTTTTTCCAGTGTACCAAGGTCGGTGTCATACCGCTTCGTGATGTCTTCAAACAGGCCGGTGTACTGGTCTGCCTGCAATTTCGCAAGGCTGGTCTTTTCGCTCAGCAGGCTGGCGTAGGCTTCCTTGGTCTCGGTCTTGTCCGCGCCCCAGCGCTTCAGCATTTCGTCGTACTTTGCCTGTGCAATGGCCACCCGGTCGGTCTGGTTCGCAATTTCTGCCGCCGCGTTCTCCATCTTCTTCGCCAGCAGCGTGTCCTCATCCGCGCTGTATTGGTTCTCGGTCTGCCACAGCTCGTACTCGCTGTCCAGTGCTTCACGTGCCGCCTTGTTTGCTTCCAGCTTCGGCTTGTACTTTTCCTCGATCTGCTGGGCCACGGTCTTCTTCGTGCCGGAGCCGGAGGATTTTTTGGTCTTGCCAGTGGTTGTACCGCCAGAACCGGTGGGGCTCGTATCTCCAGACCCAAAAAGTGTTCCAAGAATATCTTCCGCAGCATCATCTGCCACGGTATTCGGAGTCACATTCCGGTACTTGCTGATCTCTTTTTCGTACCACTCGTCAAACCAGTCGTCTTTGGAACCAGTTCGGACGTTCTTCGCCGCGCTCAGTCCGTTATAGAAACTGCTGGCTGCATCGCTGCCTTTGTTGAACATCCAACTGTTCAAACCATCAAACGTACCGGAAAGTCCAGATTTTACATTTTCACCAAATACCTTGGTTCCAGCATTCAGCTTCGCAATAGATGCTGTTCCATTCAGTCCATTTATAAGACCCGGTGCAAACCACTGGCCGAGCTCCCTCATCCAGGTCGAAGGCGAATTGATTCCAAACGCATTCCGAAAGAAATCCTTCACCTTATTGCACAGAGTCTGAACACCGTTGTTTGCAATCTGCACTGAAGCTCCAGTATTCAGGCCATTAGCAAGTCCCTGAGACATATATTCTCCGATTTTGCCAAAGAAGCCCGAAATCGTGCCAAGCAAGCCGCCAAACAAGTTTATCGGATTGAGATGTTCCGAAAGCCATGCAACAATATTTCCCAGCAGTTCACTCAGTGCACCTTTGATGCCGCCTCCCTCACCGCCACCATCCCATGCCCATGCGATCAGATCGATAATGGTCTGGATCACTACAGTGCCCAGCGTAAACAAAGCCTGTCCAATAGGCTCACTGCACTGTACGATGACATTGCAAATGGCCACGATGAGCTGAGCAAGTGCATTGCCGATTGCAGGAACGGCCTGTGCAATTGCGTTGCATACCGCTACAATAATTTCAGCGATTGCAATAGCAATGCTTCCAGCTGCTGTTCCAAGCCCTGCGATTACTCCAGCGATAAAAACGCCAATTGCAGAGCCAAGCGTTCCAAGTGCCACGACAAGTGCTTCCACCCGAAGAGGCATTAGGCTTACTGCTGCCATCGTTCCAAGCAGCAATGCAAAGCTTCCTGCCAGCAAACTCAGAGCTGCAGAAACAGCAATGACGATTGGACCTGCAAGCGACATTGTTCCAACAGCAATCGCGAAAATGCCAAGTGCCCCACCAACTGCGAGTAATCCATGCCCGATCTCTTCAAGTGACATTTCGCCAAGAGATTTCAGCGGAGAAACGAGAGCATTCAACACAACCGACATAATAAGGAACGAGGTTGCACTGCCAAGAGAGCCTTTTACAAGAGTCAGTGCGACACCCATTTCAATCAGTCCGCCTGCCATTGCTGCCAGTGCCACGCCGATCTGACCAAGTGTCATGCCGCCGAGGTTTGCCAGAGCATTGGATAGAATCAGCAGTCCTCCGGACAAAATAGTTAAGGCAGTTGCTGTTGAAAGCACATGTTCTGCCGGGTTGGACAACATGCTGAAAACCGCAATTTCGCCAAGAATCGCACCCAGTACACCAATTCCATTCTGGAGTTCGTCTACCGGCATCTTGCTGAATGCTGACACTGATTTTTCCAACACACTCAGTGCTGCTGCCAGGATCAAAATTCCCACTGCTTTTCCTGCCGTCAGTCCGCCAAAATTACTCAGCCCCGAAAACGCAGCAACTTCCGCCAGCAGTCCTGCTACGGCAATAAGACCCTTCTCAATGCCATCCCAGCCAAGGTCTGCCAACTGTTCTACTGCTTCTGCAAGGACACGAACTGCCGCAGCCATTGCAAGCATACTCATGGCATGCTTAGCACCATCTTTTGCCCATTTTGAAATTGCAACTTGTGCAGCAACCAGTTCTGCCATCACCGCGCCCAATGCGATAACTGAAGTCAGAAGCTTTTCGTTTTCAATTTCAGAAATCTTCTTCAGCGCAGACGTAAGGATCAGAACACCTGCTGCCATAACGACCATTGAACTGGTGCCTTTGCCAACTTTTTTGGTTTTTTTCGCAATTTCGTCATAAATTGCAAGCGCCACAAGCAGTTCAGCAAACAGTGCAATCATCGCTCCCGTAGATGCAGCCAACCGTTCTGGCTTCACCATCGAAAGCACAACAAGTGACCCAGCAAGAATTGCCACAGCGGTCGAAATTGTCTTGAGCGTTTCTGCGTTCTTGTTGTTTTTCCATGCAGTGACAGCTTCTCCTAACTTGTTAAGAAGTTCTGCCACACCCCCGATTGTGTCTTTAACGGTAGAGCCGATATCTTTAAAAGCTTCCAAAAAGCCCTTAATGCCTGCAATGAGCCCGGCAATCATTCCAGCATTCGCAAAACCCCAAAGTGCGTTGCCATTCAGATTGCCAAAAGCACCGGATGCACCGCTTCCCAGTTCTTCAAAAATCTCCCCGATTTTATCAGCAAGCCATTTCAGCTTTGGTGTGATGAAAGAAATAAAATTTTCAAACCACTCGCCAAGGGTCTTTAACGGGTCGAACACGACAGAGACGTTATTCGATACATCAGTCAGTACCCCTGCAAAGGTCTGCATCCCTTCAGACACCTTTCCGATAATCCAGTGAATACCATCCAGTGTCGTCTTAAACGTCTTAGAGTTATTGACTGCATTGGCCATCTCAACCAAGCAATCGCCCAATGACGCGGTAATACTTAAAAAGCCGCCAGCAAGTGGAGATACAGCATTGAATACCTCCCCCAGAACCTTACTAACGGTTAAAAGCATATTTTTCCAAACATTCAGCACAGCAAAAATACCACTGAATGTTCGTTCGATTTTATCGGCTGTCTCGTCACTGATGCTGAGCTTTGCAGTAAACTCGTCAATTGACTTTGCGATGTTGTAGATCTGATCGGCCGTGATGGGCGAGAATATCTTCTGCCAGGCACGTGCTACCGGCTCCACAACTTTTTCAAGTGCCTCAAAAACATTCCAAATGGACTCGATCAGATGCTCCCGACCGGAGAGCTCACCGATTTTCTTGGAGTAAATATCAAGATCCAGGCTACCGTCTGCAACCTTCTGGTTAACTTCCTCAAAGCTCTTTGCCAGAGACCTCACCTGAGCAGGATCGAGTTTTTTGGCTTTTAAAGCATCGTCACTCAAAGCTCCCAGTACTGAAAGCTGCTTGTACGATTCTTTCAACCCATTTTGAAGCTGCTCAGCGGAAACACCTCCCTGCTGCAAAGCCTTGACAAAACTTCCGGCATCATCAATCTGTTTTTGACTGATTGAACCATTTGCAAGCATGACCTTTTCCAGCATCTGACTATAAAAGTCAGCACTGTCTCCCAGTGCGGTGCTCAACTGCTGCCAACCGGTATTCAGGCCTCCGGCCAACACGGTATTACGGGCTTCAGACGATTTGTTTATAAGATCTGAAAAGACGTCACTGAATCTTGTGAAAAGCTCTTTCGCCTCTTCAAAGTCACCAATAATCGTTTGCCAAGTCTGAGTCCATCCAGACTGCAGCGCTTCGGTCAAAGTATCTTTCAGCTGACTGAACGTTTTGACTTTTGTTGCAGCGTCATTTGCAGTCTTGCCCATCTCCATGATTTTCTTTATCTGCTCATCGGTGTATCCAATGGACTTCAAGGTTTCCTCATTGAGATCGCCAGTGAACTTCTGAAGAGTTTCAGTCAGAATAGATGAAGTCAGCCATCCCTTGGATAAGGTCTCACGGAAGGAACCTTCCTTTTTTATCATGCTATCAATGGCAATACCATGCACACGAGCGGTTTCTTTCAAGGCATCTTGAAACACCTGACCGCCCATACCAGCATTGACTACGGAGTTCCAATCCTGTAATTTCACAGTACCGGATGCGAGTGCCTGTGAGAGCTGATACATGGCTGTACTAGCCTGCTGGCTGGTCGAGCCAGATACAGCTGCAAGGTTTGCAATACCCTTAATAGCTGAAACGGAAGTATTCAAATCAACGCCTGCCGCTGTAAACGTACCAATGTTACGGGTCATTTCCGTAAAATTGTAAATCGTCAGGTCGGCATAGTGATTCAGCTCATCCAGTGCAGCATTGACTTGGTCCAACGTAGTGCCTTTGCTTGATGTATTGGCCAGAATCGTCTGAACTGCATTGATCTGCGTTTCATACTCCTGAAAGCCACTGATAATAGGATCAAGCGATAATGCTTTGACAAGCCGTTCACCAGCATCAACTGCCTGATTTGTAATCCGCATCAGCGCAGTTACGCCAATCACCTCGACAGCCGAGAATTTTTGGCTCAGATTGTCCAGAGCATTCAACAATGCATTGAATTTTACCTTCTCTGATGAATCTGAGACTTTCTCAAAGCCTTTTTCCGCTCCTTTGAACATCAGTTTTTCGTTGAGTGCCGCCAAACTCCGCATTGTCTGCTGAACCTTGCTTTCAAACAATGCGTTATTGAACCGCATCTCTACGACGCGTTCATCTACTTCTTTACTCAAAGATTTCGCACCTCCTTCCACAATTCATCGGCCAGAGCAGAAAAAATCGGAGCCAAGGCAGGGTTAATGTAATCTACTCCCTGCACATAGGCTCCGTTTCTTGTGCCATGTCCGTATTGTAAGATCACCGCAATGGGCACTCCGTCCACAATGTTGCCGTTCTTCCAGCAAAGTGTGGCCCCGCTCTTATCCATTTTGATTTCGTAGCTCCAGCTTGCCGCCGTCTTTCCGGTGGCTTTCGGGGTGGCATCCGCAAGCCGTTCTACACCCAGCTTTCCGTATTTCTCAAGGATCGGTCGCACACTCCAGCTCTTGATGTGGCTGAAAAAGGTCAGGCTTTTCTTAAAGTCGCCTTTCTGCCGGATCTCAATTACCTTGCTCAAAAGCTCTTACCCCCTCGAGTGAAACTTTGCCCTGCGCTGTGCATTCAGCGCCCGGATGTGCGCCGCCTGCTCGTGTCTACCCATCTTCTCGGGCGGCAGGTTCTCTTCACCGCAGGCCCGGATCAGCGCCAAAAGCCGGTTCAGGTGCCACTTTTCGCACTCGAATGGGATGCCGTAGCTTGCCATGGCGGCATAAAACAGGTCTGCCGTCTGGTAGCGTGCGCGCTTCTTGCCGCCTTTGCGGTCTTTAAAGGTCGCGGCCGTCATCGGGTCGCTCATATATCGTTGAATGGCCAGCCAGTCTTCCCGCCGCAGTCTTGTGTATACGGTCGGGTCCACGCCCTTTGTCAGAGTCATGCATCGGACGAAATCAAGCGTTTCTTCGCGTGTTTTCTTCACATTTTCGTCCAAGTACGGCTTGTGCCACTTGCTTTCCCATTTAGACAGGGAGAGCAGGCTGTACTCCAGTCGAAGCGCCACCGGTTTATCGTATGCAAACTGGTTGATTCGTTCATCCCAGCGTTCTCCACCGGGAATATGCAGCTCCAGCATTCTTTCACTCTCCCTGTACTCTTAAATGTGCTCCTTTAAAAGGCTCCCTCTTAGAGGGGCTGGCGCGTCAGCGCCTGAAGGAGTAAAAAAATAAAGACTGCCCGGAAATTTCCCGGCGCAGCCTCTCTCCGCCAAAGCGGAAAAATATCAGAGCTTATCAGCCCTGTTCCGATACCACGCTCAGTGCAGGCGCAGCGCTTGCGGTTGCGGCCATCTCCATAGCCGGGTTCTGATTGCGCAGGTCAGCAGGCATCAGGCCATTGATGAAATTTGCCGCCTTCTGCGCATCGGACATCAGCTCCATGTAAATTGCGCTGAAAGCCGGACTTGCCTCGAATTCTGCACGAATGGCATCATTCTTGAGGAACAGACGGCCATCGTCGCTCTTCTTACCGTAGGTCAGCAGCAGAACGTCCTTGAACAGTTTCATCAGCGCAGTCTGGTCATTGGCTGCCATAATGCGCTGGATGTAGCCCCTCATACCGCCTTCCACGCCCATCTGCATCTCTGTCAATTCGGCCATGGACAGGTTGAAGTAGAAGTCCTCGGTGCGCTGGTTGCCGTCATAGTCGGTATAGGAAATGGTCTTTTTCAGCATCTTAATCTCTCCTTATCGGTTCATTTTGATTTTTTCCTCTCAACAAAGCTCGCCCCTTC
>OLSE01001915.1_pt1 | contig 13874 bp, 12 predicted proteins | sample 1673191 | NCBI WGS metagenome assembly OLSE01 (sample SAMEA3136764, study PRJEB25190) | human gut metagenome | biome: human gut; feature: human-associated habitat; material: faeces | place: Austria | collected 2013
TGCGAGGCTTAAGGCGTCTTAATTCGCAGACTTTGAAAAGTGCCTTGATCGACTCAATATCAATTTCGTGCAGGTAATAGCAGTTTATAAAAGGTATAATATTAAAATTAAAAATTGCGTTATAGTTTCTATAAGTCTCGAATTTGCAGTATTTTTCGACGTAATTTTTCATAAAATATTCTTTTGCATCTTCTATACTAATTTTTAGGTGTTTATTCTTTAGCGGGCTGAATATTTCATAATTTTCACCCGTTTTCGTTTCCTCATTGTATTTATAAATTCCGTTTTCAAAAAGTATTTTATTGCTGTTCAAAAGCTGTTCAAGTTTTGTTTTGCAATCGCATTCTGCTATCAATTCAATATCATCAAGGGTAAATTCTTTTAATCTCTTAGCTAATTTTTCAATATTCATACTAGTTCCTTTATAATTTCAGATGTTATTTCTGTTAGACTATTTTCTTTGGCAATAGTTTCAAGTTTGCTTATAAGCTGTACAATTTGTCTGAACCTATTGTATTTTTTGTGGATATATTCTATCGAATCAGGGGTAAATGGTATTTCAGAGAGTTGGCTAAAAATCTGGCTCAAATCTTCTATTTCAAAGGTCTCAAATTTTACAATCTCACTAAATCTGTCATACAGGTGCTTGTATCTTTCAAGTTTTCTAAGAGCCAAGCCCATTCCGACAAAGATTATCGGGCAATCGGTTTTATCGTGGATATCTCTTAGGGTTTCAACACTTTTGTAATTGTTCATCAAGTAGTCGATTTCATCTACAAAAATAATTTTTGGCTTTTGAATAAGTTTGCTAATCACTACATTAAAGTTGTCCGAGGTCAAATACCGAGGAAGTTCGTCCATTTCCCTAACAATTTCTTCAACAAGCCACCTGCTTGTCATAAGATTTGAGGCTCGAATATAGATTCCGTCATATTTGCAGGCTAGCCAAAGTGCTGTTTGTGATTTTCCAAGCCCCGGCTCGCCATATATAAGTCCCATTTTAGGAATGTTTTTTTGTTTGCTTTTTAGGGCTTCAACTAAGCCTATAAAATTCCTTACATTTCGAGTTTTTATAAAGATTTTTTTCATTTTATCCTTTCTTGGTTGCTCGCAATAAACGGGTATGGCTTCGCCTTTCACCAACTGCTCGCAATCCGCTATTCATATAACAGTTTGTACTCCTTTGTTTGTTTAAATTCTGCAATCCAAGTGTCGCCTGGGTTATGTTTTATCAAATATTCATACTTTTCTGAATTGTTTTTGAATATTGGGAGTGACTTTTCTCCGTTGTTTATTTTTTGAACACCATTTGAACGAGCTTTGAACTCTTTTTGAAATTTGTTAGAATTCTCCATTTCTTCTTGGTTCGACCTTGATTCAATCAGTTTTATTTCATCATTCGTCAATAATTTTTTAACCGAGTTTATTGTTTTCCGTTTAAGTTTTTGTTGTTTTTGGATTTTTTGTTTGTAATCCTCTAAATCCTCAACAGTTCCTAAAATCTTTGCCATCGGGTGGGTTTCGGTTACTCGCTCTGCTGTACATAAGTATTCACCTTTAGTGGTAAAAACTTTCACATTAGTTAGATCAAACAGGTTGTATTTTACCAGAACTTTTCCTCTTAGTCCGTATAGTCTTTCGTCAAAATAGTCACAGTTTAAGAACCTTACACCGTTTCGTTGAATTGTTTTAACTTCAGTTGCCAGCATCAAATCGTCAAGCAAGCTTTTATCAATATTCTGTTTTTTACGATTTTCCAAAACCTCTGCTATTGTCATATTTGGTGCATTTGTGCAGGGCTGAGAGTTCTTGAACTTAAGCCACATATCAATCATTTTGATTGTTTCTTCTATTGTTGGGATGTAGCGGATTGGCGGCAGAGGGCTGGAGTCAGCTCCGCTGCGTGCCCGTTTAACGCCGCCAACCAAGAGGGTATTATGCAGGTTAGAGTGGAATTTTTCGTTTCTTTTCAAGTATGCAGGTTTGTTGATAATTGATGAGCCAACATAACTTGGCATTAGTTTTTCAAATCCTTCTTGAAATTCTTTAAAGAACCTCTCAATAACTTTTGACCTTGCGTTATATGGTCTTGCAAATACCGTTTCAATCCCGAGTTTTGCATAGAGCCCATAAAAGCCTAATTCTCCAAATCCTTTGTCATCTGTAAAATACTTTGCTCTAAATGCTCTGCCGTTATCTTGATAGACAATTTTCGGTATCATATCGAGGTTTATTATTGCGTTTCTTAGAGCACTTGCAATACATTGGGTATTTTCTTCAAGCATAATTTCATAACCGACCAGTGCTGTTGATTTCCAGTCCAAAAATCCGACTAAAGTTGCCCGACAAGGCTTACCCGTAAACGGATTAATCACTTGAAACGCCAGTTTGTGCCCGTCTGCGACTAATATATCCCCGACATCAAGCAGACTTGCATCTCTTTTAATATAAGGCTCGACTTTGTCAGAAAGAGCTTTTTCGCCGTCTCGAGCAAGCACCCATTTATCGTAATTGTTGTCCTTAAACCATTTTGCATATCGTCTAAACGTAATATCTGCAGGTATAAAACTTTGCCCTTGCTCTTTGAGCTTGTATTTTGTAAGTGCGATTGCTTTGCCGATACAAATTCTATTTGGGTGCAGGAGCAAGCCCATAAATATTTTGATTTCTTCATCCGTTAGACATGTTCTGTACTCATTCACAGAAACATATTTGTAATTAGGGATTAATCTTGTATAATCTTCTGTTCCGTCTAAACTTGCTTTCCAACGATGCAGGCTTCCTCGTGAAATTTTACCTAAAACATTGAAAAGGTAGGAATTTGAACTATTATGCAGTTTGACAAAATCATAGTCTGCTTGAAGTTTGTTTACTGCTTTACGGCGAAATTCTTGCCATTTGCGGATTAAATCAAGTTTTGCAAGAGCGTTTTGTTTTGCCTTCTCCGGGGTGTATTTGATTGTCTCAACTTGGTTTTCCATTGTCTCAAAATCCTTGTAATGCGTTGTGCAACACATTCATCACTCGTTTTGAGACAGAAGTCAAGTGGGGAGTTGATTATATTTATAATATGATTACTGAAAAACGAGGAACTTTATATGAACAGCATTATAAATAATTTATGGAATAGCAATGATTATAAAAAATAGGAAAAATATTTGAATAAATATAATGATACCATTATGCTAAATCATATAGAATTCAAAAAAATGGAATCATTAGATGTTAACCCCATAAAAAATATGTCAGAATTTAAATTTTATAAATTTTTATATGATTAATTATAAATTATAAATTAATAACCTGTATTTTTTATTAACCAATCTGGGTTAGGCTTATATCCTTCTGTTATTGCACTATTATAAAAACTTGTTATTGTTTTAATTGCCGTCTCAAGTGCAATTTCTTCTGTCACAGCAAAATTATGACTTGTTGTGTATGGAGCAATTTGAGTTGGAGTTTGAATAAAATAATTTGTTTGGAAGCAAATATCTTCTCTATCAAAATACTGATAAAGTTTGATTTTAATTTCAATTTCTGGAATATCGGGTAACCTAAAAGAATATTCACCCAGTATTTGTTTTAGTTCTATAACTGTATTTTTATCATATGTAAGTTTCTTTGTGTTCATTTTTATTCCCTTTTATACTTTGCAAAAATATTAAATTATTATCATTATTCTTTATTATCAAACATAAACTTCAATAAATCTTCTATTTGTAAGGCTATTTCTTGCCAGCATTTAAAGGCTTCGGAATTGTTGGAATCCGCATTTAATAGTCTATCCCGTTCTTGAGATAATTTGACTAGTTTCCATATTTCTTGCATTGGTCTTTTATCAAAAGCAAATGCTCTAACCATATAATTTCCAAGTTCAGTTTTAGCAATAATATCACCATTATACGTCCGTTCCAAATGTTCATCGTATTCTTCTAATATTGGATCAACGAATCCTTCTTTTTCATTATGAGAAATATTAGCATCATGTGTTGGCCACTTATTATGCTTTTTTCTATTGCATTGATAACAAGAATATACTAAATTGTTATAATCATTAATCCTGCTTGCATCTATACTTTGTGGAACAAAATGATCAATTTCAAATGCATTTTTAGAAATATTTACTGTTTTCCCACAATATCCACAAGTATCTTGAAAATCTATTCGCAGGTCATTTTCATAATCTCTATAATTATTTTTAGGTTTGACATTAGTCCTTCTTGATAATTTTTTATCTCCATGTATCCTAGTCATTCTTTTTCTTCTCCAACGATACACATTGAGTTGCAAGTTCTAAAATCTTATCAATTTTATCAGATATTTCAGATTTAAATATTTCGCTAGGCAAATCATCCATTCTGTTATAGGCTTTTAAAACAGAATATAAGTTGAGAAGAGATTCTTCTTCATTATTTGTAATAGTTTTCTCTCTTTTTTTTACTAGTAGTATGTTGAAATCATTCTCTATATTAACTAATCTTTTATTAAAAACTTTTGTAGCTTGTTTTAGTTCCTCACCAAAAGTTGTAAGACCTTCAACACTACTTAAAATACTTCTATCTTTAATTAAAATAGAACTTACAAGATTTTCTGAAATTGAATCACAAGGATAGTTCGTTAATATAATACATACTAAGTCGGGGAGTTTTTTATTCAAAAACTCAAGCAATTCCGTTCCATTAAATGTATATTGGTCTGATAACTTAAAATCCGCAATAAAACATTCTATTTTGTTTTCTAGTATCCAATTATAAACATCTTGCTTTGTTGAACAATTTTCCACAAGTTTTAGTGTTACATAATTTTCAAGTAACTCTGCATAATCCTTAAAAGCACTAGAATCATCATCGATGTATCCTATATTGTATTCACACATTATTTAAAAACTCCTTTTAAATTAATATTTACTATGAAGCCTGTTTCACGTTCTTTGTTTTGTGATAAATCAACATCACCATAATACTCTTTTACTGTTTTATTCACAATCCACATTCCCATTCCTGTTCCAATAAGGTTACTATTTGCATCACGCTTACTAGTTTCAAAAGGCTCTAGAATTAAATTTGGATTTTTTTTGTATTTTTCAGGTAATCCTTTTCCGTTATCTTCATATAATAATCTTAATTCATTATTTTCTTGTGTTAAATTAATATTAATTGTTTTATTTTTAATTGCAGCATATTCAAAAGAATTGATACTATTTGTTATTAAATTACTAATGATACTTTCTATGTCATATGGAAAGCATTTAAAATTTGTTTCCACAACATTCAAACTTATTTGAACATTTTTCTCACTCAAAACTTCTTGCCAAGATTCGATAAAATCTTCAAATAGCTTCTTCATTGGTATATAGGTCATTTTACGTTTGTCTCTTTTAACCATTTCAATAGTTACAGTAAACCAAGAATTAAATTTCTTTTGCAAATCTAAGGCTTCTTCTAATTTTTGCTTGATATGTTCTTCTGATTTTCCTTTTTCTAATGCTTGTTGTGCTGTTAAAATTTTAATATTTAATTTATGAACAACATCTTTAATTTCATGAATATATGAATTTGTTACAATACCAGTTGTTGCTAAGGTTCTTAGTAGTCGATTTTCATCTTCAAGATCTTTTATTTGTTCCTGCTTGGTATCTATAACTGCTTTTGCTTTTTTTGCATCAATTAAAGTCTTTTTTTGTTGTCCTTTGTTATTTGATTTATTATTTGCAGATTTTTCATTTATTTCATCTTCATAAATTTTAATAGGATGAGTATCGTCATAATATTGTCGTAATATACGGCAGACATATTGACGATCTTTTTCTATTTCTTGTATTACAAAAATTAAAAATTCCCTAAAATATGCAAACTCTTTTGTTTCAACAATGCCTTCTCTATTGGATTGGTCTGGAAGATTGATATTTAAACGAGAAATATGAACAGCACCTAACATTTGATCTGCCGCAACACGCCACGCCCCAGTTGGGTGAGATATTGCAGCAGGAGATTTAGATTTACGATTAGACAATAAAAGCCAATCAAAAGTCGTTGTTTTTGGCTCCCCATAAGGCCTTACTCTAAAATTATCTCGATAAATTTTTATTCCGCCAAAGGTGTCTCTTGTATCTCGCCTTGAAGAAATATCCTTATAAAAATACTTTTCCTTTTCATCTTTCATATTGGATAACTTTGCAAAATATAAAGTTCCTTTAAAAGGACCAATTGTATTTATATCTATATCAGATAAAATTTCATTAAATACATAATTTTTTTCTATTGGTTTACCCTTAAAATATTCAGCGTCTTTTGAGGTAAAATATGGTTCTCTTACAACTTCATTAAATTTGTTCCCAAAATCAAATTCATCTCTTTTTATTAAAATCCTAGTATTGCCACTTTCATCTACATTAAAGTCTATTTTATAATCATACGAATAATCATTACTATTTACAGTAATCTTAGATTCTTCTATTTTTGAATTTTCAGAAAATACATATAACTGAAAAATATTATCAATTTCTGGTGGAATTAATGTGGCTAAACTCTTTTTTATATCTTCAATTAATGTAGTTGTCCAAGTATCTCTTAAATTTTGTAACTTGAATATTGTACCACTATCATGACATTTTGCTTTAATTAATGACTTTAAATCATTATTCAAAATTTCATTTGTATAATTACAAAAATCGATATTCGTTATTTCAAAATCAGCTCCAACATCTGTAATTTTTGTTCCAGAATTAAAATCTGACCAATTAACAGACCATAAAACAGATTCTGTCTTTGTTTTTGACAACATTTTACAATTATCAGCAATACGATCTAGAGCGAATCTACCAATTCCTTTTGCACCAGTTTGTATTCTTCCAGAATGAAGTTTATAATTTTCTTTTTTTGATGAATATCCAATTGTCATCCAGTTACTATGAATGGTTTCTGAGGTCATACCAGAGCCATTATCTATTAAATAAAACATATTAGTTGATTTTTCATAATATAAAATACAAGTATTAGCATCAGCATCATATGCATTTTTTACTAATTCTAATATTGCACCATCCAACTTCGATACGTTTTCTCTCCCTATAAGCCTTGCTGTATTAGCATCTACATTAAAAGGAATTTTCATACAGCAACCTCCTCATTTAGTTCAAAATTATTAACATCTTTTGGGGTAATACGTAAGGATTTCCCACTGGCTTGTATTCCTATATTATTAACATACTCTATAAAATCTTTACTATTAAGAATTTGCTTAGCCTGCTCCAGAGATGTTCCATTTTTAGATGTAATATATATTCCTGAATAAGGAATATCTTCTTTAGAAAGTTCATATACTTTTATATTATCAGTTACAACTGTTGATATTAAAAGTTTTTCTTGGTTTAAGTGAGACAAAGCTTGGCTTCGCCCGTATTCAAACCATTCCGCAGATATATCTTTGTTACGTTTTTCTAATTTATCCTTAAAGGTTTTTAAATGCTGGACTGCCACAGGATATTTTTCTTCAAATTCTTCAGGTTTATATTTCATCAATTTTCCGTTTTTGTAATAATATGGAAATATTATGTATTCTTCTATACCATATGCAAGATTTCGTGGGCTTTTAGCAGGTCTTGTAACCTCTTCTTCAATATTACACTTTGAAATAATATTTGCATCAGGCCTTATAATAAAAGCTTGGTTTAATAATGTAGCAATAGAAATTTGAGCATTAAAAAAATCTCCAAATTTTAGCTTTGTATTTTTATTTTTTGATTCTTCAACTTTAAATACCCATTTTTGATTTAAAGCAGTTTTTGGAATTTTTATACTAGTTTTATCATCCTCATTTCTATACAAAATTTGTTTTCTGTTTTTGCCTTTTTCGCAAATCAAAATCGATGTTGCGACTAAAGCTTTTGAGAACACTTTTTCTGTTTTAAAATCGTATATTTTACTGACTGAAGGAAGAATAAACTCTCTAAGTTTTTCTGCAAAAACATTCTTAAAAATACTACTTGGTATAAGATAAGAGAGCTTACCATTATCAGATAAGCAGTTCAGACTTTTTTCAATAAAAGCATAACAATAGTCAAATTTCCCTTTAGAACATGTAATAAACTCATTTTTAATAAATTCTCTAGTCTCAGGTTCAAGATCTCTATAATTTATATATGGAGGATTTCCGGCAATGTATGAAAACTTTTGGGATAGTTTGTATTTTAAAAAATCCGCAACATGAATATTCCATTTTACATTATAAATCCCATAGTATTCCGCGACTTTATTCAGAGTTTTTATACAATCATTATATTTAGAAGAATCAATTTCAAAACCCCAAATGTCATCTTGCAGCCCTGTTTTTATTATTTTTAGCGAAAGTTTTTTACTAATACCATCCTTAATATATCTCGAAACTACATGTTTTAAGACGGATCCATCACCACATGAATTTTCTAGGAATTTTTGTCCTAATAAGCCTTTTTTATATTCTATGATATCCAATAATTTATTGACCTTATCATCAGGTGTAAAAATTTGACATCTTTCTATACGCTTCATTCATACCTGCTGCTTAATATAACATATAAATGATAGCATAAAAAGCATTATTTTAATACTTCCATTTACAAAAAATAGCGTAATTTAACATTACAAATGTTACATAGTAACGACAAGGATTATACGATGACAGAATTTAATGAGTTTTTGATAATAGACAAAATGTATAAAATTTTCTATAAAGAACTTATTAAGAATAAACACCGCAAAATTGACAAAGTGTCTGCTATAGTTTACACTATATTTTTGAAGCAAAGAGTCTTGTTCAAGAATTGTAAACAATGAAAGAATTAAAACATACAATAGATTTAGAAAATTATATAGTTAACGACTTAAAAACTGATGAAGATATTAAATTATATCTAAATGCAAGTTTAAAAGATTATATTGAAGATGGTTATTTTAATTCTTTTTATCGTGCATTAGAAATTGCCATTAAATCAAGAAATTCAATTTCAGGTTTTGCAAAGAAAATTGGAATGTCCAGAACTCATCTATACAGTTTATTTAAAAATGAAAAAGAACCTAAATTTTCAACCATTGTAAAAATATTCCATGAATTAGGTTATGAATTAGAAATTGCGTAAATATCTAAATCTCATTGATAATTTAGGGTATCTCATATTGTAAGCAAAAATAAAATTGCACTTTATTGCACTTTATTGCACTGGGGTTAACTTTAAACACCAAGGCGATTTGAGCCTAATGTGGTCTTAAAAATTTGCAAATGGAGTGCAAAAGAGTGCAAGAAAAGAGTAGTTGAGTGCAAAAAAAGACCGGTACATCTCAATACTAAAAAACAGCCTCAAATCGGCTGTCTGTTTGATTTTTTATTAAATTTTCTCTGTCTCAATGTCCCAGAAACCTATTATTAACCTGCAAAAATTTCGCATCCAATAAAGGTTCATAATATATAGATTTATATATTTATACATGCACTCAGTGGACTGGGACCATCAGCCCATATCTATTCAGTTAAAAATTTAATTTATCTTAATTTGTTCTTTTTTAATACCTCCTTATAAACTTTTACATACACATTAATCGCTCTTGTAGCAATAAAAGTCAAGTCATTTGCTCAAAATTTTTTATTAAGAACTTATTAAGAATAAAAACGGTAAAAATGATTAAATACTCGTTATGTTTTACATATTTAAAGTATCTAAAAATCGTTTTAATCTCTCTTTATCTTCGATTTCTTTGTCACCCTTATAATAAATTTCAATAAAAGTTATTTTCAAAATCTCTTCTTCAAGAACAAAAATAACTCTTATACCCGAGCGGTTGCCTAAATTTTTTAATGATTTACATGCAAATTTTCTTACTTTTTTTGAACGATAATTGTCTTTACACATTCCTTCTATGTCGACTAATGCATTTGGCGGCAAGGGTGCACCTTTAATGTAGTGAGCTTCAAGTAAATTCTTTTTCATATTTTCAAAATCAGCACCAAGTGTTCGGTACCGTTTTTCTAATTTCTTAAAATCTTTTTCAAATTCCGGTATTTTATTGTAATTAATACTCTTCGTCATTATATTCTCTTACAGATGTGTCCTCATTTCTATAAAAAACAGCTTCATATTCAATAGGAGCTTGCTCATCAGCACTAATCCAAGGAATATCTTTATGCGAAAATTCAGATAATTCCTTAGCACTTTTATCAGAATGTTTTTCTAGAACTTTGTCTATATGTGCTAATTCTTTGGCTGATAATAAACTTAAATCAGGTTCAACCAGTGGTAAATATTTGGTCATATCATGATCAAATCGTTTTGTTTTAATTATTTCCAGTTCTTCATCTTTTTCCATTTCTTTTACAAGTTTTGCAAAAGCAATAGGAGAAGGACCATAATGATTTTTTATATACCTTAAACCCATTAATTGGGTTTCAAATAATTCATAATAATCAAAATCAATAAAGTATAACAGTTTATATAAAACTGTTTGTCCAACATTTGGTTTTGCTCCAATCTTTTTTAATATATACAGAAAAACTTGTTTGAATTTTTCTATATTTTCAATTGGTATATCAATTCTTAATTCATTATCTTTGGATATTTCTTTCTTATCGTCTATTACATTATATGTATATTCTTTAGGCGGCTTATTTTCTATAATAGATGAATAATCAACCTCATATAATTCAGCTATTTTTTTTAGCAAAGAAACATCGTTTATACAAATATTTTTCTCATATTTTATATAAGACTGTCTTGTTATATCTAATTTTTCGGCTACTTGTTCTTGAGAGTATTTATTAGATTCTCTCAAGTATTTTAAAATATTAAACATAATGGATCTCCAGTATATTTTTATTATAACAAAAATTTTACTTACTGTCAACTTATTTTTACAAAGCAATGTAAATGTAAATTAACATTACTTTTAATATCCAAATCTCATTGATAATTTGGTGTATCCCAATTTGCAAGTAAAAATAAAATTGCACTTTTTTGCACTTTATTGTACTGGGCTTAACTTTTAACAACAAGGCGATTTGAGCCTAATGTGGTTTAAAAAATTTGTAAATGGAGTGCAAAAGAGTGCAAGAAAAGAGTACTTGAGTGCAAAAAATGTCCCATACATCTCAATACTAAAAAACAGCCTCAAATCGGCTGTCTGTTTGATTTTTTATTAAATTTTCTCCGTCTCAATGTCCTAGAAACCTATTACTTACGAAATGGGCAAAACTATATCTTAATAAATAAAAAGGACAATGATTTTTTCATTGTCCTTTTTATATGGGCCGCAGTGGACTCGAACCACCGACCTCACCCTTATCAGGGGTGCGCTCTAACCACCTGAGCTAGCAGCCCTCGTACGCTATACCAGCTAATGTGAGAAGGGATTTTGTTTGATAACTCATCCCGACATTTTTTAATTTATCATAGACATTTTTTTAAATCAAGTCTTTTTTATCTATTTGAGAAAATGTTTTTTTTAGAGTAAACTTTTCTTGAGGATAATTTTATGACTATATTATACATATATATTACAATTTTTACGCTATATTACATAGTACTTGCCTGCTCAAACTTAAAGCCTGCAAAAAAAATCAGAGATAAATACACTAATAAAGATGCAAATATTTGTGTAGTTGTTTATGCAACAGGAGCTGCAAGAACACTGGATAATTTATTAAAACAGTTAAAAACACAAAATTATCCCAAACAGCGCTACACTATATATGCAATACTTGATAGGTGCGAAAAATCTTCTGATGTTACATTACAAAGTGATTTAGATATTAATGTTATCAGTATTAATAATCTGGAACCAATAGGAAAAAGTCAGGCTTATTCTATCCTTGCAGAGAAACTTTCCGAAGCACATAACCTTGATGCATATGTTTTTCTTGATGCTAAAAATTATGTTGATTCCGACTTTTTAACTAATGTAAATTATTATTTAACTAAGTATTCTGTATTCATGCCAATGATTAATTACATACAGGAAGATAAACCTTTGACGCTGCTTGAAAATATTAAAGCTACATATTCAAGATATTGCGCAAAGTTTCTATACGCATCAAGAACAAGGTTAAAACTTGCCAACTTAATCAATACTGATGCATTTGTTATAAAAAAAGACATACTTAATAAAATAGAATCGTTTGAATTTCAGGACAAAGCAGCTGAAATTAAATATACAATTAAGCTTACAAATGAAGGTATAAATCCAGCTTTTATTGATGATTTAAAAGTTTATACAGGTATATCAAACTATGACTCCAGAATTCCATCACTTTCTAAAAGAATTAATATTTTCTGGAATAATGTAACTCACTGTCCGAATTTTCTAACACAGGAATATGTCTGCTCATTAATCCAGCCTAACTGGCTTGTTTGTATTCTTGCTTATGCCTTGCTATTAAAACATTCATATTCATTCCCGTTCTGGGTAAGTTATACAACAATACTAATTACATTCATTACACTTGCACTGGCGTTCTGCATCAGCCTTATGAATGTAAAATTGTATGCTAAAGAACATTTATATCTGTTTGCATATCCGATTTATTCAATAGGACACATAATTAAAAACTTCCCGCCAATAAGAGGTACACGCAGATTAATAAATAAACGCCACCATAAACATAATGTTGAAAAAATGGTAACAAATATTATTGTTACTGACGGCAAAAAAGATTTTCAATGCCAGCTGGAATTAATTTCTGATGACGGACTTGCTAGAGTCAAATTTATTAATAAAGGAAAAACATATATAACAAAAAATAATCATCTGAGAATGGTTGATGCAATAAAAGAGCTTACGAAGAAACTAGATGACTACGGACTATCTCTAAAAATTTGCCAGTGCTGCAAGTATTTTCAGCCAATAGTTGATGGTTCAACTAATATGATAAAAGGCTGTTGTAACTGCAAATTTCAAGGAAGAGTCGAAGGTGATATCATTCCGACATTGGTGTGGAACACATGCCCGCGCTTTGAAGAACAAAATATTGTAGAACTATTTTAATCGATATAAACATCGTCCATTAGTTTTATACGAAATGCACTGCCCGCCGGAATAGAGACATGCCCGCCTTTGGAAAAGAATGCCGTTATTGGAGAAGCCAGAGTATTCAGTCCTAAACATATCGTTCCATATGCAAAAGGAAATGGAGACAAGAGAATCGTAGAACCTTCTCCACCAAGGTTTACTGTAAGGTTAAGCATTCTGCCAAACAAAGTTCTGCCCCAATTTCCCTTTTTCCACATTGTACTCAAATAGGTTCTTTTGCCCTTTATGTTGTTAAAAAAAACCATTTTATCATCAGCTCTTGTTATATATGCATTTATTGGTATAGTCTGACCGTTATACCTCATACTTCTTACTCTTATAACAACAAGTCCTCCGTTACAGGTAATTTGAGGCTGATGTGTTTCAACAATTTCACCTGTAAAAACAGTATTAGTCGGAATTGTATATTTCCTTTTTATAATAGGCGACTTAGTGTAAAATTTAACAGTATTACCCTTTGCTAGCCAATCGTTTATTTTTGTTGAACTTACTACATTAAAAGAAGTTCCGCCGGAGATCTTTATATTTCCCGTTTTTATAACCTGAACCGGCGGATTTACCTCTTTTGAAACATTTTCTCCTACGGGTTCAGGCTGATTATATTTTGTAATTTCCGGCAGAGCAGGAAGGCTTTCATTCGCATCTTCTGTATGAGTATCTTTGATTAATTTTGAAGAATTATAATTTTTTCTTATATCATCATCAACGGTCATGTCTAAATCAAAGGCATGCGAACAATTTACAGAAATTAATAATAAAAAAATTGTTATAAAACTATTCCTATTCATTATCAAACCCAATAAAATTCTAACTCTTTAACAA
>OLSE01001932.1_pt1 | contig 13710 bp, 10 predicted proteins | sample 1673191 | NCBI WGS metagenome assembly OLSE01 (sample SAMEA3136764, study PRJEB25190) | human gut metagenome | biome: human gut; feature: human-associated habitat; material: faeces | place: Austria | collected 2013
CTCCTGTAAGGTCATGAATCCCTCCTTTTAGAACACCACCTGCACCAGAAACATACAGACAACCGTTCCCACTATAATACTGAGCAGTGTATTTCTCTTCCACAAATGAAGATTTTGCTGTTATCATTCTTTTTCCTTATCAGCGCCCTTATTTCCACGCTGATCATAGTCATCCAGGAAATTATAGTATTCTCCATCTTTATGATATCCCATAACAGTACGAAGATTAATATCCCGCACACTGTTAAAGATATTCGTCTCGATCACACTACTTGTATTTCTAAACTGTGCAACCAGCTCTTTCATCTCATCACGCTTGGAACCACGTCCGCCCCCACAGCTTACACAGTTCTCGGTGAAACGGCATGCACACTGAATGAAGTGCAACCCATTAGTATCTCTCCATGCCTTGATCGCAGATTCCTTGATCAGATACATGGGACGGATCAGTTCCATTCCCTCAAAATTCTGACTGTGCAGCTTCGGCATCATAGTCTCCACCTTACCACTGTACAGCATACCCATGAGGATTGTCTCGATCACATCATCAAAATGATGTCCCAGCGCAATCTTATTACATCCCAGCTCCTTGGCATGAGAATACAGATAACCACGTCTCATTCTCGCACAAAGATAACAGGGATTATTCTCAATTTCTGCCACTGTATCAAAAATATCACTTTCAAAAACCGTAAGAGGAATTCCCAGAAGCTCTGCATTATCCTGAATAATCTTCCAGTTATCCGCATTATAGCCCGGATTCATTACCAGAAACACCAGTTCAAAATGAATCTTCCCATGGCGCTTCAGCTCCTGAAGCAGCTTCGCCATCAACATAGAGTCCTTACCACCTGAAATACAGACAGCAATCTTATCTCCCTCCTGAATCAGCTGATACTCATTCAAAGCCTTGGTAAACGGTCTCCAGACCGTCTTTCTGAACGTCTTGATAATACTGTGCTCAATCTCTTTCGTCTTCAGTTCCTTCTGCTCCTTAGCATCATTCTCCATAAAACGGCTCAGAGAAAGTCTCAGATAGGCACGATATCCACCTTCAATATTCACAGCCTCATACCCTGCATCACTCAGCTTCTCCACACAGTCCCGGCTTCTGTCCCCCGTATGGCAGAGAACATACACCATCTTCTCCCTGTCCACAGACTCCATTCTTTCCTCAAACTCATCCAACGGAATATTCACTGCCCCCGGAAAAGATCCCCTGCTGTACTGATCCGCCGGCCGCACATCCACGATCGTAATCTTAGAAGAATCAATCTTCTCCAGCTCTTCCACACTAATTGTATTCATATATAACCTGCCTTTATCTATTAAAATCAATCACTTACCTCTGATGAATCACCCTGTATTTCCGCCCAATTCACCAGCCATCATTATACTTTGAAACCCCATGATAGTCAACATATTCCCTTGCCGTTGACTCCTTTCTCACAGCCAAACGTTACTGTGAACAGAGAGAACAGTAACGAATGATTTTCCAAACACCTTTTAACCTCATTATATACGATTCATTTTTTTTCAGACAACCTTCTCAGATATATAAAATTAAAACCTCCCGGTTGAAATTTTTTTCTTATTATCGCAGACACAAAGGGAACAGAGCCAATGCCCTGTTCCCCTTTTATTATTTATAAACTTTTACACCAAAGGATTCATGAATGATAGTACGAGCCTCTTCAATGGTTTTAAACTCTTCTGCTTTCAGCATCTGTGCTGTGATATTTCCGATTGCAGTTGCCTCTCCTGGACCTGCATGGATTTCTTTCTTTGTTGCCTTTGCAGTCAGCTCATTGAGATATCCTGCGTTGGAACCGCCGCCCACGATATGAATACGGCTGTAAGTCCTGCCTGTCATCTCTTCCAGCTCTTTTGCTGTCTTTGCATAGCATTCTGCAAGACTTGTGTAGATAACTGTTGCAAGCTCTCCCAGAGTTTCCGGAACCTTCTGTCCTGTTCTGCGGCAGTAATCCTTAACTTCCTCTGTCATATTGTCAGGAGAAAGGAAACACTCATCATTTGCGTCTACTCTTGACGGGAAATCCTTTGCTTCCTCTGCCATTGCGCAGATTTCTGCAAAGCTGTATGCATCATTTACTTCATGACGCACAGACTGGATCATCCAGAGTCCCATGATATTCTTCAGGTAACGGAAACGGCCTGCATAACCGCCTTCATTTGTGAAGTTCATCTCACAGCTCTTCTCAGAGCAGTCAGCTTCTTTTCTCTCAATTCCCATCAGTGACCATGTTCCGGAGCTGATGTAGATAAAATCATCGTCATTTGCAGGAACTGCCAGTACAGCGGACCCTGTATCATGTGTTGCAGGTGCAACCACTTCCAGATCAAAGCCCACTTCTTCCCTGATCTTATCTGACAGATGTCCGATGCCTGTTCCGGGCATGATCAGCTTCTGAAACATTTTTCTCGGATAACCGAGCATATCGATCAGTTCATAATCCCAGTCCTTAGTGATCGGGCTTACAAGCTGTCCTGTCGTAGCTTCTGTGTACTCACAGGTTTTCTGTCCTGTAAGAAGGAAATGGAAATAATCCGGCACATGAAGAAGTGTCTCCGCCTGTTCCAGATATTCCGGATGTTTCTTTTTCACTGCCATCAGCTGATAGATCGTATTATAATCAGCTTTCTGGATACCTGTTCTTGCATAGAGATCTTTCAGGGAAATTGCCTTATAAACTTCTTTATCCATTCCCTCTGTACGGTGGTCACGATATCCTACTGTATTTCCAAGAACATTGTCATTTTTGTCCAGAAGTACGAAGTCAACGCCCCATGTGTCCACGCCCATACTTACCGGAATCTTGCCAATTTCTTTACATTTCTTCAGACCATTTACTACCTCTTTGAAAAGACGGTCAAATTCCCAGCAGAGTTCTCCGTCTTTCTTTACCATTCCATTCTCAAAACGATAGATTTCTTCCAGAACCATTTTTCCGTTTTCCATATGTCCAATGATGTGACGTCCGCTGGATGCTCCGATATCTACTGCTAAATAATATGCTGCCATTGCAAAACCTCCTCAATATATGAATTTATACGCTTTTCATATCTGATGATTTCATTTTATCTCAACTTACTCCCCAAAATAAGAACCTTGTTTGTCTGAAAAAGTGTCCTTATTTGCTCTTTTGAAATCTATCGTCGAAATAAGTATCTTTACAACTTAATAAAATCATCATTTCCAATCATTGTTTTATTGTTTGAACAACAACGCCGCACTTGCCATACGGCAGTGCGGCGTCTGTATTTGTATTAATAATTAATACTTAATTCTAAGGATTCATTTCCTCTCGATGTTTACTTATCGATTAGTCATAAAGGTTAGGAGCGATTTCTTCGCTGTCCATGTTTGTGGAATCATACCAGTATCCATCTGTAGGAACATCTTCAAGTTCCTGTCCGTTAGCTGCTGCTGTCAGAGCGTAGATTGCATAGTAACCCATCATCAGAGGAGACTGTGTAACAGCACCGATGAATGTTCCATCCTGTACAGCGGCTTTAATGATAGAACCAGCATCGAAACCAACACCGATAACATCGCCTGCTCCTGCGTCAGAACCAAGAACGTTCAGGTTAGCATTAGCTGCAAGAACACCTTCTGCTGCTGTCTGGTTGGAACCGAAGATAGCGATGCAGTTTTCCTGAGAAAGGATTGCCTGAGCCTCTGTTGAGCAAAGCTCTACAGTTGTCTGTGCAGGAACAGCGACCTGGATAACAACGTCTGCGTCTGCTTCTTTTGCATCTGCACCTTTAGCTGCGTTTACATAGAACTCGTTACCTTTAACTGCAACTGTTTTTCCGTCAGCCTGAAGCAGTTCGATCATTTTGTCAATAAATCCGCCGCCACGCTGCTGAATATTCTGACCTGTAGCATCCTGGTTAACTTCACCGATGATAACCTGTCCATCTGCATTAGCTACAACATCTTTGATCGCATTGTACATGTTTTCAGCTGCAACAGAACCAGCCTGTGCGTTGTCTGTACAAACTTCACATACTACAGAGCCTTCCGGAGCGTCAGCGATACCTGTATCAAATGTTACTACCGGGATTCCTTTGTCAACGCATTCCTGAAGTGCATCAAGAACGGAAGAAGTATCGCATGCAGCAAGACCTAAACCTGCCGGCTTTGCAGCGATTGCTGTGTTGATCATGTTAACCTGGTCAGCGATATCAGATTCACTGTTTGGTCCCTGTGCCTTGTATGTAACACCAAGTTCATCAGCAGCTTTCTTCATACCTTCCTGAGCTGCATCCCAGTATGTAGACTGGAAAGATTTAACCATCATCGGGAAATCATAAGCTTCATTAGCTTTCAGATCTTTGAACTGTTCCGGCATATCGGCTGCCATAACGCTTGATGCGGACATTCCTGCTACCATTGCTGCACACATAACTAATGCGATCACTTTTTTTGCTTTCATTTAAAATTTCCTCCTTTTAAATATACATTTTTAATATAGTTTTTTTATAAATGATACCCCGGAGGCTTCCTCTCTCGTTCCGCCTTCCCCAAAATACACATATGACAATACTGTCGCCGAACATCCCCTGGAAGCCCTCCGTTGTTTCATATCCTGCTGTTTTGCATCTGTCGTAAGATGCATTTTTCTTTATTCAGTTTTGAAAATTATTTTGCTGCTGCTTTCTTTTCTTTCATGATATCGATCAGTACTGCAATGATAAGAACTGCACCTGTAATGATCTGCTGCCAGTTTGCCTGAAGTCCGATATATGGAAGACCGGTTTTCAGAAGCATGATAACGAAAATACCGGCTAAAGTACCGATTACTGATCCATAACCACCTGTTGCTGCAACACCACCTACGAATACTCCACCGATGGCATCCATTTCAAGTCCTGCACCGGTACCAGGCTGTACAGTTGGTGTAACTGCCGCATATGCGATAGCTGCAAGACCTGTGAAGAGTCCGCATACTACATATACCATAACATGATAGAATTTAACGTTGATTCCCGAAAGAGCTGCTGCTTCTTTATTGGAACCGATCGCGATCGTATAACGACCGAATTTTGTATGATTCAGAACATATTCCATTACAAGGACCAGAATGATCATCCATAAGAAACCGATAGGATAACGGGAAGCACTTCTTCCTGTTCCAACTGTAATCTTAAAGATTGAATGGAACCATCCGCCCTCCTGTGTAAGTCCCGGCCAGGGAGTGGCACTGCACAGGGATCCTGCACCTCGGGTAATCATACAGGTACAAAGTGTTGCAAGGAATGGCGGCAGATTCATAATACCGATCAGCACACCATTTGCTGCTCCTACAATAATTCCAAGTACAATGCAAAGTAACATTGCAAGTACAACCGGAAGATTATTATTTCTTACCAGAGATCCTGCGATCAATGCGTAACATACCATACCTGTTCCGATTGACAGGTCTACACCTCCTGTAATAAGAGGGAATGTAACACCGATTGCCATCAGAAGATCATAATATGAGAAATCCAGCATACTCAGGATTGTGGTATACTGTCTGAACTCCCTGCTCTTAAAGGAGAAAATTGCAAACAGTACAATAATAACCAGTAATACAATAAATCTCTGATCACTTAAAATACTTTTTTTCTTCTTAGTCATGACTTTCCTCCTTAATTGATGTTCCGTGTTGCATGATTCATAATGTGTTCCTGTGTAGCTTCGGAAATATCAATATTTCCTGTAATCTTACCTTCACACATAACGATAATACGGTCACTCATACGGAGAACTTCTGTCATTTCAGAAGAAATCATGATAATAGATTTACCTTCTGCAGCCAGTCTGTTCATTAACTTGTAAATTTCATTCTTGGCACCAACATCAATACCTCTGGTCGGCTCATCAAAAATAAGAATCTCACTGTCTCGTGTCAGCCATTTTGCGATAACGACCTTCTGCTGGTTACCACCGGAAAGATTGACTACCAGCTGCTCGCAGTTTGGAGTTTTGGTTGCCAGCTCTTTAACGTATTTCTCTGAAACCTCTTTTTCTTTTGATTTATTAATGAAGATACCACTGGTAAATTCTTCCATGGTTGCCAGCGTAGTATTCTCTGTTACAGATTTCTGTACGACACAACCATATCTTCTTCTGTCCTCTGACAGATAACCAATACCATATTTAACTGCATCCTGAGGACTGTTGATAGTTACCTCGCGAAGCTGTCCGTCTTTTCCCCTTATAGAGATCTTTCCACTCTGTTTCGGGTCAGCACCAAACAGTGCTCTTGCTGTCTCAGTACGTCCGGCTCCCATCAGTCCTGAGAAACCAAGAATCTCACCTTTGCGAAGTTCAAAGCTTACATTCTGAACCATCTTACCTGCATTCAGGTTCTCTACCTTAAGAACAACAGGTGCATCCGGTGCAACCATGCTGTGTTCCTTAGGATCTTCATAAATGACACGTCCAACCATCATGTTGATGATGTCTTCTTTTGTACTGTCTGCTGTGATCAGCGTTCCTACATAACCACCATCTCGCATGACTGTTACTCTGTCAGTGATCGTTTTGATCTCATCCATACGGTGGGAAATATAAACGATTCCAAGACCTTTCTTACGAAGATCACGGATAATCTCGAATAAGTCTGCAATCTCTTTCTCTGTCAGTGCTGCTGACGGCTCATCAAAGATAATAACCTCTGCTTTGTGGGAAATAGCCTTTGCGATCTCACACATCTGCTGTTTTCCGACGGTAAGATTGTTCATCTTTTCTTTTGGATTGATTTCAATGTTCAGTTCCTGAAAGAGTTTTTTGGAATCTTCGATCATTTTCTTATCATCAATGCTGAACCCTTTCTTTGGTTCACGTCCGATAAAAATATTCTGAGCTACGGTAAGATCACCTACCATGTTCAGCTCCTGATGCACGATTACAACACCTGCATCCTGCGCTTCTCTTGTGTTATGGAATTCAGTTTCCTTTCCTTTATAGGTAATGGATCCTGAATCTTTCTGATAAATACCGGTAAGAACTTTCATCAATGTAGACTTTCCGGCACCGTTTTCTCCCATAAGAGCATGTACTTCGCCGCGTTTCACTTCAAAATTAACGTGATCCAGAGCATGAACTCCAGGAAAGGACTTATCAATGTCCTTCATAGTCAAAATAACTTCACCCATTGTTACATCCTCCCCTCCGATCAGTTCTTTCTGCGTCTTGCAGAAACGTCGACATAAACTGCTACAATTACGATAAGTCCTGTGATGATCATCTGCTGACCTTTACCAAGACCAAATGCCATGATACCCTGCTGAAGAAGAGAAATGATAAATACACCGATGACTGTACCGCCGATAGAAGCAAGTCCGCCAACCATGGATGTACCACCCATTACACAGCCTGCAATCGCTTCATTGTTGTACTGATCGCCGTATCCAGGCTGAACAGTTGTATAAGCACCAACAAAGAAAATTGCTCCGATTCCTACAAGAACACCGCAGATCACATAAGCAAGCATTCTCCATTTTTTTGTATTAACACCGCTGAGTCTTACTGCTTCGCTGTTAGAACCAAGACAAAGGATATAACGTCCCGGTTTTGTGTTATAAAGAATAATCCCACAGATCACTGCTGCTGCCAGGAAAATCACAAGTCCTACAGGGAATCCCTTATAGGAGATAAGATTTCTGAACCATCCGTTTACAGGATCACTTCCCAGTGGCCAGCTGACGGACTGTGTCTTTGTAAATACAGATGCAATACCTTTTGCAATGTTCATAGATGCCATGGAAATGATAAATGGCGGAACTGACATATAAGATACCATCCAGCCATTAAACACGCCAAATGCAAATCCGATCAGGATACAGATCACCATTGCTGCTGCACAAGGTACATGATAAGATGTCATGCAGTAACCTGAGATCAGGGCACAGCAGAACATTACCGGTCCAATGGAGAAATCGATTCCTCCAGTGGCAATTACAAATGTTACTCCAAGTGACAGAAAGCCCAGGAAGTATACATAGTTCAAAGTAGATTTGATACTGTCACCTACAGGGAACTTACTTCCCAGAACTACTTTGAAGACTACGAACATAAGAACCAGAATACATGCTAACAGGATTCTGTTCAGACCGAGTTTCTTCACAATTGGATTTTGTTTCAACTTTTCCAAGTTTTTCACCCTCCTTACGTTATTTCGTATCTCTCTTTGTTGTCTATATCTTACCTTACCTGTCGGATAATTGTAATGAAATATCTTCCAAAAAAAGGTTAAATATTTCCTTTTTTTCATCCGGAAATATTTAACCTTTTTGCTTCTTTTATCCTTATATTACGCAGTCGTTTCAACGCGTCAGTCAGCTAAACGGGAAGATCAGCCGTTCAATATCACTGTTATACATATTCTCCGGCGTAACCAGCTCGCATCCTGAATCAATATTCTTCTCTACTGCATCCCCGTTAAGCATATGAATGGTTTCTTCCACTCCAATATACCCCATCCGGAATGCTTTCTGCACAATAATTCCCTTATAAACGCCCATTTCCATAAGATTGATGGCCTCCTGAGAACAGTCCACACCAACTACTGCGATCTTATCTTTCGCTCCTGCATCACTGACTGCTCTTCCCACACCAACTGCAGAATATTCGTTCATTCCTGCAATCAGTTCCAGATCCGGATATTTCCTCATCAGTTTCTGCGCCAGTTCATAGGATTTCTCATAGAGTGAGTTACAGTAGACAATATCTACTATGTTATCAGCATAGTCACCAAGACCTTCCCTGAATCCCTGTTCTCTCTCCACAGCCGTGGAAACACCTTTTACATGGCTGACAATGGCTATCTTTGAATCTTTATCGATTAATTTTCTGGCATACTCTCCTAACATCCTGCCTGCATTCACATTATCTGTGGCAACTGTAAGATCCTGCAATTCTTCTTTTGTATAGGAATCAATATAGGTAATACGGATTCCTTTTTCTTTTGCTTCCTTCAGAAGTTCATCTGATGCATCCATGCTGGAAGGGGAAAACAGAATCGCATCCGGTTTCTGCTCAATGGCTTTTTTCAGAAGTTTATTCTGTTCTTCTATATTCTCTTCTTTATCCGGAGCCAGGATTTCAAGGTCAGATTCATATTCCTCTGCCGCCATCTTACAGCCGGATATTACCGAAGTCCAGAAATCATTGGTATTATCCCTGATCTTTGGAATATAAATGAGGGAGCATTTTTTCGTCTGTGTTGCCTCCGGTTTCAGGATTCCGGCAAAAATCACCACTGCTGCCGCCATAAGGATTGCAACTGTTATAATCTCTTTTTTATGACTTTTCATGGGATTCCTCCTGTATTCCGGGAATTACAACAGATGCTGTGGTTCCCTTTCCTTTTTCACTGTGATAGATAATGCCATAATCTTTTCCATAATATAAAACCAGACGCTGCTGCACATTGTACACCCCAACTCCATTGGAACGGTAATTCACCTTATGCTTATCATAAATATGTTTCAGGGTTTCCTCATCCATTCCCACACCATCGTCCGTAATATCGATTACTGCATTCTCACCTTTCATATATCCATGTACTGTCAACAGTCCTTTACTGTCTTTATATTTTAAGCCATGATAAATTGCATTCTCCACGAGCGGCTGCAATACCAGACGAATGATAGGTACCTGTGTAATGGATGGATCTGCCTTTATCTCAAATTCCAGCTTATCCTTGTAGCGCATCTTCTGGATCGTGAGGTAACTTCTGACATATTCAATCTCCTGTCCGACTGTTACAAGCTCATCCTCATTGCTGATACTCTGTCTGAGCAGTCGCGCCAGAGAAGCCGTCATTATCACCACTTCCTCATTCTTCTTTCCTTCAGCCATCCAGATAATAGAATCCAGCGTATTATACAGAAAATGTGGATTGATCTGCGACTGCAGGGCTTTCAGTTCTATTTTTCTCTTCTGCTCCTGCTCCTTTACATTCTGCTCCATTAATTCCCGTATCCTGTGCGTCATCACATTAAAAGATCTGGTAAGACTTCCTATTTCATTGTCGGAAATCACCTCTATATCTTCAATATCAAAATTTCCTTTCTGCACACTTTTCATGGAATCGCGAAGCTTCTGGATCGGCAGCGTAATATTTCTGGCAATCAGGCTGGAAATCAGAAGAGCAACTATGATCAGCCCCACTGCTACCAGCACATAAATACTTCTTGTCTGTCTGCTGTTTCGTAAAAGTTCAGACATATTCATGCATCCCACAATAGTCCATCCTGTGATATCAGAATGGGACAGTGCATAAATTTTCTCGTCATCTCCCTTTCCGACAGTAACAATATCTGATTTTGCATTCATAACAAGTGAAATGTTCTCTGTCTGCAGTTCATTATATAACTGCTGCTGTTGTGGATGATAAACGATATTTCCATTCTGATCAAGAATAAAAACATATCCTTTATCTCCCATGCTGCTCTGTGCACAGAGTTCACTGATCGCACTGTAATTCAGATCCAGAAAAACGACTCCATCCTCTGCTTCTGTTCCTGTATAATTGCGGATTCCTCTGCTGAGTGTGATGACCCATGGTCTTTCTCCCTTTATCACATTCTGCACATGAGAAGATGTCAGATTATACCGGTCATATTTTCCGACTGCATCTGCATACCATGGCTGTGTATTAAGATCTACATATGTATTTCTCACAGATAATCCATTGTCAAACAGAGATGGAGAGTTCTTATCCTCTCTGACAATCCCGATATTTCTGATATCCGCCCTGCCCTTCAGGATCGTTTTAAACTGTTCCACAAGGCGCTGTCTGTATTCACTGTAATTTTCATCCTTTGTGGCTCCATATCCTTTTTCACTGTACAGATATTTATAAGCATCACCGCTTTGCGCGATCACTGACGCAATATTATCCATATAACTGATATACGAATCTATATTCTGATTCAGCTGTTTGATGATCGTCTGTGTATACATGACAGAATTTTCATAAATAGATGAATTCGTATATCTCAGAGATACCACTGTCACAACCAGCACAGCACTTAATACCAGGATCGACACCGCACAGAAAATAGAACTCTGAATACTCTTAAATTTTGAAGAAATCTTCATCGGCGTTTCTCCCTTGCATATTCGGTAGGTGTTTTTCCTGTCATCTTCTTAAATGAAATTCCGAAATAGTGTGGATCTGAAAATCCTACTTTTTCCGCAATCTCATAATTCTTCAGCGTTGTATTCTCCAGAAGTTCCTTCGCCTTCTCCATTCTTATCCTGGTAAGTGATTCGATAAACGTTTCCCCTGTCATCTCCTTAAAAATAGTGCTGAAATAGCTGGTACTGATATTCAGATAAGAACAGATACTGTTCAGACTCAGATCCGGATCCATATAATTTTTCCGGATATAATCCATAGCCATCATTCCCTGCCTCTGGCCGCTGGAACTATTCAGATCCTGAAGTGATTCAAATACTCCTTCAGCATACTCCTTCACCAATGTCACTGCTTTATCAAAGGTTTTTGCCTGAGAAACTTCTTTCAGAAGCTTCTCTCTCTGAGCAATGATCTTTTCCGGATCATCACTCAGGGACTGGCAGGTATTTCCGATGGCACGTATCACCTGCTGAAGATAAATGCAGGCATAGCTTTTCTCCACCAGTGCCCCTTTGATCTCATGCTCGATCTGCTCCAGGATTTCTGTCACTCTCTGTCTGTTTCCGACCTTTATCTCCTCTGTCAGTGTTTCCAGAGATTTTATAAGATTAATACTGTTGTCTGTTTTCTTTTCTTCCATATCCAAAAGGAGGCTGCCTCCCAGCAGATACCGATAGCCAATGGCTTTCTCAGCAAGCTTATAGGAATAGACCAGTTCCTGAGGTGATCTCACCCAGCTTCCGATTCCTATAGAGGTTTCAATCCCGATCACTTCTTTTACTTTCTGCTGGATTTCCTGACAGATACTATGTATTTTGTCTCCGAATTCTCTGGATCTGCATCCTGTAAATATAATGCATACCCGATTGCTGCCTTCCTGATAAGCAACACCTGCGTTCTCTCTGGTCACAATTTCATTGCTTATGTTAAAAAGTACAAAGGACATCAGTGCGCTTTCCTGCTGTTTATGCATATCTACCTGATACATTTCTGAGTAAGTGTCCATATCAAAAACAGCTACTCTGTAGCTCGAACAGTCAAAGCTGATCCCCAGCTTTTTCAGTTCCAGAAGACTTACCTGTACATCTCTTGTACAATTTACAAGAGTCTCCAGTGCTTTCGACCGGATGACATCCACATTCTTGTGATAATCCTTTGAAGTCTGCGACAGGGATTCCATTTTTTTCTGTTCTTTTTTTCTGGAATCCAGCTTTTCTTTCATATTCCGGAGCACTTTTGTCAGTTCCATTGCTGTGACAGGTTTGAGCATATATTCACTTACATTATAACGGATTGCTTTCTTCGCATATTCAAATTCCCCAAAACCGCTGAATATAACAATAAGAATATCCGGATAATTATCATGAAGAAACTCGCTCAGTTCCATACCATCCATATAAGGCATACAGATATCTGTCAATACAACATCCACCTTGTGGCTCTGCACAAATTCCACTGCCTGTCTGCCATTCTCACAATCCCCCACAAGCTCACAGTCCAGGCTTTTCCAGTCAATGTTCTCCCTGATTGCATCCCTGACCAGGATTTCGTCGTCTACCAATAATATTTTGTACATATTAAATTTTATCCCCCATAAGATCAGGCATCATCCCTCTGCCTGATAACCCAAATAAAAATGTTACTGTTCACTCCGTTCACACTAACTTAGCCAAAATTCATTCCAGATTGCCTGCGGCAATGGAATTCTGGCTTAAAACTACTACATCCTTTTACTTATTTAACCGAATCAGGTAAGTCCTCTGCCAGGCAGCTATTCGGTTATGAGCAAACAGCAAAGTAAATTTCAAATATCCGCTTGATTCGCTATAATGATAATAGCATATTTATACTATTTTTTCAATTTTTCAATATATTTTTTTGTGCATTTCATACAACTCTGTGTGTTACTGTTTCCTCCGCTGTAAACTATAAAAATTTACTCTTTTTGCGTAAAATATTGCCTTGAATAATCTGATTTTTTTCATTAAACTATTTACAATGATTTTCAGAATTTTGAAAGGAGAATACAAATTATGTTAAAGGGAATTCCTGAAATTTTATCACCGGAATTATTAAAAGTTTTATGTGAAATGGGACACAGCGATCGTCTTGTTATCGCAGACGGTAACTTCCCTGTTGAATCTATGGGAAAGAATGCCATCACTATCCGCTGTGACGGACATGGTGTACCGGAAATCCTGGATGCGATCCTCAAACTGTTTCCACTGGATACTTATGTAGAGCATCCTGTAAATCTCATGGAAGTTATGCCTGGCGATAATGTAGAAACACCAATCTGGGATACATATAAAGAAATCGTTGCCAAATATGACGAGCGCGGCGATAAAGCGGTTGGAAATATTGAACGTTTCGCTTTCTATGAAGAAGCCAAAACTGCATATTGCATTATTTCCACAAGCGAAAAAGCTCTGTATGCAAATATAATGCTTCAGAAAGGTGTTGTAATCAACAACTGATTTTGCTTTATCTTTTCGTTACTGTTCACAGTAACGTAGCCAAAATTCATTCCAGATTGCCTGCGGCAATG
>OLSE01001959.1_pt1 | contig 13509 bp, 10 predicted proteins | sample 1673191 | NCBI WGS metagenome assembly OLSE01 (sample SAMEA3136764, study PRJEB25190) | human gut metagenome | biome: human gut; feature: human-associated habitat; material: faeces | place: Austria | collected 2013
CCCCTTTCCATTATACAGATTGTTTTTCTGTCCGGCAAATCGGGTATGGGGGCAGGCTCAATTGGAAAGAGAAAGAAGAAAAACAACTGAGGGAACTGGGGGTCGATGAAGATACGATCCAGCGCCTGCATACATACGACTGGCAGCAGTTCAATAAGGAACGGCAGTACCAGCAGCGATGGCGGGATGAACTAGAGGAGATCGAGCAACAAGAAGAACAGCTTCCACCAGTGAGGACAGTGGAAGATTTACTGGACGAAATCGGAAATGAGCAGTTGTTTGATATTCTGAGTAAGGCGGATAAGCTGACTCTTGAAATCTTACTTATGAGAACGGAGGGATACAACGATTCAGAAATTGCCCATACAGTGGGTCTAGATAAGTATGCGGTCAGCATGCGCATTTATCGGCTGCGAAAAAAGTTGGAAAAATATTTTTGAGGTGCGTTATATTTTGCCCTTTTTCCTGGGCTACTAAGTGAACGGCGAAAAATTCGCAGTTCACTTGTAGCTTGACAACCGTATATCAGCACGGCAGGTACGTTCCCGTCCATACGAGCGACACCGGGGAAAACGCCACGACGTGCAGACATCAGCGCTGGTGTCCTCTTTGAAGGACAGCGGTGTTGTCTGTTTGCACCGAGCGAACCATTTGGCCCGAAAAAAAGCCGGAGCGGGCTTTTTCGCCACGACTATGGAGCAGGGATGTGACACACCAGTTGCCTGGCACAACAGACCGGGTGGCCGACCTTGGGTTGTAATCAGTAAGACCCCTGGGGAGCCAGTGAGCGGATGCAAGCGGACATCATCACCAGTCGTGTTCCCATGTGTGCGGGGGGCGAGCTGCAAATACGGCACAAAAATCAAATCAGACGATGAAAACGACGCTGTCGTTGGCATCAGATCCGTGCGGCGCAGAGTGGGACTCTGCGCCGCATCCGTTTGCCGTCAACGGCGGATGAGACTGGAGAAATGCCGTATGGAACAACAAACGTCTTTTGAAAAGGCACATGCCCTGGTGGAACACATTTTTCGGGCGCTGCTGCCCGAGCACGGCCTTATGATACGGGAAGCGCAGATCATGCTGTGCCATGAAATGCTGGATACGCTGTTCGAAGGGAAAATCGCACTCTGTGATGCAGGCGTAGGCATTGGGAAAACACACGCCTATCTGACAGCATGCCTGCTGTGGCAGCGATTTCGTCCTGTACATCTCCCGGGCACAGTGGTGATCTCCACATCCAGCATTGCTCTGCAAGGGGCGATCATGAACGAGTACATCCCATTTTTATCGCGTGTGTTTTTGCAGGCGGGGATACTGGAATGCCCGATCTGTGCAGTAGTACGGAAAGGAAAAGAGCGGTTTGTATGCGAAGCAAGGCTTGCGGAGCGCATGGCACAGGTGCGTACAAAAACAAATATCAGCAGACGGCAGGCGGCTTCTTTTCAAATTTTGGAAAAAACATATGACCTGGACGAGGCGCCGGGCCTTTCGGGCTTTGACCGCCGTCATGTATGTGTACCACCCATGTGTCCGCGGAACTGTACTATGCGGGACTTTTGCCGGTATCAGCAATATCTGAGGGAATCACGCGGTGCAAAAGTTATGATTCAAATCTGCAACCACAATTATCTGCTGGCCGACGCAGTACACCGTCAGCAGGAACTGCGGCCTCTTTTAAAGGAACACCATGTTCTGGTGGTGGACGAAGCGCATAAGCTGCCGGAGGCGGCACGCCAGATGTACAGCCGGAGCGTATCGTGGGAGGATATGCGCGGAGTGTGCGAAGCGCTGAGAAGAGAGCGCTTTGTTTCCATATCAGAACGGCTGGCTGAAAAGCAGGCGGTGCTTATGGCAAGCCTTTCGCGCCCGGAGCATCAGCAGGAAGAAACGAGTGTTGCATTTGAGCTCACTTCGGAGCGCACCCGCGCGATGGACGCTGCCATCGCCTGTCTGCGGCAAACAGCCGTTCAGCTTGCCCCGTACCTGCCGGGATGGCTGCTCCACCGGCTGGAAGGAATGGGGGATACGCTTGAACTGTTCCGAAACCAGGACCCGTGGTATGTTCTGTACATTCAATATAGCCATTCTGGTACGCCGGCGCTCTGCGCGGCCAGCCGGGAAACTCCCGTGCAGCTTGCGCGGGCGCTGTGGGCATCCGGCAGACCGGCGCTCCTTACCTCCGGTACGCTTGCAACAGGCGGTAACTTTGCGCGGGCCGAACAGATGATGGGGCTGGAACAGTGTAGCAGAATAAAAAATTTTGTGGCGCTGTCGCCGTTTGATTATGAGCGGAATTGCCTGCTGTACATTCCGAAAGATATGCAGGACAGCAGAAGCGGGACAGAAGCGGAGCACCTAGCCCGGCGCATTGAAGAATTGCTCATAGCCACGCATGGTCATGCATTGGTATTGTTCACATCATACAGCTTGATGGGAGAAGTGCATACGCATTTGCAGAACCGTCTGCCGTTTCCATTGCTGGAGGCGTGGCGGAACGGACATCAGGCCGTCCGACTGTTCAAGAACCTTTCCAATGCAGTGCTGTTTGCAGCGGGGCCTTGTTGGGAAGGAATGGATTTTCCCGGAGATATGGTGTCGCTGCTGGTGATTGCGCGCCTGCCGTTCCCTGTACCGGACCCGGTCAGTGAGGCGGAGCGGAAGCAGTATCCCAGCGTGCAGGAATATATCCGTGCAGTGGTGCTGCCGGACATGCAAAGTAAGCTGCGACAGGGATTTGGGCGGGCAATCCGCACGGAAACAGATACCTGCGTCGTGGCGGTTTTAGACAGGCGGGCAGGCAAGGGGCAGCGGTACCATGCGGCTGTGCTGGAAGCCCTACCAAAGTGCCGATTATCGGACAGCTTAGAGGATGTAGCCCGGTTCATCCGGGAACGGAAGACGCCGGAATATTTTCGGCAGTGAGAAGCCTTTCCTTACATTACATATATATGGAGCGTTGACAATGAAGCAACAGAATGGGACAAATAAGCATGATTTAAAACTTTGGGCATATGCCCGCAGCAGTTCATCTCGCCCCAGCGTTTTGATTCAGCAGATGCGGGGGCTGCTGTCCGATGCGGAACGCAACCACTGGACTGTTGTGGGAACGTCGCAGGACATGAGCACAGGCAGAACGCTGGCCCGCATGGGACTGCGGGAGGCACAGAGCGCGGTACGGCAGGGGCTTGCCAATGGGATTCTGATAGAAGATGTTGGCCGGCTGAGCCATGAATACAGTACGGCGCTGCGCGTCCTGGAGTTTTTGCAGGATCACGCCGCTGTTTTAATTTGTACACAGGCCGATGCGCGTTATGAACTGTACATCAAAGGGTTGTCGCAGCCGCTGCAACAGCGGGCGATGTCTAAAGGGGGGATAGTTCCGTGGTGAACGAGACAAATGACACGCAAAACAACACACCTGCCGCATATCTCGTTGCGGAAGTTTGTTACTACATGGCGTTTTTATGTTGAAAAAACTTCTGGAACAAAAAATACTTTCACCGGAAATTTGCCAACAGATAAATGTTGCTGTTGCCGAAAAGTACGGCGTTTTGCGGCTCAATATTTAGTGGTTGTTGTAATAGCTATCCCGGCCCAATCATGATAATGTTGGTGTGACAAAAAAGATGTCCGGCAGGGAAGGAAGTGACAAAAGTGCCGCAGGTCAGAGTCATACCACCGCTCCCCGAACAGGTGAAAAAAATACGGGTTGCTGCCTATGCCCGAGTGAGCAGCAACTCAGCTGATCAGTTGAATTCTTTTATTACACAAGTAGAGTATTATACTCAATACATCCAATCAAAGTATGAGTGGGAGTTTGCAGGATTATATGCAGATGAAGCTGTTACAGGCACGGCTACAGACAAGCGCACGGATTTCCAGCGTTTGATCGAAGATTGCAGAGCCGGAAAAATAGACCGTATACTCGTTAAGTCGATTTCAAGATTTGCCCGTAATACGTTGGACTGTATCCAAACCGCTCGGGAGTTAAAGTTATTGGGCGTAGCAATAGAGTTTGAAAAAGAAAACATTGATACAGGAAATATGGGAAGTGAAATGCTTCTCAGTATTTTGGGGTCGGCTGCACAAGAAGAATCACTTTCAATCTCCAAGAATATAAAATGGAGTATTCGAAAGAGAATGCAAAGTGGAGATTTTCTGACATGCCGTGCGCCGTATGGGTATATATTAAAGGGTAATACCTTGGAGATTTTTCCACCAGAGGCGGAAGTCGTGCATTTCATTTTTTGTAGCTATCTGGCCGGCATGAGCCTTGAAGAATTGGTGCATGAACTTAATCGGCGTAAATCACCGAAGCGGTGGGAGTCCAAAGGATGGCACGTCTATCATGTGCGATATATTCTTACAAACGAAAAGTATGTAGGCGACGCATTGGTCCAGAAAAAATTCACTCCGGATGAGTTGCCGTTACAGCTGCAAAAAAACATTGGACAACTTCCCCAATACTATATTGAAAACAGCCACCCCGCAATCATTTCCCGACTGGATTTTGATAGGACGCAGCAGCTCATCCAAGAAAAGAATCATACAAGCTCCTTGCGGCAGGAATATCCTCTCAGCCAGAGAATGATTTGCAGTGATTGCGGTTCCGTTTTTAAAAGGCGGTCTGCATCTGGAACCTGGATTTGCAGGAAACATTATAAAGATAAAGCGCAATGCCCGATGATGCCTGTTTCAGAAGCAGACGTCTATCGGGCATTTTTGCATCTGTTCAATAAACTGCTGGAACATCAGGAGAAGGTTTTTAAACCGTTGATTTCGGACTTGGAAAGATTAAAAGCAAAGAAAGGGACAGATGAACGCTTGATGTCAATTGACAAACAGATGGTTGAACTTATGAGGCAACATCACACGTTGGCCCGGCTTCGGACAAGAGGATGTATTGACGACTCGATTTTTATTGAGCGCACAACTCGGATCAGCCAAAAACTGAATGTACTTCGCAGTGAGGCCAAACAGTTTTCCGATAAAAGTAATGTGGATAAGGTGTTAGAGAAGACAAATTATATCCTTGCGCTGCTGGAGAAAGCAGAGCCATTGTCCCAATTTGACGAGGAGATTTTTCTATCTATGATTGAGAAGATAGAGGTCGGTCAACAGTGTTTTTCATTTAAGCTGCTCAACGGGCTGCTGTTAAAGGAGGAGCGGTAGAGCGTGAAAAAACAACGATATCTTCCCTTTGGTTATCAGATGCAAGAGGGGAAAATCACAATTCATCCGAAAGAAAGCAAATTGGTTTCCGACATATTTATCTCGTATATGGATGGAGATACGTTGCAGAGCATCGCCAACCAATTACAGTTGACGGGAATTCTGTATAGTGAGACAAGCGGAGTTTGGTCTAAGCATATGGTGCGAAGAATTTTAGAAAATGCCAAGTACTGTGGACAAGACGGATTCCCGGCGCTGATCGACCGAGATGTTTTTACAAAGGCTCTGAAACTCCGTCAACAGAAAGCACAAACACCACTCTCAGGAATTGGTGATATACGCAAATATATGGCCTGTGCCTGCTGTCATTCAAAATTGAAAATAGACCTTGGTACACGCGGGAAGATATATTGGAGGTGTCATTTCTGCGGAATTCGGATAGGGCCGATACAAAATGAAGTTTTGATTGAAGCGGTGTTTTCGTATATGAACGATTGCATACAGAATCCAGAAATCTTTAAAAATACACCGGAGCGGGAAAACAGCATTTCATTGCAGATCGGAAAACTGACACAGAACATATGCCGTGCGATGGAATGCCGAACCACGACAGTAGAAGAAATTATGCCATTGATCTTTGAAAGGACTCAAACGCAGTTTGAAAATTTGAAAACGCTCCGGTATGATCCCGACACCCTGAGATTGCATCAGCTTTATAAACAGAGTACGGAGTTGGAAGAAATCAATACAGAACTGGTGAAAGAGAGCATACAAAATATTTTGCTGTCGCCTATGGGAGAAGTCCAGCTTTGCTTTATCAACGGGCAAATTTATCCTGAACGAAAAGGAAAATGAGTATGGAGTCCAAAGTGGTAAGAGAAATCCCTGCAAACCCATTTTTACGAGATGCACGGAAATTGAAAAAGAACCTCCGTGTTGCAGCCTACTGCCGTGTGAGTACAGAGGAAGAAGAGCAGCAAAGCAGTTTTGAAATTCAAGTTGAATACTATACAAACAAAATTGCTTCTCACGATAATTGGATTTTGGCAGGAATTTTTGCGGATGACGGGATTTCTGGCGTACATGTGAAAAATCGAACGCAATTTTTAGAGATGATAGAACTGTGCAAAAAGGGGAAAATCGATTTAATTTTGACAAAATCTATTTCGAGATTTGCGCGCAACACATTGGAATGCATTCAGTATGTTCGAATGCTAAAAGCCCTTGGAATCCCTGTGGTTTTCGAAAAAGAAGGAATCAATACAGCCGATATGACCAGCGAGATGCTTTTGACATGTCTGAGCTCCTTCGCACAGGCAGAAAGTGAATCGATCAGTCTCAACGTAGCCAGAGGAAAAAGGATGGGGTACAAACAAGGAAAGTTTTCTTTCCGCTATACAAACTTTTTAGGATATAGAAAGGGCGCTGATGGGCAACCGGAGATCGTACCTGCGCAAGCAGATGCGATACAGATGATGTTTCAAAACTATCTAAATGGTGACAGCCTGTTTAAAATCAAGGAAGCTCTTGAAAACAAAGGGATTCTTACGGCAACGGGCAAAAAAGAATGGACCACACAGGCAATATTGCGGATCCTTCAGAACGAAAAGTATATGGGAGACGTTCTGCTGCAAAAAACATTTACAGCAAATTTTTTAGAGGGGAAGCCGAGAAAAAATAATGGAGAACTACCACAGTATTACATTGAAAATAACCATCCAGCTATCGTCACAAGAGAAGTGTTTCATCGTGTGCAGGAAGAAATTGCGCGTAGAAAGAGTAAAAGACCGGCATCCCAAAAGAAATCAAAAACAAATCGGGGGAAATTCACCAGTCAATACGCACTTTCTGAGCGCCTGGTCTGTGGAACCTGTGGCTGTTATTATCGTCGGGTGACATGGAATATTCACGGCCGAAAGCAAATTGTATGGCGCTGCATCAACCGTTTGGAGTTTGGCAAAAGATATTGTGGAGACTCCCCGAGCATTCCAGAAGAAGCACTGCATGCAGCAATCGTCAAAAGTATTCAAAGCCTGTTGGATGGGCGTCAGGAGGAACTTGCAAGTTACTTACAAGGAACAATAGAAAATTATTGTGCAACGATGCAGCGACAAGTCCTCTTGCCGTACAAAACAAATTGGATCAGCTGAATCGTGAATTTGACCGTCTCCTTTTATTGATCGGTGATGAAGAAAATGTTTTCTTGGAGAAAAAACTCCAGAAAGTCAATAATGAAATACTTTCTTTGAAGCAAGAGGCAAAGCATACTGAGCAGCAAAATATACAAAACAGAGACAGAATGGCCAAAGTGCGGGAGATTATGGAATTGCTTTCAGCAGAGAATATGGAAATTACCGAATATTCCGATGTTCTGGCCTGCCGGCTTATTGAGCAAATAACTGTTTTATCAAAGACGGAGATTCAAATACGGTTTGTGGGTGGATATGAGGTTGAGCAGCTTCTGCTATAATGGAATATAGAGGTAGATACGATTTTTCTATCGAAAATGGCGTGAAGTATATTGTCGGGTTTAGATAAACACCAAACAGAGATTACTATTTGTACAGCTTATGACTGTAAATCAGACGGCTTTTCATTTAGTTATAATAAAATCAATTCCCCTGACAATTGGAAATTGATTAAGATCTTTGCAGATGACGGCATCTTCGGTGTTCATGTAAAAAAACGTACCCAGTTTTTAGAGATGATAGAACTGTGTAAGAAAAAGAAAATAGACTTAATTCTGACAAAATCCATTTCCCGATTTGCTCGAAACACGCTGGAATGCATTCAACATGTTCGAATGCTGAAAAAGTTTTGGTATTCCAGTGATTTTTGAAAAAGAGGGAATCAATACTGCGGATATGACCAGCGAAATGATTTTAACCTGTCTGAGTTCCTTTGCTCAGGCAGAGAGCGAATCCATCAGCCTTAATGTCGCTCGTGGAAAGCGAATGAGATACAAAAAGGGAAAATTCTCCTTCCGATATACCAGTTTTTTAGGTTGCCGAAAGGGCACAGATGGACAACCTGAAATAGTTCCAGAGGAAGCCGATGCGATACGGATGATGTTTCAAAATTATTTAAATGGAGATAGCCTGAGCAAGATTAAAGAAACACTTGAATCTAAAGGCTTTCCTACCGCTACTGGGAAAAAAGAATGGACAACGCAGGCTATTCTGCGCATTCTTCAAAACGAGAAATACATGGGTGATGTACTGCTGCAAAAAACCTTTACTGCTAATTTTTTAGAAGGTAAACCGCAGAAAAATAATGGGGAATCACCTCAATATTACATAGAAAACAATCACCCTGCTATTGTCACAAGAGAAATGTTCCATCAAGTTCAGGAAGAAATTGCAAGAAGAAAAAGTAAACGCCCCGTCACTCAGAAACATTCTAAAACCAACCGGGGAAAATTCACCAGTCAATATGCACTATCCGAACGGTTGGGATGTGGAAACTGCGGCTGTTATTACCGGCGGGTGACTTGGAACATTCATGGACGCAAGCAAATTGTATGGCGCTGTATCAGCCGCTTGGAATTCGGAAAGAAATTCTGCAAAGACTCTCTCAGTATTCCTGAAGATGCATTGCATAAGGATATAGTGGTAGGGCTTAACGCTCTATTAAATAGCCATCAAGAAGAAGTCACCTCTTGTTTACAAAACACTTGGTAAATTTCGCAGTCACAGAAACAGGTGCCGATCCTATCGTCATACAGAATAAAATAGCTGAAATGAATCGAGAGTTTGATCGGCTACTCCTCCTTGCTGGCGATGAAGAAAACTCCAACAGGCTAATGATGAGCTTCTTTCACTGAAACAACTAAAAAAGCGTGCGGAACAAGCCATTGAGCAAAACAAAAACAGAACCTCCAAGGTGCAGGAAATTATACGGATGATTTCTGCGGATGACATCACCATTCATGAATACTCCGATGCTCTAACCTACCGCATCATTGAACAGATTACTATCCTATCCAAAGAGGAAATCTGTATCCGATTTGTAGGTGGATATGAGATTACACAGTCTCTTGTCTAATAAAGCAGGTACAGAGAAATGTTTGCAGACCATGTGCTGTCGGTCTTTCGCTGTACCTGCTTTTCTCGTTGAGAAAAATGGCGATTTGTAGTATAATTAATATAATATATTTCTGGAATACACAGTACACAAATATTTACGTTTGACGAATGAGCCTATATCACTGACAGATATTGCAAGAAGGTTTGAACCAGACAATTCGAGTTATCTGATTCAAAGTTGGCTTCGCGGCAGAAATACGATTGAGTTTCTCGGAGAATGGGAGCGCAATAACGACAAGAAATTCAATGAGGAAGTTTTTCAAAAGCTACTGAAAAATGTTCGAGCGCCGTTCTATACACTGGCTCCAAAGAGGATGAATTGAAACTGTGAATGCTATCGGACTTGAATCCAAGCGGGGCAAAAACTATGATACAATGGCGCACCCTTTCATTGCTTGCGATTTTGAAATGTGGAATAATATGCAATTTCGATATGAGGTACTGAAGTATTTTATGAGTTAAGAATTGAATCAGATATCAAGTGATGGAAAGAGTGAAAGGAAAATTATTATGTCACGGACTGAAAGCCTTGCGGAACTTTTTTCAAAAACCCTAAAATCCACTTTAGAAGAAGAAATAAGTAAAGCCGAAATAGAAGAGGAAGCTAAAAAAATTTTGGATCATTTCAAGTCCTTGGATATTCAAGAACTGTTTAATGATATGATGAAAGATGCAGAAAAAGATACTTTTTCATTTATGAAAGCCACTATGTTTGAAGAAGTTATGGGATTTCGGGCAGATGAACAAGAATTTATAGCTCGCCAAGAGCAAAAATGGTATCGTGCATTTGTGGCTTCTGAAGCAATGTACATTATGACTTTAGAAGTCGCAGAGTCATATTCAGAATATGTTGAATCGTTACCTAAAGATCAATTCCAATCAAAATACTGGACATACATCGTAATGCAACATATTCACGGACGGGCTTTGCAGGAATTTCTTGAAATAATTACTTTGATGAAAAATGGATTTGCGGATGGAGCATATGCTCGCTGGCGCTCCATGTATGAGTTGTCCATTATAAGCTCGTTTATCATACAATATGGAGAAAATGTTGCAAAGAAGTTTTATGAAGCATCAGAAACCGATGATCGATACGAATGGGCAAGAGAAAGTAAAATCTTCTCAACAAGGAAAAAACACATTACATTTAATGATATACAAAAAGCTTGCGATATTAATTCAGACATTTGGAAAAGGCAATATGACCTTGCAAATAAAACTGTTCACGCTTCACCTCAAGGTACATTTGGCAGGCTTTGCAATATGGGGACTCATCCCATGATACCCGTAGGGCGAAGTGACTATGGAATTACAACACCAGGAGAACATTCTGCAATTTCTCTTGCTCAGATTTCTGCTATGTTTTTTACTCTTTTTCCAGAGAGTGATACGATCATTCAAATGCAAAATATTAACCATTGGATAGATGTAATTAGAGAGGCGTATTTCAAAACCCACGATGAAGTTTTTCCAGAAGATGAACCATTGTGGGATGAAAGTTTATTACAAGTAAATGGTGAAGATAAAAAAGCAGAGCTATGACAAAGAACAAATCGAAAATTTATAAGTACAAATCACGAGATAACTGTTAGCTTTATGTCATGGTCGAATTAGGTAGGTGAAGAACAATGAAAAGAATAGCTCCTGATGAGTACTTTAATAATGGTTTAGCTGAATTAGCTCGTTTTGGTAAACATATCGTGCTAAAAAATAATATGTCGTCAAATCAGCATAAACAGTTAACTGCATATTTAAAGTCAAAATATTTCGAGGAAATCCAAAAGGTAAATGAGAAAATTTCTGCTATAAAAGAAAAAATCTTAAGATGTGATCCTATTCGACTTTTGTCGTTCTCTTCTGACATGGGACTACTGACTTTTGTAAATTTGTTTTCGGAATCTCAGGGGCCTTTTCAGGATATCCCCATTGCAAGAGCAACTGAGTACATACAAAGCGTTTTAGTTTCAGCCCCATGTAATCCACTTGAATATCCAGATGATGATCCGATCCCCTTGTTTCACGAAATTTTAAAAGATATCGAAGACCTTCACACCCTTATACAAAATTTCTATATTTTTTGGGGAGCAAAATTAGAAGACTTAGTTCCAGGGATAGAAGATGACATTTTAAAAAGTATAGTTGAAGCACAGATGATGCATTTAGTAAGAGGTAATCGCTACCAAGTATTCGAAATAGGATACTACAAGAAACTTTTAAAAGAACACGACGATATATTTAAAGATGTATTTGGAATTGGTACGGAGGATATTATTAATGGTATTTCCAGATTGCAATATTCGGTGACACAAGGAAAGGCGGATGCTCTTAATCAATTTCAGAATATTTTTGAAGAATTTCAGAATTATGGAGTTGAATACCAAGATACTTTTTTTGCTGAGCATAAGCAAGAAGGCGAGGACTTTTACAATAAATTCTTCGGGACACAATTACGCGATGTAGCTAAGGTTACACAATGGCCAGAGAACTTTATTAAAGAACTGTCTTGGAAACTTAATGATAATACAAATTTTTTTAATGACTCTCCCTTTGCGGGCTGGCCTATTATAGATTTGCCAGTATTTAAACGTCCGTTTATCAGAATAAATAATATTTCTTATTGCTTTGACTACTATTCATTTATTGATAATTTTTATAGAGTAATTCAAAAAACTATTACTCGATTAAGACCTCATTACAGATGGTCGGATAATCAGCAAGTAGCCAGCGAAAAAATGGTCGAAAATATTTTCCAATCGCTTCTACCACATTGTTTAACGTACCGTTCAAACTATTATCCGATCAATAATTCGATGAAACAGGCTGCCGAAAATGATCTCATTGTTTTATATGATGATGTTCTTATAATTGTAGAAGTTAAGGCAGGCTCTTTTGTCTATACCCCTCCAATTTTGGATTTTGACGCTCATATAAAATCATATAAGTCTTTAATAGAAAAAGCTGACTGGCAGTGTCAACGAACAAAAGATTATTTGACAGGAAAATCCCAGCCGTTACTATACAATGAAAATCATAAAGTCAAAGCTGTTATAGATATGGATAAAATATCTTCGATATTTATGATGTCGGTAACAATAGACAATATCAATGCGTTTGCGGCCAAAGCTGAAAAACTACGTTTTATGCAATTAAAAAGCAATGCTATAAGTATTGCTGTTGATGATTTGATGGTTTATAGAGAATATTTCAATTCGCCTTTAATGTTTTTACATTTTCTTCAACAAAGAAGTTTAGCTACTCAAGAATCCAAGCTGGCGTTAAATGATGAATTAGATCATTTGGGAATGTATATTAAACATAATTGCTATTGTTTTCAAACGGATATTATTCCCACAGGATCTGTTGGGAATTTTATTGGGTATCGTGAAGATTTGGATAATTATTTTTGTAAATTATATCATCCCCAATTGTCCCCGAAGAAACCTTTACCTAATATCCCAGATTTATTTCTTAGGATTATTCATTATTTAGAAGTTGAATCTATAGAAGGACGTTCGTCTATTGCAAATTATTTTTTGAATTTTTCCACTGATGCTAAGAATGACTTTTGTAATCAGGTTGACTATGTTCTAAATAGACAAAAAGAAATAAAACGGGAAATTCCTATACACGCAGCAGGTGTAGGTGAAAATTCTCTTAGATATACATGCTTTGTTGATCAACAAGGCGTAATAGAATCTTCCGATTCTCAAAAAAGAGAGTATACATTGGCATGCTTGTCTTGGAATAATGATCCAGATCGGTATCTAATCGATTTAAGTTTTGACTCCGTTGGAAATTTTATTAAAGTAGAATTGAAACGTTTTACCTTACAAGATATCAAACCAGAAGAATCGGATCAAATTTACCAATTAGGAAAAGAAGTGGCTGAGAGACGAATGTTTCAATATCATCAAACGCATAAAGGTAAAATTGGACGAAACCAATTATGTCCTTGCGGAAGTGGAAAAAAGTATAAAAAATGTTGCGGACGATAAATTAAATAGAGAAACTAAAATTTCACTTCTTTTTTATGCTGTATTTTTATATTTAATTTGTTTTCATAGTTTCATTCACTATTTTGGGGGTTCAACTTTCATTTTGTAGTGGGTATCTATTTCGTAACAGTCAAACAAATCAGAACCGGCTGTAATTTGAATTTAGACTGTTTAAATTCAAATTGCAGCCGGTTTTTTCGTAACCGCTCTATAATCTCCCGGCTACCGGAGAGCAGAGAGATGTGAGACAA
>OLSE01001965.1_pt1 | contig 13457 bp, 18 predicted proteins | sample 1673191 | NCBI WGS metagenome assembly OLSE01 (sample SAMEA3136764, study PRJEB25190) | human gut metagenome | biome: human gut; feature: human-associated habitat; material: faeces | place: Austria | collected 2013
AGCCAATAGGACAAACACCGGTTCAGCCGCAGCAGCCGCAGCAGCCGCAAAGAAGTAATAAAGTTAATATTGCACAGATAATAAAAGATTTTCGTAATACAATTAAGGCAATTGCAACACCAGCAGATATCGAAGAGCAGGTTAATCATTATCTGCAAATTGTTGAACAGCAGGTTAGAGAACCGCATCCGCAGGTTAACCTTATCCAAAGCAACTTGAAAATTGCAGCCTCAATGCTGGATAAATATATTTCAGAAACCTTGAACAAAGATTCAAAAGTTGTTCAAAACTGGCTGGATGCACTATTTTTACAGAGAATTAACTATAGCTATGACGAAGCAGAAGTTAACCCGAACTTCCTTGTAAAATTTCCTGAAAACAGAGAGGAAAAGAAACCTGCACCGCAGCAGCAGACTGAACAAGCACCTGCTCCTGCACCGGAACCTGTTGTTCAGGAAGCTCATGAAGAAATTATCGAAATTGAACCTGAAGAACTTAATCTTGAAGAAGAATTTATCCAGGCCAAACAAACAATATCTAAAAAACCGAATATAACCATCATTCCACAGGACACTAAATTAAAATCTCTATTTGTAGAAGCCAAAAAACAGGCATTCTCAAACAACCCGCAAAGAGCAATGCAGATGTTTAAAGAAGCTTTTGCAAGAGCAAGCGAACTTAATGACAACGAAACTCAATCAAGAATTTGTCTGGAAATAGGCAAAATCTATGATGACAATGACCACTTCGTTCAGGCGCTTAACAGCTACAATAAATCCTTGCAGTACACTACAGATGTTAATGTTAAATCAAGAGCACATTTTTCGATGGCTCAGATTTATGATGACGTTAATGAAGTTGGACCGGCATTAAACCACTATATGACTTCAATTTCTTATGCCGGTAAATCTGATGACTTAATCGGGCAATCTGATTCACTTACAAGAATGGCAAATATCTTTACTGATAAGTATGATGAAAATGCTTTTGATTATTATGATGTTGCAAGAAAACTCATTGAACAGACAACAGACAATTCAATGAAAGGTTATGTTTTAAGCAACACTGCAGATGCCTGCGTACAATTCAAGAAAAAGGACAAAGCTTTAAAATACTACGCAGAAGCTGTTAAAAACTATGAACTTTCTAATTCTCCTGAAGAAATTGCGCAAAACTACAAAGCAGCAGCAGAACTTATGATTAGTTTTAACAGCCCAAACAAAGCAAAATCACTGCTTAAAAAGGCGCTCGTAAATGCAGTAAAGACAAAAAATGAAGATTTGATTGCAGAAGTCAATGCAATGCTCGCCTCTGTAGAATAATTATCACTTGTACTACAAGCTTTATTTCCCCCCTTTTTCATCCGGCGGAGTAGTTGTTTCGTCAAAACTACAAGCTTTATTTACCCCTTAACCCTCTTTGCCGGCGCCGGCCATAGGGTTGTTTATCAAATATTTTTTCCCGAGAATAAAAATTACAATTACAGGAATTGAACATATGCAGGCACATGCCATAAGTTCACCCCACATTGTAATTTCTCTAAACGAGCTTTTAAAAATAGTAAGCCCTACAGCAAGAGTGCGCATATTTTCTGTATTAGTTACAATCAAAGGCCACATAAAACTATTCCATGTAGTCACAAAAGTAAAAATCCCAAGAGTTGCAATTGCGGGAAGAGCAGAGGGAAGAGCTATTTTGTAAAAAGTTTGAAAAACATTACATCCGTCAAGCTTAGAAGCATCTTCCAGGTCTTTTGAGAAACTCTGAAAATACTGCCTCATCATGAATACACCAAATCCGCCGAAAATTCCCGGTACAATCAGTGCCTGATAAGTATTTATCCATCCAAGTTTACTCATAATGTAAAAAAGCGGAACAATATTAACCTGCGGCGGAACCATCATTGTAAGAATGATAATAAAAAATAGGGCATCTCTGCCTTTAAAATCTAGTCTTGCAAAGCCATAACCGGCAAATGCAGAAACAATAACCTGCCCCAGAGTAGTAATAAAAGCAACAATAAGGCTGTTTAAAAAATATTTTACAAGAGGAATTGAAGCAAAAACATTTCTGTATGCCGCAAAAGATAAATTAATGGATTTGTATTCTGTAAAAATATTCTCATTGCCGCTGAGTGAAATCAAAAACATTAATAAAAAGGGCACTATCATTGAAAGAGCAAGTAAAATTAAAATCATGTGCAAAAAAATTTTTTTCATATTGCTATTATAATCCATATATTGCATTGTGTAAAAAATACGTTATAATTATATTAGTCATAATATATAACATTTCTATTAGAATGTTATATATATTTTAAATTGCTATTATATTCTACGCTTATTACTTTGTATTGAATTTTTACAGCATTATTATTCTGTGTGTATGTCTTATCCTGCCTGATAACATAACATTTTAATAGAAATGTTATGTTAAGAAAGGAAAGGATAGCATGAGCGGAAACACACCATTTATCGTACAGACAAACACACAGGCAAAAGGATTTTCTCTTGCAGAAGTTCTTATTGTTGTAGCTTGTGTAATTGTAATTGCAGTACTGTGTTTACAGGTACTAAAAAAGATTATACCGGATAGAGAAGCACGTATGTTTAAAAAGGCATACAACCTTACTACGCGTCTAGTTCCTTCTATGGTACATGATGAGGATCTGTATCCGGAAGTTGACGGCAAGAATGCTCCTCAGTTTTTTGGCAATACTGAATGGGTTATTTATGAAGGCAAAAAATATGAGGGTCCAACAAAGTTTTGTGGACTTTTTGCCGCCAAATTAAATGTAGTTTCTTCAGTAAGCTGCAGTGCTAATGCCAGTCTTGATGGGAAAGCTACGCTTACAACAAACGACGGAGTTGCTTGGGTTCTACCTGTTACAGAGTTCAAAGATTTAAAAACACCCGGTATAATTCAGATAGACACAAATGGTGCGAAAAAGCCAAATAAAGAGGGTTATGACAGATACAAAATATATGTTTATCAGGATGGTACAGTTTCAAATAACCCTGTAGATATGCCTGATTTGCCGGCTGTTAACAATGATACAAATTCTTCAGACAACTCAGAAGACAGCAATTCCAAGGATGATTCCAATGGTTCTGGCGGCGGCGGTAGTATTACTATTGAAATTGAAATTAAAATTGATAGTAATGAAATCAATTATTCTTCCATAAATGGTTATGGTACAGGAGAAATATATGAACGCGGCAAAGGTTGGAGTGGCTCAAAAGAGAAAGCATACGAAAAGGCCTGTCAACTACTCAATGGTTCTCTAAAACCTCAACTAAATAAAATCGTCGAATCTCAGTTAAAGTCACAAGGAATTATTTATACTGACGAATTTTCAGATATTTTTAACTCTGCGTACAGCGACGCGGTAACACAAGCTCTTAACTCTGATGGTATGATTACAGGCAGAGGCGCCAGAGGTTTATCAAGTAAAGGAAAAGCACGTATAGATGTAAAAAAACTTGTTGATACTACTTTGAAAAATTTTAATAAAAATATGGCTAATGGAATTGAAAAAGTTAACGAACGATTACGTCAATAAACAAAGTCAAAATAAAAGCATGAAAAAAAAAATTTTTTCATGCTTTTATTAATATATGAAAACAAATATCCTTGTTGACAAGCTGCTTTCTTCATCAGTACTCTCCACATCCCTTTTCATTACAAGCGGATGTTACAAAACATACAAGGATTATAAAAATGCGAGCCCTAAATACAAAGACAGATTTCTCATCAAAGATTGTGTTGTGCTTTCAGGTGCAGCACTGGGAATGCTTGCAAACCACGGAATTTCCAACAAAATTGGGAAATCAAAAATTTATAATAATGCTGTCACGGAAATATCAAAAAAAATTAACGATTCAAGTATTCACAGAGGAGTTAAAAGCTCAATAAGCTACACTACTGAAATAATTAAAGAACTCACAGCAGGGTTTATGTCAACAGCTGCAGGTATATTGGGTGCACTCGGAGCAGATTATCTATTATCAAAAACAGATTTTCAACAGCCTAAATACAATAGAAAAAATTCTGAAAAAAATAAATTCGCAATTTACATAGACAGCAATATCGCTAAATTCACAGATGAAAATACAAGAGATATTTTCTACACCAGTGTGACAGATATGCCCAAGATGCGGTTTCTCTCTGCTGGAATGATAGGAGCCGATGCCATAGAAATCGCAAAAGATAGAGAGTTTGACAAAAGACTTAAACACACAACCGGTTACCTTGTAAATGATACACTTGTCCCACTTCTATTCTTATCAGTATCCAGTGCACTAACTAAAAATTTAAAATCAGCCTACAGAATACCGGTGATTTTTTTCTCACTATTCGGTGGCACGCTCGCTGCACAGAAAATTTTTGATAAACGCGTAAATAATAAAAAATAAACTCCTATATTTAATGTAAATTTTTATAAAAATCGTATATACTTTTCTTGAAGTTCGCAAAACCTATGCTAAAATCATACTTAAGATATGAATATACATGGCATAACAAATACTAATTTTGGTGCAAAAATTCAATTTGAAAACAGGACAGCTGAAAATACTCCTCTGCCCAAATATGCCGGCCAAATTTGCAGAAAAACCTGCATTAACGCTAAACGTATAATCATAATCCCGCTATTTTTTTCTGCAGTATTATCTAAAATTATTAAAGTGAGGAAAAGTATAAAATTACCATCCTAAATGGAAGAAAGGAAAAGAAAAACAATGAAAATCAATGCTATTGGTGTAACAACATTCGGTAACAAACAACAATTTGTAAAAAAAGCTGCTGCTGGTCTTATGACTGCTGCTGGAGCAGGTCTGGCTGCTGATACTTTTGTAAAAGGTCTTTCAAAGCCTGATAAAGCTGTTGAAGATGAAGTTATCAAAGGTAACGACGAAGGCTGGAATCCTTGTGATTCTATCTGCTGCGGTGATGATTGCGATTGCTAGAGATGATATTACCGATTTCAGGAATTAATAATAACAATTATTACAGGGGGCAGAGCTTTAAAGGTTCTGCCCTCCTCTCTAATAATACTGCGTCTGCTTATAAAAAGCTTGACGTCAATTCTGCTGATTATATCAAATATATTTATAACCGCGTAAAAAATTGGTGCAAAGAAGTTGTTGAAATTAATGTTGAAACTGGCAGGCTGCAAAAAATTGTTCAATCTGACGAACCATACATTTTCATAATGAACCACACCACAACTCAGGGCAGAGATATTAATGCAGCAAAATTCTTTAATACCCTGCTTTACAGGGAATATATTTACCACTCTAAAGCTGAAACCTGTCCAAGAAGTAAAATTTTAGCTAACACAGGAGTTCTTAAAAAAGCTAAAGACGGCGGTAAAGAACTTGAGTGGATGGGGGTTGTACCGGTCTACGCAGGTTTAGCGGAGAAGGATAAGCAGTTCAAGAATGCTTCTGTAATTAAAAATTTAGCAAAACAAATTATCGACGGAAAAACAAACCTGTTTATTTTTCCTGAAGGTGCTCTGGCTGCCTTGACATTCCTGCCTATGAAATACAAATTCCAGCCGGGAGTTTCCGCAATAATCAAAAAAGTTCTAGAAGTCAGGGACAAAATAAAAGTTATTCCGCTCGGCTTTGCACATAACAAGAAAGAAAGCGCAATTCATATTGGAGATGAAGTTATTTTCAGCAAAAAAGACGGAAATTACTTTGCAGGAAAAGGAAATGCAGACTCTCCGTTTTTTGACGCCGATTTAAAAACTCTATGGGAAGATAACGATAGTATAATGCTTACGGAAAGTGGAAAACCCGTACAAATCAGTAATGTCGTACCTTTTATTTCTGGAATACTAATGAAAAACCTTGAATGCTGCTCTAAAGAAGCAAAACAGGATTTAAACAAAGATGACAAAAAGATTTACAAAATATGAGAATTTCATCAAGAATAACTGCTTTGAAGTATAAATGTTTATATAATTCGCTTCTGTACATTAATAGAAATAATGCCGAAACTAAGCGTTATCAGGAAGAAGGACTAAAACTCCTGTCCGGAAAAGTTGACAGTCTGCCCTCTAAAATCGCATTTCGGCCAAAGTTTATAAAACAATCCAGCTGTATAAAAGTTTTTGATAAATTATACCTTTTTATTTCCAAGGCAAATATAAAAAAACCGGTAGAAGAGCGGTTTGATGCTCTTTTTCATGAAATCGGGCACTGGCTCCATTTTCAGAATATACCGCCGCTCAAAGAGTGCAGAGAAGTCTGGAAAAATGCAAATCTAGAAAAAATTAAAGAAGATGTTTCTGAATATGCTGTAAAAAAAGATGACGGCCGTGAATTTGTAGCAGAGGTCTTTAAGGGACTAGTTAAGGGTAAAAAGTATGATGAATATATAATGAACCTGTATAAACGCCTTCACGGGCCGATACCGCATGATTAATACACAAAAAAAAGAAGCCCTAGAGCTTCTTTTTTAAATGGTCGGGATGACACGATTCGAACGTGCGACCCCCTCGTCCCAAGGGAGTTTTTACCAGCGTCATCCGATATTTTAAACATCCTTAAACGCAATTACCATAACCTTTTTCAGGTTTCTAATTCGTTTATGTACGTCTATAATATTTTAAATGTTCTAACTTCAATTACATAATAATTACATAATGCAATTGACTTTTAAAACTTATCACAATGGTGTTTAAAAATCAATCCTAAGAATATTTAGAACTCAACGAAAGTTTATGTCTTAACGGTATTAAATAATATTTGCGCATTACCTTATCTTTTCAACAATCAATAATTGTACCCCTCATATTGCCAAACTCCCTTGGTGCTTGGCAATATATAATGTGTCTAGCCAGTTATAAAGAGGTTAACAGGCTAAATTCTTTCATGTAATTTAGCAAGGATAAGAGCATGAAAGAAAGTACATTCATTAATCTGGGTGCAACTAACCACGCAAGAGGAGTAAGAGAAAGTAACGACTACTATGCAACAGACCCAATCGCAGGAAGGTTACTACTTGAAGCAGAGCCGGATTTAAACAACATCTGGGAATGCGCTTGCGGTGAAGGGCATTTAGCAAAGGTATTTGCTGAAGCAGGTAAATTAGGTAAAGCAAGTGACCTTATAGATAGGATGTATGGCACTGTAGAAGATTTTTTATCTAATACAGAGCCTTATCATAATGGTGATATAGTCACCAATCCGCCTTACAAATACGCACAGGAATTTGTTGAACACGCTTTAAATAAAGTTGATAAAGGAAGAAAGGTTTGTATGTTTTTGAAAGTGTTATTCCTTGAAAGTCAGGGCAGGAAAAACCTTTTTACGCTCTATCCACCTAAAACTATTTATATATCAAGCAGTCGGATTAATTGTGCTAAAAATGGTGATTTTAAGACATACAACAGCAGTGCAATTGCCTATGCTTGGTTTGTGTGGGTAAAAGGATATAAGGGCGAAACAGTTATTAAATGGATAAATTAACACCTTAAAAAACAGAATGGTGCAAAACTCCTGTAAAAGGCTATTCCGGCGTATCTCCCTTATTTAAGGCTTTTGAGGGCTATTTGCATGACCCTCTATCGAGTTTTTAGGAACAATTTTCAATTCACAATCAAACAGGTCAAGTATTTGCATAACTTCTGTGAGTTGAAAAGAAGCCCTTGCAAGTTTATTTAATATGTTAGTTCTGGAGTCTGAACGATTAGAATCCAATTCTTTTAACATTTGAGCAAGCCTTGAAGCATTAACATTTTTAGCCTTCATAAAATCTTTTATAAAGTTGCTTGCACGTTCTTTAAGTTCATCAGGAACTTGATATTTAGCCGATTGCGTGATTTTCTTACTCTTTTCCATACTTACAGAATAACATTATTTAATCATTCTGTCACTATATTGTAACATTTTGTGTCGAGATGAGCTGTGTTATATTGACAATGTCACCATATCATGACATCATGAAAATGTAGACAGTACAACGAAAGGAGACACAAACATGGCAAAAGTAATCGTAACAAATTTAAACTTAGAAGAAGAAGTTAAAATCATCAAGACTTGGGAAGAAAAAATTGCAGAACTTTCTCAAATGAAGGAAGAGAAAGTTAATCAGATTAAAGAGCTTATGGAAAAAGAGCAATTATCAGAACTTCAAGCCGGTACATTTACAATCAGGCTTTCAGAAGTTGTAAGAAATAACTTCAACACTTCCGCATTTAAGAAGAAATACTTGGAACTTTATAACGCTTTTATAAAACAATCAACTTACAAAAAGTTTTCAATCGTGTAGGGATAGCCCCTACACGGTTAACAAAGAAGGCTAAGAGGTAAAAAATGGAAGAACGTGAAATAAAGGAATTAACTGAAACAACATACGGACTTATGGTTGTTTTAAAAGATACTATCTGGAAATTTGAAGGCATTGGCAAAGATAATCAGTGGAAATTTACAGGGATACTTGCATTGGTAGATACGCTTGAACAAAACATATATAACATTAAGGTCTCATTAGAGTGCCGGTAAATGGAAGGTAAATTGATTATGGGTAAAACATTTGCATATATAAGAGTGTCAACACGTGAGCAAAAGGAAGATAGGCAGCTTGACAGCCTTAGAGGGCTTAAAATTGATGAAATCATTATTGAAAAGGCTTCAGGGAAAAATTTTGTAGGTCGTGAAAAGTATCAGACAATGAGGGCGCAATTAAGAGCCGGCGACCTTGTTATAGTTCATTCTATCGATAGATTTGGCAGGAATTATAAACAAATCTGTAACGAGTGGGAAGCCATTGTTAATATGGGAGTTGATATTCAAGTGCTTGATATGCCGGTACTCAATACACGTGATAATCAGAATGGACTTACAGGTAGATTGATTACAGATATTATCCTTAAATTACTCGGCTATGTTGCAGAGCGTGAAAGAATGAATATTAAAACAAGGCAATCAGAAGGCATTGCATCCGCAAAATCAAGAGGGGTTAAGTTTGGCAGACCGAAAGCAGAAATTCCGAAAGATTTTATTAGAGCGTATGAACTTTATTCACATGGATTGATTAAAGTTAAAGACGTTATGCGTATGTGCAATATTGCAAAGAGTACGTTTTATAAGTATTCAGAGTCCATCAAAAGTTAAGTGCGTTTCATGTACCTTCTTTGCGGAAAATACCTTACGAAAAATTAATGATTTAAGCGAACAATAAACAGTCCATAAAAAGTGTACTTTTCATAGAAAGATAAATGAGGTGAAAATGATTAACTATAATACAGTACAGCAGATTTATAGCAGGAATTACGGCAGTATGCAGTTATTTAAGCGACCGTTCTTCAACCAACTTGTATATACAGAAGGGGTTAAGGACTTTCAACAAACTTTAAATGCTTACTGGCTAGTAGATAATGTTATAAGTTACATGCCGGAAATACTTAAGACATTTCAAGAAACGGAAGATACGTTTTATGTAGTGGAAATATGTTTAGAAAAAGAGCATAAGGGATACATGGAAATATTCCATGAAGGTTATGTTAATAATGAATATAACAAGCATATAACGGTTATAAAACAGGATATTCCGTATATTGATTTACCTGTTAAATCAGATGAAGATTTAACCACATACAAGTTTTATCTAACTTTTAGCAATTATGAGCCTGTACAGTTTACGTTATTATTGCCGTCCGAGTATTAATTTATTCTCCTTTCAACAATTGGCAGAGGGGTTTATATAACCTCTCTGTTTTTATATATCAATCCTTCTGCCCATGCCGGTTCGCTCTTTATGTTGATTGATTATAGGTTCTTTGATTGGTTCATTAGACTTGCTTAACTCTTTTTGCTGTGCTTTATTCCCCATAATAATTATGTCATCTAAGTTTAAGACCTTAAAATTGGGTTTGTTCTGTACAAATCTTGCACCCATATCTGTAATCCCAGAGGAAGCCACTAAAATTACTTCATCAGCGTTAAAATCATCTTTACAACCCCATAATGCTCTTATTGGTTCAGGGGGAACAGGGCTTTGATAATGTTTGCACTGTACAATAGAAGTTCTGCCGTCTTTTCTAAGAATTATATCAACACCGCCATCACCAGAGCCTTTAGTAACTTTTGCATTGTAACCATTCATTCTAAATACATTTGCAACTTCCTGCTCAAACTGCCAACCGTCCAGAGTCCACCACCATTGACGTTCTTTCCATAAGGCAGCGTTTAAACGTGTGCTTTTGTAGTATTGATAATGCCATTATGGCTCTAGATAAGTATTAAAACTAAAAACAGGTGAAGTGCTTTCACCTGTTTTTTAGGTCAAGAAATAGAAAGGAAAAGTTATGAAAAATATTAATACAACATTACTAGGTACTAGTAATGAAACTAAACTTCAAAAGAAGAAATCTTCAAAGTTATCCTTTGGGGGTTCAAAAAGAACAGACGGTTATACAAAAAAGTTACTATCTATTTTTAGAAGTGGAAAGATTATATAGAGAAAATGATTTTGATAAAATTAATCAATACTTAGACTTGATTCTTAAATATAATCCCCGAGATTACCGTGCTAATTGCTTAAAAATTAGGCTTGATTACAAATACATCGGAGTAGAACAAGCAATAAATAAATTAGATAACCTGCAAGATGACATCTTCTCAGATCTCTGCTCGCAAATAACTTCCAACGAATTAAAAGGCGATATATATTTTGAAGAAAAAGACTATCAAAAAGCCTACAATATTTATAAAAAAGCTAGTTCTGAACCCTTTTCAAAGGAAATATTTTTTGAAAAAATGGGGCTGTGTTCTTATTATTTGAAGGATTATGAATGCACTATCAAGAATTTTGCCAAAGCTGAATACTCATTTAGTACACTAAATCATAGTAAAGAATATCTGAACAAAATTTTCGACCAATTTAGGGTCAATAATAAATTCCCGAAATATTTAAATAATATTGATTTACGGACTTTAGCCTTACATCTTAGTACAGAAAACTTAGAATACGTTGTATTGCAATTTAATCAAAGTGGAACTCCGGAAGTTGCTATTGAAATCATTACTGAAGTATTAAGGTATGACAAAAACCATGAAGATTATCATTATTATCTTAGAGGTAAACTGCTATATGAAAATAATGATTTAGAGAGTGCCTTAGAAGATTTTGACAATGCTATTGATATTAATGAAGATAATGCAGAATATTTTTATTATAGGGCTTTAACCTTGAACGCCTTAGATGATTTTGACAATGCCAAAGAAGATTTATTGTATGCAATTTCACTATCGAATGACAATGAGAAGTATCAAACTACACTTGACTCTATGATAAAGCAAAATGAGTTCTTAAACTTATCCACTTGCTCAAAAGAACGTTTTGCAAAATTTACAGGGCTTAATGAAGAAAAAGTTAATAAATTCATGGAAAGACGTAATAATGGGAAGAAATATTATGACTTTGCAACATTTTCTCGTGATTTAGAATTAATGCCTCATGAAATAGTTACTTTAGAAAATCGGATAATCTTTCATGCAAAACCTCAGAACAAGATTGGTAGAAAAATAGATTGGTAGCTAGATGACTAAAGGAGAAACAACATGTCTATAAAGCAAGATTTAATAGATTTAGAAGAACTTGAAAAAGAACGAATGAAAGAAATGGGTGAAGAAAATTATTACAAATGGCTTGAAAGCAAGTTTAAGGTATTTGCTTGCAATATAGATACATTAAGTATTTTAAGGCAAGTCTTAAACAAAGCCGGTTATGATTTTATAGAAATCAATACAGGGCAAAGTATCTATCTTAAAACTCACCTAAATAAAAATGATTATGATTGTATCTGGTGGGTTATAGAAGATGGACAAATATATGCGCACATACACATTGATGTAAAAGACATTGATATTGTTAAGTTTATGGATAAATTAGAAGAAGTTACAGGACGGACTTGCTTCGATATCCCAAATGAATATACTGGCTACATAAGTAAAAAGAATACTTTTGAGGTATTCAAACAAATATCGAAACAGTATAACGCAGATATTCAGAATAAAATTTGTGACCGTATAAAGAAGAATATTGAAGAAAGTAAGACAATGAACATTGAAAATGAAGAAATTTTAGAAGATGACTCAATATTGATTACAATAAGCATTTAAGGAGAAATATGGCACGGCAAAAGACAGCGGTAAGCGTTAGAGATATAATCATTTTTATAACAACTGTAATTGCAATCATTACAGCGATTTTTAAGTTTCTTGCAGAGGTTAATAGACTAAGATTATGGAAAGAATTTTTCATTGCAACTGCTATACTTGCAGGAAGTAATTATATAGCATATAACCTTGGTAACGGTGACATTTTTCTTATAACTCTGATAGTAACATTTATTGCCTACTGTATTTTCTGGGGATATAAGTTTTCCTAGTAACCATTTTTGTGTTTAAATACACTCATAGTTACCACCTTTCTGCTATTGAGTTTTCAAAGTTCAATCGATGCGTAAAATTACGCTATACATCTTTCTGAAAAGACGAATTTCAGCAGTTCCTCTTCATTGAAAAGATATTTTCTGCCAACTCTTCCGCAAACATTAGCAGGGTAAAATCCTGTTTGTGCCTGTCTTTGGAGAGTTCTTATGTCGATTTTTAAAAGTTTTGAAACTTCTATTGTTGTCAAAATTCGCATATTCGATTTTCCTCCGTTTTTCTGTTGCCACTATTCGACATTGCGAATATAATTAATGTAACACTTCTTTTATCTTTTGTCAACTGTTTTGCGAAAATATTTCTTATTTATAATTCGATAATGCGTAGATATTTGAAAAAATTTGTGCTATTATTAGAAAAAAGAGGTATTATAACTTATGATAAATAATGATAAAATGTTAGAAGCTATAGCTTTTCTTATTAAAGAACAGAGAGCAGAACTAAATTTAACCGTTGCTCAACTTTCTGAACGTTCTGGTGTCAGTGTTGGAGTAATTTCAGACTTAGAAAACAACAGAGGGCGTGTACCCTCCTTGATAAATTTTGTAAAATTAGCTAAAGCATTAAAGTTACCTGATGATATGTTTACAGGTTTAATAGAGGGGAATATTGATATTCAGCGTAATACAGAACAACTTAGAGAAAATCTTAAAGACGCTATGTTGCATTATGGCTTAAATGAAAGCAATGCAGAAATGTTTATAACACAAATTGATTCTATAATTGCAATACAAACCTCTGAAAGAAGAGATTTAAAGAGCAAAATAACAGATTGCGGTAATTAAATATATTTTAACGAATTACAATACGATTACATAATAATTACATAATGGCAACAAAAAAGGGTTTTAGGAAATTCCTAAAACCCTTTTAAATAAATGGTCGGGATGACACGATTCGAACGTGCGACCCCCTCGTCCCAAGCGAGGTGCGCTACCAAACTGCGCTACATCCCGGTCTTGATTTTTCTTATTGTAGCGCACCTTCGGT
>OLSE01001966.1_pt1 | contig 13455 bp, 10 predicted proteins | sample 1673191 | NCBI WGS metagenome assembly OLSE01 (sample SAMEA3136764, study PRJEB25190) | human gut metagenome | biome: human gut; feature: human-associated habitat; material: faeces | place: Austria | collected 2013
GTACACCTGCCCCCACGCATGCCCGCCGATAGCCGAGTTCAGCTGGTCGCATAGGCGCTGGCGCGTGTAGCTGCCGGGCGGCAGCAGGTTGACGATCTCGGCCAGGTCGTCGGGAAGATCGGCGGCCTCGGCGGCCACGACGATGTCGAGGCGGCGGAGCTTCTCCTTCGGCCCCAGCCCGAGGTACAGCGAATCCACCACATCCTGCAGCGCTCCGTAATGCGGGCTGCGCACCGTGTTAGAGCCTGCCATGCTACTCCTCCACATCCGAGCGCACAACGTCGAACCCTTCGCTGGCCGCCGCGAGCGCGCCTGCATAGGCCGGCGTGGCGGCACCGGCCGCACGCAGGAACTGGGCTCCGGCCGCACGCAGCTGCACGGCCGCCCCTACCAGCACATCGGGGCAGTAATACGGGTTCTCGTGCGTAGCGTCGCCTTGCTTCGGATTATGCTCACGCACGATCAGCTGAGCCAGCACCGGCAGCCGCCCCGCCCCGCTGGCGCGGCGAGCGAACGTCACGGCCGCATCGAGCGGAGCCGCCGTGGCGAAGCCGACCACGCTGGCCTCGTAGTCCACCATGACGGCGAGCGCATCCTCGAGCGTATGGCGACCGTCGGCCAGCATGCCGTCGGCATCCACGTCCACCGACGCGAACACCGGCGCGCCGCTCACCTGGCGCACGCCCATGAGCGCGCACTTGAGGTCGGCTGGGTTGGCGAACCCGTTGAGGAAGAACGCGTCGAACTCCTGGCCATCGCAGGCGCGGGCGGCACGGGCGTACTGGTCGCGGTTCTCGTTGAGCGAGCTTTTGCTGGCGGCATCGAGGGGGAGGCCGCACGGGCCGATCTCCACCAGCACGTGCTGGGACTTCAGCTCGCGCGCCAGGGACAAGCCCGTGCGCACGATCTCCGCCGCGCGGTCTTCCATGCCGCGATGCGCCAGACGAGCAGGCGCGATGCCTTCCGTGTTCGCCACGAGGCACTGGGCGCCTGCCATCTTGTTGAGGCGCAGCGCATCGCGCACCGCCTCCGGCTCCACAAGGTTGGCGAATTCGAGATCGTGTTCCACGTCGAACCCTTGCCGGGCCAGTACAACGGCAACCGGCGAGGACAGCACGAGCATGTCCTTGTGAAAACGAAGCGTGATATCGGGCATGGGGAGTTCCTTTCGTCAGGTGATCCATGATACCGAAAAGAGCCCCGACATGCGACCGTCGAAATGAGCCGATGCGCTCGCGCACACCGAGACGGAAGCACCTCGCGCGAACGGCGCAGTTCGAGCGGCGGAAGGAAGGAAGACGGACGCTCGCCGACGCTTCGCGGCATTTCACAGGACGAACATGAGTCGATCACGTGTTCTTCAAGGCTTACTTTTATACTTGGTCTCGCAAACGAAAGAATCCCCTCCTTTCAGTTTGTACTGCTTTTCCCCTTACAAAGCAGTGGCGGCACCTCGGTGCCGCACATCCCCCTCCTTGTGGCCCGGTGGAGCTCCCCTCTCCCCGGGCCGATCTGTTTCTCGTACCCGCACACGCCCGCTTCCGCATCATCGACCAACGCATATCATCGTAGAACATGTTACTTCAGGTCGATGCCGCTTTGAGGCAATGTCGTTCGCCAACCTTTCACTCGCCAGATTTCTGCGGCGCGGCGCCCATCGGAAAACTTCTTTTCCTGACTATTTTGATCCTTGTTAACGAACCGTTACTCTGCGACCCATCGTTTCACAAAACGCGCACGCCCGCATCATACGATGTGCGCGAACGACCCGTATACTAGCAGCTGTAAACGAAAGGCTCCCCTCCTTTCAGTTTGCCTCTGCTTTACCCCCTTAGAAGCAGAGCGATGCGCAAGCGTCGCATCATCCCCCTCCTTGTGGCCCGGTGGAGCTCCCTCTCCCCGGGCCGATCCGTTTTCATGCCCCTCGCTTCGTCGAACCCGCCGAGACAATGCATGGAGCCCGCGCCCACGCAGCGGCCGAACGGCAGAGCGGCAGAGCGGCAGAACCTCCGCCTGAGCCGTCACCCAGTCACGTCCCTCGCTGCAAACGCGCGATTTCGCCAACCTACGCTGCTAAACCAGGATTGACATGCACCGCCACATGCCGCTTCCTCTGTCGGACAGCTAGCGATCAGGCGAGACGAGCGTCCGGCCGATGGCCGAAGGGGGCTTCCGAGCCGCCGGCGAGTTTTCGCGGAGCGGGTCGACCTGTGCTATGTCAATCCCGGTTTAACAGCGAACGCCAACCTATGTGCTGCAAAAACGCCGGTTTGGCAGTCCCGGCCCGATCTGGCGGTGCGTTCCGAGGCGGCGACAAAACGCGAACTGGGATTACGCCTCGCCGATCCTCGGGAAGGAGCGTCGGGCGCGATCGAAGGCCGCCGAAGACTGCCAAACCGACGTTTTTGCAGCACATCGTATGGCGAAGCCGTGCGGCAGAGCATTGCCGAGCCGTCGGAAGGACGGCTTGGACGCGAATCGACTCCCATGACAATCTCAAAGCGGCTCCAGCGCGCCGCGCGGCCTCGCCAACCAGCATAATCGCAGGTGGCGAAAACCGCCTACCGCCGCCGACGCCCAACCGAGCCGCCGATTTTGTCATGGGAGCCATTTTGCGGCCAACCCGGCCTCGGGCCGCGAAACCACCGCCGAGGGCCGCGCTGCAGCAAGCTTGTCAGCGAACGGCATTCCCACGGCCTCGCCCGACGCGCACAAGCATTTCACGTGAAACGCTTGAGGCAGACTGCGCGAACCAAACGGAATGCCAGCGCGAGCCCGCGCCATAGGCGCGAACGAGCGCAGATGGCAGGCGGAGCATGGGGCGAACCCCGGCGGGCGAACAAGCATGCGCGTACAAACGTTTCACATGAAACACTAAGAGGGACTCCACGGTTTGGGGCGGGATCCCGGCTGCAGCTCCACGTGGAACCGCACGGCTTCGGACGATCCCCGACCACGAACCCGACAGGCCCGCGACGTCCTCGGTTCGACGGCAAGACCCCCGCTTCTTGGCAGCAATCGACCGGTTTGGTAATCCCGCCGAGTGCTTCACTTGACGTTTCGAGAACCCGGGCTGGGGAACCGCCTCCGATCGCGCTCGGCAAGCCCGAAGCGCCGCAGCCGGGTCCTAGCCAGAATTGCCAAACCGGTCGATTCCTACCGCTTGACGTCGTTTTCGCCGTCAAACCCCCGGCGCTCCGTTGGACAATCAGCTCGAGCTTCCGCGTCAGGGTTTTTCCCTAGGGTTTTGCGTCATGTTTACCTATCTGTTACTTTCAAGGCCCCCAATTCACAAAACATGCACTCGTGCATCATATGATATTCAATGTCAACTTTTATAATAGCTTCAGCAAACGAAAGGCTCCCCTCCTTTTCAGTTTGCATCTGCTTACCCCTTAAAGCAGAGCGGCACCCAATAGGTGCCGCATCATCCCCTCCTTGTGGCCCGGTGGAGCTCCCCTCTCCCCGGGCCGATCCTTTTCTCGGGAAGGAACGCCTATGAACATCGTGGTCCTCGAAGGACAGGTGAACAACCCCGGCGACTTGAGCTGGGACGCGCTCGACCGGTTCGGCACCGTCACCGTGTACGACCGCACGTCGCGCGATCAGCTGAAAACTCGGGTAGCCGAAGCCGACATCGTCGTGTCGAGCAAGACGGAATGGAACGTCGAGGCGCTCGGCTGGGCTCCTCGCCTCAAGATGATCGCGCTCACCTCCACCGGCTACAACGTGGTGGATCTCGACGCGGCGCGCGATGCGGGCGTGATCGTATCGAACGTGCCCGCCTACTCCACGCCCGACGTGGCGCAGATGACGTTCGCGTTGCTGCTGGAGCTGTGCTTGCATGTAGGAGAGCATTCCAATCTGGTCATGGAAGGCGACTGGACGCGCGCCAAGGACTTCTCGTTCTGGAACACGCCGCTCGTGGAGCTGGCAGGCAAGACGATGGGCATCGTCGGCATGGGAAGCATCGGGCAGGCAGTATGTCGAATCGCGCGTGCTTTCGGCATGCCCGTGGTGTTCGAGAATCGATCGGCAAAACCCCAATTGGAAAGCGATGGCGTGCGTCAAGTGAGCCTCAACGAGCTGCTGGCCGTTTCGGATGTGGTGACCCTGCACGCACCGGCCACGCCCGAAACCGACCGCATGATGAACACCCAGACCATCGGCCGCATGAAGGACGGCGCATACCTCCTGAACACCGCGCGCGGCACGCTGGTGGACGAGCAGGCCGTGGTGGACGCACTGCGATCCGGCAAGCTGGCGGGTTTCGCAGCCGATGTCGTGTCGGTGGAGCCCATGCAACCCGACAACCCCTTGCTGCAAGCGAAAGGCCAGAACATCATCGTAACGCCCCATATCGCCTGGGCTACCCACGAAGCCCGCGAACGCTTGCTGGCTACCGTGACCGCTAACGTCGGCGCGTTCGTGGAGGGTGCACCGCAAAACGTAGTGAATTAGACGGCTGCGTACGACTGCGTCCCGGAACCCGGCCGCTTCCGCGGCATCCCGGCCTCACCTCACTCTGCCGCCCGTCGCACGACGGGCGGCAGTACGTCAACGCGCGGCCTTGCAAGCAGTGAACGCGGGGACGGGCTTCACGTCCGACACCGCCGCATCGGTCAAGCGGGACGTTTCGACCGCCCCGTCGAAATACGTCACCGTGAATACGTCTTCGTCGGCGACTTCAACGCCGTTCACTTTGAGCGATCGCACTTTGCGGTCTGCATCATAGTCCACCTCGGCTCCCGACACCTCGTAGCGGAACGGAGCAAGGGCCTCCTTCGACGCGTCCTTCCGCTCGAACGTGCGCCCGCTCTCTAGCACCGCGCGCAGGTCTTCGCCCGAAATGCGCGCAGTGGCCAGCGTAGGCACCGGCTTCCCCGCATTGGGCAAGAGCACGGTCAGCTCATTGGCGTGCAGCTCCCCTTCGTACAGCTTGCCGGAAATCCCATAAGGATGCATTTGGCCGTCTGCCATGCCGCCAGGCAGCATAAGGCACAGGTCGGTGCCCCCGTACTCCCTGAACGCGTCGGCGAAGTATCGGACGGTCTCCTCCCGGCTCAGGTCGCGTTCGATATGTGCCACTACGTCGCCGATCTGGGTTTCCGACTTGTTGGACTTCATAGCCTCGTCGCAGGCCTGCAACGCTTCCTCGGCGCTGACGGTGCCAGCGATGTACCCGCCCAGCGCCTCTCCTCCCAGCAAGAGCGGCGCAGTGTAAGCCGCCAACTCCACAAGGTTATTGCGGTCGACCACGTTGCGGTAATCGCTCAAAAGCGGCGCGTGGAGCTCGCCGTCCGCCTTTCTCGTGGCCGGATATCGCCCTTCCGCGCCATCCGTGAACATGCTCTGGCCCTCGGGGGTGCTCATCAGGTCGAACATCTCCAGCGCTATGGCCAGCTTCTCCTCGTTGCCCGGCTCTTCCAGCTTCTTGTTAATACCGTAGTACGAGCTGACCGCATACAGGTACCAGCCGTTATCTTCGCCCTCGCCTCTCGCAAGGAACGGAGCTTGGCCCAAATCGAAGTCGAAATCAGTGGTCTTCACGTTGTTGGCAACGCCGTAGATCATGGCCACGTCACCGTTCGCGAACATCTCCGCGGCGTCCGAATTCGACAGGGAAAGGTCGTCAGCCGAAATCAATCCGCTGTCGAGCCAAAGCCGATACTCGTCCATGAAAGGCCCGAACGTGCCCACCATGCTCGCTTCGCCCGCAAGATAATCCTGTTCCCAAGACGACCCCTGCGGCGTGTGCAGAAACTGCGCCGAAGCGATATTGGTCAGCTGCAGGAAGCGTTGACCCGTCAGCTCCATCGAGTACGCCATAAGCCGGATGCCCTCCGCCTTCGCCTGCTCGTTGAGGGCAATGAGTTCCTCGAGCGACTGAGGCGCCTCCCAGCCGTGCTCGGCGAAAAGGTCCTTGTTGTAGAAGAACCCTGCAAGCGTCAAGTAACCCGGCAGATAGTAGAGGCTGCCGTCGATGGTCATGCGATCGAGAACGCTGGGAAGGTACTCGCTGGAAAAATCGTACGCCGCGAGATCCACCAGATTATGCTCCAAATCCTCGGTCAGATCCTGATTGCGCGTGTTGATCAGGATATCGGGGATATCGCGCTGCTCGAGCTCGGTGACGATCTGCGCGGAATAGTTGCTGTTCGAATACGTATCGAACTCGAAGCGCAGGTTGGGGTGGCGATTGGTCATCTCGTCCAACAGCTCCTGCGGCAGCTCCTTGGTCTGGCATTTCGATACCGTCAGCACTATCTCATCGTCGCGTCCGGACGCATTGCCCATAGCCTCGCCGGAACAGCCGACCAGTCCGATGCCGACCAGCGACCCCGCTAGCACGATCGACGCGAACGTCTTCGCCGCCTTACCGGCTCTCTTCAACGCTTTCACCGCGATCTCCGTTTCGCCTCATCGTATCGTCTAGTTTGAAATCCTGGAACTCATCGGCAGGCATTGGTTTTCCGAACACGTACCCCTGCACCACATTGCAGCCGACGCTCTCGAGGAAATCCACCTGTCCCATATCCTCGATCCCTTCGGCAACCGTTTCGATACGCATGTCGCGCGCTATGCCCACGATGCCGTTGACGATGCTCCTTGCCTTGTCCATGTCGGTATCTCCGCGGAAGAACCCCTGGTCAAGTTTGATGATATCCACTTCGAGACTACGCAACATGTTGAGGCTGGAGTAACTGCTCCCGAAATCGTCCATGGAGCAACGTGCGCCTAACGCGTGGATGCGCCGAATAACTTGGTTGATCTCGCCGGTGCGATCGAACACGACGGACTCGGTGAACTCGAATTCCAGGTAGCGAGCCGGAACCTGGTTCTCGGCGATATGGCGCTCGTAGCGCGCGAAGAAATCCGAAACGTCGAAGTTCGAGCGCGAGACGTTGACGGAAACGCAGAAAAGCGGCCTCCCCTCCCGCTCCCATCGCTTCAACAAAGCGCACACCTGGCAAAACATGTAGAAATCCAGCTCGGCGATAACGCCGTCGCGCTCGAAGAGCGGAACGAACTCGTTCGGGCAGAGCATACCTTCCGGAGAGATCCAGCGCACGAGCGCCTCGGCACCGACGATGCGGCGCTCGGGCAGCGCAACCTTCGGCTGCAAATACATATGAAACTCGCCGTTCGCAAGCGCATGGGGAAAGCGATCCTCGAGCTCCTTCTCTCGAAGGAAGCGCCGACGGAGGCGATCATCATAGAAGCCAACGCGTGCGCCGCTTGGAAGCATCCGCTTCTCCGCGCTCGCACGCGCCAAGTTAGCCGCATCGGTCACGAGCGTGAACTCTTGCTCGAGCGCATCGTCGTCCAATATGTAAGCGCCGAAGTCCATCGACACGAGCACTTGCTCGCCGACGCTCTCGGACGTGAGCCTGAACTCGTTTAGACGCTCCTTTGTCGACGCCTCGTCAGGCTCGCGCAACAGAATGACGAAATGGTCTGCGGAGACGCGCGCCGCGAACTCGCCTTCGCGCAGCTGCCGCTCTATCATGTCGTACGCCGACCTGAGCAGACGGTCTCCGCCCTCCTTGCCCTCGCGATCGTTGTACGACTTGAATTTGGCTATGTTGGCGTACACGAGCACCAAGTTACGCGGATCCGTTCGGACGACGTCGTAATAGCGCTCGCGAAACCGGCCGGCCGTGTCTCCGCCGGTAACAGGATCCACGTAGGCGATAGCCTCCAACCGTCGACGATTGCGATGCTGCACGATCACGATGAACAGCATGATCACGCCGAACACCAACGCCACCGTAACGCCCACCGCCACGGTCAGCAGATACAGGCTGTTCGTCCTCTGATCGACGTAATCGCTGGGAACGATGGACAGCAGATGCCAATCGCTCACGCCCACAGGCGTATAGCAGAAATACGAACTGACGCCGTTGTACTTCACAAGTACGACGCCTTGCTCCCCTTTTTTGAGCCCCGCCCGCAGAACGTGGACCGGCTCTTCGTCATCGGCGTTCTGGCTCTCCAAAGCCGACACGATATTGTACTCGCCGCTGATGGCCGTTTGATCCTCGGGACGCACCGCCACCGAACCGTCGTCCTTGACGATGCAGGCGTATCCTCTCCCTTCGAACGAATCGATGGACAGGAGCTGCAGCATCTCGTCCACCCCGTACACGCCCGCAAGCGCCTTCATGTGATGCCCATCGATGACCGCGTTCACGGGAATTGAAAACACGAGCACATCCTGGCCGTCCATGGTCTCGATACCCGAGATGGAACGTTTGCCTTCAAGCAACGTCTTGTTGAGATAGTCCTGCGACCTGGTGTAGCGCTGCGTGGTGTCGGCGAAGTACCACCCGCCGTCCTCGTCCACATAAGCAAGGCGGGACAGATTCCACCGATCCCTATCCTCGGCCATTTCTCCGTTCAGCTCGTCGAGCGTGGCGCCGTTCTCCACCAACGTCATCTGACCGCGTTCGATGGTTTCCATCGCCGAGAATATCTGAGAGGTGACCGTGCGCACGTTCTCGGTGATCTGGCTGGATATATCAGCCAAGTATCCGATGCTGTCTTTGCGGGTAAGATTGCGAACCGTGTCCGAGTACGCGTGGACGAGCAGCGCTCCCCCTATAACGGCGACGATGACCACGGAGGCAACGGCAGCCGCAAGCCCGATCATGCCTCTTTCGCCGCGCGCGTGCCTCATGACACCTCCAGCTGCCGGATACGCTTTTTCGAGGACATTATACTATTCGAAGGCCTGCCAGATGACGGCAGGCCTTCGCAATCGCTCCGTTACGCTCGGCGACGGTTGTTCTCGCTATTCGGCTGCGCGCTTGAACAGCACGTTGTTGGTTTCCAGCCAGCTTTCCACCGTGCCGGTGTCGAAGCCGTCGGCGGGGTCGATGACGAGCGCGTACATCTCCTCCTCGCGCAGCACGGCGTCGAGCGCGTCGGTGAGCTGGATCTCGCCGCCCACGCCGGGCCGCACGTCGGCCAGAAGCTCCATCACGCGCGCGCTCAAAAGGTAGCGGCCGAACACGGCCAGGTTCGACGGTGCGTCCTCGAGCGCCGGCTTCTCCACCAGCGCGTCGATCTTCCACACGTCGTCGGCCACGGCCGCGCCCGCGATGACGCCGAAGCGGCTCACCTGGTCGTCCGGCACGGGCATGACCGCGATGACGCTCGCGCCGCCGTGCGCGTCGGACACTTCCTGCATGCGCGGCAGCATCTTGTTGTCGGGCACCAGCACGTCGCCCAACAGCACGTAGAACGGCTCGTCGCCCGTCTTCTCGTGCGCACAGCGCACCGCATGCCCCAGGCCCAGCGCCTCGTCCTGGTACACGTAGCTCACGTTGTAGGCGCCCACCTTCTCCACGAGGTCGGCGTACTGGTCCTTGCCGCGGGCGCGCAGCGTGGCCACGAGCTCCGGGTTCGGCGAGAAGTGCTCCTCGATGGCCTTCTTCTCGCGGCTGTTGATGATGACCACCTCGTCGGCGGCCGACGCCAGGCCCTCCTCCACCACGTACTGGATGGCCGGACGGTCGACGACGAGCAGCATCTCCTTGGGCTGGGCCTTCGTGGCAGGCAGGAAGCGCGTGCCGAGGCCGGCCGCGGGAATGAGAGCCTTCATGGACGGAAACCTTTCTTCTCGGACAACAGAAGAGGCGCCGCGATCCTGCGGCGCCTCGTGAAAATCGCTTGGGCTATTGTAGCACGAGCGGACAGGCCGTCATCAGACGGCTACCTGCCCTGCTGCTCGGCCAGGGCCTCCTCCAGCACGGCCATCTGCTTCTCGGCCTTCTTGAAGCCGAACATGATGATGAGCACGTACACCAGGATGGCCACCCACATGAGCGCGTACGCGCCGATGATGAACGGCATGGACGGGGCAACGGTGCTGTAAATCTCAACGAGAACCGGATTCATAGGTCAATCTCCTTCTCAACTCATAGGTCGTTTCAACGTCGGCGAGGCGGGGTGCTGCGGAGCGCCGCAGCGTCGACCCGTTCCGTCGTTCGGCAGAACGGCGGAACCTCAGTTCTCCAACTGCTCCTTCAGGGCCTCCACCCGCTCGGTCAGGCGCACCTGGCGGAAGCGGAGGCGATACAGCGCGAAACCCACCATGGCGATGCCGGCCAGGCAGAACATGAGCGTGATGCCCATGTCGCCCGACATGCCGCCCTCGCGCACCACCACGGGGTGGATGCTCGAGGGAATGAGGCGCGTCACCATGAAGCAGATGGGCACGTCGATGAGCGCGATGATGGCGAGCACGGCACCGTAGGTGGCGCGCCGCTCGGGCTCGTCGATGGCGTTGCGCAGGATGAAGTAGGCAATGATGATGAGCATGAGGATGAGGTACGTGGTCAGGCGCGGATCCCACGTCCACCACACGCCCCACTCGAAGCGCGTCCACAGGTCTCCCGTGATCATCGTGCAGGCCACGAACAGCAGGGCGACCTCCATCGCGATCTTCGAGCAGGTGTCGAAGCGGCGGTTCTTCGTCATGAGGAAGCGCACCGCGTAGTAGCCCGCGAACGCGAGCGCCGCGAACGACGTGATGGCCACCGGCATGTGGAAGTAGAAGATCTTCTGCGACAGCAGCAGCACGTTCGTGACCATCTGCCCGCCGATCATCTCGACGCCGTTCACCGCGGCGCCGTTAACGGGCGAGGCCCACAGAAACGCCAGCAGAAAGCCGATCGTCGACAGCACGATGCCCGCCACGAGCACCGCCGGCGCGATCCGGTCGGGCCACTGGCCCGCCTCCGGAAGCTTGGGCGCCTTTTTCGTTTCCCCAGTCATACGGCTCCTCTCTAAGCGCTAATCACGAAATCGTACAGAACCCACGATGCGAGGATCATGATCACGTCGTAGCCGCCCGCAAGCGCCAGCGACGTCAGCATCACGTCCGCGTACCCCTCCGCGCCCACGATGGCCGCGGTCGTCGCCGACACGCAGGCGTACAGCAGCGGGAAGATCAGCGGGATGAACAGCACGGCCAGCATGACGTCCTTGCCGCGCGTGTTGATGGTGATGGTGGAGAGCAGCGTGCCGATGCCCGCAACGCCCACGGTGCCCACGAGCAGCGGCACCACGAGCAGCCAGAAGCTCTCCGAGGGCGTGGTGGTGGTCAGGAAGAAGAAGTAGAACAGCGGCACGGCCACCACTTCCACCACCAGCAGGAACAGCAGGTTCGACGTCGCCTTCGCCAGGAACACCACCGAGCGGTCCATCGGCACGAGCAGGATGCCCTCCAGGCAGCCCTGCTCCTTCTCGTGCGCGAACGAGCGGTTGAGGCCCAGAAGCGACGTGAACACGATGAGCGCCCACAGCAGGCCGCCCGACATCTGCAGGATGTCGGTGGTCTGCGAGGTCTGCGCGAGCGCCGCGCCGTAGACGATTATCACCAGCAGCGCGTAGATGCCCATGGAGGTGAGCATCTCCTTCGTGCGGAACTCCTGCTCCAGGTCTTTGCGCAAAAGCGTCTTGTACTGCTGGAACGTGGAGGGCTTCTTGAGCGCCACGCCGCCCGCCGTGCGCACGGTCGCGCCCTTCTCGGCCGCCATCTTAAGCCACCCCCATGCCAACGGTCGAGCGGTACAGGGCCGCGAACTCGTCGAAGTCGAACGCGTCCTTCTGGTCGAACGCCACCACGCGGCCGCGCGCCAGCACGAGCGCGTGCGTGCACATGGCGAAGCCCTTCTGCAGGTCGTGGCTCACCATGACGAACGTGCGGCCCTCGCGCTGCCGCTCGATGAGCTCGTCGAATATCTCCACCGCATGCGGGTCGAGGCCCGAGTACGGCTCGTCCAGAAACACGACGTCCGGGTCGTGGATGAGCGCGCGGGCGATGGAGAGGCGCTGCGTCATGCCGCGCGAGAACGTGCGCACCACGTCGAGGCGGCGGTGCTTCAGCTCCACCGCCTCCAACAGCTCCATGACGCGCGCCTCGGGGTCGACCACCCCGTAGAGGCGCGCGTAGATCATGAGGTTCTGCTCGGCCGTGAGGTCCGGGTAGAGCATCGAGTTGTGCGAGATGAGCCCGATATGGTCGCGCGCGCGGTCGGGCTCCTCCTTCAGGTCCACGCCCATGAGCGTGGCTTTGCCGGACGTGGCGCGCGACAGCGTTGACAGCACGCGCAGAAGCGTGGTCTTCCCCGCCCCGTTCGGGCCGAAGATGGACAGGAACGCCCCTTGCGGCACCTCGATGGTCACGTTGTCGACGGCCTTGCGATTGCCGAACACCTTCGAGAGCTTCTTGGTTTCTATCGCAGGCTCAGCCACAGCTTCCATGGCGCGTTACGCCTCTTCTCTCTTCTTCTCGTCGACTTTCGCCGTCGAATCCTCGCGCGGCAGATCGTCGGAAACCTCCTCCGCCTGCTTGCCGCGCTTCGCGCCGCGGCGGCCGGCGGTGGCTATCAGCACGCCCAGCATCAGCAGGCCGAAGCCCACCCACACGGGCGTGATGAGCGGGTTCACGCGCACGTCCATGGAGAAGTCGCCGTTGGTGTTCACGCCCTTGTAGACCACGAACAGGTCCTCCGTGGGAAACGAGATCACGCCCGCCACCAGCTTCTGCTGCTGGGTGGACTGCACCAGCTGCACGGCCGGCGACACGGAGCCCACGAACTCGCCGTCCTTGAACACGTCGTAGTTCACGGTGTACAGGATATCATCGCCGTTCGCCATCTCCTCGATGGTGTTCGACGTGTACTTCAGCGTGAAGTCCTGGATGGTGAAGTCGGAGGCCACCGTGTCGGTCTCCTCGTCATAGCCCAGGTACTCCACCTTCTCGGTCACGTACATGGACGAGCCGATGAGGCCCACCAGAATGATGGACATGGCCAGATGCGCGATGAAGCCGCCATAGGTGGCCGCATGCCCGCGGAACAGGCCCACGGCGCTGGCGAACACGTTCGCCTTATGCGACCGCGCGTAGTTGCGGATGCCGCGTCCCAACAGGAACAGCGAGTTGAAGAACAGCAGGCTGGCCACGAAGAAGCCCACCACCGTGATGACGAAATAAATCCCCACGGCGCCGCACAGCAGGTTGATGGAGCCCACCTTCCCGGCCAGCTTGCCGAACAAAATGGAGAAGGGCATAGCCACCACCTGGGTGACCAGCAAGGCCAGAATCATGCCCACAGTGTCCAGGCCCAAGGTGGTGCCGTAAGAGGTGGACACGGAGATGATGGTGTTCACGCCGTCGATGTAGAAGAAGTAGGCAATGATGAACAGGAACACCCGCTTGTGGGTGAAGATGTCCTTGGCCGTGGCCCACAGGTTCCGGAAGGTGGAGCGCAGCAGTCCCTTTTTGGCCTCCACATAGTGGACCTGGTGGACGTTCTTCAAGAAGGGGATGGAGAAAACCAGCCACCACACACTGGTGAGGACGATGACTAGCTTAAAGGCCGTGGGGTTCTCCATGCCCATGACAAAGAGGATGACAATGGACAGGATAAAGGGGATGGGGCT
>OLSE01001967.1_pt1 | contig 13451 bp, 9 predicted proteins | sample 1673191 | NCBI WGS metagenome assembly OLSE01 (sample SAMEA3136764, study PRJEB25190) | human gut metagenome | biome: human gut; feature: human-associated habitat; material: faeces | place: Austria | collected 2013
CAAGCCGCAGCCACTTCAACCCTGTGCTCAAAGGGACCTTTTTCTTTCCGTTTGCAGTTCCATAGTGACGCTTCCTTTCATGCGTGGGAAAAGTCAAGGTAAGCCAAAATCAGATTTTGCAATTTACCATTGACAATCCTGCATTTCTCGCCTATAATTCTACAATATTCACGAGGAAATGGAAGAAAGGATAGCGCCACAAATTGGAATAATTGCGCCTCATTTCGAGAAAGGAGGGTACTATGCGCGACAAGAAGATTGAAGTGGACGCCACCCTGCGGGAGATCCCCGCCTACACCTTGGGGGAGTTCCCCATCTTTCGCTGGGAGCACCGCCTGGACGACTTCCAGACAGGGGAGCTGAACCGCCACTGGCACTCCGAGTTCCTGTTCGGCCTGGTGACGGAGGGAACGCTGGATTACTACTACAACCCTACCTCATCCCACGCCTCTCACGCCACTTTGGAAAAGGGGGACGGAGTGTTTGTCAACTCCGGGGTGCTCCACGGCTGCCGGCAGGTCACAGAGGGCTCCCGGCTGTTCACCTTTGGGATGACGCCCACGTTTTTTTCTTCCCCGGTGTTCGGCAAGCTCTATCAAAACATCATCGTTCCCGTGACCCACTGCCCGGTGCGCGGGGCCTTTTTCCCAGGCGCTTCCCCGGAAAACCGGCCGCTTTTAAGGCTGTTCGCGCAGTTTGAAAAACTCAGCCCCCGGCAGGAGGACTATGAGCTCCACACCTTCGAGCTGGTGTGCCGCATCTGGCGAACCATACTGAAACAGGTGGACTGGAAAGCCCCTGCCGGTACAGCCGCTATGCCGCGGCAGGGACAACTGATCGCCCTGAGCGAGATGGTGAAATTCATCCAGGAGCATTACCGGGAGTCCATCTGTGTGGACGACATCGCCAAGGCCGCCGGGGTCAGCCGCCGGGAGTGTTTCCGCTGCTTTAAGGAACTGCGGGGAGAGAGCCCCACGGTTTTCCTCACCCAGTACCGGCTCTCTATCGCGGCCACACAGCTGGCGACTACGGGCCTCCCCATCTCCGCCATAGCGGAAAATTGCGGCTTTGAGAGCAGCGGTTACTTTTCCCGGCTGTTCAAGGCCCGCTATGGAAAGACCCCCAGGGAATTCCGAAAATGAAGGACGCGTGTTAAGTTCTTGCACAATGGACGGATTGCGCCAGGTTTTTGCAACATCGTGCCACTTTGTTGACAACCGTTTTTCCCCGTCCTATACTGCAGGTGTGAGCTGGACCAGTACCCGGTTTTTCCGGCGCACAAAAAGCAAGGTGACAAAAGCTCGCCACCGCGTGAGAATTTCTCTCCCACACAGCTACGGGCCGTATTGTACGGAATGGAGGAATGACTTATGTTGCCTGCTATTTTTGGTGAAAACCTGTTCGATGAGATGTTTGACGACATGATGCGCCCCATGCACTCCATGGAGAAAGCTCTCTATGGCAAGCACGCCAGAGCCATCATGAAGACCGACGTGCGGGAGACCGACAACTCCTATGAGGTGGACATCGACCTGCCCGGCTTTAAGAAGGACGAGGTCAACGTCCAGCTGACCGATTTGCAGGAGCGTCTGAGCATGCGGGCGCGCAGCATGTACCGCTCGGGTTCCACCACGTTCATCGACTTCCTTTTGGGCGCCTCGACGTTCCAGGAGTTCACGCAGAACTGGAACATCCTCAACCAGGTGAACGAGAACGACGCCGACATGGTGCAGGAGGCGAAGGACCTGCGCAGCGAGATCGAGGCCCAAAAGGCCGAATACGAGGCGCAGGAAAAGGTGGCGTCCGAAAAGGCCGCGGAGGCCTTGCGGATCAAGGACGAGGCCGAGGCCACCGTCGCGGCCATGCAGCAGACCTACAACAACCTGAGCGCCGAAGCGGCGCAGCTGCTCGAAGAAGAGCGCGCGGCGCGCGAGGCGGCGGAAGCGGCCGAGGCGGCGGCCCGTGCGGAAGAGTCGGCACGCCAGGCCGAGCAGCAACAGCAGCAGGAAAACCACAACACCCCGTCCGATAACCCCAACAACGGCGGTGGCGGTGGCGGCGGCGGCTTTCGCGGCGGCGGCGCCGGGCGTGGTCATTGACGCTGCCGTATTTATCAAGACGGCACAAAAAGTATGAATCGGGGCGCCTTCCTTGCGGAGGGCGCCCCGATTCGTATTGTTGGAAAAAGACGGGAAAGCAGAGGCCGCAACGGGGAGGGCGCAGGCAGCGTGCCAGCGCGTGTCGGGCGCGCTGCGGCCTCCCTGCGAAGGGCGGCGCCGAAAACGTGGCGCTCCGCACGACGGCGATTTCCGTTTTAGGACCATCCCCTTAAGGCTTGGGCTTTCAGCTGTCTTTTGCAGCTCAGTCCTTTTTGTAAAATACCAGCGTCATTTTATCGGTAATAACTTCTGTTTTTCCCGTCTGACGGTAACCCATTTTTTCGTAAAGACGGCAATTCACCTTTTCTTGTAAAATCGTACTTAATTCCCAATTTGAACTGCCATGCAGGGCTTCAACCATACGGATGGCTTTTTGTGCAATGCCGAGCCGTTGATATTGAGGAAGCACAAAAATAGGAGATATTCTTTTAGCTGTGTCTTTTTCTCCTTTGTCAACGACCCGTACTGCGCCGACGTTTTCATCGAATTCCTGAATAAAATAGTAATAGGTGAAGGGCTGCTGCAACCTCATAATGGTTTTATCAATATTTTCAGCCGCAGGGCTGTTTTCCGTGTCCTGGTACTTTTTATATAAATCCTGAAATGCTTCTGTCTGCATTTGCCACAATTTGCGAGCATCTTCTATGCCGATTCGGATCAGATTCAAATTCTTCCCTCCGCTCTTATTTCTCAATAAATCCCGCGTTATCATCAAATCCGTTTTTTCATTTGTGTTCTGATTCTACATCCGTCCGGTCTGTTGTGCCGATGCATTCATGAGCGGGCGTTTTGCCGTCCAGCGCGGTGAAGATCTGCTCCACAACGCACATGCCAACACGCAGCAGCGCTTCGTCCGTGGCTGCACCGAGATGCGGCGTCGCCAGAAAGTTGGGCAAACGCAGCAGCGGCAGGCCGGGCGCGGGCGGCTCGTGGGCGAGCACATCGCAGGCGGCAGCTCCCAGAGGACCCTGCGTCAGAGCGCGGTACAATGCATCCTCGTCCACCACGCCGCCCCGCGCCGTATTGACGAGCAGCGCGCCGGGCTTTGCCGCGGCAAGCTCCGCCGTACCTACAAGCCCGCGCGTCTGAGGCGTGAGGGGTACGCCGATGCTCACAACGTCCGCCCGGGCAAATACCTCGCGTACACAAGTGCAGCGGGCTATACCCAGGCATGCCGCGCGTTCCTCTGTCAGAGAAGGCGAATACCCTACAATGCTCATGCCGAACGCACGGCGGAACATCTCTGCGGCACGTCGGGCGATGCTGCCCACGCCCACAAGGCCCAGCGTTTTGCCGTGCAGCTCCATGCCCGTCAGCCGTGCATCTGCTATGGCGAGGGCTTCGCCGGTTTGCAGCATGCGGTCCGCCAGATATACCCGCCGCGCCAGAGCGAGGGCCAGTCCTACGATAAGCTCCGCCACAGACTGCGCGTTTTCGCCCGGGGCATATACCACGCGCACACCGCGCTGCGCTGCCGCAGCCAGGTCCACTCTGTCCGTGCCCGTGCCGTGTATGCCGATGACCTTCAAAGCCGGGCACTGCTCCAGAAAAGCTGCGTCCATGCGCAGGTTTCGGCTGATGGCTGCGTCGGCCCGGCCCAGACAGGCGGGGTCCGAAAAAACCTCAGCCCTGGTTTTAAGCAGCGCCAGCGCGCGGGGATGGATGGGTTCACACAAAAATATTTTCAGCATATAGCCTCCCTGGATACGGTGTGTGGTATGTTCGATGCCTTGCGGTCAGCTCAGCTCCTGTCTTTTCAGGCAAGCTCCCTGTCCGCGGTGGCGTGAAGGATGAGCTCCAGCGCCAGCGGCTCGGGCGCCTTTCATGATACCGTTCCTCTCTTGACATTCTTTGGACCGTTGCAAGATAAAGGGCGGAAACCAATACGGCAGACCATAAATCGGCCACGGGCTGCGCCCATGGCTTAAGGGGCCGCAGGCAGAAGTGACACGGGCGCAGCGGACAGGGGAACTGTCTAAGGACATTCGTGCCTTACAGGAAAACCCGGACTGCACCAAGGAGCCGCTGTGCAAATATATTTTTAGTGTGGACGTATACGAAGACCTCATTGGCATCCGTTCCACGGCTGATTGGGCCAAAGGGAATGCTGATGTGCCGTTTATGAAGGAAGTAAAAACGAACTACGCCGCCAGCAACGAAGCTGACGGCGTAATCATAGATGGTTGCGGGGGCCAGATTTGAACTGACGACCTTCGGGTTATGAGCCCGACGAGCTACCGGACTGCTCCACCCCGCGATATAAATTGTCTGCGCCTCTTTAAGGTGCTTATCTAGTATATCCAATAATAACGCCGTTGTCAATACTTTTGCGCTTTTTACTTTTTAAATATCGCGTTGGGTTCGAAACACCTTTGCCTGGACAAGGTCCCGGAACATTCTGTCCCAAGCGGCCTGCTGATTTTTGCCGCCCCCTTGCAGATTCGAACAGACGATATTCAGAATATGCCGGATCGTTTCCTCGTCATACCGGGCGGCGGTTTTCCAGCGGCCTTCCGCATAATGCTGTGTGTAGTCCTTGTAAAACTGTTCCGCAACCGGCTTCAGCTCCCGGCTGGTGGGCAGGCCGCGCGCCAGCCTCCGTGCGTCCCAAAGCGACTCCTGTGCCTGTTCGAAAACCTCCCGGGAGATTTTTTGAATACGGTCCAGCTTTTCCCAAACGTCATCCGCACTTAAAGCCGCCGGCTCCAGATCCAGTGTGTACAGCACGCCGGAACGGGATACGCTGTAAAAGGTATACGTTCCGTCCGGCTCCTCAAGGGAAAAGTACCCGTTTGGCAGGATGTTTTTGCTGCGCAGAAACTGCAGCAAATCAGACGACGGCTCGTGTTTCATTGCCGGCTCCTTTCTTAACGCACGAATGCGGTCTCCGCATCTATCATACTTTGCCCTGCGGCGGATGTAAAGAGGAGCGGTGTGACAAAATCCTGTCTGGCAGCCGCCGTTCCGCACAAGGAAGAACTTTCCACCTCGTACGCCTTTTTCAATGAATATCCGCGGCAAAGATGTCCATATAAGTTATAAAGGGCTCAGGCAGCGTATCCGGCCGCAGGAGCATGAGCGGGACGGAGGGGGAGTGCGGGATGACTATCTGGGATACGATCTTCAAAGCGGTGTTCGTGGTAGCAGTGCCCATCACGCTGGCAGTATATGCCTGTGTGTATGTGGGGGAGCGGGCCGAACATGACGTTGCCCGTCCGCGTCCGCCGCGCCGCCGCCCGCCGGGGCGCTGACGCAGAGGGAGGATCTGTTTCTGGGAATTTGGAAAACGGCGCCGGGATTTGAATATCCCGGTGCCGTTTTCCCTTTATAATACATATTATATAAGGCTACTGTGCAGGATAGCTCCGCGCGCCGAACAGTGCGGTCCCGACGCGGACCAGATTTGCCCCTTCCAAAATAGCGTCTGCAAAATCGGCGCTCATGCCCATGGAAAGGTACTCCATGCTCACGTTGCCGCCCTGCGCGGCCTGCGCCCGCTCGAACAGGCCGCGCATCTGTGCAAAGTAGGGGCGGCTCGCGCCCGGCGCATCCGCAGCAGGCGGGATGGACATCAGGCCGCGCACCCGCAGGGAGGGCAAAGCATGGGCGCATTCCAGAAGCCCGGGCAGCTCTTCGGGCGCGATGCCGCTTTTGCTTGCCTCGGCCCCAATGTTGATCTCGACCAGGATATCCTGCCGGATGCCCTGCTTCTGAGCTTCGGCAGCCACACATTCCAGCAGCCTGTGCGAGCCGACGGATTCTATCATGCACGCACGCCCCACCACCTGGCGCACCTTGTTGGTCTGCAGATGGCCGATAAAATGCAGCGGCTTGCCGCTGTATGCGCCGGCGGCGTATTTTTCACAAAGCTCCTGCACGCGGTTTTCTCCAAACAGGTCGATATCCAGCGCAGCCGCCGCGCGCACGGTCTCGGAATTCTGCGTTTTGCTGGCGGCGCACAGAAGAACCTCCCCGGGGGCGCGCCCGGCTGCGCGGCACGCCCGCTCCATTTCCGCGCGCACCTGTGCGACGCGTTCCTCCATCCGCCTGATCTCTTCTGCCGTCATTTAACGCGGCACCTCCAATTCGTCTGTTTGATATACGGCGCGGCTGCCGCCGATGTATTTCGGCCGCGTGCGCGCGCAAAGAATGCCGGCCTCGCCGATGCGGGCCAGACTGAGCCGCACGGGGACGGCCACAGGCCGCAGATGCATGCCGATGAGTGTACCGCCGATGTCAATGCCCGCGCCCGCGCGGATGTTCTCCACCAGTACGGGGTCCGCCATGTGCGCATATGCGGCGGTGGCAAAGGAACCGCCCGCGTGGGGCTGAGGCACGGCGTTTACCGTTTCCGCCCACGGCGGAAGCGCCGCCCGTTCCACAACGATGGCGCGGTTCAGGTGCTCACAGCACTGCGCGGCCAGATAGAATCCGCTTTCCGCAAGCAGGGGCGCGGCGCCTTCCCACACAGCTTGCGCGGCCTCCATGCTGGAGCCGCGCCCAATGCGCTGGCCCACGACCTCGCTGGACGAACAGCCGATGATAAAAATATCTCCCGCGCGCATCCGGGCTGCCGCCAGAAGCTCCGCCACGGCCTGTCGCGTTTGGGCGCGCACGGTCTCCGTCAAAGTCATTTCAATTCCCTCCCGGCCCGCGTGTCGCAGCACACCGGGCGTTTTTCTTTATTGTAATCCTTTTGCGCCCTCCAATACAAGTGCCGCTGGAAATGAGGTGGTTTTAAACACAGTAAAATCATAGGATAACACAGGAAAAGTCTTTTAAAAGATAAAATCACGTAAAAAATAGACTGTTTTATGAAATACTCTTGACGGTCAAAATTTATGAATCTATAATAAAAGAATAAGAGGGGAAGGTGCGCCTCCGACCGTCCGGGACACGCGGAAAATCCGGGAACATTCCCGGAGAAATGCCCGGCGGCCGCAGGGCGCATGTGAAATGGGGGGATGCTGGTGGACCAGGAGCTTGACATGCTGAAGGATGAAAACACCCGTCTGCGCGTGCTGGCGGAGCACGACTGGCTCACCGGCCTGTACAACCGCCGTGCTGCGGAAGCGCATGTGGATGAAGCGCTGCTGAAAAACGGCGGCGGGATGCTTTTGGTTTTGGATATCGACCATTTCAAACAAGTGAACGACCGCTACGGCCATCTCATCGGCGACGCTCTTTTGTGCGAGGCGGCGCGCACGCTGCGGGATATCTTTTTTCCGCGGGATATCATCGGCCGCGTGGGCGGCGATGAGTTCATCATCTACATTCTGGGCGGATGCTCTCAGGAGGCGGTGGACGGCCGTGCGGCACAATTGGCCGAGCGCCTGCGTAAGGCGGGCCGGCGTTACGGCATGCAGTGGAACCTTTCCTTTACGCTGGGCCTTGCGGAAAAGCAGGCGGGGGACGATTATATTTCCCTGTTTGACCGTGCCGACCAGATGCTCCTGGCCCGCAAAAAGGCCCGCCGCGCCCGCCGTGCAGACAGCGCGGACGCCGGAGGAGAACGCAGCATCTGCACAGACATGGCGCTCATCCGGCGTGAGCTGCGGGAAAAAGACCCGCCCAAAGGCGCGTTCTGCCAGGATTACGAGACCTTCAAACAGATCTACCGTTTTGTGGAGCGCGGCCTCAAGCGCAGCGGGCAGAGCGCATATATTATCCTGATGACCCTTACAGACGCACAGGGGCAGTTTGTGCCGCTGGCCGCGCGCGAGGAGTATATGAGCCGCCTCAGCGACGACCTGCAGGCCAGCCTGCGCAGCGGCGACCTGTTCGCGCCGTACAGCGGCTGCCAATATCTGCTGATGGTGCTGGGCGCGTCCAGCGAGAACGCGGCCGTCATCGCCGGGCGCATCCACACGCGGTTTATGTCGCGCGTTGCGCCCGATGCGGGGCTTCTGCTGCGGTATGACGTTTACCCCATGGGGGAGCTTCCCCTGCAGCCGAAGGGGTGAAAAAGCCATGGTTTTACGCGGTGAAGGGCTGCCGCTTAAAATATTTGCAAAAAAAGTCAGCAAAAAATCGTTTTGTGACCAAGTTGTGACCGGCGACCGTTATACTGAGTATGTAAGATACATTTCCCGCCCCAAGTGGACGATCAACACGCATTCCAAAAGGAGGAAAAACGCATGAAAAACACATCCAACGCTCTGCGTCGCGTCATGAGTGTGGTTCTGGTGTTCGCGATGATGTTCACCAGCATGCCCACAGGCGCGCTCGCTGAGGATGTTGTCGACCCGGCCCCGTCTACGACGGCGGCCGAGCCGGCTGCGTCTGAAACGACAGAGCCAACCACACCGGAGCCTGCAAGCTCGGAGGCGGCGCCCGCCGCGGCCAACGCCGTGCTCCCGGCAAATGACGGGGACCCGGCGCCTGTGACGTTCACCGTCACGTTCGTGGCCAATGGCGAGACGCTTGTCACCCAGACCATTCAACAGGGTGGCAGTGCCGTGGCGCCGGACGCGCCGCTGGTATCCGGCCAGCGTTTTGTACGCTGGGATACGGATTTTACCAACGTGCAGAGCGATTTGACGGTGACGGCCGTTTACGAGGCCATTACCGCCAAAAACATGACGGTGGAGTACCGGTACAGCGACGGCACGCAGGCGGCCCCCTCCCATGTGGAGCAGGCCGTTGTGGGCGAACCGTTCCATAAGACGGTTCCGTCTCCGGCGCTCGATGGCTTTACGCCGGACAAGGCGGAGGTCGTATTTGCGGTCGAGTCGGTCACCGAAGACGTAACGGTCGTTGTTACTTACAGCGGCGCCGCCCGGAATTACACGGTAAAGCACCTGTTCCAGGACGTGGAAGGCACCGCTTATGCGGAAAACGAAGCGCTGCGTGAAACGCTGGAGGGCACCACGGGCCTGGACACCGCCGCACAAGCGAAAACGGTGGAGGGCTTTACGGCTCTGCCCATCACCCAGGTGAAGGTGGCGTCCAGCGGCGAAACGGTCGTGGAAGTAAAATACGACCGCAACAGCTACCTGCTCACGTGGAACACCGACGGCGGCAGCTATGTTGAGCCGCAGATGCTGAAATACGGCGCTGCGGTGTCGGCTCCGGCTGACCCCACGAAGGTGGGCTATACGTTCGCCGGGTGGGATTCTGTTCCCGAAACGATGCCTGCCGCCGCCACGACGGTGACGGCGCAGTGGGCGAACGCCACGCAGGCGTCCTACCAGGTCGTATACTGGGGCGAGAACCTGACGGGCGGTTACGACTACCTCTATGCGGACAGCCGGACCGGCGCTGTGGGCGGCAATATCCCGTACAGCACGTCCCTGACCGCCAGCCGTATGCCTCAGGGCCTGGAAGCGGCCGGGTTTGAGCTCGACAGCGCCAAATCTGCGGGAAATGTGGAAATCACCGCGGACGGCAGCGCGGTCAAGAATGTTTATTTCAGCCGCAAGACGTTTACTGTGACGTTTTATTTGTACGAAAAAGGCTGGATTGGTGGAGAATGGAAAAAACAGGACAACCTGACCATCAGCGCAAAATATGGCGAAGATGTATCCGCGCAGTGGAATGACAGCGCACACAGCCGCTATATGTGGTACACATCTTCCAGTTGCAGTACCAGCGTAGGCGGAATGAAAGCGATGCCGGCGGAAAATCTTAACCGCTACGGTAAGGATGTCAATACGGTAAAACTTTATTACAAAACGCAGAATATCCGGGGAACCGGTTATGACACCTATATGGAGGGTGTTCTTCCAAGTGGATGGACGATCAATGAAGGAGATATCATTGAAATTGAAGGGTTCACCTATGAGCGGATGAACAAGAACGAAAGAACCCTCTACTATACCCGCAACAGCTATAATGTCGTGTTCCAGAATTGTACTGGTGTTTCACAGAAGTCTTTGAAATTTGGAACTTCACTTTCCAGTGCAAAACCTGCCGACAGCAGTGTGGGCCGTCCGACCGGTATGGACAGCGACTATGTGTTCATGGGCTGGTATCTTGACCCCGCGTTCCAGACTCCGGTGGACTGGAGCAGCACGATGCCCGCACGGAACCTGCAGGTCTACGCCAAGTGGGCGAAGCCGGATTATACGGTTTCCTTCAACACGCATGGTGCGGATACGGAGACTCCGGCGCCCATCGGCGTGGCGAAATACGACACGATTGAGGACCAGATGCCCGCAGACCCCACCCGTGAGGGCTACGTGTTCGCGGGCTGGTATACGGACGAGGCGTACACCGTTCCGTTCGTGGCCACGCAGCAGATCGTCCGCAACCTGACGCTCCATGCGAAATGGACGCGCACGGACAGCTGCACCTATGTCATCGTGGCGAAGGACACGGAGGGCAATGAGCTCAAACGCGTCGATGGCTCCGAAGTGGAAGTGGGCGCGTCCGTCACTGTAAATGCGCCTGTCATTGACGGTTATCAGGCGCAGCAGAGCAGCCAGAACGTCAAAATTCTGGATGACGGGCAGGAAGTAGTGTTCGTCTATGACAAGCTGCAGAACTGGACGGCCACGGTGCATCATTATATTGAGGGCACCACGGAAAAGGTTGCCGAGGATGTTATCCGCAGCGACCTGACGGTCAACAGCCTGCTGGTATATTCCGCGACGGTCAGCGGTTATGAGTTGGCCGAGGGTACCAGCTATGTTCAGACGGCCACCCGCGAAAACAGCGAGATCACGTTCTATTATAAGAAAATCGCGGATTCGGTGTATACGGTCAAACACTATTACGGCAGCAATGCTTCGCTGACGGAAACTGTTACGGGCACGGCCAAGGCCGGAAGCCTGGTGACGGCGGACGTCATAAACAAAGCCGGGTACACCTGCGTTACATCCGGGGCTGCGCTTTCCGCGTATGTTGCGAAAGACGGCTCTACGGTGATCAACGTGTATTACGCGGCCAACGACCAGACGTACAGCGTTTACTATTATCTGGAAGGCACAGAGACGCCTGTACCCGGCACGACGGCGAAAGAAAACGTGTCCGCGAAGTTTGACGAGACGGTGACGGAAACGGCGCCCGCAGTCACGGGTTATACTGTGGCGGGAGACAGCACCATGTCCATCACGGTCGGTGCGGACAATGCAGCCAACAAAATCGTTTTCTACTACACGGTGAACAGCTATCCGCTGAATATCACCTACAAATATGCCGATGACGTGCCCGACGCGGCACTGCGGGGCCAGCAGGCGGCGGAGCCTGTATCCAGGGATATCGCGTTCGGCGCGCCTTACAGCGTTGCCAGCCCGTTGATTCCGGGTTATACGGCCAGCGTTGCAGTGGTAGAAGGCACAATGGCGGAGAACGGTGTGACCGTGGAGGTCGTTTACCGCGCCGCTACGGACACGGCGTATACCGTCAAGCACATGCTGCAGGATGTGACAGGTGACGGTTATACTGAAGATGCGGCGGCCCGGCAGACCCTGCACGGCACGACCGGGGCGGCTACAAACGCTGCGGCAAATACCTATACGGGCTTTACGGCGCAGGCGGTTGAGCAGAAGACCATCGCCGCGGACGGCAGCACGGTGGTTGAGATCAAATACGACCGCAACAGCTATGAAGTGACCTATGCTTATGTGGGCACGGCGCCCGCAGGCGCGAGCGCGCTGCCGGAAAAGGCGACTGTGAAATACGGTGCGCCTGTAGCGGTGGCGGCGGCCGCCACGGCTCCGGGCTACACGTTCAGCGGCTGGAGCCAGAAAGAGGACTTCACGATGCCAGCCGAAAACGTGACCATTACCGGTTCGTTCACGGCCAACGGCGATACCGCTTATACAGTGGAGCATTATCAGCAGAACCTGGCGGGCGACGGTTACGACCTTGTGGAGGCGGATACCGAACACCTGACAGGCGAGACCGATACCACTGCGACGGCAAACCCGAAAGCCTATACAGGCTTTACATTTGACGGGACCGTGGAGGGCACGGTTGCCAGCGGCAATATCGCGGGCGACGGCAGCCTGGTGCTGAAGCTGTACTACACGCGCAACAGCTATGAAGTGAGCTATGCTTACACGGGCACAGTGCCCGCAGGCGCAAGTGCGCTTCCGGCCACCGCGTCCTACAAATATGGTGCGGATGTAACGGTGGCTCCGCAGGCCACGGCCCCGGGCTACACGTTTAACGGCTGGCTCGAGGACGGCAAGGTAACGGCAAGCTTCAAAATGCCCGCCGGCCCGGTGCAGCTCACGGGTTCCTTTACCGCGAATACCGATACCAGGTACACGGTGGAGCACTGGACGGAGGATCTGGACGGCGAGGGCTATACTCTGCGCGAAACAGAAGCGAACCTGACGGGCGTCACGGATACAACGGCGACGGCGGAGGCAAAGAGCTATGAGGGCTTCCGGTTCGACGAGGGCAATGAAAACAACGTTCTCACAGGCGTGATCACAGGCGACGGAAAGCTGGTTCTGAAAGTTTACTACGCGCGCAACAGCTATGAAGTAAGCTATGATTACGGCGCTGCCCCCACGGGCGCAAGCCAGCTGCCGGGAACTGTTTCCTACAAGTACGGCGCCGAGGTCCGGGTGGCGGATAAGGCCACAGCCCCGGGTTATACTTTCGACGGCTGGAAGAAAGACAATGCCGAGGTCACGAGCTTTACGATGCCTGCCGGCGCCGTGCAGCTCACGGGACGCTTTACAGCCAATACGGACACCGGCTACAAGGTGGAGCACTACCAGCAGAATCTGGCGGGAGACGCTTTCGTCCTGTTTGAGACGGAAGAACAGAACGCCACTACGGATACGCATGTGTCGGCAACGCCGAAGGACTACACGGGCTTTACCTACGACGGCACGGTGGACGGAACTGTCACCGAAGGCAATGTTGCGGGCGACGGCAGCCTGGTGCTGAAGCTGTACTACACGCGCGACAGCTATAAGGTCACCTACCAGTACACGGGCAAGGTGCCCACGGGCGCGAGCGAGCTGCCTGCGGAGACGACCGAGAAATACGGCGCTGCTGTTACAGTGGCAGCGGACGCCACGGCCCCGGGCTACACGTTCAGCGGCTGGAGCCGGGAAGACGGCTTCACGATGCCGGCCGAAAACGTGACCATTACCGGTTCCTTCACGGCCAACGGCGAAACTCCTTATAAGGTGGAGCACTATCAGCAGAACCTTGAGGGTGACGGCTATACCCTTGCGGATACCGAAAACCTGATGGGTGAGACCGATACCACTGCTACGGCAAACCCGAAAACCTATACAGGCTTTGCATTCGACGGAACAGCGGAGGGCACAGTTGCCAGCGGCAATATCGCGGGCGACGGCAGCCTGGTGCTGAAGCTGTACTACA
>OLSE01001969.1_pt1 | contig 13432 bp, 9 predicted proteins | sample 1673191 | NCBI WGS metagenome assembly OLSE01 (sample SAMEA3136764, study PRJEB25190) | human gut metagenome | biome: human gut; feature: human-associated habitat; material: faeces | place: Austria | collected 2013
AGGCCGCCACGGCGAACGCGAACACGATGCCGACCCACGTGAGCCACTTCGGCACGGGCTTCTTCAGCACCTCCAGCAGCGCGGAAACCAGCGCCACCGGCATGAACACGCAGATGAAGTACACGCCCAGCGTCATCACGGAACCGGGGTTAGCGATGAGCCAGAAGAAGCGCAGCGGGTTGTGCAGGCCGGCTTCGGCGTCCAACATGAGCATGAGCAGGCCGATGCCGACGAAGATGGGAGCGATGATGCGGCCAGCGACGCGCATCTTCACGCTCTCGGGATATTTCACCTCAACGAAAGCCGAGGTCAGGAAGGCACCTGCCGACGCGCCGGCCAGAAACAGGTACCATGCGATCATAGGTCCCCAAACCATGGTTCATCACCTCACGTAGTAGATCTTGGATTCGGTCAGGTCGCCCGCGATAGGCTGGGCGTTCGTACGGGCGATCTCGCGAGAGATGTCGCTTTCGGGATCGTCGAGGTCGCCGAACACGCGCGCACCGGAAATGCAGGTGCCCACGCACGCCGGCGGATTGCCCGGCTCGCCCTCGTACCAGCAGAAGCGGCACTTCTCGATGACGCCGGTCTTCTCGATCTGGATGCGCACGCCGTAGGGGCACGCAGCCATGCAGTACTTGCAGCCGATGCACTTCTCCTCGTCTACCAGCACCACGCCGGAATCGGTGGTGTAGGTGGCGTGCGTCGGGCACACCTGCTGGCAGGGGGCGTTCTCGCAGTGCATGCACTGCACGGGCACGGTCTCGGCGTACACGCTGGGATACGTTCCCTGCTCGATCTCCTTGTAGCTGATGAACGCCTCTTCGGGTTCCAGCTTATTGATCATCTGGCACGCCATGCGGCAGGCGTAGCAGCCCACGCATTTCTTGGTGTTGATGAGCATTCCGTAGCGGGTCATGTTACGCCTCCACCTTCCTCACCGTGACGGCCACTTCCTGGCTCATGGTGGCACCCGTGCCGGGCTCCATGTGGAACGGCACGAAATCGGTCATGTTCAAGCCGAACTCGTAGGCGCGGCTCTGGTACGGCGACGATCCGCCGTAGTGCGTGGGCAGGAACACCACGCCCGGGCGCATGCGCTGCGTCACGCGCGCTGCCACCTGGCCGGTATGCTCGCTCGAGGCGATCTCGATCATATCGCCGTCGGCGATGCCCAACTCGGCCGCATCCTGCACCGAGATCCACGCGCGCTCCAAGCCGTACTCGCGCGAGATGGCGTTCATTGTGGCCACGTTCTGGGTCATCGTGTGCGAGTGGATGCCCTGCTTGCCGCCCACCAGGTAGAACTCGCCCTGCTTGGGCTCCACGAGGCGCGGCGTCCAGCCGATGACCGGGTTGAGGCCCGCCTCGCCCACCGCCTCGGACGAGAACTGGAACTTCTCAGTCGGGGTTTTGAACGCAGGCGTCTTGTACTCGAATCCGGGGTCGGAAAGCTCCACGATGCCCTTCTCCTTGAGCTCGTCCAGGCTCACGCCCACCGTCTCGAGCTGGGCGGCTGCAAGCTCCTCCACCGTGAACGGGAAGTACTCGCCCACGCCGCACGCCTCGGCCAGGCCGGCGAAGATCTCATCGCACGGCTTCGTCTCGGGGTGGATGGGCTCGAGCACCTGCGTGCGCATGGCCACGTAGTGTTTCTTGCCGCCGATGAACTCGGGGAGCTCCATGCGCTCGAGGTAGGTGCACTCGGGCAGCACGTAGTCGGACGCGAGCGCCGTCTCGGACATCTGCACGTCGATGGTGACCACGAGATCGGTCTTCTCCAACCCCTCGCGCCACACCTTCGGCTGGGCGTAGCCCTGCACGGCGTTGGAGTTGTAGAAGAACACGCCCTTCATAGCGCCGTCGAGCGCCGCCTGCAGCACGGCCAGGTTCGAGCCCATGCCGCTGGGAGCGAGCGGGTACTCCTTGTCGCCCACGCGCTTGGCCTCGGGCTTCGGAGCGGAGGGGAACTTCTGCTTGTCGATGTCGCCCGCCTTCGGCGAGGACGTGAGCAGCGCGCCTCCCTTCGCGCCCCAGCTGCCCAGAAGCGCGTTCACCGCCGTCACCGCGCGAGCGGTGTCGAACGAGTTCTGATGCGCGCATCCGAACGCCGCGCGCCACGAAGCCTCGACGGCCGCGGCCGGAGCGGCCTTGGCAAGCGCCCGGGCGATCTCCTCGATGGTGGCCGCCGGCACGCCGCACTGCTGCTCGGCCCATGCGGGGGTGTATTCCTTGGCCTGAGCCGCGAACTCCTCGAAGCCCACGGCGTTCTGCTCGACGAACTCATGGTCGTACAGGTCCTCTTCGATGAGCACGTTGCAGATACCCAGCAGAAACGCCAGGTCGGTTCCGGGCTTGATGGACACCCAGTCGGTGGCGAAGATGCCCGAGTTGTTGAGGCGCGGATCCACGATGACGATGCGCGTGCCCTTGTCGGCCGCGGCGGCCAGGCTCTGCACCGACGAGGGGCGAATGCCGTCGCCGTAGCTGCGACCGATGAACACGACCATCTTGGAGTTGCCGAAATCGACCGAGAAGTTGCCCGTGCCGATGGTCTGCGCGAAGCCCGCCTCCTTCGAGGAGTTGCAGGCCGCGCCGTGCGTGTAGATGTTGGCCGAACCGAGCGCGTTGATGAAGCGCTTGGAGTACTCCTTGCCCGAAGGGCGCGGATCCTGGACGATTGCCAGGGCTTCGGGGCCGTTCTTGGCCAGAATGTCCTTCACCTTGGCGCCGATTTCGGAAAACGCGGTGTCCCAGTCGATAGCTTCGAACGAACCGTCGGCCGCGCGGCGCATGGGCTGGGTCAGGCGCTCGTCGGAATAGGCGATCTGCGCCACGCCGTGACCTCGACCGCAGATGGTGCCCTTGGCGTAGGGATGCACGTCGCTGCCGCGCAGCGTGAACAGCTGGCCGCCCAGCGTGGTGGCCACGAGGCCGCACTTGCTGGAGCAGCCGTTGCAGAGCGATGCGCCTTCTTTGCGCTCGTACGAGCCTTCGGCGTGAGCCACCTCGGCCTGCCATGCGCCGAGAGAGCACACGCCCGCGCCCGTCGCAGCCAGCGCCGCCGTGGCCGCCGACCCCTTGAGGAACGTCCGCCGTGTTACGGATGAGTTCATTTCGCTTCCTTTCTTTCCTCCCTTGTTGGTGCCGTTTTCGCCTCGTTCGGCGTCGGTGCGCCCTGCCCCGCATGTCGCGCGAGCTCGCCCAGAAGCGCAACGTACGCGCGCACCTGGCCGATGCCGCGCGCCAGAGCGGCGCGCTCCTCCTCGTCGAAGGCCGAAGCCGAGGCCGCCCGCTCCGCGCGCTCGTCGAGCGCCGCGTCGTAGGCGTCGAGCCAGTCGAAGTGATCCTGTGCAAGCAGGCGGGCAGCCTCCTTGTTGCCGGCTTCCATGTAGAGCGCAAGCAGCTCGCACAGAAGAGACAGGTGGTCGGGCATCGCCGCGAAACGCTTCGGAATCTCCACCTTAAGCGCTTCGTAGAGCGCCTGCACATGGCGCGCCGCATCGCCCAAGTACAGCCCTCGCGCTCCGCCGAACTGCGAGCCCGGCAAAGACGTCCACGGCTTGTAGAGCGATTCCACCGGCATGGCCGCAAGCGGCATGCCCGGCGTGAGCACCTCGCGCTCCACCATGCGGCGCGCGACGCTATCCACTGGATCGGGGGCGGTAAAGCCGTGAGCAGCGAGCAAGCGGCGAACGTCTTCGGACAGCCAATCGACTTGGAACCCGTTGCAGCACGAGCCCTCTTCGCCGGCCTCCGCTGCGTCGTCAATCGAGCCGGTCGCGAAAACCGGAGCGCACGCCTGTAATCCTATTACTATGGTATCATTTTGCCCGTCGATCATCGCAGCCCCCTTCCTTCGGCGTGGGCAATGCTATGATGAGGGTCTCGGGACAGTATCATCAATTATTGATGATTTGATTGTTTGCGCTGATGATAAGCTTTTCCAAGATGAAAGGGAGCCATGCGCCGTTCTCAGAGAAACAGGCGGCGCCAAGGACGAGGAGGGATTGTTCATGCCTGAACGCCTGTCGCGCCCGCGCGATCGACGCAGCATGCGCATGGTGTGGAAAACGCTTCGTATACGCCACCTCGGCCTCGCTTTCTTCTGGGCATGCAGCATGCTCACGTTCCGCAGCTCCATCCTGCTGTCGGGGCCGATGAACACCACGGGATATCAGACGCTCGTCGTGATCATCTCGTTCGTCGCGAACATGACCACGCTGTTCCTGGTGGCCTCGCGCACGGAACGCGACCACTCCTTCTACGACAAACTGCCCGCTTCGGCGTTCACGGTGAGCATCGTGACAGGGCTCGTGCTGATGACAGGCTCGGGCATGGCCGGAAGCGCCGGATTGCTGACGGAGACGATGGCCGTCGTCCCGCTCGTGCTGGGCTCCGTTCTAGCCGGCGTGGGATACGGCTACTTCTGGGGAAGCTGGGCCGAGTGCCTCGGGCGCATGCATCCGTCGCGCACTTCGTTCTATCTGCCCGTTGTGCTGTTGTTGACCGCGCTGTTGTTCGTCGCGTTCTCGTTCTGCTCGGAGGAGCTGGGGGTTCCGGCGCTGCTGCTCATGTTGCCGCTGCCCGTGCTCTCGCAGCTGTGCTTGACGCGCTGCAACCGCGAAGAAACCGACGATCGGCCCGCAATCACGGCCGACTCGGGGCGTTACCGCACGGCGCTCGGCTCGCTGGTCAGTCTCATCGTGGCCAGCCTCGTGCTGTCGTGCCTGTTCGGCTACGTGTGGCAGATGACCGTGGCTTCAGTCGACTCGGCTTACGAGGCTCACCGGCTGCCGCTTATCGCCAACATCGTGGCCGCCGTGGCGCTCATCGGGCTCGTGCTGTTCGCGCGACGCCGCACCGATCTGGCGCTTACGTTCAAGGTGATCGTGCCCATTCTCGTGGTGCTGTTCGCGCTCATGCCGATGTTCTGGAGTACGTACCCGGTGGAGCTCAACACGGTAATGAGCGCGTGCTACGGCGTATTCGACGTGATCATCTGGTATATGGTGGCGTCGACCGCATACGACTTCAGCGTGTCGGGCTTCGTGGTAGGCGGCATCGTGCGAGGGGTGTCCATCATCGCACGACTGGTGGGCATCGGCATCGGCTACGTGGTGATGCTCATCCCCGAAAGCCCATCCATGCTGGTCATCGGCGTGTCGGTGGGCGCGGTCTACGTGCTGGCCATGCTGGCGCTGTTCCAGCAGGGCGGCAATCGGTTCTCGTTTTTGAGCTTCGGCGCCAGCAAGGCGAAAGACGCCGAAGGGAAAGCCGCGGCCGTTTCGTGCGCAGCGGGATGCGGAGCCGCCTGCCCCCGCCAGCAGATCGCCTCCGCCGACGAAGCGCGAGGCGACGAATCCGCCTCCGAGCCCGACGGCGACGTGCTCGAGCAGATAGCCTCGTACTACGGGCTGACCCGCCGCGAAGCCGAGGTGCTCCCCTACCTGGCGCGCGGGCGCTCGGCCAAGGTGATCGCCGAGGCGCTGTTCGTGTCCGAGAGCACCGTGCGCACGCACACGCGGCGCATCCTGGAAAAGACCGCCCTGCATTCGAAGCAGGATCTCATCGACCTTATCGAAAAGTACGAGTGATCGCCATGGATACCGTTTTTCACCCCACCTGGACTGTAGGAGTCATCCGCGTCATCACGCAGGATCAAGAACAGGCTGACGCGCATGGGCTGCTCATCGAGCGTGCGTTTCCTCAGGTGCGCGTCGTGTCGCGCTGCATTCCCGATCAACCCGAGGGCGTGCACGATGCCGCTACGAAGCGCACTGCCGAACCTAAAGTGATTGCGCTTGCCTGTCAGCTGGTCGAACAGGACGCGGACGGCATCATAGTGAGCTGCGCCGACGACCCCGGCGTAGCCGAAGCGCGCGCCATCGTGGGCGTGCCGGTGGTGGGCGCGGGCGAAAGCATGGCCACCGCCGCGGCGCTTCACGAGGGGCCGGTAGGCGTCATCGGCATCACGCCGGACGCGCCGCCCGCGTTCCCGCGCATCTTGGGCGAGCGTCTGTTGGCGAACCTCGTGCCCGACGGCGTTCGCGACACGCGCGATCTGAACACGCCCGCAGGTCAACACGCCGCTATCACGACGGCTCGACGCCTGCGCGAAGAAGGCGCAGCGGTCATCGCGCTCGCCTGCACGGGGTTTTCGACTATCGGCTTGGCGCCGCAGCTCGAACGAGCCGCCGGCATCCCCGTCCTCGACCCGGTGACCTGCGAAGCGCAGGCGCTGTTGGCGCTGCTAGCGTAAGAATCGCGCGCGCCTGACGCACCTCTGACACTCCCCGTCAGCCCTCGGTGACGTCGCCGGACTGATCGAGGCTGATGGGGTCGCCCACGAACGTCGAAGGTACCTTGAACAGCGTCTTGAAGAAGTCCTTCGTGCGCGCGGGGATCTCGCGCAGATCGTACTGGAGCTGCTTGGAGTAGTCATGGTAGTCGCTGGCCACGCCGAGGGAATCGAGGCCAAGACCCTGCGCGGCGTACAGCGCACGATACAGATGATAGGTCTGGGTGGCCACCACGATGCGCTCGGCGCCGAACACGTGCTTCGCACGATACATGCTCTCGTACGTGGAGAAGCCTGCATGGTCGCAGAAGATGTCGTAGCTCGGCACGCCTTGGGAAATGGCGTAATCCTTCATAACCTGCACCTCGTTGTACGACACGGTGCTGTTGTCACCGCTCATGATGAGCTTCGGCGCCACACCTTCCTTGTAGAGCGCGATGCCGTCGTCCAGCCGATCCCGCAAGATGCCCGACGGCGTGCCGTCGGCGAACACGGATGCGCCCAGCACAACGATCGCGTCGGCATCGAAGCCGACCGCCGCTTGCGGCTCGACGATACGATCTTTGGTCGTGGCGATGGTCGCCACGTTCGTCGCCGCGAACACGGCGACGACCACGAGCATGCATCCGAGCATCAAACCCAGCATCGTCTTCAACCATCCATGTTTCTTGCGTCGCGTCATAAGCGTCGATGATAGCAAATCCCGCACCGAACCCGCTACGCATTCCGCGGCCGTCATCGAAACTTGAAGCCGATTACATGAGAATTGCGCGGGTTCGAGGAGACAAGGGAGACAAGGGAACGAGGTTTGCTCGCCGCCCATGCGCGCGAAGCGCCGCACGGGGCGGCGCTTCACAGGGAGGGAGGGCAGGTTGGAAAGCAAGCGCTTACAGATCGCCGGCCAGAAAACGCGCGACGTGGCGACCCTGGGTGGACGTGCGGCCCGAGGCGCATCCTACAATGTATTCGGGGTAGTTGCCGCTGAAGAAGCTGCCGGACACGTCGCCCGCCGCATACAAACCGTCGATCACCTGGTCGTCGGCGTCAAGCACCTGGCAGTCCTTGTTGATGCGCAGACCATCGAGCGTGGTCAACATCGACCCGCCGAACCAGCAACCGTAGAACGGAGGCGTGCGCAGCGCGGACAGACGGTAGGCCTCTTTGCCGAAGTCGTCGTCCTTCTGCGCATCGAACTGCGCGTTGTAACGTTCCACTTGGTCGAGGAAGGCCCGCTTGGCCTCGCCCTCGAAGCCCAGCTTGTCTGCCAGCTCTTCAAGCGTTTCGGCCTTCTGCATGATGCCCTGCCCGAGCGCCGCCTTGCAGAACTCCTCCACCGGCATGCCCAAAGCCATCATCTGGTTGGCGAACGCCGCGCAGCCGATGGTGGAGAAGCGCAGGATGTCCTCGGACGCGTTGCCGTCGAACACCTGGCACCATACGCCACCGGGCTGCTGGGCAGCCTGGAAGCACAGGAAGTCGTAGGGCGTGGACTCGTTCGCGAAACGCACGCCGTTGCGGTTCACCTTCATGAACGGCTGACTGCCAATGTTCTCCTGGAAGATGGTGCCCGGCAGCGCAGCCTTGTCGCCCTCGCCCACGTAGCCGGCATCCACGCCCGGAGCCACGGCGCCGCGGTCGAAGATCATCGGCGCGGCATCGGGGTCTTTCGCCCCGCCAGCCCACATGCCGGCCTTCAGACCGTAGCCGTCGTCGTTGATGGCGTAGCTCGACGCCGTGCAGCACGCCAGCGCGGACGGCTGCAGCGCGCGCATCATCGCGGGATTCGCCGGATAGCCGCCGGTTGCCAGCAGCGTGCTCTTGGCGTTGATCTGCACGTAGCCGTCGTCAGTGTCGAAGATGGCACCCGTCACCTTGCCGTCGTCGTGCACCAGCTTCACCAGCGCGTGCCTGAAGCGGATCTGGTTGCCGGCTTCCTCGATGGAGGCCTGCAGCACCTCGTTGCGGGTGGGAGGCTCGTAAGGCGTAAGCCATACGTGCTGAAGCACGGGCAGGTAGTAGTCGGTGCCGCCGGTGGCATGCGCGAGCGGCATGTCCACCACCAGCTGCTTGCCCGTAACCTGCATTTTCGCATCGACCCAGTCCAGCAGCTCGGCGCTTTCGTCGATCCAAACCTTGATGACGTCCTGACGGCATTTGCCGGACGCATAGCGCGTCAACTCGTTGAGCAGCTTCATCGTGTCGACTTCGCCGCCTTGCGCCAGAGCCGCCTTCGAGTTCACCACGCCCAGGTACTCGCGGGTTTCCTGAACCGAATCGTTCTTCTCGCACAGGATGAAATCCATTCCCAAATCGCTTGCCGTGCCGGCCGCGCACATACCCGCCGCGCCCGCGCCGACGATGAGGAAGTCGGTGTCTTCCGTTTTGACGATGTCACCCGCGGCGATTTCCGGTTCGGCGCCCAGCCAGTCGACCGCTGCGCCCTGCGAGCCCTCTTCGGCGACCGCCTGAGCGCCCTGCCCCTGCGGCGCGCAACCCGCCAGCCCCATAACCGAGCCCGCGGCCGCAAGCGCGCCCAGGCCCAAGAAACCGCGACGCGACAATCCCGCACGCTTCGTTTGTTCGTTCATCGTTCCCTCCTGCATTCGTCCTCCGACGGCCCCTCCGGCCGCCGTTTTGATGAGCGAACCTTACCGCCCGGTCGCCCCTCTGGCTTCACCCTGCGGGCGCGAGCTTTCTTTTCCCCGCGTGCGATCTGGCGGTTCTTCATCGTCAACGGCAAATCTCGCCTTCTGAGGGTGAGGCGATTTCCGAACGGATGATGTGCTCGAAAACCGATTCCGGTACACTACGAAGAGTCGAAAGGAGAAGCATGAGGCACGTCGAAGCACGCGATACCGCATCCGGCGAGGAGGAGGCCGGTCTTCGGCTGGGATCCGACGACCTCGCAACCTGCGGATCGCTCGCGCTGCTGCTGATTGCGGCTTATTTGCTGAACGCGTACATCTTCCCCAGCGTCGCCTTCCTCTTCCCTGCCGGGCGCGAGATTTCCACGTACTGCGGGGTGGGGTTCTCCGTCGTAGTCGCGGTCGCGTCGTATCGACAGCCGGCGGTGTTTCGCGAGAACCCTTGGTCGCTCACGTGTCTCGGGCTGTTCGCCGTAGGATTGGCCATGTTGGGCGCCGGGCTGATGGCTGACAGCCCTCTGCTTGTCGCGTTGGGCAGCCCGTTCGGCGGCATCGGATCGGTATGGTTCTCGGTGCTTGTGGGTCTGGCGCTTGTCAAGCTGGGGACGAAGCGCAGCATGGTGGTGATCCCCACCGCCTTCGTGGCGAAGTACGCCGTGCAGTTCGGACTGGTGCTCATGGGCGACGCGCTGGACCTTTTGGCGGCGCTCGTGCTGTATTTCGCGTGCACGACTGCATCGTACTTGCTCATTCGCCCGCGAGTGCACCGCATGATCACCGCCATTCGCGAAAGCGCTTCGCCAACCGTGCTGGACGCGACGAACCCCTCGTCGTTCCTGCCGTTCTCCAGCCTCGTGTACGTGTCCGTCTTCCTGTTCAACGCCGCATGCGGGTATGCGTTCGGAAGCCAAGGGCAGATGATGCCGCAAGCTGCCACGCTGCTGTCGTTCGTCCCGGTCGTCGTGGTGTTCTTCATCGTGGTGGCTGCGCGCGCCCGTCTTGTCGCCGATGCGCTGTACCGCGTTTCGGCGCTGCTCGTGTTCGCGGGATTTCTGTTGGTGCCGCTATCGTTCAACGGTCTCGACAGGCCCGCCGGGTTCCACATGTCAAGCATGCTGCTGTATGCCGGGTCGGACTGCTTCAGCGTGCTCACCTACTACCTGATCGCCGCCGTCGGGTCGCGCAACCCCGCCGGCGCGTTGTCTACCTCGGCTTTTGCGATTGCGGCCGGTTGGCTGGGCATCGGCTGCGGCGCGCTGCTGGTGCAAAGCATCGAAGCGCTCGGCGCGCTCGACGGCAGCACGCTACTCTGGTCGTCGGCCATCGTCACGTTTTTGTTCATGACGTACAACTTCGTGGCTATGCGTGGATTCAGTTTCGAGGATGCCATCAAAGGGGTGCGACCGGCGCATCCGACACCGGCGCGCGCAGCGGCGGACGAAGCTGGCGAAGACCCCGACACGTCGCAGCTTGAAGAGTCATGCGAGAACGTGATCAGGCGGTTCGGGCTGACCCCGCGCGAAGGCGACGTGTTACGCCTGCTGGCGCGCGGCAGAACGAGCCCGGTGATCCAGGAGAAGCTGTTCCTGTCGCACAACACCGTGAAAACCCACGTCCGCCACATTTACGCCAAGATGGACATTCACTCCCAGCAGGAGCTCATCGACATCGTGGAAGGCGCGGACGCGTAGCGCCTAGGGGAGAATGCAGCGATGGCCCGGCATCGTGCTGCACTTATCGCACGAAACGCAGCGGGGCTTCGCCTGCGGATCGACCCGCCAGCGTTGCGCCAGTCGCGGTTCGCAGATAAGCGGACGGCACAGGCCGAATCCCGCAATGCGACCCTCGCTTTCCACCGCAAGGCGATCCATCGCTTCGAAACTGCGATTGCCGCCCGTCAGAATGACGGGAACGTCGATCGCGCGGGCAAGCCGCTGCGCGTAGGCGGCGAAGAACGGCTCTCCATCGAAGTCGCGCACACGGCAGTTCCGCCAGTTCCCGCTCACTTCTATAGCCGACGCGCCGTGAGCCGCCAGCAGCTTCGCCGCTTCAATGCTGTCGTCCTCAGTCAGGCCGCCCTCCACGCCGTCCGAGCTGTTCAGCTTCACGAGCACGGGATATTCCGCGCCTGCCTCCCGCCGGATGGCCGCGAGCGCCTCCACGACGATGCGCGCACGGTTCTCAACGGGGCCGCCGTACTCGTCCGTCCTACGGTTGAGCAGCGGGTTCAGGAACTGGCTCAGCAGGTAGCCGTGGGCGGCATGCAGCTCCACCCCGTCGAACCCCGCGTCGCGCGCACGACGGGCTGCCGCGGCGAACGACTCCACGAGCAGGCGGATGTCGCCCCTCGAGGCCTCGACGGGGACGATGCCCGTCTTGGGGTTGGGCACCGCCGACGGACCCAGGATGCGCGCGCTCGGGGGATCGAGCTTCGTTGCGGAGCCTCCGTACACGATCTGCGAGACAACGCGCGCGTCGTAGGAATGGAGGCGTTCCACCAGCTCGCGGTACTCGGGCACGAACGAGTCGTCGTAGATTCCCAGCATGCGCGGGTTCGGCTGCTCGTCGGGCATCACGTACGCGTACCCCAAGATGACGGTGCCCGCCCCGCCGGCCGCCAGCTCCTCGCAAACCGCCGTCAGCTCCGGCGTGAGGTGCCCGTCGTCGGTGGCCAACCCCTCGTAGGTCGCCGCCCGCACCAACCGGTTCCTCGCCCGCAGGCTCCCGATGCACATCTCCTCGAACAGCGTGCCCATGATGCCCTCGCTCTCCTCGTGCCCGTTTTCAGCGGATTAATGCAATGATTCTAGCAGTTCGCCGCGCAAGGCGGCATGTAATCGGGAGCCGCATACGCCAAGACACCGCCTCTGCCGGGCTTCAAGAACTGCCACTTGCTCCCGAGGGCGGTTCATGGTGCAAGCTCCCCTGCCTGAAGAGGAAGAGGGCATCCCGAACACGCCCGGGATGCCCTCTGCAGCCAGAATACGAAACAGGATGCCCGCTACTTCGCCACGATGTTCACCAGGCGGCCGGGGACGAGGACGACCTTCTTCACGTCCTTGCCTGCGAGCGCGGCTTCCACGGCGGCGAGGCCGGCGGCCTTCACGTCGCCCTCGGGCGCGTCGGCGGCCACCGTGATCTTGGCCTTCACCTTGCCGTTCACCTGCACGGCCAGCTCCACCTCGTCGGCCTTGGCCTGCTCGGGGTCGAACTCGGGCCACGGCTGCGTGTGCACGGAGCCCTCGCGGCCGAGCACCGCGCTCCACAGCTCCTCGGCCCAGTGCGGGGCGATGGGGGCCATGAGCTTCACGATGACCTCGGCCACCTCCGGGTCGATAGCGCGGGAACCCTCGCAGGCCGCACGCTCCTCGGGCGAGCACTTGCGCAGGTAGTCGGTCGCCGCGTTGCACAGCTCCATGATGGCGGCGATGGCGGTGTTGAAGTTGTTGCGGTCGAAGTCGTCGACCACCTTGCCCGCCACGCGGTGCCGCTCGCGCACGAGGGTCTTGAGCGCCTCGATGCCCTCGGCCTCGCTTGCGCCCGGCTGGTAGAGCGTCTCGTCGCCGGCCTGGCCCTCCAGATCGCACACGATGCGCCACGCGCGGTTCATGAACTTGTAGATGCCGGCCAAGCCGCCTTCGTCCCACAGCAGATCCTTGTCGGGCGGGGCCATGAACAGGATGTAGGCGCGCACGGCGTCCGCGCCGTACTCGGCGATCATGTCCTCGGGGGCGATAACGTTGCCCTTCGACTTGCTCATGGTCTCGCCGTGCTCGTCCTTCACCATGCCCTGGCACAGAAGGTTCGCGAACGGCTCGTCGAAGTCGACCATTCCCAGGTCGCGCAGCACCTTCGTGAAGAATCGGCTGTACAGCAGGTGCAGGATGGCATGCTCGATGCCGCCGATGTACTGGTCGACGGGCATCCAACGGTTCGCCTTCTCGGGCGCGAACGGCAGCTCCTCGTTGTGCGGATCGGTGTAGCGCAGGTAGTACCAGCTGGAGCATGTGAACGTGTCCATCGTGTCCGTCTCGCGCTTCGCCGGGCCGCCGCATACCGGGCACGTCGTGTTCACGAACGCCTCGTGCGTGGCAAGCGTCTCGCCTGCGGCCAGGTCGATGTCCTCGGGCAGGCGCACCGGAAGGTCCTCCTCCGGCACGGGCACGAGGCCGCATTCCGGGCAGTGCACGGCCGGGATGGGGTTGCCCCAGTAGCGCTGACGGCTGATCAGCCAATCGCGCAGGCGGAACTGCACGGTCTTCTTGCCCTTGCCCTCGGCCGCGAGGTCGCCGATGATCGCATCGACGGCGGGCGAATGCTTGCCGCCCACCATGCCGGTGTACTTGCCGGACTGCACCAGCACGCCCTCGGCATCGTAGGCCGCTTCCCAATCGACCGACGTCACGCGGCGCTCCTGCACGCCGTTGAGCTGGGGATACAGCGGATCGTCCTCGCCGAGGATGATGGGGATGATGGGCAGGTCGTA
>OLSE01001974.1_pt1 | contig 13409 bp, 9 predicted proteins | sample 1673191 | NCBI WGS metagenome assembly OLSE01 (sample SAMEA3136764, study PRJEB25190) | human gut metagenome | biome: human gut; feature: human-associated habitat; material: faeces | place: Austria | collected 2013
TGATTTTCATTTTCAAAAAAAATTCGGACAAAATTTTTTGATTGACCCGCATGTGTTAGATAAAATTATCGAGGCGGCAGAAGTCACAAAAGATGATTTTGTACTGGAAATCGGACCGGGAATCGGAACGATGACACAGTATCTGGCATGTGCAGCGAGAAAAGTTGTTGCAGTTGAGATTGACAAGGCACTGATTCCGATTCTGGAAGATACGCTTTCAGATTATGACAATGCCCGGGTTATTAACAATGACGTTCTGAAAGTAGATATTGCAAAGCTTGCAGAAGAGGAAAATGGAGGAAAACCGATCAAGGTTGTGGCCAACCTGCCATATTACATTACAACGCCGATTATTATGGGACTTTTTGAGAATCATGTTCCGATCAAGAGTATTACAGTTATGGTTCAGAAAGAAGTTGCAGACCGTATGCAGTCAGGTCCGGGAACAAAAGACTATGGTGCATTATCACTCGCAGTGCAGTACTATGCAGAACCATATGTGGTAGCGAATGTGCCGCCAAACTGCTTTATGCCAAGACCAAAAGTTGGATCTGCAGTCATCCGTCTTACGAAATACAAAGACGCACCGATCAAGGTTACAAATGAGAAATTATTATTCCAGTTAATTCGTGCATCTTTTAACCAGAGAAGAAAAACTCTCCAGAATGGAATTAAAAATTTCGGAGGCTTAAACTTCTCCAAAGAACAGGTAGCACAGGCATTAGAAGAGATGGAATTACCTGCATCTGTTCGTGGAGAAGCATTAACCTTAGAACAGTTTGCACAGTTAAGTAACATCTTAGACCGGTAAGATAAAATAACCAAAATTTCCAGTTTTATGTGGTTTTAGCGGCACCGTGATAAAAGTCTTAAAACCAAATAAACGGGAGATAAAAGCTTTTTCGTTATCAAAGATTCCAGGAATTCCAAGATAACGTTGGCCGCTGTCTTGATCTTTCGCGAGCATTAAGTGGCCGAAATTCCCATAATTTAAAAGGAGAAAACCATTTGTCTTTATGTTGTCATCAAGATCAGGAATCTGATCAAGATCTTCTAGTCCGATCTTAATGCAAGGCTATAAGAAGGAGGCATGGGCAAGGTGGGATACTCCTTCCAGTCGAAGTCCTTTGGTGGATTTGGATGTGTGAATTCTTTCGCATCCTTTTCTAATTGAAGGGCTTCAATGTATTCTGATAGACTGGATGTAGGAGAAGCTTCAGTTTCAGAAAGTGTTTCGGTTTCAGGTGAAGGTTCTGGAGGTACCGTTTTTTCAGTATTCTCATTTTTATTTTCAACAGACTCCACAGGTACAAAACTTCGTATAATGATCGGATGATCTTTCCACTGCGATCCAAAGAAATGATCATTCGAATAATACAGCAAGAATCCATCCATTTTATCAAAATCATCGATCAAAGGATATGTGTTTTTAAATTCAATGATCGCATCATTTCGCTTGACCGTATCAAGATAAATCCCATTCATAGCACCCTGATGAAAATAATAAAAATAAATTTTGTATTCTAATGCCTGTTCATTTGTTTTTACATGGAAATAGACCCTCAGACGGTTTTGGCGTTTTTCTATTTTGGCAAAACCGACATTGGAACCCTTGATTCCATGGTGATATTCATACAGATAAGATACAATACGTTGATAATCTGACAATCGTGTACTCTCTTTTTGCTTCATTCTATGTTATAATAAAGAAAAATATGACATAGATATAAGGGGTAAGAGTAAGTGACACAAGAAGAAAAATACATGAAAGAAGCAATCAAACAAGCAAAGAAAGCGGCAGTGATCGGAGATGTTCCAATTGGATGTGTGATCGTTGAAGACGATAAGATCATTGCAAGAGCTTATAACCAGCGCAATAAGAAGAAGACAACATTGGCACATGCAGAACTTCTTGCGATTCAGAAAGCAAGTAAGAAAGTTAATGATTGGAGACTGGAAGATTGTACCATGTATATCACATTGGAACCATGCCAGATGTGCGCAGGAGCTATCGTACAGGCACGAATTCCCAAAGTTGTGATCGGAGCGATGAATCCAAAGGCGGGCTGTGCAGGATCTGTATTGAATATTTTACAGATTGACAAATTTAATCATCAAGTAGAGATAGAACGTGGTATATTAGAGGAAGAGTGCAGTCAGATGCTGTCTGATTTTTTTAAAGAATTAAGAAGAAGGAAGAAGGGGGACAAGGAACATGGAAAGGATTAAGAAGCTTATTGTAGTTATTTTATGTGTCGGCATGATAAGTTCTTTAAATATTTCTTTTATCTATGCCTCACAGTCTAATGGATATCATCCATTGAATATTAAGATTGAATCTCCAGATGTGCCCAAAACTGTAACGCCAAAGAGGAATGCCAGATCATTGGATTCATATTACAGTTCATCAGAACTTGGACAGGTAACATCAGTGAAAGATCAGGGGAACACAGAATTATGCTGGGCGTTTGGGATTACGTCGATGGGAGAGACTTCTCTGATCAAACAAGGAATCGCAAGTACGAATATAGATTTCGGAGAAACATTTTGGATATTTTATGTACAATCGAAAAAACGATATATTAAATAATACCAAAGGGGACAAAACAAAAGTTTCAGGAGATTGGAGATATGCGGGTGGCAATTCACTGCTTGCAATGTTGTCGCTAACAGGATGGTATGGTCTTGCAAAAGAAAATATTGCACCATTTAATACAGGAAAATGGAGATTATCTGATTCTGTAGGACAAAAAGACAGTGCAATTCTGAAGAATGGATTTTTCCTTGGAGATACACCGCAAGCAGCAGTAGTAAAATCCTATATCATAGGATATGGTTCCGTAGTTATGGCGTACCATGCACCCGAAGAGACATGGGAAGAAACAGCCTATTACGGAAAGAATCATGAGGCATACAACTGCAATAGTGCCAGACAGACAGCAAATCATATTGTTGCGATCGTTGGATGGGATGATAGTTATAGCAGAGATAATTTTAACAGTGGATCCAGACCGTCCAGAGATGGAGCATGGATCGTAAAAAACAGTTGGGGAAATCAAGAAGGAAGTAATGGATATACCTATATTTCTTATGAAGATAAATCTCTTTGTGAATTTGTTGCAGGGCAATTTGTGAAAGCCTCAGAGTATAAATACAATTATTTCTATGATGGTTCAGCGAATCCTGGAATTTTAAAACTGAAAAAAGGACAAAAGTTCGCAAATGTATTTACAGCGAAAAAAGGAAGTGCAAAGAAGAAAGAACTGATCAAAGCAGTGAATCTGGTAACTTGGTCTGCAAACGTCAAATACAGTATACAGATTTATAGAAATCCTAAAGATGGAAGACCAACAAGTGGAACAAAGATGTTAAAACATCCGGTAACAGGAACGATCAGAGAGGCCGGAACGCATACAATCGATCTTTCAAGAAAAGCAGAGGTTCTGAGAGGAGACAAGTTTGCAGTTGTAGTAAAATTAAGATCTTCTGGTAAGATTGGTTTTGATGAAAATGATGATTATCACTGGGTATCTTTTGTTAATAAAACAAAAAAAGGACAGAGTTATCTTTATGATCATAGAAAATGGAATGATCTGAACCCAGATCATGCAACGATGCGTTTAAAGGCATATACAGTAATGCAGCCAGTAAACAAGATTCATTTGAGATATTGTAAGGCGGATTCTAAAAATAAGAATCCAAAGGGAATCGTATTATATTACAAAGGAAAGCATTTAAAAAAGAATAAAGATTACAAGATCGTCAAAAAAGAAGGTCACAAATATGTGATCGTAAAAGGAAGAGGAAGATATCGGGGAACGAAAAAAATTTATCTAAAAACCAAATAAGAATAACTATTGACCAAAAGAAAAGTATTTAGTATAATCAAATATGCATCTTGCAAAAGATGCCAAAGATAATCAAGTCATAAAGCTTCCGTGCTAGCCGGGGAGGTAGCGGCACCCTATTTCTGCAATCCGCTATAGCAGAGGTGATGGTTTGCTTCGGGCTGTTTTCTGTAGAGCTGCCCTCTACAAGTGGCGTTGATATCTGGGTCTCACGCAATAGGAATCCATGAACCGTGTCAGGTTGGGAACAAAGCAGCACTAAGTGGAACCTTCTATGTGCCGTGAGGGTGCCTGGGTTGAGTTAACTATAGAGGTAACGTCTGTGGAAGATAGCACAACGCATTCCGCACGGATTTTTTTTACCCATTTTTAGGTATTTAAGAACTTACTACTCGGATTGTATGCTATTGAATACAAAGTGAAACAGTGATAGAATAGGAATAGCAAACATGGTAAGGAGTGAGACATATGAGAGAATTAGAATTACCTGATGTACAAGATGTAATGCTTGAATACCGAAAGATCAAATTATTATATCGTTCTGCATTAAAAGAGATCGGAACGAAATTAGAGATATTAAATGATGAGTTTAAACTTGTGCACCAGTACAATCCGATTGAACATATCGAATCAAGATTAAAAACAGATGAGAGCATCACAAGAAAGCTGATACGTAAAGGAAAAGAGATCACAGTAGAGAATATCCAGAAATATATTGACGATATCGCTGGGGTCAGGGTTATTTGTTCTTTTACACCAGACATTTATCGAATCGTAGATATGATCTCATCACAAGATGATATAGAAGTACTAAAGACAAAGGATTATATGTTGAATCCCAAGGTCAATGGATACAGAAGCTATCATCTGATCGTAAGAGTACCAATCTTTTTATCTGACAGAGTGGTACCTACCAAAGTAGAGATTCAGATCAGAACGGTTGCAATGGACTTTTGGGCATCTCTGGAGCATAAGATTTATTATAAATACGAGGGCAATACACCAGAATACATTAAGAAAGAATTGAAGGAGTGTGCAGATCTTGTGACGTTTTTAGACAGCAAGATGTTGGCGATCAATGAAGAAGTGAGAAGTATTCGGGAAGAAAATAAAGAATAGGACATGCAATATTTTTTCTAAATGATCATAAGATATGATTGATAGAGAAAAAGGAGCAGGAAGATGGCAGACAGAGATGGTTTAGGAGATCTTCCATTATTTGATACTGAAGTAAGACCAGTCAGAGAATTTGTAGCACAGGAACAGAGGCAGGAAGACGATTATCAGTATATTACGAGAATGTATTCTGCACTGGCCAGACAGATTCTGGATCTGATCGAAGATATTTGTGATCAGATGGAATACGAGGGCAGCAGGATGTTTGATGAATATATGGATCGAACGATGCTGCTTGATATGGTGGATAAGATTTATGATAAGGTCGATCATCAAGAGAAGCAAGATTGTCAAAAGAAAGAACAATTATTATATCAGATGATCCTTTCGCTGCTTGGAGGAGAGATTTATCATAGAAGATGCCGTTATCGAAGAAAACGAAATATGTTTAAAGCATAAAAAGAAAGAGCCGGGAGAAATCCTGGTTTTTTCTTGTTTCATAGGGAATCACTATGAAATCCGCTGTAAAATGAAAAACATACATCTTAAACATTTCTTAAAAAGGTTGTATTCATATACAAAAACAGATAAAATGTACATTATAAGGCTTCACGGAATTAGGAAAAGGAGAAAGTAATGAAGCAAAGTAAAGTGATACAAATTTCAGTATTTGGAATTCTATTTTTAATTTCATTATTTATCTGGAATTATATGTTAGTTGGAAGAAATAACAAAGGGGTTACAGAAACTAGTCAAGCAACAATCCCTTTATTAACAGTGTCTGCAGATGGAAAGAATATTAACCAGTTGCATGGGTATCAGGGAAGTGTTGATGCATCCTTGATCCGTGACAGTATCACACCAATTTATGAGAATGAAGTAAAAGTAATGCTGACATATGCAAAATCTGACGTCAGTGTCGTGTCATATAAGATTTATGATACAGATAATAAAACAATCCTTGGAAATGGTGATACAGCATTTCATAAAGTCAAAGGAAAAAAGACGGCAAACATTAAGATTAAAGAACGTCTGGAAAATGGAAAAACATATCTAATGGAATTGTCAGTGAAACAAAATGACAAAACGATCCGTTATTTTACACGTGTGATTTATGGAACTAGTTTTCATTTAAAAGAATGTCTGGATTTTGCACAGAAATTCCATGATGCAGCATTGACAGAAGGTAATACAGAGTTTATCAGTCAGTATTTAGAAACGGCAGAGGGAACAACATCGAATAATCTGGCGAATGTTGACTTGAAATCGACACAGGAAGCGGTATCTTATGCAACATTAAAACCACAGGTTGAAAGTGTATATCCTGCAACCGTAAAAGAAATTTCTGAAAATGTAACGTCACTGGAGCTGAGATATATTCTTTCAGCAGAGAATACGGATGGAACAAAACAGTATTATCAGGCAACAGAATATTTCAGGGTTCGATATGCAAAGGACAGAATGTATCTGTTAAATTATGAACGTAATATGGAAGCATATATGCGATACGATACGATCGATCGTAGTAATAATCGTATTTTATTGGGAATCGGAAGCAGTCAGAAACAGTTGATCAGTAAAAATGGCGGAAAGAAAGCAGCATTCGTTGTCCAAGATGAATTGTGGTATTATGACTATCAGAAGTCCAACATGCACAAAGTATTTTCTTTTGAAGGAGAAGATTATCGTGACAGTCGCAACAACTATCAAAAGCATGCGATTCAGATTATGAAGATGAAGAATAATGGAGATATAGCATTCTTGGTTTATGGATATATGAATCGAGGAAAACATGAAGGAGAGAATGGTATTTCTGTTTATCAGTATACTGCGTCAGACCAGAAAATTGAGGAACTAGGCTTTATCCCAACACAGATTCAGTATGATATGATGAAAAATGACATTAAAAAAGGTGCATTTTTAAGTGGTAGCGGACAGTTTTATTTCTATTTGGATGGAGCGGTTTATCAGGTAGATCTTGACTCTGGAAAGAGTAAGATTCTGGCAAAGAACATTACAGATGATATGACAGTTATCTCTGAGAATGGAATGCTTGCATTGAATCAGTCAAAGAATAAGATGAAAGTTGTGGATCTTTCCACACAGAAAACAGAAGTGATCACATGTAAAGATGATCAGGTACTGCGTCCAATTGGATTCATAGAGAAAGATTTTATCTATGGAGTTGGAAATAAAAAAGAAGTTGTAAGGAATAAAGATGGTTCTTATATGTATCCATTGACAAATGTATATATAAGAAACAATAAAAAGATTGTAAAAGAGTATGGAGAAGATGGTACTTATATTACGAACACAAGTGTAGACGGAACAACGATCGCATTGACACATTCTAAGAAGAGTGGAAATGGATATAAGAAGATCAATGTAAGTTATATTCGTTACAAAGATAAACAGGAGAGTAAGGCAGTTTTAGAGTATGGGTATACAGGAACAAGATTGAATCAGTTATATCTTGCATTCCCGGATGATGTTTATATTCAGACAAGACCAAACTATCTTTCTACAAATGTTGAGGAACAGGAAGATGAGATAAAGATCAAATTTGCTGTAAATGATAATAAATATAGGGATGCATTTGTCTATACAGGCGGTAAGTTGTCAGGAATTTACAGTAATCTGAAAGAAGCTATCAAGGTCGCCAAGCAAGGTGGTGGAGTAGTTGTAAATTATCATCAGATGTATCTGTGGGAGAAAGGTGTTGCACAGAATTATGGAAAAGGATCTAATATCCCGATGATCAAAGCAAAGAATAAAGATGAGACAGATATTGCATGTATTCTGATGATGGCAAGATCAGAAGGAATTAAGATTTCCTATGATAAGATCAAGAAGATGTCAGGCAGCACATATGATAAATTATTTAAAGTGTTCAATAAGCGTGCAGTTAATTATTCTGACTGCAGCATAGATGATCTTGTTTATGCAATAAGTAAGGGAAGATCTTTTATGGCACAGAGAAAGAATGGCACATATGTATTGGTGATGAGTTATAATCAGACGGATTTAAGATATTATGATCCGACAAATGGAAAGTCTGTAAAAGCAAATCGCAAGAAGCTTGAGAGTGAATTTAAAAAGGCGGGAAGCGTATATTACGGATATGCCAATTAGATTTTGTCTTTAGAGTGCGAACTATGTCGAGACAAAAATTTTAGTTATGATATATTTTATGTTAAAATTAAGATATATATCTGGAGATGATCCGGAAAATGAGAACAGTAAAAACAAACGAAAGGTGAAAGGAATATGGCTGAAGAAACAAAGGAAACAAAAAAGATTATTCCCGAAAGCAAGAAAAAGCATAAAAAGAAACATAAAAAGAAAAAAGTTCTTTTGAAAGTTTCTGTTGTCTTTTTGTTGTTGGTCGTAATCGGCTGGTTTACTTTTGGGGCAAAGGTTATGAAGCTTAGAAGTGAAGCCAAGAAACTCGTTGCTCAGTCGAGTGAGGAGACATTTAAGGCATCACAGACAAGTATTGTATATGACACCAACGGAAAACAGTTACTGAAGTTTAAAGGTGAAAAAGATGTATATTATCTGAAGTACAAGGAGCTTCCGGTTTATGTCATAGCTGCAGTAATTTCTGTCGAAGACAAGAATTTCTATAAACACAGCGGTGTGGATTACAAAGGAATCTCAAGAGCTGCAGTAAGTTATGTGGTACACAAAGGAAGGATCACACAGGGGGGAAGTACTCTGACGCAGCAGCTTGCGAAGACTGTCTTTTTGAATCGTCAGAAGACATGGAAGAGAAAAGTTAAAGAGATCTTTATGGCAGTAGAATTAGAGAGGAAATACTCCAAGGAGCAGATCCTTGAGTTCTATCTGAACAATGTTTATTATGCGAATGGTTATTATGGAATTCAGGCAGCAAGCCAAGGATATTTCCGTAAGGATGCGAAAAATCTGACAATGTCAGAAGCAGCATTTTTATCTGCGATTCCAAATAATCCAACAATCTATGATCCACGTACAAACAAAGAAAATACGATCAAGCGTAGAAATAAGATTCTAAAGGATATGTACGAGCAGAAACTGATCCGTAAAGACCAGTATGAAGAAGCAATCAATGAAGAGATTAACGTAAAGAGTGCGCAGAAGAGTAAGACAGAGAAGAAGAATTACGTAGAAACATATGTCATTCATTGTGCGACAAAAGAGATTATGAAACAGAAGGGATTTGAATTCAAATATGATTTCAGTTCGACTTCTGAGAAGGAAAAATATCAGGAAGAATATGATAAGATGTATGCAGAGTGTAAGAGGACCTTATACAGTGCAGGATATCATATTTATACATCCATTGATCCAGATGTCCAGAAACAACTGCAGAGCAGTGTAGACAATGCATTGTCTGGATATACAGAGAAAGATAAGAATGGCATTTATAAGACACAGGCATCTGGAACATGTATTGATAATGATACTGGAAAGGTTGTAGCGATCGTCGGTGGACGTGAACAGAAGAATATCGGTTATACATTAAACCGTGCGTTCCAGAGTCCAAGACAGCCAGGTAGTGCGATCAAGCCATTGCTTGTATATGCACCAGCTTTAGAACATGGATGGTCTGCAGGATCAACGGTGAATGATTCACCGATGTCAACGAAAGATAAGAATCGTGTAAGAAACTCTCATGGTTCTTATTCTGGACAGATCTCACTTCGAAGAGCCGTTCAGAAATCAAGTAACGTTGCAACAATGCGGATCTATGAGCAGTTGACACCAAAGACCTGTTTAAAATATCTGGAAGAGATGAATTTTAAATATCTAACAGATTCTGATTATAAGTATTATACGACATGTATTGGTGGTTTCACGAAAGGAACAACATCAGAAGAGATGGCAGCAGGATATGCTACATTGAAGAACGATGGTGTGTATAGAGAACCAACGTGTATTTCTAAGATCACAACTTCTGATGGAGATGAAGTGATGTCATCTTCTACAAAGAAGAGAAGAGTATATTCCACAAATGCAGCAAATGCAATGACAGATGTACTGAAGAGTGTTGTCACAGGTGGAACGGGTGTTGGTGCGAAGGTACCGAATGTTGATACTGCCGGTAAGACAGGTACAACAAGCCTGAATAAAGATGGATGGTTTTGTGGATACACACCTTACTATACAACAGCAGTATGGGTAGGAAGAGATGATAACAGGATTATGGAATCGTTAAGTGGAGCATCTTATCCAAAATCCATCTGGAGTAATTTCATGAATGCGATTCATTCAGAATACTCTTCTACAGATTCTATGGGTGGAAGTTATACAGATTATCAGGGAGAGACTACACAGCAGACAGGAACACAGGCAACAACAGCGACAGAGAGCAGCACAAAGGGCACAGAAGCAACTACAGCAGCACCTACGACAGCAGCTCCTACAACGGCAGCGCCTACAACAGCGGCTCCTACAACGGCAGCACAACAGACAGAAGAACAGCCAGCAGAGAATCAGTAAAAAGAATATTGAGATAATTAAAAATCACAGGTAATTCAATACCTGTGATTTTTGTGTATAAGAAAATTCTGCAAAAAAAGACTCCGCCATAAGACGAAGTCTTTATCTATATATTACATATTCTTTTTTTCAAGATATTCTTTGATACGTTCTGTTGGGTTTAACAGATCACTGATTGATGCATCATGATTTAATGTATCAATTAATAGTGCAACGTATTTGGATACGTCAGAAGATGCATACCAGTCACGAGATAATAATTCAGGTGTCTGATAAGTAAGATTAGTTGTGATAACCTTCTCAATAATACCTTCTTCAACTGCACGGTCAAATACTTCTAATCCGTTTGTAAATAAACCAAATGTAGATAAGCAGAATACACGACGGGCATTTCTGCGTTTTAATTCTTTGGCTACGTCGATCATACTTTCTCCAGAAGAGATCATGTCGTCGATGATCAGAACATCCTTACCATCTAAGGAGTCACCAAGGAATTCATGTGCAACGATAGGATTACGTCCGTCAATGACAGTAGAATAGTCACGGCGTTTGTAGAACATACCAACATCAACACCAACAACGTTTGCCATGTAGATCGCACGCTGCATAGCACCTTCATCTGGGCTGATAACCATTAAGTGGTCGTTGTCAAAGTGAACATCATCACACTGTTCAACTAATGATTTTACAAACTGATAAGTAGGCTGGATGTTATCAAATCCACTGATAGGGATTGCATTCTGTACACGAGGGTCATGTGCATCGAAAGTCAGGATATTATCAACACCAAGGCTGATCAGTTCCTGAAGCATAACTGCACAGTCTAAAGATTCACGTGTACTTCTCTTATGCTGACGGCTTTCATATAAGAAAGGCATGATAACATTAACACTCTTAGCCTTTCCAGCGGAAGCACTGATGATACGTTTTAAGTCAGCATAGTGATCGTCTGGAGACATGTGGTTTACACGTCCGCTTAAAGAGTAAGTTACGCTGTAGTTTAATACATCAACAATAATGTATAAATCCATGTCACGAACAGATTCGCGAATGATACCTTTAGCTTCTCCAGAACCAAAACGTGGGCAACTGGCATCTAAAAGATAAGTATCTCTTAAATATCCATCACAGGCAACAGAGTCTTTGAAATCTTTGTAAGTTTCAGATCTCCACTGGATGATATAGTTGTCGATTGTTTTTCCAAGTTCTTTGCATCCTTCAAGGGCAATGATTCCAAGTTTACCGTCTGGAATCTTAGTAAAGTTACGGTCAGATCGTCTCATGATACTATCTCCTTCGTATATTGTTCTATAGTTTTTTATAACATTATAAATAAGTTACGTCAAGTTCGATTTTTTGAAACGGATATCATCTCCATAGATTTTCTGCCATGAATAATTCTCAATGATCCTTGAAAAAATTCGTTCAGAATAAGTATTTCTGAATTCTTGCAGAGATAAATTTGTGGATATGATCGTTGATCTTTCCTGGATCAATCGTTCATTCAAACATTGAAATAACTGTGAGATCACAAATTTATTGATCATTTCAGTTCCAAGGTCATCGATGATCAATAGATCGCATTGAAAGATCAGGTTAGCAGATGTTTCCTGTTCCATATCCTTTCCTTTGCCAAAGGTATGCTTTGCCAAAGTATCAAACAGCTGGAAAGCTGTCATATAGACGCAGGTAAAACCGCGGTCCATGATTTCCTTTGCAATACAATGACTTAAGAAAGTCTTCCCAACACCAGTGGAACCCTGAAATAAAATGTTGTCATGATTTGGAAATCTGGAAATAAAGGTTTTACAGTGTTCCACGACTTTCTGGATGTTACGTCTAGGGCTTGGAAGACCTTGCTTGGTCATCTGGTCGGAATAATAATCTTCCCGGAAGGTCTGAAAATTCTCCCGTGCTAAAATCTTAGCCATATTAGAACCGGAATACAGGTGATCGATCATCGCCTGATGAAAGCAGGAACATTGTTCCTGTCCAATATATCCGGTATCCTTACACTTCTTACAATAGTAGATCGGTTCCAGATAATCAGAAGAATATCCGGCTTCTTTTAAGAGAGCCTGTTTCTGGCTGATCAGCACCTGATTCTTTATACGGTATTCTTCTCTCAAAGCAGGATCATCCCGGACGATCAGCTGCTTTCCGAGAGAAATAGAATTGGCAGTGATCTGCCGGTCAAGTTCTTTAATCTCTGGAATTGTTGTGTATATATCTTTCTTGCGCTGTTCATGGAGACGGTAATTAGAAAGCCGTCTTTCCTCATACTGGCGCATGATATCCTGATAATCGTTATTTGATAATGACATAAGTTAGTTCTCCATGAGTTCATCCGCGAACTGTTTCTGTAAAAGCTGTTGCTCTAATCATAATCACGCTGCGTAAAGTTATGCATATTGCTCTGGTTGTTATTGTTAGCGAAAGTCTTTGGTGCTTTCTGCCGGATATGGAAGTTTTTCGCATCTTCCAATGTTACGATGTGGTTATCTTTCCAGTGCTTTAAGATTGTATCTGCATATGGAAAACTAGGTTTGTTGATCGCATTGATCGTACGATTACAAGCTTCAATGATCAGTGCAAGATCAAAACCATCAGTTTCAAGCCATCGTTTCATATATTCTTCCTGAACAGGGGCTGGATTCTGATTTAATCCAAATGCACGCATGATAGAATAATATTCCTTACGAAAATTCTTGCTGTACGCTTTCGCTTCTTCAGGAGTTTTGATATTTGCTTCGTACCAGTTGATCGCTACAGACTGCATATAACGGAAACTCTTCTTACCATTTGATACACAATGCTCTACAAGATATTCGATCAATTCACATGACATTCTAAGATCTTCGTACATGTAAAGTAAAGTGTTCATATCCGTACAAGTTAAAGGCTTTCCTAAGAACATCTCACATACGTAGAGAAGATAAGAAAAACGCTCATCTTCGCTCT
>OLSE01001980.1_pt1 | contig 13391 bp, 9 predicted proteins | sample 1673191 | NCBI WGS metagenome assembly OLSE01 (sample SAMEA3136764, study PRJEB25190) | human gut metagenome | biome: human gut; feature: human-associated habitat; material: faeces | place: Austria | collected 2013
CGAAAGCCGGCAGCACGCAGGTCTCATTGGGGTCGGCGGCGTCCGAAAGCACCGCAGCGGCAGAGGCTGGCGCATGCGGCACCTCGGTATCGATCTGCTCTTGCGTTAGGCGCGGAAAGCCCGCCGTACGGCCCGCTGCCAGGTCGGATGCGGCCGCGTCCTCGGAGAGGATGCCCGGAGCGGGGCGTCCGCATTTGGGGCACGTACGATCATGCGGAGAAAGACGGGCACCGCAGCCCTCACAGAACACGAACTCGGTGTGCTCGGGGCCATCGCCCGGACCCACATAGGCGTTGCAGTAGGGGCAGAACGAGGCGCCGTCCTCGATAGTCTTAAGGCAATGCGGACAAATCACGGCATCCTCTTTTCGAAGCAATTCAAACAATCGAGGTTAGAGCATAACATCGCCACGGCCCCACAGGAGCAAGGCACCAATTCAACATCGGCAGGGCGCGTAGTTACTTCTTCTTTTTGCTTGGCATCGAGACTTTGATGCCTTGGGCGGACTTGGTCACGCGAGAGCGCTTGGCTCCGGTACTCTTCTTTTTCTTGGGCTGGGCCTGGGCCACGCCCTCAAGTGCGCGGGCCTCGGCCTCGCGAGCGGTGCGATCTTCGCGGCGCAGCGCCATGTCGGCGGCGACGCGCTTGGCAAAACGCTCGGCCGTCGAACCCGTCGAGCTCACCTTGCCGCCACCGCGACCCAGGTGAACGCGCACACCACGGCCAAAACCAGTTGCGGCATGACGACGACGCGGCTTGAGCGAATCCATCATCGTGGCGAGCTTAAAGAACACCGAGCAGGTAAAGATCACGATGACAGCCAAGATAACCATCTGGCCTATCGACAGATTGGCAATAGACAGCAGCTCCGGGAATCCGATAACGCCCACCAGGATGCCGGCGACTACAAACACAAAAAGCACCACACGTAAGGGCGTGAGAGGCTGCGAGATGCGCCAGATCAGGCTGACGCTCGCCGCGCACGACGTAAGCAGGCACATCGTAGACAGCGTGAGCTGGCTAAAGCCAAACACGCGCGCCACAAAGATATCGAGCACCGCAGCCAAAATGACTGCAATCGACGCCGGCAGCGCACGCTTGAGTACGTTAGTCAAAAATGACCCCTTCACGCGAGCATTGTTGGGCTCCAAACCCAGCACAAAGCCCGGCGCGCCGATGCAGAAGAAGTTGATGAGTGTCATCTGGATGGGCTCGAAGGGGTACGGCGGCAGTGCAATGCACAGCGCCGCCAGGCCCATCGAGAACAGCGTCTTGGTCAGGAACAGCGAGGCTGAACGCTGCAGGTTGTTGATGGAGCGACGGCCCTCGGCCACCACGGCGGGCATCGAGGCAAAGTCGTTGTCGACGAGTACGATCTCGGCCACGTTGCGCGCGGCATCGGAGCCGGCCGCCATGGCCACGGAGCAGTCGGCCTCCTTGAGCGCCAGCACGTCGTTGACGCCGTCGCCCGTCATGGCCACGGTGTGCTCGCGGCGCTTGAGCGCCTGCACGAGCTCGCGCTTCTGCTGCGGGGTCACACGACCAAAGACATGGTAGCGGTCCACTGCGGCATCGAGCTTGGCCGGCGTATCGAGCGTCGTGGCGTCCACATAAGCGTCCGCCCCCGGCACGCCCACCACGCGCGCGATCGACGACACCGTACGCGGGTCGTCGCCACTGATCACGTTGAGGGTCACGCCCTGCTCGTTAAAGTAGCCGATGGTTTCGGCCGCCGAGGTACGAATCTCGTCGCGGATGGTCACAAAGCCCACTGGCTCGGCCTCGCCCACCATATCGCCATCGGGCGAAAAGCCGTCCACGCGCGCCACCACGAGCACGCGGCAGGTATCGGCAAGCTCAGCGACACGGTTCTCGACCTGCGAAAACACACGATCAGAGAGAACAAACTGCGCCGCACCCATCACATAGGAGCCCTGCGCAAACGAAGCACCGCTCCACTTTTTGGAGGACGAGAACGGAATGACCGACAGCGGCTCAGACACCTCGACCGGGCGATCGGCGTAATAGTTGAGCAGCGCCTGGCAGGTCTCGTTGGCATCGGCCGAAGTCGCACGCGCGACGTTAGCCAGTGCAAAATCGAGCACTGTGGTATCGACGGGAACGACCGCCTCGTCCGAGCCGGCGCCTAGGCTCACGCCCTCAACCGGCAGCGGATACGTGCCCTCGACCTCCATGCGGCCCGACGTGATGGTGCCCGTCTTATCCAGGCACAGCACGTCGACGCGAGCGAGCGTCTCGATGCAGTAGAGCTGCTGTGCCAGCACCTTGCGGCGGGCCAGACGCACCGTGGCGATGGCGAGCACCGACGAGGTCAGCAGTACCAGGCCTTGGGGGATCATGCCCAGCAGGGCGCCCACCGTGGACAGCAGCGCCGACGAAGGCACATGACCAGCCAACAACTCGGAGAAGCACCACGAAAGCGCGCTATCGCCCGGGGTTCCCGCGGCATCCCACAGCTCGCTCACACTCGAGGCAAACAACGCCAAACCGAGCGGGATCATGATGATGCTCGCAAAGCGCACGATGGCGTTGAGCGCGTTCATGATCTCGGAATTGACCTTTTTGACGTACTTGGCTTCGTTATTAATTTTGGCCACGTAGTTGTCGGCGCCGACATGGATCACGCGGGCGCGCAGCAGGCCCGAGTCGATAAAGCTGCCGCTCATGAGCTCGGAACCGGGCTGTTTCTTGATAAGGTCGCTCTCGCCCGTCAGCAAGCTCTCGTTCACGAGCGCCTCGCCCGAAACCACCACAGCGTCGGCGGGAATCTGGTCGCCGCGCCCCAGGCGGATGATGTCGTCGAGCACGATCTGATCCAGGTCGAGCTCCACCTCGGCGCCGTCGCGCACCGCGATGGCCTTCTTGGAGGTCAGCAGCGTGAGCTTATCGACCATCTTCTTGGAACGCATGGACTGGATGACGCCAATAGCGGTATTGAGGAACACCACGAACAGGAACGTCAGATTCTTAAACGAACCGGTCAAAATGACCAGGAACGCCAAGATCACGTTGATCAAATTGAACAGCGTGCAGAGGTTCTCGATGATGAGCTCTTTGACCGACTTGGTCTTGAGCTCCATGTTGCGGTTGATCTTACCGGCGGCGATGCGCTCCTCGACCTCGGCGGTCGAGAGTCCGCGCTCGATATCCGTTGCTGCCATACCACGTCCCATCACGTCGCGTCGGTATAAGAAAAACCGCCCGGACCATGCGAGGTTCGGACGGTCTTACGTTCGATGGTGCCCCATGTTGGATTCGAACCAACGGCCTTCTGCTCCGGAGGCAGACGCTCTAATCCCCTGAGCTAATAGGGCCAACGTTTGGCATTATACCCAAGTGCGCCACGGGCTATCAAAATAAAAGAAAAAGCTTTGCAATTCCGAGGAAGACGCGGCGCAACGGCCCACTTTAGAAGGCAAAAGCGAGTCGGATAGTATAAACTCTCATGCACCATATATACACGGCTCGCAATGCGGGCCGTTTTTGCAAAAGTTATCCATCGAGGTGAGAGGCACACCATGATTGCAATTCTAAAGCAGAGCGCCAGCGACGAGGCCGTCAGCCATATCGTCAGCTGGATTGAGAAAAAAGGCCTGAAGACCGACGTCTCGCGCGGCGAGAACGAGACGATTATCGGCCTGGTGGGCGATACGACCAAGATCGACCCGTTCCTGCTCGAGTCCATGGATGTCGTCGAGCGCGTGCAGCGCGTCTCCGAGCCGTTCAAGCGCGCCAACCGCACATTCCACCCCGAGGACTCCGTCATCGACTGCGGCCACGGCGTCAAGATCGGCGGCAATCAGTTCCAGGTCATCGCCGGTCCGTGCTCCGTCGAGGGCGAGAACCTCATTCGCATCGCACGCCGCGTGAAGGCCGCCGGTGCCACGATGCTGCGCGGCGGTGCCTACAAGCCCCGCACCTCCCCCTACGCCTACCAGGGCATGGGCCCCGCCGGCCTCGACCTGCTGTGCGAGGCGTCTGCCGAACTCGACATGCCGATCGTCACCGAGATCATGGACCCACGCGACGTGCAGGTCTTCTTGGACAAGAAGATTGACGTCATGCAGATCGGCGCCCGCAACGCCCAGAACTTCCCCCTGCTCAAGGAGGTCGGTAAGACGCAGACCCCGATCCTGCTCAAGCGCGGCATGTCCGGCACGATCGACGAGCTGCTTATGGCCGCCGAGTACATCATGAGCGAGGGCAACGACAACGTCATCCTGTGCGAACGCGGTATCCGCACCTTCGAGACCCGCACCCGCAATACCTTCGACCTCAACGCCGTGCCGGTGCTGCACCACCTGTCGCATCTGCCCGTCGTCGCCGACCCCAGCCACGCCACCGGCTACACCCGCTACGTCGAGCCCATGGCGCTCGCCGCGACCGCCTGCGGTGCCAACGGCCTGGAGATCGAGGTCCACGACGAGCCGAGCCGCGCCTGGTCCGACGGCGCCCAGGCCCTCACCCCCGATCAGTTCGACGACACCATGCGCCGCATCCGAGCCATCCGCGAGGTTGTCTGCCAAGAGACCATGGAGTAGCCCATGGGTACGGTGAGAAACGCGCGCGTTAACCAGGGCGGCCCTAAGTGCGCCGGCATCGTCGGCCTTGGCCTCATCGGCGGCAGTTTTGCCCGCGGCTATGCGCGGGCGGGCGTCCGCGTGCTGGCCTGGGACCCCGATGACGATATCATGACGGCCGCCAGCATGGGCACTGTCGCCGGAGAGCTCAACGACAAGACACTCGGCGAATGCGACATCATCGTCCTTGCCTGCTATCCCGAGGCATGCATCGAGTGGCTCGAGGCGCACGCCCAGGCACTCGCCGACGCCACCGACACCGAGGCCATCATGGGCCCCGTGGTGATCGACACGGTGGGCGTCAAAGGCATCGTGTGCGAGCGCGCCTTTGAGCTTGCCCGCGAGCACGGCTTTTACTTTGTGGGTGCGCACCCCATGGCGGGCACGCAGTACTCGGGCTATGCGCACTCCCGCGCCGACCTGTTCCAGGGCGCCCCGCTCGTGCTCGTACCACCCGCGGTGGACGATGCGCTTAAGCTGGAGCTTTTGGGCCAGGTGCGCGAGATGGTGCGTCCCCTAGGCTTTGGCAAGTTCAGCGTGACCAGCGCCGCCGAGCACGACCGAGTCATCGCCTTCACGAGCCAGCTTGCGCACGTGGTATCCAACGCCTACGTCAAAAGCCCCACTGCCCAGGTCCACCACGGCTTTTCGGCCGGCAGCTACCGCGACCTCACCCGAGTGGCGCACCTCAATCCACAGATGTGGTCTGAGCTCATGATCGACGACGCCGACGCGCTCGCCTTCGAGATCGACCATCTGATCGAGTCGCTTGGCGCCTACAGCCGTGCGCTCAAGGACCGCGACCAGCGCTATCTGGAGAATCTCCTTGCCGAGGGCGACCGCATTAAGCGCGCACTCGACGACGAGGCCTCCCACTAGACCACCTATCACGCCAGGTCGAAAGGACCGAAGCTTATGGCGATTACCATCGATATCGACACTGCACGCCCCTACCAGGTGCATGTTGGCACGTTTTTGCTGGAGCAGGCGGGACCGCTCGTGCGCGCCACTGCCGGCGGCACCAAGGCCGTCATCGTGACGGACACCAACGTGGGCCCGCTCTACCAGATGCCCGTTAAGCAGAGTCTGGAGGCGTCAGGCTACGAGGTGAGCATCTGCACCTTCGAGGCCGGCGAGGCCCATAAGCGCGCCGAAACCTATGTTGCCATTTTGGAGTTTGTGGCCGAGCACGAGCTTTCGCGCTCCGATGTGATCGTGGCACTCGGCGGCGGCGTCGTGGGCGACGTGGCGGGCTTTGTGGCCGCCACCTACATGCGCGGCTGCAAGTTTGTGCAGATCCCGACGAGCCTGCTCGCCATGGTGGATTCGTCGGTGGGCGGCAAGACCGCCATCGACCTGGCTGCCGGCAAGAACTTGGCCGGCGCCTTTTGGCAGCCGAGCGTGGTTATCGCCGACGTGGGGTGCCTAGCCACCCTCACGCCCGAGCAGTTCGCCGACGGCTGCGGCGAGGTCGTCAAGCACGCCGTGATCGCCGACCCGGAGCTTTTCGCCGAGCTGGAGAAGACCCCGCTCACGCTGGAGCTGCTCAACCGCGATGTGGCCCGCGTAGCGCTCATCATCGCCCGCAATATCGACATCAAGCGCGCCGTGGTCGTTGCCGACGAGCGCGAGACCAACCAGCGCAAGCTCCTCAACTTTGGACACAGCGCCGGACACGCCGTCGAGGCCTGCGAGCACTTTGAGCTCGGACACGGCAACTGCGTGTCGATCGGCATGGGCATCATCACGCGCGCCGCGGCTCTGCACGGCATTTGCGATGCTGCACTGCCCGGTCGTATCGAGGAGCTCTGCGCCCGCCATGGCCTCAAGACCCGCTGCGACCTAGATGCCGATGCCGTTTTTGCCGAGGCGCTCCACGACAAGAAGCGCGCGGGCGACACCATCGACCTGGTGATTCCGCACGGCATCGGCCGCTGCAGCATCGACCGCACGCCGCTTTCCACTTTCCACGAACTCATTGCCGAGGGCCTCGGCCAGAAGGGAGACGCATTCGCATGCTAGCCCGCATCACCCCGTCCCCGCTTAAGGGCACCGTTCCCGCCATCGCGTCCAAGTCGATGGCGCATCGCCTGATCATCTGCGCCGCGCTTGCCAACGGCGAGACGCACGTTACCTGCAACACCACCTGCGCCGACATCGAGGCTACGGTGCGTTGCCTTACGGCACTGGGCGCTCGCATCGAGACCGTCGAGGATGGCTTCCAGGTCCATCCCACTATGAAGAGTATTGAGTTTGGCCTGCTCAAGGCACTTGCCGGCGGAACGCTTGACTGCGGCGAAAGCGGCTCCACGCTCCGCTTTATGTTGCCCGTCGCCTGCGCGCTGGGCGCAGAAGCAACTTTTGTGGGCCAGGGACGCCTGGGCGCACGCCCCCTCTCCCCGCTCTCGGACGAGATCATCGCCGCAGGCTGCGACCTACAGGGTCTGGGCGGTTTTCCGCTCAAGACGAGCGGCCGCATGCGCCCGGGCACCTTTGTGCTGCCGGGCAACGTAAGCTCGCAGTACATCTCGGGCCTGCTGCTGGCAGCCCCGCTGCTGGCCCAGCCCTCCTGCGTGCAGGTGACCGGCCTCATTGAGAGCCGCCCCTACATCAACCTGACGATCCAGGCCATGAAGGCCTTCGGCGTCGAGGTCAACGTCGAGCGCATTCCCGCCAAGGACGGCCAGCCCGAGGTTACAAACTTCCGCGTGAGCAGTGGCTCGTACCGCACGCCCGGCAGCGTGGCCGTCGAGGGCGACTGGTCCAACGCCGCCTTTTGGTTGTGTGCTGGCGCCATCGGCACCGATCCCATCACCGTGGAGGGCGTGTCGCTGAGCTCTGCGCAGGGCGACCGCAACGTGCTTGCCGCGCTTTCGCGCTTTGGCGCCCGCATCGTGCGCTCCACCAACGCCGCCACCGTGCAGTCCGACAAGCTCGCCGGCTTTGAGATGAGCGCCCACGACATCCCCGACCTGGTGCCCGTTATCTCGGCCGTGGCCTCGCTGGCACAGGGCCGCACCTTTATCCGCGATTGCGCCCGTCTGCGCATCAAGGAATCCGACCGCCTGGTCACCACCACCCGCGAGCTCACCGCGCTGGGCGCGCAGGTGCGTATTGCCGGCGACGACCTCATCATCAAGGGTGTCGATGCCTTTACCGGCGGCGAGGTCGATTCGCACAACGACCATCGCATCGCCATGATGGCCGCCATCGCCGCGAGCCGTGCCACCGGCGAGGTCGTGATCCACGGCGCCGAGGCCGTCAACAAGTCCTATCCCGATTTCTTCGACCACTACCGCCTGCTGGGCGGCAAGGTCACACTCGAGGAGGAATAGCATGTCCTCGACCTTTGGCAACGTCTTGCACTTAAGCATCTTCGGCCAATCGCACTCCCCCGCTATCGGCTGCTCGCTCGATGGCATCCCGGCGGGCATCGCCGTGGACCAGGAGAAGCTGCAGGCCTTCCTCGACCGTCGCGCCCCCGGTCGCGACGAGACCGCGACCAAACGCCGCGAGGCCGACGCCGCTCACATCATCGCCGGTGTTGTCGATGGACATACCACCGGCGCGCCCATCGCCGCGATTATCGAGAACACCAACACGCGCTCCAAGGATTACTCCGAGTTGCGCCGCAAGCCCCGTCCAGGACATGCCGATTACCCGGCGCGTGTGAAGTACCACAACATGCACGATGTCGCCGGCGGCGGGCATTTCTCCGGCCGCCTAACGGCCCCCTTATGCATCGCCGGCGGCATCGCCCTGCAGGCACTCGAGGCCCGCGGTATCAAGGTCATGGCGCACGTCGCGCAGATCGGCGGCATCTCCGACCTGCCCATGGACGACACTGTCTATCGCGAGGCCGACCGCAAGGCGATCCTTACGAACGACCTGCCCTGCATTGACGCCGCCGCTGCCGGTCGCATGCGCGAGGAAATTCTGGCCGCGCGCGATGAACTCGACAGCATCGGCGGCATCGTGGAGTGCGGCATCTATGGGCTTCCCGCGGGCATTGGTGACCCCATGTTCGACGGCATCGAGAACCGCATCGCGCAAATCGCGTTTGGCATTCCCGCCGTAAAGGGCGTGGAGTTTGGCATGGGCTTTGCCGTGGCCGCCATGCGCGGCAGCGAGAACAACGATCCGTATCGCATCGACGCCGAGACCGGCGAGATCGAGGTTGAGTCCAACAACGCCGGCGGCATCCTGGGCGGTATTTCGACCGGCGCGCCCGTCATGTGGCGCATGGCCGTAAAGCCGACGCCCTCAATTGGCCGCGAGCAGCAGACGGTGGACATGGACGCCATGGAAAATGCCGAGCTCTCGGTCCACGGCCGTCACGATCCCTGTATCGTCCCCCGAGCCGTCCCCGTAGCCGAAGCAGCAGCTGCCCTCGCGATTTGGGACGCCCTCCTAGAGGACGCCGCCCAGCGCTAAAAATCTCCGGGGGCCAGCTCCGGCCCCCACGCCCACCCAGTGATTTTTCTGGGACGGGGATTAAAAAATCATTAGGTACACAATGATTTTTTAATCCCCGTCCCAGAAAAATCACCGACACGTGAAAGGGGTCCCTATGGACCTTGCTGACATCCGCCAGGCCATCGATGGCATAGACACCACGCTCCTCAACAGCTTTGTCGAGCGCATGGACATTGCCACCGAGGTAGCCAAGTCAAAAATCGAGATGGGCAAGGCCGTCTTCGACCCCGCCCGTGAGCGCTCCAAGCTCAACAACCTCGCCAGCCGCGCGCCCGAGCGCTACGAGGCGCAGACCATCACCCTGTTCCGTCTCCTCATGAGCATGAGCAAGGCCGAGCAGCAGCGCTACATCAACGAGCTCAAGGGCATCACTGTCTCGCAAAAGGCCCACGCGACGGCTGCAGCCTCCGACACGGCCTTCCCTCAAACGGCCACCGTTGCCTGCCAGGGCGTGGAAGGAGCCTATAGCCAGATCGCCGCGTGCAAACTCTTCGACGTGCCCGATATCGCGTTCTTCGAGACCTTCGAAGGTGTCATGCGCGCTGTACGCGACGGCTTCTGCGAATTTGGCGTACTGCCCATCGAAAACTCCACCGCCGGCTCGGTCAACGCCGTCTACGACCTGCTCGCCCAGTTCGACTTCCACATCGTGCGCTCGCTTCGCCTCAAGATCGACCACAACTTGCTCGTCAAGCCCGGCACCAAGCTCGCCGACGTGCGCGAGGTCTACAGCCACGGCCAAGCCATTGCCCAGTGTACCGGCTTTATCGAGTCCCACGACCTGCACGCCACCAAGTACCCAAACACGGCCATGTCGGCCGAGATGGTCGCCAACTCCGAGCGCACCGACGTCGCCGCCATCGCCTCGCGCAGCTGTGCCACGCTGTATGGCCTCGAGGTGCTGGAGCCCAGTATCCAAGACTCGGACAACAACTACACGCGCTTTGTCGTCATCAGCCGCGAGCCGCGCGTCTACCCCGGCGCCAACCGTACCTCGCTCATGATCACCACGGCCAACGAGCCGGGCGCCCTCTATCGCGTGCTCGAGCGCTTCTACGCACTCAACATCAACCTCATCAAGCTCGAGAGCCGCCCCATCCCCGGTCGCGACTTTGAGTTTATGTTCTACTTTGACCTGGACTGCCCCTTTGGCAGCAAGGCCCTCGACGACCTGCTCGATTCGATCGACGACGTGTGTGAGAGCTTCACCTACTTTGGCAGCTACACGGAGGTGCTCTAGATGACCGATACCGCCGCAACCCGCCCCTACGGCGTACTGGGCCGCGTGCTGGGCCACAGCTACACCCCGACCATCTACAAAGAGCTCGCTGGGCTCGAGTACGTGCGATTTGAGCGCGAGCCCGAGGACCTCGCGGCCTTTATGACCGGCAACGAGTGGGAAGGCACCAACGTGACCATCCCCTACAAACGCGCCGTCATGAACTACCTGGACGAGCTGAGCCCGCTCGCCGAGCGCATGGGCAACGTCAACACCATCACGCGCCTGCCCGACGGGCGCCTGCGCGGCGACAACACCGACTACTTTGGTTTTCAGTGCCTGGTCGAGGAGCTGGGGGTTGAGGTTACCGGCAAGAAGGTCCTCGTGCTTGGCGCTACCGGTGGTGCCGGCACCACGGCAAGCATGGTGCTCGGCGACCTTGGCGCCACCGTGGTGCCCGTGGGCCGCACGAGCGAGGTCAACTACGGCAACATCGCGCAGCAATCCGATGCCGCCCTGCTCGTCAACTGCACGCCCTCCGGCATGTTCCCCCATTGCCCCGACGCGCCTTGCACGCTCGAAGGGCTCGATGCGCTCGAAGGCGTTATCGACATTGTCTACAACCCCGCCCGCACGGGCCTGATGCTCGAGGCCGAGCGCCGCGGTATCCCTTGCATCGGCGGCCTGCTCATGCTTGTGGCACAGGCGGCACAGGCCGTCGAGCGCTACACCGGCCAGGTCACCCTGCGCGAGCGCATCCTGGATGTAACGGAGCGCTTGTCACGCCGCGAACAGAACATCGCGCTGATCGGCATGCCGGGCTCGGGCAAGACCCGCGTGGGTGAGCAGATTGCCCTGCTCACGGGTCGCGAGCACATCGACCTGGACCGCGCCCTCGAGGAACGCCTCGGCATGCCCTGCGCCGACTTTATCGTCAAGCGCGGCGAGGCCGCCTTCCGCGAGCAGGAGACGGCGGAACTGTCCGACATCTCCAAGCGCAGCGGCCTGGTGCTCTCCACCGGCGGCGGCGTGGTCACACGCGACGAAAACTATCCGCTGCTGCACCAAAACAGCCAGATCGTGATGCTCAACCGCAAGCTCGACGAGCTCGCCCACAAGGGCCGCCCCATCACCGCGCGCGACGGCATCGATAAGCTGGCCGAACAGCGCATGCCACGCTACCGCGCCTGGGCCGACTACATCATCGACTCACGCGACTGCGCCGCCAACACCGCCCAGGCCCTCCTCGACACCCTCCCACCCGCTCTCTAACCAAAACCACCACAAAGGGGACAGGCACCTTTGTGGTGGTTTTCCAACCGCAAAGGAAGCAACCATGAAAGCACTCGTCATCAACGGCCCCAACCTCAACATGCTCGGCATTCGCGAGCCGGGCATCTATGGCAGCGACAACTACGACCGCTTAGTGCAGATCTGCCAGGAAGCGGGCGCCGAACAGGGCTTCGACGAAGTCGAGGTCTTCCAGTCTAACCACGAGGGCAGCATCGTCGACAAGATCCAGGAGGCCTACGGCAAGGTCGACGGCATCGTCATCAACCCGGCTGCCTACACGCACACCAGCGTGGCGATCCTCGATGCCCTCAAGGCCGTCGATATCCCAGCTGTGGAGGTCCACATCAGCGCTGTCGAGACCCGCGAGGACTTCCGCCAGGTGAGCTACGCACGCCTAGCCTGCTTCGCCACCATCACCGGCGAGGGCCTGCAGGGCTACGCACATGCGCTAGAGCTGTTGAAAGAGCATCTGCTACACTAATCCTTGGGACTAAATAATCAGGTTTGTTTGTCCCAAAGCTTAAGTAGCTGTCCAATTGACATACAAAGGAGCATATCCATGTCCCAGTACGATTACCTAGTCGTCGGCGCCGGCCTCTCTGGCGCCGTCTTCGCCAACGCCGCCAAGCGCGCCGGCAAGTCGGTCCTAGTCATCGATCGCCGCGATCACATCGCCGGCAACATCTATACCGAGGACGTCGAGGGCATCCAGGTCCACCGCTACGGTGCGCATATCTTCCACACCTCCATGAAGGACGTCTGGGACTACGTAAACCGCTTCGCCGAGTTCAACAACTACGTCAACTCGCCGGTCGCCAACTTCCACGGCAACATGTACAACATGCCCTTCAACATGAATACCTTCGCCAAGATGTGGCCGGGCGTCGTCACGCCGGCCGACGCCAAGGCCAAGATCGCCGAGCAGGTGGCCGCCGAGAACATCGGCGAGCCGCAGAACCTCGAGGAGCAGGCGCTGTCGCTCGTCGGCCGTGACATCTTCGAGACGCTCGTGAAGGGTTACACCGAGAAGCAGTGGGGCCGCGACTGCAAGGACCTGCCCGCCAGCATCATCAAGCGCCTCCCCTGCCGTTTTACCTACGACAACAACTACTTCAACGACCGCTACCAGGGCATCCCCATGGGCGGCTACACCAAGATGGTCGCCAACATGCTCGAGGGCGTCGAGGTGCGCTGCGGCGTGGAGTACAAGGAGCTGATCGCCGCCGAGCCCGATATCGCCGCCAAGACGATCTACTGCGGCCCCATCGACGCGTTCTACGACTTTAAGCTGGGCACGCTCGAGTACCGCAGCCTGCGCTTTGAGACCGAGACGCTCGACGAGCAGGACCACCAGGGCGTGGCCGTGGTCAACTACACCGAGCGCGAGGTCCCCTATACCCGCATCATCGAGCACAAGCACTTCGAGTTCGGCACGCAGGAGAAGACCGTCATCACGCGCGAGTACCCGGCGGATTGGAAGCCCGGCGACGAGCCCTACTACCCCATCAACGACGCCAAGAACGAGGCCCTCTACAAGCAGTACGAGGAGCTGGCGGCGCAGGAGGGCGACGTGGTCTTCGCCGGTCGCCTGGGCGGCTACAAGTACTACGACATGGACAAGGCCATCGCCGCCGCCTTCGAGCTCGTCCGCAACGAGCTGGGCGTGGAGCCGACAGAGGCGTAGGGAGCTCAACGACTCGAGACCGACAACCAAATTCGCAAGAAGCAATAAGCCCGGTGCAGCGATTGAACTGCCTCCCATTTCTTGGACATGAGAAATGGGAGGCTTTCTTTATGCGCGT
>OLSE01001982.1_pt1 | contig 13382 bp, 12 predicted proteins | sample 1673191 | NCBI WGS metagenome assembly OLSE01 (sample SAMEA3136764, study PRJEB25190) | human gut metagenome | biome: human gut; feature: human-associated habitat; material: faeces | place: Austria | collected 2013
TCCAAGCTTTATTCCGGTTCGGGTATCCACAGCCTTCCTGAATTAAATCCCAATCAATTTAATTATCTTCCTCCTGAACAGTATAAGTCTGTCTCTTACGAGCCATCTCATCACTTTCAAGATATTCATCATAAGTAGTGATCTTATCGATCAGTTTGCCGCTCGGAACAATCTCCATGATACGGTTGGCAGTAGTCTGTACAATCTGGTGGTCTCTGGAAGAGAAAAGAAGTACACCAGGGAATTTTGTCATTCCGTTGTTCAGCGCGGTGATGCTTTCCATATCCAGGTGGTTGGTAGGCTCATCAAGTATCAGTACATTTGCACCGCTGATCATCATCTTGGATAACAGACAGCGTACCTTTTCACCTCCGGAAAGAACACGCACCTTCTTCACACCGTCATCACCGGAGAACAGCATACGACCGAGGAATCCACGTACATAAGTGGCATCCTTTTCTTCGGAATACTGGGTCAGCCAGTCTACGATGCTGTAATCATTGTCAAATTCACTTCCGCTGTCAAGTGGGAAGTAGGCCTGGGTTGTTGTGATTCCCCATTTATAAGTACCCTCGTCCGGTTCCAGCTCTCCGGCAAGAATCTGGAAGAGTGTTGTCTTTGCAAGCTCATTGCTTCCGACAAATGCAACCTTGTCATCGTGGTTCAGAGTAAAGGAAATGTTATCCAGAACTTTTTCGCCGTCGATTGTTTTGCTTAATCCCTCTACCGTAAGGACTTCATTACCGATCTCGCGGTTTGGACGGAAGTCGATGTAAGGATATTTACGGCTGGATGGCTGGATGTCATCAAGCTGGATCTTTTCCAGTGCACGTTTTCTGGAAGTAGCCTGCTTGGATTTTGAAGCATTGGCACTGAAACGAGAGATGAATTCCTGCAACTCTTTGATCTTTTCTTCCTTTTTCTTATTGGCTTCTTTCATCTGACGGATCAGAAGCTGGCTGGATTCATACCAGAAGTCATAGTTACCGGCATAGAGTTTGATCTTGCCATAATCGATATCTGCGATCTGTGTGCAGACCTTGTTCAGGAAGTAACGGTCATGGGATACAACGATGACAGTATTGTCAAAGTTGATCAGGAATTCCTCGAGCCATGCGATCGCATCAAGGTCTAAGTGGTTGGTAGGCTCGTCGAGGAGCAGGATATCAGGATTACCGAACAGTGCCTGTGCAAGCAGGACTTTTACCTTTTCCGGACCATTTAAGTTCTTCATCATCTCATAATGCATCTCAACCGGAATGCCGAGACCATTTAACAAAGTTGCGGCATCGGATTCTGCTTCCCATCCGTTCATGGCTGCGAATTCGCCTTCCAGTTCGCTGGCTTTCATACCATCTTCATCGGTGAAATCCTCTTTTGCATAGATGGCTTCTTTTTCTTTCATGATCTCATAGAGTCTTGCATTTCCCATCATAACAGTATCCAGTACCGGATATTCATCATATTTGAAATGATCCTGCTGCAGGAAAGAAAGACGTTCACCTGGTGTGATGATAACTTCACCGTTCGTTGGTTCAAGCTGTCCGGACAGGATTTTTAAAAATGTAGATTTACCTGCACCGTTTGCTCCGATCAGACCGTAACAGTTTCCTTCTGTAAATTTAATATTAACATCTTCGAACAGGGCTTTTTTACCAACCCGTAATGTTACATTACTTGTACTAATCATATTGGTTTATATTCTCCTTGTCGTTTGAATCTCTGTTGATAGTGACTGCGTCCGGATTTGCAGACGCCGACTAGCATATAGTATCAAATATATGGGAAAATAGCAAGGGAAGTTCCTCTTTTCCTTCTATGAAAAAGGGTATATAATGGTAACTACGAAGAATAGAAAGCAAAAGAGAGGTATGAAGTTTATGATAAAAGCAACATTAGTATTGGAAGGCGGAGCCAACCGCGGAGTATTTACATCGGGAGTCCTTGATTATCTGATGGGAAAAGAACTTTATATGTCCAATGTGATCGGTGTATCTGCAGGTGCCTGCAATGCAGTTGATTATGTATCAAAACAGGCTGGACGGAGCAGGGAATGCGTGATTCACCGTGAGAAAGAATATGATTATGTATACGGATTGAAGAAGACATTGAAAGAAAAAGCACTGATGGATATGGATATGTTGTTTGATAAATTTCCGAATGAAATCTATCCATTTGATTTCGAGACGTATTTTGCATCCGAGATGGAATGCGAACTGGTTGTTACGAATTGCATCACAGGAGCTGCAGAGTATCTGTCAGAAGATAAGGATCCGGAACGTCTGATGAAGATCTGCCGTGCATCAAGCAGTATGCCGCTTGCAGCACCGATTGCAAATGTAGACGGAATTCCGTATATGGACGGGGGACTTGCAGACTCCATTCCGATCGAGTATGCATTGGAAAAAGGGAATGACAAGATCGTTGTAGTGCTGACGAGAAATCCGGGCTACCGCAAGAAGAGAGCGCTAAAAGCAACAGAACAGCTTTATAAAAGAGCCTATAAAAAATATCCGAATCTGGTACGTGCGATCATGACAAGAAATGCGGTATATAACAGGCAGATGAAGCTGATCGAAAAGCTGGAAGAAGAAGGGAAGATTTTTGTGATCCGTCCACTGATCCCGACCGTATCACGTATGGAGAAGGATTACGATAAGCTGCAGCATTTCTATATGCATGGAAACAGATTAATGAAAAAAGAATATCAGGGCCTGTTGGAATATCTGAACGAGTAGAGGAAGAATGAGACCAGAAACATTATTAGACTTTATGGGTGTGGCAGAACACCTGAAATGTAATATGCGCCATTCCAGAATGACAGATCACAGGCGGGAAAGTGTGGCAGAACACACGTACCGTCTATGTGTATTTGCGTGGCTGGTAAAAGAAGAATTTCCGGATTGTGACATGGATAAGGTGATGAAGATGTGCCTGTTCCATGATCTGGGGGAAGCGCTAACCGGTGATATTCCGGCATTTGTGAAGACGGATGACGACCGGAAAACAGAAGGAGATGCGCTCACGCTGCTGACCGCAATGCTTCCGGGAAAAGAGCGGCAGGAGTTGGATGAATTGTTCGGGGAACTGGAAAGAGAAGAGACAATGGAAGCGAAGATCGTGCATGCCCTGGATAAGATGGAGACTTTGATCCAGCATAACGAGGCGGATATTGCAACCTGGCTTCCGCTGGAATATGATCTTCAGATGACTTACGGGGAGAAAGAATGTATGGCAGATCCATATCTTACGAAGCTGCGTGAAGTGATCCGGCAGATATCGGAAGATAAGATCACCGCAGAAGGAGAAGACAGAGAATCGTCTTACTATATCAGAAAAGATATAGAGAATATGCAGCTGTCGAAAGTGACAGATCTCTTACGGAGTACAGAATGGGCAGAAGACAGAACGGAAGAGATGATCCGGAAAAGTATGGAGAATTCTTGTCCATATGGTCTGTTTCTGAAAGCCGGCACCGGTGAAGGCAGAATCAAGGAAAGCAGTATGGCCGGAAAAGACAGACAGATTGGATTTGCAAGGGTTCTGACAGACGGTGTCACGACGTTTTATCTGATGGATTTCGTTATAGAAGAAAAGTACCGCGGTCAGGGATTCGGAACCATTTTGATGGATCGGATCATGAAAGAGAATGGGCACCTGTATGGAATGCTGCATACAAAAGATGCAAAAGCCTTTTATGAAAAATATGGCTTCCGTGCAATCGGAGATACAAAGAAAACAGAAGAAATATATATGGAAAAACCGTGCAGTTGAAAATAGCTGCACGGTTTTTTTACAGATCTTCCAGATTGATATCACGCGGTGTTTCCATATGTTTCAATGTAATCTCATAGATGCGTGAAGTATCGCCATTCTTCATACAATCCAAAATAGCCATATGTTCCTCGCATGTCTGTTCCATACGTCCTTTATGTGCAAGAGAAAGTTCTGCCAGACGTTTCATACGGTACATGAACATGGCAAATACATTTGAAAACTGTATATTTTCCAGATAATCTATGATTTTTGTGTGGAACTGAAAATCATATTCGGAAAATTCTTTGATGGAATGTGTGGTTTCCATAATATCTTTCATACATTCCATGATCCAGTCAAGATCTTTAAAAAGCTTTTTTGCCTTACGGGAAGAGAACTCTTTACAGATCTGGACGGTACAATATGTTTCCAGCGCGGAACGTACCTGAAATGTTTCGTTTACATCTTTGCGGTTCATCTGATGCAGCATAAATCCTTTGCTGGGAATGATATCAATATAACCTTCCTGCGCAAGCCGGTGCACGGCATCTCTTAACGGAGTGCGCGAAATTCCAAGTTCTTTTGATAATTTTGTCTCGGAATAGACTTCCTGATAAGAAAAATGATTCTCCAGGATGAGCTTCTGGAGATAATTGTAGGCCTGTTCATTGAGTGGTATCATAGTAACTCCTTATACTTCATGATAATTATTTATTTAACAAAAATCATACATTTTTTCTATCAATATCATACAATACAGTCGCAAAATGGTCAAGAGAAAAGGAAAATAAGGGCTAAAAAAATTGTATATAATGTTAAGAAAATAACAAAAAGAAAATCGACTATATGTTAAAAATACACAAAAACAAAACGAAAAAACTGTTGAAATAAGAGAAAGATAAATAGCACCTTGACCGGTATACCGGTATGTAGTAAAGTGAAGACAGAAACAAGAAAGAACGATATATTTCGCTGATGCAAACAGAAATGAACATATGTGAAAATGTCATGAAAGAAAATGGTCATGTGAAATGGAAAAAGAAAGGATGTATGAAAATGAAAGTAGGATTTATTGGACTTGGTATCATGGGAAGACCGATGGCAAAGAACTTATTGAACGCAGGTGTAGAACTTATGGTATCAGATCTGAACAAAGAGGCAGTTGCAGATGTTGTGGAAGCAGGAGCAAAAGAAGCTTCTTATGCAGAGATTGGTGAACAGTGTGAAAGAATCATTATCATGGTTCCAAGCGGTGCAATTTCAAAATCTATCTTATTTGATGAAGATGGTGTTGCATCTACGATCAAAGAAGGAACGGTTGTGTGTGACATGAGTTCCGTAACACCGGTAGAATCCAAAGAATGCTATGAAGGATTAAAAGCAAAAGGTGTAGGATTTGTAGATGCACCGGTATCCGGTGGCGAGCCCGGAGCTGTCGCAGGAACACTTGCGATCATGGCCGGTGGAGATCAGAAAGACTTTGATGCAATGAAAGAGTATTTTGATATTCTCGGATCTTCTGCACTGCTGATCGGCGGAAGCGGAAGCGGAAGTGTTACAAAGCTTGCCAACCAGGTTATTGTTAATAACACGATCGCAGTAGTATCCGAAGCATTTGTTCTGGCAACAAAAGCGGGCGCTGATCCGGAGAAAGTATACCATGCGATCCGCGGCGGACTCGCAGGAAGTGCAGTACTGGATGCCAAGATCCCGATGATCATTGAACGTAACTTCAAACCGGGCGGACCGATCAGAATCAACCATAAGGATATCAAGAATGTCGTAAATACAGCACATTCGATCGATGTACCGATTCCATATACAGCGCAGCTTTATGAGATCCTTCAGACACTGAAGATCCATGGACATATGAATGATGACCACGGCGGAATTGTTCAGTATTTCGAAAAACTTGCTGATGTAGAAGTAAAAAAGACGGAAGAGTAAAGGAGAAGGAATATGGCATTGAACGCAGAAGTATTAACTTCGTATAAGCAGATAGACGAAGCTTATATCGATGAACTGTTAAAGAAAGAAATTGAAAAAAATAATAAAAAGATTGTTGTTTTAGACGATGATCCGACCGGTGTCCAGACAGTGCATGATATTTCCGTATACACAAACTGGGAAAAAGATACCATCCGTCAGGGATTTGATGAGGAGAATAATTTGTTCTATATCCTGACTAATTCCAGAGGATTTACAGCAGAACAGACAACCAAAGCACACAATGAGATTGCCGCTGTGGTTGATGAAGTTGCAAAAGAGACTGGAAAAGAATATATATTCATCAGCAGAAGCGATTCCACTCTCCGTGGACATTATCCATTGGAGACAGAACTTCTGAAGAAAAATTACGAAGCCAATACCGGAAAGACGATTGATGGAGAGATCCTCTGCCCGTTCTTTAAAGAAGGCGGAAGATTTACGATCGATAATGTACATTATGTAAGATACGGCGAGGATCTGGTTCCTGCAAATGAGACAGAATTTGCCAAAGATAAGACATTCGGTTACAGCGCAGCAACAATGCCGGAATATGTAGAAGAGAAGACAAAGGGAGCATATAAGGCTTCCGATGTTACATGCATTTCACTGGAAGATATCCATGATATGAATATCGACAAGATCGAAGAAGCATTGATGGCGGTGAAAGATTTTAATAAGATCATTGTAAATGCTGTGGACTATGCCGATGTGAAAGTATTCTGCGTGGCACTGTACAGAGCAATGGCAAAAGGCAAGGTATTCATGTTCCGTACGGCAGCGGCTATCGTAAAAGTTATGGGCGGAGTAACCGATCAGCCGCTTCTTGGCAGAGAACAGATGGTAGTAAAAGAGACAGATAACGGAGGAATCATCGTTGTAGGTTCTCATACGGATAAGACGACAAAACAGGTAGAAGAACTGAAAAAATTGACAGATATTGAATTCATTGAACTGGATGCAACACTTGTAAAAGACGATGAGGTATTTGAAAAAGAAGTAAAAAGATGTCTGGATCTGGAAGAAACATGCATCAAGGCAGGAAAGACGGTCTGCTGCTATACGACAAGAGCACTGATCACTGCAGATACAGGAGATAAAGAAGATGAATTAAGATTATCCGTAAAAATTTCAGATGCAGTACAGTCGCTGGTCGGCCGTTTAAGTGTGACACCAAGCTTTGTAATTGCAAAGGGTGGAATTACATCTAGTGATGTGGGAACAAAGGCACTGGCAGTAAAGAAAGCCAACGTTCTTGGTCAGATCAAACCGGGAATTCCGGTATGGCAGACGGGAGAAGAAAGCAAATTCCCAATGACGCCATATGTGATTTTCCCGGGAAATGTAGGTGAGATCACGACATTAAGAGAAGCAGTAGAAGTATTAACATCCGACAGGCTTGCGTAAAGAATATCTGGAATCCTTTCATAGATTTATATACTTATATACGAAATGAACTGACTGAGAATGAAAAAATAAACAAAAACGAACACGATATACTGTGGAAATAAACAAAAAGATTGATAAAAAATAGATTATATTGACAAAAACGAACAATAGATGTAACATGTAAACATAACAGAACGATAATAAATGTTTGAAAATGTGAAAAAAGGAGAATGATTATGCCACAGTGTGTTGTGATCGCAGATGACCTGACCGGGGCTAATGCGACGGGAGTACTACTGAAAAAGATGAATTATAAGCATACACAGTCATGAATACAGAACGGATCGAACTGTCGACCTTATCGGATTGTGACTGCGTATTATATCCGACAGACAGCAGAGGAGTGGATGCACAGATCGCATATAACCGGGTACACAATGTCTGTAACCTGCTTAAGAATGATAATGTAAAAGTGTATGCCAACCGGATTGACAGTACACTTCGCGGAAATCTCGGAAGTGAGACGGATGCGATGCTGGACAGCCTGGGAGAAGATTACATAGCAATTGTTGCACCGTGTTTTCCGGCTTCGGGAAGGATCATCTGTGGAGGATATATGCTGGTAGACGGGCTGCCATTACATAAGACGAATATCGCCGTGGATCCGAAGACACCGGTAAAGATATCGGAAGTAGGGGAACTTTTCAGACAACAGAGTAAATATCAGGTGTCAACGATCTGTATGAAAGATCTGATGTATGGGAAGCATTATCTTGCGGATCTGATGAAAAAATGCGTTGAAGAAGGGAGCAGGATCATTACACTGGATTGTATTACACAGGAAGATCTGGATCTGATCGCAGATGCAGTAATCACCAGCGGATTAAAAGTCATCGCCGTAGATCCGGGAGTATTTACCGCAACGCTATCCAGAAAACTGATCACTCCGAACAAGAAAAAGCAGAAGACAAAGATTCTTGCAGTGGTAGGAAGCGTGAATGCCAATACCACAGCCCAGATGGAAGAATTGTGGCTCTCACAGAGAACACATAATGAATTTGTTCATACAAGAGAACTTCTGGAAGGTGAAAAACGCAGAGAACAGGAGATACGCAGAGTGGTCAATTCTATTCTGGGTGAATGTGACAGAAATAACATTTCAACAGTGACCGGAGATGGAATCTATCCGGAGAACAGAATTGATTTTGCTCCATATATGGAGAGATACCAGTGTTCATTAGATGAAGTAACAGGAATGATCAACAGCGCATTTGCAGAGATCACATACCGGATCTTTAAGGCAGAAGACACATTCAAGGGACTGTATACTAGTGGCGGAGATGTCACGGTTGCTGTCTGCAAAAGGTTTGATACTGCAGGATTAAGTCTGCAGGATGAAGTACTTCCGCTTGCCGCTTACGGACAATTCTTAAAAGGCGAATTCGAAGGTGTACATATCATTACAAAAGGCGGAAGCCAGGGAAATAAAGATGCAATCAATAAGTGCATTACTTATTTGAAAGAAAAATTATATATCTAAGAAAGGATGAGAGAAATGAAGAAACCAGTTATTGCAATTCCAATCGGGGATCCGGCAGGTGTAGGACCGGAGATCGTGGCGAAATCCATTGCATCCGATGAGGTGTTCCAAATTGCAGTCTGCGTCATTGTCGGTGACAGAAAGATTCTGGAAAAAGCAATCGAGATCACAGGAGAGAACTTAAAGATCAATGAGATAAAAGAGCCGGATGAGGCAGTGGATGAAAAGGGAGTGCTGAACCTGATCGATCTTGACAACGTGGATATGGATACATTTGCTTACGGAAAAGTAAGCGGCATGTGCGGAAAAGCGGCATATGAATATATCGCTAAGAGTATCGAACTGGCAAATGCGGGCCAGGTTGATGCAGTTGCAACGACACCGATCAACAAGGAATCTCTTCATGCAGCAGAAGTTCCATATATCGGTCACACAGAGATATTCGGGGCACTGACACATACGGAAGATCCGCTGACTATGTTTGAGACGAATGGAATGAGAGTATTCTTCCTGACACGTCACGTATCATTGAGACAGATGTTAGATATGATCAAAAAAGACAGAATCATTGATTATGTCAAACGATGCACAAAAGCATTGGAAAGACTTGGCGTGAAAGAAGGGACTATGGCAATTGCAGGATTGAATCCGCACAGTGGAGAACACGGACTCTTTGGCTGGGAAGAAGTTGAAGAGATCATGCCGGCAATTGAAGAACTGAAAGCAGAAGGCTATGATGTGGCAGGCCCGATCGGGGCGGATTCGGTATTCCATCAGGCTGCACAGGGCAAATATACCAGTGTATTATCGCTCTATCATGATCAGGGACATATTGCGACAAAGACGCTGGACTTTGAAAAAACGATTGCGATCACAAATGGTATGCCGATCCTTCGGACATCTGTGGATCACGGAACCGCATTCGATATTGCGGGAAAAGGAATTGTAAGTGCAGTCAGCATGATCGAGGCAATCAGACTTGCAGCGAAATATGCACCGAATTTTACCGGAAAATAAGTAAAAGAAAACAAAAAAACGTAAAAAGGATGGCAGCAAAAACTGCAAAAACAAAAAGAGAGAACGTAGGAGGTCTGAATTATGGTAAACGGACTTAGTGGGGAAAGAATGCTTATCGGACTGGCAATAGGTATCGCAGTCCTGATATTTTTAGTATTAAAGACAAAGATCCAGGCATTTCTCGCCTTGATCATCAGTACAGTTGTAGTCGGCGTGATTGGCGGCATGCCGCTTACAAATATTACAATTGAAGTAGACGGTGTCGAGAAGACATTTGGTATCGTGAATTCGATCACTTCAGGGTTTGGCGGAACTCTGGGAAGTATCGGAATCATCATTGGATTCGGTGTTATGATGGGCCAGATCTTTGAAGTGACAGGTGCGGCCAAGAGAATGGCACATACATTCTTAAAACTCTTCGGTAAGAAGAGAGAAGAAGAAGCCCTTGCACTGACAGGATTCCTGGTATCGATTCCAATCTTCTGTGATTCCGGATTCGTTGTACTGGCACCGATTGCAAAGGCAATCTCCAAAGCAACGAAGAAATCTGTGATCGGACTCGGAACAGCACTGGCAGCAGGTCTTGTAATCACACACTCCCTGGTACCACCGACACCTGGCCCGTTAGGAGTCTGCGGAATCTTTGGAGTAGACGTAGGAAAATTCATCCTGCTGACACTGGTACTTGCACTTCCGATGGCAATTGCATGTATCGCATATTCAAGATTATATCTTTCAAAGAAATACTACAGAATCCCGAACGAAGAAGGCGAGATCGTAGAGATGCCTTACCAGGAGCCTAATTACGAAGCAGCATTTTCAATGGATATGACAGGTGTTCCGGGAGCACTGGAATCCTTTATGCCTCTGATCATCCCGATCATTCTGATCCTGATCAATACCGTGGCAACAGCGATGGGCAAGACAGAAGGATTCATGAATGTACTTGTATTCCTCGGTCAGCCGATCGTAGCAGTCGGACTGGGACTGATCGTAGCAATTCTGACACTTGGAAGAAGCCTTGACAGACATGAAGCTCTTACAGAGATGGAAAAAGGAATGGCTTCAGCCGGAATCATCATGCTGGTAACAGGCGGAGGCGGAGCTCTTGGACAGATCATCAAAGATTCAGGACTTGGAACATTCATGGCGGAAGGACTTGCAAAGACAGCAATCCCGATCATTATCCTGCCGCTTCTGATCGCGACAGCAATGAGATTCATCCAGGGTTCAGGAACAGTAGCAATGACAACAGCAGCAAGTATCACAGCACCGATCATCGCAGCATCAGGTGTAAGTCCGATCCTCGGAGCAGTAGCATGCTGTGTGGGTTCTCTGTTCTTCGGATACTTCAATGACAGTTACTTCTGGGTAGTAAACAGAACGCTGGGCGTGAGTGAAGCGAAAGACCAGCTCCGCATCTGGTCTGTGACATCAACGGTGGCATGGGCAGTCGGAGTAGTAGAAGTGTTGATACTGAATATATTCATGTAATGTAATACGGATTATATAAGGATCATAGAAAATAATAAGAAAAGCCTGAGACGGCTGGAAGGAGCGTGTACCGGTTCTTCCAGCCGTTTTTGCATGCCAGAGAATGTAAGAGAACGAACATTCTGTGTTATCTTGTAAATGAAATGCCGGCATGTTATCATAAATACAGAAAAAAAGAAGGAACAGGTGTATTATGAATGAATCAAGCCGTCAGGAACGGATAATCAGAACGTCTGTGGTCGGAATATTAGTGAACTTACTGATCGCAGCAGTGAAAATAATGATCGGGACACTGGCATCGTCCATTGCGATCGTGTCGGAAGGTATCAATAATGCAACGGATGCAGGATCTTCGTTCCTGACTTATATAGGGACAAAACTTTCCGGGAAACATCCGGATGAAAAGCATCCGTTTGGGTATGGAAGAATAGAGTATCTGACAGGTATGGTGGTCGGTGTCCTGATATTATATGCCGGACTGGGGATGCTTAAGGAGTCTGTGGAAGGAATCCTTCATCCGTCAGATATGAATGTCAGTATACTGACGGTACTGATTGTTGCAGGAACAGCCGTAACCAAATTTATTCTGGGAATGTATACGATAAAAGTAGGAAAATCCGTAGAATCAGAAGTATTACTGGCAGTGGGGGAAGATGGAAGAAATGATTCGTATTTCTCAGGTTTGACAATCCTGTCATCTGTGATATTTTTATTTACAGGTTTCTCACTGGATGCTTATGCAGGTATTGTATTTTCTTTTGTCGTGATAAAGAGCGGAGTGGACACGCTTAAGAATACGGCATCCGATCTGATCGGACGTTCGGGGAAAGAAGAACTTGCGAGAAAGCTTTATAAAGAAATCCGTGCAACAAATGGAGTGATCAGTGCGATCGATATGATGCTGCACGATTATGGACCGGACCGATATTCAGGTTCGGTGAATATCGAGATCGATCATAAAAGAAGCATCGGAGAAGTCTATGAAGAGATTCATAGATTGCAGCTTCGGATCATGGAAGAGTATCATGTGACGATGGTGTTTGGAATCTATGCAGTCGATGAAGATACTGCGGCTATTGTTGATATCCGCAGATACATTGGGAAATTCGTACGCGTAAATGAGCACGTGAAGAGTTTTCATGCGTTATATCTGAGCAAAGAGACCGGTACACTCTACTGTGATCTCATCGTGGACTATGCACTCAGAGACTGGGAAGAGTTGAGGAAATCTTTTGTAGAATATATGAAGAAGCAGTATCCGGAATATGAGATATCACTGACGATAGAGACAGAATTTGTATGATTTTTATAAAGTGGAAGAATAAAAGGACTGCAGGTAGCAGATCCGGCATAAGGTAGGAGGGGATGATATGCTTGCGGCAGAAAGACAGGCCATGATCGTTGAACTGATCAGAGAGAACGGAAGTGTGCAGGTAGACGAACTGGCCAGAGCACTAAATGTAAGCTCCATGACGATCCGAAGAGATCTGGTAAAGCTGGAAAACAGCAATATGATCGAACGATGCCATGGAGGTGCGGTTGCAAAGCAGGAAGTGGCTTATGAGAAAAAGCAGACCAGTAACAAAAAAAGCAAAGCAGCAATTGCAGGAAAATGTGCGGAATTCGTACATCCGGGAGATTCGGTATTCCTGGATGCCGGAACGACAACCTGTGAGATCGCAAAACGGATCTGTGAAATCCCGGATATCATCGTTGTGACAAATGATCTGGAGATTGCACAGGTATTAAAAAACAGCAATGCGAAAGTATATATCTGTGGCGGTATGCTGCAGAAAGAAACGGGCAGTCTGTTCGGCAGATATGCTACAGAGATGTTAAAGGACTTCCGGTTTGATGTGGGATTCTTTGGAGCGGCTTCCATTAACGAAGACTTCCAGGTGACGACACCGACACATGAAAAAATGTGGCTGAAACGGCAGGTGCCAAAGCAATGCGCAAGATCCTATCTGGCAGTAGATCAGTCGAAATTTGGCAAACAATCCATGACCTGGATCAACCAGCTGGAAGATTACACCGGTGTAATTACGGACCGGCAGTTCACATCGGAGGAAATAGAAGTATTAGAGATGCGGGAAGTACGGATTATTGGGATTTAATTTATTAACTGGGGAAGCGGCCTCTCAATCCTTGAAGGAAACAATAGATAAGGCTTCTTGTTCAGGTTCCATACCATAAGAAA
>OLSE01001986.1_pt1 | contig 13355 bp, 13 predicted proteins | sample 1673191 | NCBI WGS metagenome assembly OLSE01 (sample SAMEA3136764, study PRJEB25190) | human gut metagenome | biome: human gut; feature: human-associated habitat; material: faeces | place: Austria | collected 2013
AAACTCCCGCATACAAAAACGCCTGCCAACGCCTATTGAAATTTGTCCATTGAAAGCCGTGTGTCGTTGATATGGGACAAAAAGCAACTTCTCAATGCTGCGGATTTTCTGATCCATAGCACTGTTACTCCTTGTCCGCTGCTATGCGGACGGCACACAGGCGGCTGGCATCATCCCCTTTCTTTCATCAATGTGGCAGTTCTACGCTGCCGCCTTTGCTGATAATTTTTAATTGTAAGTTCTAAATATGGGGAACCTTGACGGTTTCCCTTGGAATTTGTCGATAGCATAAAGAAAGGCGGCCCTTATCCATAGGATAAAGACCGCCGTATGCGCTGATTATGTATGATTCTGTTTTTGCAGCCCCTCATTGGCCTCACCTCACTTTTCCCCAGGGGATGGGTAGACTGTCACAGTAAGAGTTTATCTTGGAGAAATCATCAGGACTTCATCGAGAAATGTAAAATTTCCTTTTTTCTTCGCATTTTAGTTTTTTATAATGGCAGAAAATAGCACCGGACGCAGAAGCCCCCCGCGCCCGGCGCTTTGCTATGCTATTTTTCGATTTTGTATCCTACCCGAAAAACAGTCTTGATATAGGTGGGGTGCTTTGGATCAGGCTCCAGCTTGCTCCGCAGCCGCCAGATCGTGTTGTCCACCGTGTTGGTGCCTAATTCATAGTCCTCGTCCCAGGCCGCATTGTAGAGCTGTTCCCGACTGAATACACGCCCAGGGCAGCGGGCCATGCAGTAAAGAATAGAGAACTCTCCGTAGTTCAGGCAGATCTCCTTACCGGCCTTTGTGACCCGCCGCTGCTCTGGGAATATCTGAATATCTCCCAGAGTCAGGGCAGAAGGCTCAAGGTCAGCAGCATGGACAATCTGAACATCTTTTCCCTGTAAGGCTTTCAGGATTGAACGAAAGACACTTCCATCCGGATCGGAAGTTCGTATTACGATTATTTGCTCCATGCTGCTCACCTCCTTTCAGGTTTGCCTTCAAGACTGCTTTTCTGCGGCCTCTTTCAGCCGCAAAAAACTCTCGGTGCTGATAACGTGTTCCATCCGGCAGGCGTCAGCTTCCGCTGTCTTGGGGTCAACGCCTGCGGCAATAAGCTGCTCCGTAAAGAAGCAATGGCGCTCATAGATTTTTTCGGCAACCTCCCGGCCCACATCGGTCAGATGGAGAAAGTAATCCTCATCCATTGTGAGAAAGCCGCCGTCCCGCAAGGTAGCCACCGCATGGCATACGCTGGGCTTTGATACCTCCATGTGCCGGGCCACATCTACGGAGCGTACCATGCCGAGTTTCTTTTGGAGAACAAGGATGGTTTCCAGATAGTCCTCCCCGGACGCATGAAGTTTCATTAAGCCCTCCCTTACTGTATCCGCCAGCCTTCGGCTTGTTCACGGATCTGGATGAACTTTTTATAAGTCCCTTCCTGTTGCAGCAGCTCCTTATGCGTGCCTCTCTGAGCCACAGTCCCTCCATCGATCACAAGGATTTGGTCGGCATTCTCAATCGTAGCCAGGCGATGGGCAATCGTAATGATGGTTTTACCATGTGTCAGAGCTGAAATAGCCTCCTGGATCAAATGCTCATTCTCTGGATCAATACTTGCTGTCGCCTCGTCCAAGATAACAATGGGAGAATCCTTGAGCATTGCCCTGGCGATGGAAATTCTTTGTTTTTCACCGCCAGAAAGAGAAGAACCTCCTTCACCAATCACCGTGTCATAACCGTCCGGCAAAGCCATTATGAAGTCATGGCAGCGGGCCGCTTTTGCGGATGCGATGATCTGTTCATCCGTAGCGTCCGGGCTGCCGAATTTAATGTTATTCTTGATAGTATCCCGAAAAAGGTAGACATTCTGGAAAACCATACTGATATTTTTGAGTAAGCTATCGCAGGTAAACTTACGAATATCTGTTCCGCCAATGGTAATCGTTCCGCTGTTCGCATCATAGAAACGAGCAATCAGGTTACACAGCGTAGATTTTCCGCTGCCAGATGGTCCCACGATGGCAGTAGTGGTGTTTTGAGGAATTTTGAAGTTCAGGTCATGTAGAACGATCCGGCTATCATAGCCGAAAGAAACATTCCTGAACTCAATATCATAAGATGCCGGTTTTATATCGGTGCCATCCTGATCGATATAGTTTACATTCTCTAATGCTTCCAGCTTGTTCATGGCAGAGTCTACAATTCCAAGAGTATGGGCTGCATCATTGATGTTTTCCACGCTACCAAAAATAACGAAAGAGAATAGAACAAACATCAGGAAGAAGGACATATTCATTTGCCCCTGTAAAGCCTGCCATGCACAAATAAAAACAATTCCCATAGAAGCTGCCTTCAAAGCGAACAGGTGCAGGCAGTTAAACGGTGTATAGCCCTTTTCTACTTTGATATGAATATCTTTCAGTTCCTTGCTGGCATTACGAAAGTTCTCAATAGCAGCCCCTTCCTGTCCAAAGGACTTCACAATGGAAAGGCCCCTGATGTATTCAATCGCTGCGCTGGACATATCTTCCATCGCTTTATGGGTTGTTGCAGCGGTTCTTTCGCTATGCCTGCTGATCCCCTGTAAAGCCAGCGCCGAAAGAACAACGCCGATAACAGAAATAACTGCGGCGACAGGACTAAAGAAAATAAAGCATAGGACGATAGCAATAAACTTTGCATATCCGTTTATGATGACATCCACCATTTTCATGCCCTGTAATTCCAAAGTAGACAATTCCGTGGTAACTCCGGCCAGAATGTCACCTACACTGTTCTGCGAGAAGTACCCAAGGGGAACTCGTTTCAGTACATCACCCAAATGAATGCGCTGTCCGGCGGCCACTTCATATCCGATACTCTCCTGCAAAACTGCCCGGATATAGGAAAGAAAAAAATTCAATACAATCGAGCCAATGATGATCCACAGCGTTTGCCAGATTAAAAAAGTATCAATCACGGAATTTGTCCAGTATGCCTGAACTGCTTTGTCCAGCGCGTATGCGGCGGCCATTGTAGGGATAGCAGTTGTCAGGCTGCTGAAAAAGGAGAACACAGCGCCAAGATAAAGGCGGCCTTTATATTTACCAGCCCATCGGATAATGCGTTTCATTGACTTAAACATTGACAGCCGCCTCCTTTTTCTCGCCCACAGACCAGTTTTTTGCACCAATATGCGCCTGCCACATATCTGCATAAAGTGGGCATCGTTTCAAGAGTTCTTCTTGCTTTCCGCAATCAACGATCTGCCCTTTTTTCAAAACGACAATCTGATCCGCGTTTTGAATGGTAGACAGACGATGTGCAATCACCAGCAGGGTCTTTCCTTTGGAAAGGGCCATGATGGATTTCTGGATTTTATCTTCGTTCTGCGGGTCAGTGAAAGCGGTTGCCTCATCCAAAATCACAATAGGCGCATTTTTTAGGATTGCTCTCGCAATAGCAATTCGCTGTTTTTCTCCGCCGGATAGCCGCTTGCCAGCGTCACCGGCCGGAGTATCATATCCTTTTTCCAGCCGAACAATGAAATCATCGCAGCAGGCTGCTTTTGCAGCGGTATATACTTCCTCATCCGTAGCATTTGGATTGCCCAGACGGATGTTCTCTTTGAGAGAGCAGTTAAACAGGAAATTGTCCTGTGTCACAAAACTGACCAATTCGGAAAGCTGCCGGATGGAAAGTTCCTTGATATTCGTGCCGCCGATGGAGATACCGCCGCCTGTCACATCCCAAAATCGGGCAATCAGCCGGGCAACGGTGGACTTGCCCCCACCGGATGGCCCAACCAGGGCTGTAAAACTTCCCTGCGGCATTTTCAGGCTGATGTCATGTAGCACTTGGTTTTGCTCGGTGCCATCATAGGAGAAAGATACATCCTGTAAAACAATATCTGTGTGCCTGATTGGAACAATCCTGCCAGAGTCCGGCAATACAGGTAGATTCAGAAGTTCATTTGCAGCTTCTACTGCATACTCCATTGACTTTGCCTCATTGATAAAAGTAGTAGCTTTCATCAGCGGGCCGACAATACTTAGCGAAAGAATAATTCCCATCGCCAATTCAGCAGGCGTGATACTCCCGCTCTGTGTCAACAGCAAACCGATGGGAAGTACCCCCAACAGAGTGGTGGGCATGATGGCCATCATCAGGTTCATTGTTTTCCAGGTGCTTTTGAACCACGCCAGAGTAAAATCCTTAAAGGACTTTACCGCTCCCACAAACTTTTCGTAAGAACTGGTGCTTTGATTGAACGCCTTAACAACCTCAATGCCTTCTATATACTCAATAATGACATTGTTGACATGATTGTTTGCCTCCATATAAGCTGCGTACTGGCTGTTATAGTTCCGCATGAGAAAGAACATGGGGATCATAGCCAGAACCGGGGCAATCAGAACTGCAAGGCCCAAACGCCAGTCAATCGCCAGCAGCCAGACAAAAATAGCAACCGGCAGGAGCAAGTTCGATGTCAGTTCCGGGATCATGTGCGCCAGAGGCGGCTCCAAATCCTCCACCTTGTCCATAATAATATTCTTCAAGTAACCGATCCTTCGTCCCATTACTTCACCAAGGGGCGCCCTCATCAGGCGGTTTGCGATTTTCAGGCGGATGCCTTCCAGTATCGTGTAAGCGGAGATATGTGCCAGAATTGTGGAAATGCCAAAGCAGATGACACGGATCAGGTATCCGCCTACGCCTACCAGACACCAGAGCATGATGTTGTTCAAAGTAGCGATCCGGCTAATGAACAGGAGTAGGATTTCATACACTGCCCAAAACGGAACAAAGCCTCCAGCAACACTTAAAATGGCACACAAAACCGAAAGGGTCATTTTTCCTTTGCAGGGACCTGCAAAAGAGAAAAGCGTTTTGACCCAATTCTCTTTCTGTTGCTTCATAGTAGTTCACCTCTTTCACTCAGTTTGGTCAGCAAAAGAAAAAGGATGGTTAAACTCTGCTAACCATCCTTAATGCTACCATGATTCAATTTTTCTTTCCGCTCCACACGGCCTTTTTTATTCCAATCAGATAATTGATTTTCGATATTCCAGCGGCGTTTTTCCCATTGTCTGATGAAATGCGGACGCAAATTTGCTGGGACTGTCATATCCCACAAGTCCCGCAATCTCCGCCACTTTCAACGACTTATCTGATTTCAGTAAAGAGGCCGCATAGTTCATGCGATAGTTTCTCATGTATGTAAAAATCGGGCTGCCATATACCGATTTGAAACAGTTTTTCATAGGGGTCAGGGCAATATCAAACTGCGCAGAGAGTTCTTCCAAAGTATAGTTTTTTGTCAAATTTTGTGTTAGAAGTGCCTGGATTGCTTTGATTTTTTCAACCTGACCTTTATAAAAATAGGGGCGTTCTTCCGTATGACCTGAAAGTTCCAGTGCGTCCAGATACAGCAGCAGTTCCAACACCTTAATCCTGAAATAGTCCTTTTTGATTTTGACCGGCACATTGTAGAGTTCGGAAAAAATATGCTCAATGGCCGGTTCTCCTGGTATGACATAGGGCGTGCGGTCGCTACAATATTTTTTCTGCAACCCATAAAGATCAACAGAAAAGCCTTTCATAAAAGCCGGGATTTCTTTTGCCGCGGTCTCCACCTGAAAGCCAATGGAAATTCCGTGGTAGTGACAAAGCGGAAATTCCACCTTGCCCGAATGATGGATGCGGCGATCCACCCGAAGATCGCCAGCCTCTAAATAGCTAAAAGCATTTTGGCCGACTTCCTGCTCAATGCGCCCTTCCCGGCAGTGGTCAATACAGAGCAAGTCCCCATCTGACTGAAAACCGGAAATACACTCCTTCATGTGGAAGTCATTATACATGAGGAATACCCCGGGAAAGACATGATACAAAGTCATCATGCCTTCACCAGAGCCGTCATTTAACCGCATGATTTTACAATCATCCGATTCTATCAAGTGTTGAACATTGGGGCCGCAGTTGATTTGTTGAAATAATTCTGGCATAAATGCTACCTCCTCTCTGCGTGGCCTCCCTTCATATTAAATATTTTATCACAAGTACGGCTCAAAAACTCGAAATCATGAGAAACAATGATAATTACTTTGTTTTCTTTGTTAAGCTCCCGAATCATATTGCTGACCTCCAGCATCCGATGATAGTCCAGACCGCTGGTAGGCTCGTCAAAGACAAGTACATCTTTGCCGGAGAGAATAGCGGTTGCTACTGCGAGACGTTGTTTCTGACCACCTGACAAGGCCATTGGATGACGGTCTTTGAAATCCAACAAATCAAAAGACCTGAGAATTTCTTCAATACGCTCCGGCGGACACTCCTGCTGCGCCAGTTCACATTCGTTCCATACGCTGTCTGAAAAAAGCTGATGGTTCACATCCTGCATAACACAGAAACTGGCCTTATTACGCTGTTTTGTTTTCAGTGTTTGTCCATCCAGCCGAACCGTTCCATGCACTTCTTTCAAAAGCCCGCACAGGCAGCGCGTTAGTGTCGTTTTTCCAGCGCCGTTATGACCGACAATTCCCAACACTTCGCCCCGTTGTGCTGAAAAGCCAAGACCGCTGAATACCGGCTGTTTATCGAAGGCGCAGGATAGATCTTCTACGGATAAGCCTTTTTGCGCTCCTGGTGGATCGGCGGGAGCCAGATCCAGTGCAGGATGAACAAGACTTCTAAGCCCCATCCCGATACGCTGTTCATCCGAGATGTTGCGAAATTCCTCCCTTGAAAAGACCTGAACGACATTCCCCTTTTGAATGAAGATTGCGCGGTCAATCAGGTCCATCAGGAAATACAGTCGATGTTCGGCAATAACAACTGTCCGTCCTTCTTTTTTGATTTGAATGATCTGCTGACGTAAAGTATCAATCGCATCAGCATCCAAATTTGCTGTCGGTTCGTCCAGCACAAAAATGGATGGGTTCATAGCATATACAGAGGCAAACGCAAGACTTTGTTTTTCTCCGCCAGACATGGAAAAAATGTTTCTTCCCAAAAGCGATTGAATTTTCAGGGCGGAAACAGTGGCGTCATATCGTTCTTTGATTTTCTCCGGTTCGACACCCGCATTTTCCAAACCGAAAGTGATCTCGCTGTCTGAGTCAATATTGAAAAATTGGGATTTTGGATTTTGGAATACAGATCCAACCTGCTCTGCCAGTCGGTACATTTCTGTTTTTGACACTTCCATACCGTTTACAATCGTTGTGCCGGATAAAGTACCTCCCTCGACAAAGTGAGGAATCAAACCGTTAATCAGCTTTGTTACTGTCGTTTTGCCACAGCCCGATTCTCCTGTAAGGACAACGCATTCGCCCTGTTGGATATTTAGATCAATATGGGTAAGCGTTCCTTGCTCTTTCTCATATTCAAAAGATACATCCTGAATTTGAATCACATGGAACACCTCCTTAACCTACCATAATTGAAATCACGCAAAAAATCAAACCTGCCACCAGACACAAAAAATCCTGCACACCGAACTTCATCTCAATCATGCTCGTCTTAGGAGCAGGATTTTCAATGCCCCGCGTAACGGCGGCTGCGGACAATTCTTCTGCTGTCGTTGTTGCAGAAATCATGGTCGGCACCAATAAGCACTCAATTTTTTGTACTCCATGAATATTACGGAGTTTCATGGCATCCCTGATATAGCCGGTCTCTTCTTTCAAGGCCGGAAAATACCGGACCGTTACGGACAAAGGAATAATCAATCCCTGCGGGATATGCCATTTCCGAAGTGCAACCATCAATTCCCGGACAGGTGTTTTCTGTAAAACCATCGTACCAACAATCAAACAAGGGAAGATCTTTCTTGCATAAGACACAATGATCGTGAAGCTGCTGGCTAAAATTTTCGGCCCATTTGGAAATACATAGTATTGCAGTACCAGGCAAATCCCAAATGCGATTGCCAGCTTGCCTGCGGATTTTTGGCACCCGCAGGCAACGATCAGCAGAAGCAGAAAAACAACCCATGTAATTTCAACCCATACGGAGTGCTGGGTAAAGGCCACAATATTTGCCAATAGCAACAAAAGCAATTCCGTCCGTGGATCAAACCTTAATGTATGTTTTTTGCCCGCCCCATTCATCACACAATTCCTGCCTTTACAAAGTGCTTTTTGAACAGTCCTCTGGCAATAAAGGCTCCAATTACACCGCCAATGATTGGAGCAACAAACAAAACAATCAGCATAGAATTAGTCGAGAACGCTTCTACTGCCGCAACATAATCAGCGGGCATTCCCTGTTCCGTAATCTGAGCGATGAAGTCTGCCTTGAACAACCAAATCGGAAGGGGGGAGCCAACCATACCCAGCGAAAATATAACATAAGAGATGGCATTTCCCTTAAAACTGTTATACTTCGTAGCAGCGCGGGCAACTTCGGCCAAAATGCAAGTCGATGCCATAGAAATCAAAATCACAAGAGTAAATTGGCCTGTGGCGAAATAGATTAAGGCGGTGATTAACCCCATCAGGAAAACAGCTCCGAGCTTTTGAACCTTTGCGGCCATCAGCATAAATGGAATGCCTGCAAACACAGCGATGAAGCCAGGCATCAGCATCCAAAGAACTGGGTGAATACCGCCCATGAGCATGAATGCGAAATTGATTACAAAGTAGATTGCGGAAAAGATACCGATGGTAATGAGGTCTTTCCCTTTCAGTTTTTTGTCCGTACTCACATCAGACATTTACAATTCCTCCTTTTAGTTAGGTACTGCTAACCCTTGGGCTTTTTGAAAGCGCCCTTCGGCGCTTACAGTATTCATCATAGCAGACCTGCAAAGTCTTTTCCGCTCCAATCGGCCTTTTTTGTTCCGATAAGACTTTTTCTCTTTGCAGTTTATGTAGTGTACCAGAAACAAATCTAAGAACACAAAAGCAAAAGCCGGGAAAATACACCCTACAATGTTATGCTCCCGACTTCTGCTATATGCTATATTATAAAATTTATGCGTAGATTAGCTCTTGAACAATCATTTCCTCCGCCTGCGCTTTCAGAGTGTTCATCAGGCCAACTTAGTGCAAAGAATAAAATATATCAGACTATTGCATTGTCCAGAATCCCGGTTGGAAAGCCCTCCTGTCTACGCATTTAGAGCACCAAAAGCCCACGGAAATCAAGGCTTTTCGACGGTGGTTTGTGGAGTGGTATTTATAAGCATACCCCTTATGAAAAACGCCGGGCGCAGGGCCAACAGGCCGCATCCGGCGCTTTTGGTATGCTATTTTTCGATTTTATATCCTACCCGAAAAACAGTCTTGATGTAGGTGGGGTGCTTGGGGTCAGGCTCCAGCTTGCTCCGTAGCCGCCAGATCGTGTTGTCTACCGTGTTGGTGCCTAATTCATAGTCCTCGCCCCAGGCCGCATTGTAGAGCTGCTCCCGACTGAATACACGCCCAGGGCAGCGGGCCATGCAGTAAAGGATGGAGAACTCCCCGTAGTTCAGGCAGATCTCCCTACCGGCCTTTGTGCCCCGCCGCTGCTCTGGGAATATCTGAATATCTCCCAGAGTCAGGGCAGAAGGCTCAAGGTCAGCAGCATGGAGAATCTGAACATCTTTCCCCTGTAAGGCTCCCAGGATGGATTGAAAAACACTTCCGTCTGGGTCAGAAGCGCGGATAACTATAATCTCTTTCATACGATTTCCTCCGTGGGCCGCCGATCCTGCGCCGGAAAAAGAGAAGCGGCGGCCTTGATTTCTCAAAACCGCCGCCAGTAAAAGATAAATTGAGCGTGGAAATAGGTCTGCCCAGCAGCGGTTTTTTTCTTTTCTGCCGCTGGGCAGATAGTTGTCTGTTCAATATATGTATATGTTTCGTTTGTTACAGTTCATATTTGCGGAAAAATGCCATCCCAATTAAAGCTGATATAACGACAATCGCCAATGATGTTAAAACAATAGAAGTGATTGAGGATGTTGTTATGGCCGTATTGCAGAGAATGGAAGACATACCATAAATCGAATGTTGGTAGTACCATCCAGCAATTTTTGAGGTTATTTCAGAAAGATTGCTTGCATTCTGAATGACAGTCACCAGGGTTTCACTAAACAGGACATATCCCATAGAAACAACAATAGCGGCCACATTGCTTTTGATTAACATAGAGAACAAGGAGAGAACCGCACCCAACGCCGCATAAATCGCACATCCACACAGAACGGTTACTACATAATCGCTCATCAATAAGTAACTGATTTGTCCAGAGCATACCAACACAATGATTTCAAATAGAAGAAACACCATTGCAGATGTAAACATGGACAACAGCATTTTAGATATATACATACTCAAACGGCTTTTGCTGATAAGCCACTTATGCTGCCAAGTATTCCATTGATATTCCCGCCCAATAAATACGGAGATAAAAACAGCAACGATTATTCCGAGGCCCTTTTGATATTCGATCCCCAATCTAACAATATCTTCAACAGAAATAAAGGTTGTCAAATTGCCAAAGACAGAAATACCAAGCCGGATGTCCTGACGGTTAAGCATCATCAGCAAAAATGCTATGAAACCAGCAACCGCAATTACACCATAGAACAGTTTGCTTTTTCTCATACGGTAAATGTCGCTACGGACAATATTAAGCATTGCTGCTAATCCCTCCCTTTGTATAGTGCATATATAAAGCCTCCAAAGTCGTATTGTTTTCTTGAATATCCTGTATGGATATTTCCTTTACGATCTCGCCGTTGCTCAAAATCCCAAAGCAGGATGCCGTATGTTCCAATTCACTTAGAATATGGCTTGATACCAAGATCGTCATGTTTTGTTCTTGATTGAGGTAATGCAGTAAATCGCGGAGATCAGCGATACCATCCGGATCGAGGCCATTCACAGGTTCGTCTAAAATTAGAATATCAGGATTTTCAAGCAGGGCCATTCCCAGTTTTAGTCTTTGCACCATGCCCAATGAAAAATCGTGAACCTTTCTGTTAGGGCAGTCGTCCAAACCTACGATTTGCAATGTCTGATGAATTTTCGCTGTATCATGCAGCCCCAACAAAATTGCTTGTTCTTTCATATTCTCAAACGCCGTCATATTAAGGAACAATGCGGGGGAATTGATAACTGCCGCTATCCGGCACAGGTGTTCACCAATTCCTTTAACCGTGACTTTCCCGCCATAATTGGGAATGAGGCCCGAAAGGATACGAAGCAAGGTGGTCTTACCTGAACCGTTCTTGCCAATCAGCCCGTAAATTTCACCGCGCTTTATATGAATAGAAATATCTCGCAATACAATGTTCCTGCCATACTTTTTGCTAATGTGTTCACCCGTTAAAATGTCACAACTCAAATTTTTACCCTCCTAAAATAGACATCTGATTATGTTTGTTCCGGCTATGAGGGTTCCTATGGAACTTCCGACATTTGCGAATATTACGATTGCCAACGCTCTCAAGAAACGATTTTTGAGAAAACGGCGTATATGAAGAATATCATTTGGAACGCTATTCACATCCGCAACAGTCGGTTTTCTGATTGTCGCCTCTATAAGCCCAGCAAACCATCCGCAGGCCAAAAAAGGATTTAACGACGTAATAGGGGCGGAAACAAACGCCGTCAAGATACTTAGGGGATGCCCCAAAACGGCAGCGGTACAAAGGGCCGCTAAAGTACCATTCCACAAAATCCAAGATTTGAGCTGGTGCAAGCCGGTTTGAAAGTTCGTTACAAACCCATAGCCGATCAAAAGCAGGATGGCTATTGGAATCATCCATGCCACTATTTTTGATATGCCGGAAGATTTCGGAATGGTTGTTATGCGGTCTAAATCCTGCTGACGATAAATCTCTTGTTTCACTCCCGCAACATGGGCAGCTCCGATTATAGCAACAATTTTCTTTCCGGGGGCTGTTTTGATTTTATGAGCCAAATATTGATCTCGTTCATTGATTAGAATTTCAGAGATTTTAGGGAAGCTCTCCCCGATGCTTGATACTGCGGCTTCCAGATTGTCTTTTTCCATCAGTTTATTAAGGTCAGCTTCTTCATCGAGGGCATCATTGCCGCCCGACAGCAGGCTCAAAAGCAGTCTGCATTTTTCCCAAAGGGACAGCTTACGCCAAATCCGAAGAAATGTTGTTTGAATATTTCTGTCTGCAAGCACTAAATCACAATGCTGTGATTTTGCGCTCTCAATTCCCTGCAACATTTCCTGTCCAGGTGTGGTATTCAACTTTTGAGCTATTCGCTTTTGGTAACTGCTTAGAAAGAGGGTTGCAAGCAGCAGACCTGTCTTTTTATGTTTGATAATCTCCGCAACATTCGTATTTTCCCATTCTTTAGGGTTTTGGAGATTTTTATATCGTTCAGCATCCAACTCAATGCACACAGTATCTGGACAAACTTCTTCTATGGTCTGTTTCACCAGCTCTACACTGTTTTGTGATACATGAGCAGTCCCAACGAGTGTGATTTCTTTATCCCCATATTCGAGGATTTGTATATTGTTTGTCATTGCCTTTCTCCGTTAAGCTATTCTAATACCCACAAAAAGATAAAGGACAAGAAAAACAATGATAACCGTAATGAGGGTAAACAGCGCCCCTTTCAGGATGGAGCGAATCATACCTTTTTTCCACCGCTTTGACAGTTCCTTAACCGCTTTTGCCTCTGAAAGATTTTGCTCCTTACTTGAAACCGGCAATTCTTTTCCCATTGCCGCTAATTCTGCCCTGCAATCTTCACATTGCGCCAAATGTGCTTCGATCATGGCTTTGCTATCGGCGCTGCAAACACCGTCATAATACAAAGGCAGTAAATCTTTGATAATGTCACATGATATTTTCATTTCATATCCTCCTGCAATCGCTTTTTTGCTCGATAAAATACTAACCGCGCCCAGCTATCCGTTTTGCCGAATAGTTCGCCTATTTGTGAAAATGGTAAATCCCCAAAAACCCTTAACGTGAACACTTCTTTGTATGGTTCATCCAGTTTATGAAGTAGGATATGAAGCCGCCTTGCATCGTCTTTATCAAGATATGACCTTTCAAGATCAATGCCTGTGTCCGGCTGTTCAATATTTAATTCAGGAGAAAACCGTTTTTCCTTTTTGCAATAGGTGAAATAGGTATTCTTAGCAATCTGACATAGCCATACATACAATTTACACGAACCGTTAAACTGGTCGATATTACGCATTGCTTTGAAAAAGGTTTCCTGCGTTATTTCTTCCGCAACCGTTTCATTTCTGCATATCGACAAAATATATTTATAAACATCAGCAAAATAGTCTGTGTATATGCTTTCAAAATCCGGTATCTGCACTTTATCACCTCCTGCTCATTCATAAGACTTCGTATTTCAAAATCCGTTTCATTATTTTTTCTT
>OLSE01001990.1_pt1 | contig 13330 bp, 11 predicted proteins | sample 1673191 | NCBI WGS metagenome assembly OLSE01 (sample SAMEA3136764, study PRJEB25190) | human gut metagenome | biome: human gut; feature: human-associated habitat; material: faeces | place: Austria | collected 2013
TTATCCGTAAGACATCCCTGGATGAGTTCCCACAGTTCTGGAACGTCCTGAAAGGCGATATGAGCCTGGTGGGAACAAGACCACCGACAGTCGATGAATGGGAAAAGTATGAACTTCACCACAGAAGCCGTATGTCGATCAAACCGGGGATTACCGGAATGTGGCAGGTGAGCGGCAGGAGCGATATTACGGATTTTGAGGAAGTTGTGAAGCTGGATACCGAGTATATTGAGAACTGGTCGATTGGGTTGGACTGCAGGATTTTGTTGAAGACGGTTAGGTCGGTAGTGAAGAGTGAGGGATCGGTTTGAGAAAAAAAGATATTTTTGAAGAAAATAAAGAGTTACAGTCATCATTATTTTTAGCCCAGTCATATCAGGATGCCTGGGCTGATTATGGTCGTTCACTGAAAAAAGAACGTTTTGCGAGATGGGATTATGTTGTGCTGACAGCATCAAATGAAGAGCAGGCTGAGGGGTTCAGAGAACAGATTAAGCTTCGTAACGATGAAGGGTTCCTTCCAATTCAGACAAAATTTCTGATTCTTCCAGATCCTGAGGGAAAACGTGTTGGCAGTGGCGGTGCTACCTTAAACGTATTAAGGTCAATTGCAGAAGAAGAGAACAGCGGAGATTTTAGTGAAAAGAGGATACTTGTCATTCATAGTGGTGGCGATAGTAAACGAGTTCCACAGTATTCCGCCCTTGGTAAACTTTTCTCACCAGTTCCACATAAGCTGAAAGATGGAAGAACATCAACATTATTTGATGAATTTATGGCTGAAATGAGTGGCGTTGCCGGAAGAATTCGTGAAGGTATGGTGCTTCTTTCAGGAGATGTCCTTCTGTTGTTTAATTCTTTACAGATTGATTTCCCGGGAAGAGGGGCAGCAGCTGTTTCTTTTAAAGAAAATGTAGAAACAGGAAAAAATCATGGCGTTTTTCTCATGGGAGAAGACGGAAATGTAAAGAAATTTTTGCATAAACAGACTACGGAGACGCTGAGAAAGCAGGGAGCAGTCAATCAGCATGACGCAGTAGATATTGACACTGGAATGGTGATATTTTCGACAGAAATGCTTAACAGCTTATACAGTATGATCAGTAGTGATGGGATTTTTGATGCAGAAAAATATGAAACATATGTAAACGAAAGAGTACGTCTGTCATTATATGGAGACTTCCTGTATCCGCTGGCATCAGATTCTACATTGGAAGCTTTCTATGAGGAAAAACCTGAAGGAGATTTCTGTCAGGAGCTGACAGAGGCAAGAAAAGTTGTATGGGAATTATTACGTCCATACAGAATGAAACTTCTACGCCTTTCACCGGCAAAATTCCTTCATTTTGGAACTACCAGAGAAGTTCTGAAATTGATGACAGAAGATTATAAAAAATATCAGTTGCTTGGATGGGAAAACCAGGTTAACAGTAGCTTAAAATCTTCTGATAAAATTGCGGCACTTAACAGTGTATGTTCTGTAAATGCAGAATGTGGAGAAGACTGTTATCTGGAAGTAAGCTATGTACATCCTGGCTCAAAAATCGGTAATCGTGTGATCCTTTCTTATATTGATATACATGGTGAGACTATACCGGATGAAGTTGTCCTTCATGGCTTAAAACAGAGAGATGATCAGTTTGTAGTACGCATTTATGGAATACACGATAATCCGAAAGCTGCAATAACAGAAAATGGCTGTCCTTTCCTGACAGGAACTCTGGAAGAATTTATGAGTAAAAATAATATCAGGGAAGAAGAACTCTGGGATGAAGAAGAGGTAAAAACACTTTGGACAGCGAAATTGTATCCTGTTTGTAAAAATATTTCTGAAGCAGTAAAGGCAGCTTTGAATATTTATAATCTTATGAATGGCACAGGCGATATTGAAGCGTGGAGACAGAGTGAGCGAACCAGCCTGTGTTCCGGATTTGTCCAGGCATCACCAAAGGCGTTGATTGACTGGCAGACACGAATGCATGAACTGGTAAAAATGGACAGCCTTGAAAAAGTAATTCGAGAGGGCGGTACATTAAAAGACGCAGAAGGACTTCTGCAAAAATCGGATCTGACAAAAATCCAGATAGAATGGCTCGCACGTCATATAGCGAGAGCAGAGTTTGGAATTAATATTCGCCTTTTTTATTATATTGGAAGTTTATTGAACAATATACAGGGCGAAAAATACATAGATGCGTGTTTCAAGGAGATTGGAACTCATATACTACAAGGGACTTTGGATACTATTCAGTTTCATAAAGAGTGCAAAATTCAAAAAGAAGAACATACAGTCTGCCTGCCACTTCGTGTGAACTGGGGCGGAGGATGGAGCGATACCCCGCCATATTGCAATGAAAATGGTGGAACTGTTTTGAATGCTGCCATCAGTCTGAATGGGGATCTTCCGGTAAAAGTTACTCTTCGAAAACTAAAAGAAGAAAAAATAGTCTTTGACAGCAGAGATATGGATACACATGGAGAATTTACTGAAATTAAAGAGCTGCAAAACTGCAGTGATCCATATGATCCATTTGCTTTGCAAAAAGCTGCTCTGTTGGTTTGCGGAATTATTCCTAAGAAAGGCAACGATTTAAAAGAGATTCTGCGTCGACTTGGCGGTGGAATTTTTATGAGTACAGAAGTGGTCAATGTACCGAAGGGCAGTGGTCTGGGCACAAGCAGTATTCTTGCAGGAGCATGTGTAAAAGCGTTGTTTGATTTTGTTGGAATTACCTATACACAAGAAGACCTTTATGATCATGTACTTTGTATGGAGCAGATCATGTCTACAGGAGGCGGCTGGCAGGATCAGGTTGGCGGCTTAAGTACAGGTGCTAAATATATAACTGCAGAAGCGGGAATGCATCAGTATCCTAAAGTTAAAGAACTGGAACTTAGTCAGGAGACAAAAGACGAGCTTAATGAACGTTTTGCGTTGATTTATACAGGACAGAGACGACTTGCACGAAATCTGCTTCGTGATGTTGTTGGACGATATATAGGAAATGAGCCTGACGCGTTATTTGCTTTATCAGAAATTCAAAAAGTAGCAGCATTAATGCGTTTTGAACTGGAGAGAGGCAATGTTGATGGATTTGCCGAATTATTGTCCAGACACTGGAAACTGTCAAAGAAACTTGATAATGGAAGTACGAATACCTGCATTGATCAGATTTTTGCAGTGATTGAAGATCTGACCGACGGACAGATGATATGTGGAGCCGGTGGTGGTGGCTTTCTGCAGGTGATTCTGAAAAAAGGTGTCACTAAAGAACAGTTACACAAAAGACTTAACCATGTATTTCAGGATAGTGGTGTGGATGTATGGGATAGTGAGATTCTTTGGTGAGACAAGAAAATAAAGTGTTTTGGAGAATTTATGAAGAAAAAAATATTGATTTATGCACATTATTATATACCAGACACGGCATCTACGGGTCAGATCCTTCGTGAGTTAGCAGAGGGTATGTCAGATAAATTTGATATTACTGTAATATGTGTGGTTCCCAGTTATCTGGGAACCATCGAAGATAAATATAAGACGCAGAAATATTACAAAGAAACAATAAATGGTGTAAATGTTCTCAGAATCAGAGTTCCGGAGTTTAGCAAGACAAATAAGAAAAGTCGAGTTAAAAATATACTTTCCTATTTTTTTGGAGCAATGGCAGCAACATTTAAAGTTGGAAAAATGGACTATGTATTTTCAATTTCACAGCCGCCAATTCTTGGCGGTCTGCTTGGCGTCTGGGGTAAATGGGTGAAACATGCCAAATATATCTATAATATTCAAGACTTCAATCCAGAACAGGTACTGGCTGTTAGTTATACAAAAAATAAGTTTATTACAGATGTAATGATGTGGTTAGATAAATTCAGCTGCAAGCAGAGTGACCTTATAATCACAGTTGGCCGTGATCTGGTGGAGACAGTTGAGAATCGTTTTAGGGGCAAGAAAGTTCCCAAGACCGTTATGATCAACAACTGGATTGATGAGAACGAAATCTATCCGCTAGAAGAGAGTAATGAAAGAGTTGTTGCTTTCAAGAAAAAATATGGTTTGGATGACAAGTTTGTCATTATGTACTCCGGCAATATAGGTCTGTACTATGACCTTGAAAAGTTAATTAAGGTTGTGGAAAAATTCAAACCAGGGACTAAAACTGCAGAAGGCAGAGAAGTTGTATTTGCATTTGTTGGTGCTGGATCCGTTTTGGATAAGCTGGTGCTGTATGTAAAAGAGCATCACATGGACAATGTAACCTTCATTCCATATCAGGACAAGGCGGATCTGATTTATAGTCTGAATGCAGGTGATGTTCATTGGTGTGTAAATGCTAAAGGTATTAAAGGCGTGAGCTGCCCGTCAAAAGCATACGGAATAATGGCGGCTTCGAAACCAATATTAGGGGTTCTCGAATCAGAATCAGAAGTGCGTTGCCTGATTGAAGATACCCATGGTGGTCTTTGCTGTGAGCCGGGAGAGTATGACAAAGTCGAAGAGAATATTCGCTGGTTTATTGAGAATGCTGGTAATAGCGAATTGAAGGCAATGGGAGTCAGAGGCCGTGAGAATCTGGAGAAGAATCTTACCAGAAATGTATCGGTGAGAAAGTACGCAGAAGAGATTCTGAAGCTGTAAAGGGGGGCGAGAGGAAATGAACAGTAACTGGTTCAAACTGGTTATGAAGATGACAAAAGTGAAATATGGAAAGAACCTCTTGCTGAAGGGTATGCCGATTATCTTTAACAAAGGTGGTGCCAAGCTGAAAATCGGTGAGAATGTCACGATTAAGAGCAGCTTCCTCAGCAATCTGGTGGGCCTTTACAGCCGGACAATTATCGTTACTCGTGCACCGGGGGCAGAGATTGAAATCGGTGATAACGTAGGAATAAGCGGAGTGACTATTTATGCTCGCAAGAAGATCACGATTGGTGAAAATACTTGCATCGGTGGCAACTGCAAGATTTTGGACAACGATTTCCATCCAATCGAGGCAGAAGCTACTCCGTGATGAAAACGGTGGTGATAGTGATCTGGTGCCGAGCCGAGAGATTGAGATCGGCAAGAATTGCTTTATCGGATGCAACAGCATAATCCTGAAAGGCACAGTGCTGGGGGATGGCTGCGTGGTTGGTGCCGGTGCTGTGGTTGCTGGCAAGTTTGAGGATAACTGTGTGATTGCGGGAAACCCGGCGAGAGTTATTAAGAGGTTGTGAGGAAAATGGTGGATTTAACGGTAGTTATACTAACAAAAAATGAAGAAAAGAATCTTAGAAAGTGTGTGGAATCCTTTCGTGGAGTTGCAAAGAGATTCGTTATCGTAGACAGCTTCAGTACTGATGGAACGGAAGCACTGTGTAAAAAAATGAATACGGAGCTTCAGAAGATTGGATCTGGTTTGGATTTTTACCAGAACAAATGGATTTCTTATGCAGATCAGCTGAATTGGGGACTCCAAAACACTGGCATTGATACAGAATGGTCTATGCGCATGGACGCTGATGAAGAAATTATGGAAGATTTGGCAGCGGAAATTGATGAGAAGCTCCCGAATGTCAAGGCACCAGTGAATGGTATTATCCTTCGACGCAGAGTTTATTTTATGGGGCGCTGGATTAAGCATGGTGGTCGCTATCCAGAGTTACTACTCCGTATTTTCCGTACAGGCAAGGCATCCTGTGAAATGAAAATTATGGATGAGCACATGATTCTGTCTGAGGGAGCAACTGTTGAGTTCAAGCATGATTTGATTGATAACAATCAGAAAGATTTAGAATGGTGGACTGCAAAACACAATTGGTACAGTAACCGTGAAGTACTGGATCACCAGATGACACTTGAAAATGCAATGGATGAGAGCTTGGAACAAGACGGCACATCGTCTGGACAGGCCAAGATGAAGCGTGTAGTAAAGAACAGCGGCTATTATAGACTGCCGAAGTTCTTCCGTGCGCATCTGTATTTCATCTATCGGTATTACATAAAACTGGGATTTCTCGATGGCCCTGAAGGAAAGATATTCCACTTCTTACAGGCATATTGGTATCGCTTCTTAGTGGATGCGAAGATTTATGAATGTGAAAAAAAAGGTGTTAAAATGAAAAAACAGGGAGCATTAAAAGTATAATTGTGAAAGGTGGAGGAGAGTGTGTAATGTTTTTATCAATAATTGTACCGGCATATAACGTAGATAAATATATAAATAGATGTATCAATAGTTTGTTAGAACAAAATATTGATGATTATGAAATTATCATTATAGATGATTGCTCAAATGATGAAACGTTTAGTTTGATAAGAAATAGAGTGGAAAATAATATTATTGTGTTAAAGAATCCTAAGAATCTCGGACTTTCTGCAACAAGAAATCGAGGAATAATGCAGGCAAAAGGGGAATATATAATGTTTGTAGACTCGGATGATTACTTAGAAAAAGACTGTCTTAAAAACATTAAACTATTTGTAAAAAAAAGAATGCCGGATGTTGTTTATTTAAAATACTATTTAGAAAAAAATAGAAAAGTTGAAAAAAAATGCGATTATATTAGTGATACAAATGTTGTTTATACAGGAATAGAGTTTTTAAAGGGTGAATTAGCAAAAAGAAATTTGCCAATTCCAGCATGTTTTGCTGTATATCGTACAGATTTTTTGAAAAAAAATAAATTGTTGTTTGAAGAGGGATTGTTACATGAAGATGAATTGTGGACTCCTTCTATTCTTTTAAAGGCGAATACAGTAGGAACATTAGATTTAGCATTTTATCATTATATGATTAGAGAAACCTCGATTTCTCAGAAAACGAAGGTCAAAAATGGTCTGGATTTGATTGCGGTATGTAATAAATTAATAAATTTATCGGATGAAATAGAAGATAAAGAACTTCAAAAGCTAATGAATAATCATATTGCAATGGTTTATTTTAAAGCTATGTGTCGAGGAAAATTATATCGAAAAAAATATCGAAAAAGTATAGATAGATTTTTACCAATAAAAAAGGCATGTTTTTTTAAAGATAAAGCAAAAGCTGTCTTGTTTGCATTAAATTTACCATTGTACTATTATGTGGACTCAAAGTTGGGAAATAACATATGAAAATTAGATTGAAAATTAGTGATATCCTCTTGTTTTTGCTAATGTTTTCTCTATTCAAAATATACTATATTCCGTCTGGTGTTAGACAAATAATCAAAATAGTAGCGATTATAATTATATTCGGTTATATAATAGAACATTTGCCTCGAAAAAAAATATTAAACATTTCTATTCTTTATCCTATGTGTATGGTTGTTTCAAATATAATTAATTATTTTAATAATTGTAATACAGGGATAAGTTTGTGCCAGGCCATATTAAATGCAATGTTATTTTATGATTTATATTCATTGCTGTATTATTATGCAATTAGAGAAAAAACTTGTGAATGTTTGAAATCAATTTATAGAATAACATTATGTGGATGCATCGTTAATGAGATATCCATATTTATAATTGGGAGTGGTTTAGAGGGGGAAAGAATATATTTTTTGGGAAACAAATTTGATTCGGGATATATGCTGATTGTATTGATTGCGTTATATGGTGCGACGCATAATATGCGAATGAAAAAAAATAGAATAAAAATATATATATTAATTTTAATATCGTTGCTTACAACGCTTTATATGCATTCTATAACAGCATTTATAGGTATAATAGTGGTATGGATAATGATTGTTTTTATAAAACAATTCAAAGCAGTGGCATTAAAACCAGTTACTGTCGTAGGGAGCATGTTGGCTAGTTCAATAATTGTATTTTTGTTTGATATGATTTTGAAAATAGACGTAATTAATTCTTTAGTATTTAATACGTTTAATAAATCTACATCAATTTTTGGGCGACAGGTAATTTATGGGGTTTATTTAAAAGAGATATTAGGTAAATCAATTTTTGTGGGAAGAGGCTATAACAATAATGTTATTTACATGATTAGTAATGGGGTTTTTGGAAATTCACAAAATGGATTAATAGAACAGTATATTGCATATGGAGCAATTGGAGTAATTGCTATTATAATTACAATATGGTTATGTTTTCGGACATTAAAAGAACAGTCAATATCTACGTATTATCTTAGTCTAATTGTATATGCCATGATTATAGCTGCATTTGTTGAAATTTCAATAGATTGGGTCTTTTTTTTAGGAATATGTTTGGTCAAAATGTCAACAATTGATGACGAAATAAAAAATAATTAGAAGGGATATTAGTTTTGAAAAGGTGTTTTAAGTCCTCTTTCTTTTGTGAAGAAGAAGTATCAGTAGCAGGAAATGTGTTTGGAAAATATTTGCATTATTTTGTAGGATGGAAAAAGTAAATGGCTAGAAACAGAAAGACATACTTGTTGAAAAATACGATTATATTTATTATTGGAAATTTGGGATCAAAATTTATTTCGTTTTTTTTGATTCCATTATATACCAATGCTTTAACAACTGCACAATATGGAACAGTTGACTTAATATCAACAATTTGTAATGTTGCAGTTCCGATTTTTACACTTAATGTATGTGAAGCGGTTATAAGATTTTCATTAGATAAAGATGTAAATAGAGAAAAGATAACACAAATCGGAACCCTTGTTTTGTTGGGGAGTTTAATTTTGGGAGTAATATTGATTCCAATATGTGGAAGAATTTCAGAAGTATCAAATTATTCTATACTGGTATACTTTTACACATTTTCTTTTGCATCAAGTTTATTATATTTGTGCGATTTAAGAGGAAAGGAATTATTGCTTCAATATTCAATTGGTAATATATTGAATACTTTTTTATTGGCTGTTTTAAATATACTTTTTTTATTATATTTTCATTTAGGTACAGAGGGATTTCTGTTAGCATATATTGGAGCTAATACAGTGACAGCAATTTATGCAATAATTGTTGGAAAAGGCTATCGTTCGTTTAAAATCACGGGTATAGATAAATATAAAATGATTGAAATGCTAAAATATTCTAGTATTTTAATACCCACTTCTTTTATGTGGTGGATCATGAATTCTTCAGATAGGATTATGATTACTATGATAAAAGGAGTTGCGGTAAATGGAATTTATTCGATATCTTATAAAATTCCAACTTTAGTTTCTTCGTTTACAAATGTGATTAATCAGGCATGGAGTTATTCAGCTATTGATGAAGATGAAGCTAGTGATGTACAAGAATATACTAATAATACTTTTAGAACAATGATTTCCTTTACAATACTATTGGGAATAGTACTGTTGATGATAATGAAACCATTTTTAAAGATATATGTGACAGAAGCATTTTTTGAAGCATGGAAATATACACCGTTTTTGTTAATTGGTTGTATATATTTCACTTTGGGACTATTTATGGCTACAAGTTATACAGTGCATAAAGATAGTAAAGGGTATTTATTATCAAGTATGATCGGTGCTTTTATTAATATAGCTTTGAATTTTATTTTAATTCCTCAGATTGGTGCATATGGGGCTGCGATAGCTACATGTGTTAGTTACGTAATATATTTCTTTTTTGTTTTACTACATACTCGAAAATATATGAGATATGAAATTATTAATAGGGAATTTTTGTTGGGTAATATTCTACTTGTTTTAGCATCAATAGTAATGTTTTTTATAGAAAAACGAGGAATAATATTTCAATTTATCATTGTTCTTATTGCACTTTATGTTTATAAAAATTTTTTGACAGGTTTAATTAGAATGGTTAAGAAAATATTGAAGAAATAATGAAATTTTTAATTACATATGTTGATATATAAATAGAAAAGTAGGAGTTGATTGTTATGGGTAAAATAAAGATATTATATGTGATTAAAGGAATAGGCGTAAATGGTATTACTAAGGTTGCTTTTTCTTATTATGATTTATTGGATAAAAATAAATATAGCGTAGATTTTGTTTCAGGAGAGGATTATTTAGAAGATTATAAAAATAAAGTAGAGAATAATGGCAATCATTTTTGGATTATTAAAGGAAGAGATAAAAATATTATAGAATATATAAAAAAGCTTAAAAAAATTATCCGGATGGAAAACTATGATATTGTTCATGTTCATGGAAATAGTACAATGATTTTTCCGGAATTGCTTGCTGCAAAATTAGGAGGAACCCGAATAAGGATTGCTCATTCACATAATACGTATGGAAATCATCCTAAACTTGTACCAATTGTTAGACCTTTATTTGATAGATTATATACAGAGGGGTTAGCATGTAGTAAAGAAGCAGGGAGATGGATGTTTAAAGAAAAGAAATTTGAAATAATTAATAATGGAATAAACACAGATGATTATAAATTTAGTTTAGAATTAAGAGAAAAATATAGAACACAATTAGATATTAAATCCAATGAAGTACTTATAGGAAATGTGGCGGCAATGACACCAGTAAAGAATCAAAAATACTTATTAGATTTATTAAAAGAATTACTTATAGATGGGAAACAGGTAAAATTATTGTTAGTTGGAGAAGGAGAGCTGTTTTATGAAAATAAAGAATATGCAAGAAAAATGGGAGTACTAGATAATGTCATTTTTTATGGAAAAACTAACTATGTAAATGAAATAATGAATGCAATGGATATTTTTATGTTTCCGTCTTTCTATGAAGGATTAGGAATTGTATTAATTGAAGCTCAGGCGTCAGGAATGTTATGTGTGGCAAATGATAAAATACCTAAAGAATCTAACTTAAATGGTAAGATATGTTTTTTGCCATTAGAAGAAGAGAATAATTGGAAAGAACAGGTGTCAAGTTGTAAAATGTATGACAGAAGTGATGAGTCAAATAAGAATATTAACTGTATTAAAGAAAATGGATATGAATTAAAAGATTGTGTTAAAAAATTGGAGGAGTTTTATGATACCATATATAAAAAAGTTGAGTGATTTTATACATGAAATATAGTGAGATGTGCAAAATGACAGTTGAAAAATAGGAGAACACCAATGCAAACAACATTACTTATCATGGCAGCCGGTATCGGATCGCGATTTGGCGGTGGAATTAAACAGTTAGAGCCGGTAGATGTGGCAGGACATATCATCATGGATTATTCGATTCATGATGCGATCGAGGCTGGTTTCAACAAGGTGGTTTTTATTATCCGTAAGGATATTGAGAATGAATTCAAAGAAGTCATTGGTGACAGAATTGCAGGTATCTGCAGCGAGCATAATGTGACTGTAGATTATGCTTTTCAGGATATTCATGATATTCCGGGAAATTTGCCGGAAGGCAGAACGAAACCGTGGGGAACGGGACAGGCTGTTCTGGCAGCGAAGGATGTGCTGACAACTCCATTTATTGTGATCAATGCGGATGACTATTATGGAAAAGAAGGATTCCGTGCGGTTCATGAATATCTGGTAAATGGCGGTCAGTCCTGTATGGCTGGATTTGTTCTGAAAAATACTTTGTCAGATAATGGCGGAGGTACTCGTGGGATCTGTAAAATGGATGCGGAAAACAACCTGACGGAAGTTGTAGAAACAAAGAATATCGTTAAGACTGCAGAGGGTGCAGAAGCTGATGAAGTGAAGCTGGATGTTGATTCTTTGGTTTCCATGAATATGTGGGGACTTACTCCTGATTTCCTGAAAACACTGGAAGAGGGATTTAAAGAGTTTTTTGAAAAAGAAGTTCCGGCGAATCCGCTGAAAGCAGAGTATCTGATTCCGACATTTATCGGAGAGCTGTTATCAGAAGGAAAGATGTCTGTGAAGGTGCTGCGTACCAATGACACCTGGTATGGAATGACTTACAAAGAGGATGTTGCAGCAGTAAAAGAAAGCTTCAGTAAGATGCTGGAGAATGGTACATATAAGGGAGATTTATTCTCTGATCTGTAATGCATGTAGCCACGGGAAACCGTGGCTATCTGTGGTATCTGGGAAAACTCGCTTTACGTAAAAATGGTTTCATGATATCATTATTTCTATAAATAATGAGTTCGTGGGACCTTTTTTATCTTGTGGAGGTGACAGTTGGTGGAATTATATCATGCAAGTAAGGAAATTGTGAAATATCCAGAAATTAGAAAAGCAAAATACACGAAAGATTTTTCTTGGGGATTTTATTGTACAAATAATATGCAGCAGGCAGTACGATGGGCGAATAGGGGAATGGGTGAACCAATAATCAATTATTATGATTATCAGCCAAATGAAAATCTAAAAATATTGAAATTTTCAGAGATATCAGATGATTGGTTGGATTTTATTGCTGAATGCAGAAGTGGTAAGACACATTTGTATGATGTGGTAGAGGGGCCTATGGCAAATGATACTGTATGGAATTATGTGAATGATTTCCTGACAGGTCGAATTACCAGAAAGCAGTTTTGGGCATTGGCAGAGTTTAAATATCCAACGCATCAAATTAGTTTTCATACACTGTCGGCGCTTGATTGTTTAACTTTTTTGAGGAGTGAGGTAATCTATGACAGATAAAGAAAGAAATGATTATTTTTATGTATGCGCGTTGATTGAATATATTGCACGTAAGACTCGAAATCATCGAGGAGATATTGTGGAAGCTATGGGTGAAGAAGGAGTAAAGAAACTTTTGTATGATGCAGAGGTTGATCATTGCCTTAGCTTTGAACAGGTAAGTGATGAGGTGATAGAATATTATAAAATAAAGAACGGAGATTTTGATACCATTTCGAGCTGTAAATATTCTGTGCCGAGTTATCTGGACATAGGAAAACTTTACAGTATTATGATTGAGGATTGTGCAAGACCAGGAGATGAGGTGAAGGAATTGATGAAAATATTTACTTCTTTTATCAGTGATAAGATATCAGACTTTAATACAGATTTGTATTATCAAAATCCAGATTATCTTGAATGGTCGTATAGAGAAGGAAAATTGTTGGATTAGTCAAGGTCTGAATTTTACGGTAGCCTGTGATGCACTAAAAACGGTTATAGGAAATGATGTAGAACCGGATCAGAATAATAGGGTGAAGGATATTTCAGCTTTCCCGAAAAGGTCGAGATTTTATCATGCAATCATTGACAGCAGAAGTCTGAAATCAGGAGAAGATTTTGGAAAGTTGAAACAGGTATATGTAATTTTTATTTCTAATTATGATCCGTTTGGATATGACCGGGTATTGTATACGATAAAGAACCGTTGTCTGGAAGAGCCTGAGATGGAGTATGATGATGGGTCCGAGACAATCGTGTTGTATACGAAAGGAACTAAGGGGAGCATACCGGAAGAACTTCGGCAGCTTTTGAACTACATGGAGAACACGGACCAGAATAATGCAGTGAATGAAGATT
>OLSE01001997.1_pt1 | contig 13278 bp, 28 predicted proteins | sample 1673191 | NCBI WGS metagenome assembly OLSE01 (sample SAMEA3136764, study PRJEB25190) | human gut metagenome | biome: human gut; feature: human-associated habitat; material: faeces | place: Austria | collected 2013
GGACCACGAAAACGTCGTTATCGGCAAGGCCGGCCGCAAGCGCCACATGGGCATCCGCCCGACCGTCCGCGGCTCGGTCATGAACCCCAACGACCACCCGCACGGCGGCGGCGAAGGCAAATCCCCCATCGGCCGTCCCGGCCCTGTCACCCCCTGGGGCAAGCCGACCCTGGGCTACAAGACGCGGTCCAAGAAGGCAAAATCCAACCAGTTTATCGTGAAGAGACGCGGTGGAAAGTAAGGAGGCTGAAGATACATGGGTAGAAGCGTAAAGAAGGGCCCGTTCGTAGAGCCCAAACTGCTCAAAAGAGTGCAGGAAATGAACACTGCCGGTGAAAAGCGTGTGCTCAAAACATGGTCGAGAGCGTCCACAATCTTCCCGGATTTTGTCGGTCACACCTTTGCGGTCCACGACGGCAAGAAACACGTCCCGGTCTATGTGACGGAGGACATGGTCGGACACAAGCTCGGCGAGTTTGCGCCCACCAGAACCTTCCGCGGCCATGCCGGTTCGAAAAAAACTGGTGCAAGGTAAGCGCGAAGGAGGAAATACGTTATGGAAGCAAAAGCTGTTGTTAAATTTGTCCGTATCTCCCCGATGAAAGTGTCCGTCGTCCTCGACCTGATCCGCAACAAGCCGATCAGCGAGGCGCGCGCGATTCTGAAGGCGACCCCGAAGGCGGCGAGCCCCGTGCTCATCAAGCTGCTCGACTCGGCCGCCGCCAACGCCGAGAACAACCATCAGATGAACAGGGATTCGCTCTATGTGGCGTCCGCCCACGTCGGCCCCGGCGCCATCCTGAAACGGATCCAGCCGAGAGCCCGCGGCAGCGCCTACCGCATCGCCAAGCGGACTTCCCACATCACGATGGTGCTCAAGGAAAAGGAATGAGGAGGTAGAGTATGGGCCAGAAAGTGAATCCCCACGGTCTCCGGGTGGGCGTGATTAAGGACTGGGACTCCAAGTGGTTCGCCAAGGATCACCTGTTCGGCGATATCCTTGTGGAAGACAAGAAGATCAGGGACTACCTCAAGGAGACCCTGTTCGCCGCCGGCGTCCCCAATATCCGCATCGAAAGAGATCCGTCTAAAATCCGCATCTTCATCCACTGCGCCAAGCCCGGCATGGTCATCGGCAAGGGCGGCGCGGAAATCGAAGCTCATCGGCAAGCCGGTGGCGCTCAATATCGTAGAAATCAAGCAGCCCGACCTGAACGCACAGCTCGTCGCAGAGAGCATCGCGGCGCAGCTCGAGCGCAGAACGTCTTTCCGCCGCGCCATGAAGCAGGCCATCTCCCGCACCATGCAGCGCGGTGCCAAGGGCATCAAAACGCAGGTCTCCGGCCGCCTGGGCGGCGCCGAGATCGCGCGGACCGAGCACTATCACGAGGGCACCATCCCCCTGCAGACCCTGCGCGCCGACATCGACTACGGCTTTGCCGAGGCAAAGACCACCTACGGCCGGATCGGCGTGAAAGTCTGGATCTACAGAGGCGAGGTGCTCGAATCCAGAAAAACCTCCGTGGAGCAGCCCCAGCAGCAGCCCGCGAGGAGGCCTTCTAACAGAGAAGGAGGGCGCAACTGATGTTAATGCCGAAACGAGTAAAATACAGAAGAGTCCAGCGCGGCCGCATGACCGGCAGAGCGCTGCGCGGCAACACGGTCAGCGACGGCGAGTTCGGCCTCGTAACCGAGGAGCCGGCATGGATCACGGCCAACCAGATCGAGGCCGCCCGTATCGCCATGACCCGCTTCACCCGCCGCGGCGGCAAGGTCTGGATCAAGATCTTCCCGCACAAGCCGGTTTCCAAGAAGCCGCTTGAAACCCGAATGGGTAAAGGTAAAGGCGCGCCCGAGTACTGGGTCGCCGTCGTCAAGCCCGGCAGGGTCATGTTTGAAATCGCCGGCGTGCCGGAAGAGATGGCGCGCGAGGCGTTCCGTCTCGCAGCCCACAAGCTGCCCGTCAAATGCAAGGTGATCAAGAAGGAGAGCGTCTCCGAAGCAGGAGGTGAACAGTCATGAAGGCAAAGGACAAGAGAGCGAAATACCGCGCCATGAGCGTAGCCGAGCTCGATAAAAAGGTCGTTGACCTCAAGGAAGAGCTGTTCAACCTGCGCTTCCAGCACGCGACCAATCAGCTCGAAAATCCTCTGCGCATCCCCGAGACCAAGCGGGATATCGCACTGATCAAGACCATTCTTCGTGAAAAGGAGCTGGGGGGCGGCGCGTGAGCGCGTTCCCTGACGAAAGGAGGATTTTCAGATGAGCGAAAGAGCTATGAGAAAGACCAGAACCGGCGTGGTTTCGAGCGATAAGATGGATAAAACGATCGTCGTCACCATCTCCCAGCAGGTGAAGCACCCGCTGTACGGCAAGATCGTCAAGCGCACCTACAAGCTGAAGGCCCACGACGAAAACAACGAGTGCGGCATCGGCGACCGGGTGCTTATTATGGAGACGCGCCCGCTGTCCAGGGACAAACGGTGGCGCCTTGTCCAGATTATTGAAAAAGCGAAATAAGCCCAGTAGTAAAGGAGGATAAACCATGATTCAGCAAGAGACCTATTTGAGAGCGGCTGATAATACCGGCGCCAAGGAACTCATGTGTATCCGCGTGCTGGGCGGTACGGGCAGAAAGTATGCCAATATCGGCGATGTTATCATCGCGACGGTCAAAAAGGCGGCTCCGGGCGGCATGGTCAAGAAAGGCGACGTGGTCCGCTGCGTCATCGTGCGCTCCGCGCACGGCCTGCAGCGCGCCGACGGCTCCCACATCCGCTTCGACGACAACGCCGCCGTCATTATCAGAGAGGATAAGAACCCGAGGGGCACCCGCATCTTTGGCCCCATAGCCCGTGAGCTGCGCGACAAGGAATACACCAAGATCCTGTCGCTGGCCCCCGAAGTGCTGTAAGGGGAGGTAAGGAAGATTATGAGTAAACTGCATGTCAAGACCGGCGACACAGTCTATGTCGTTTCCGGCAAGAGCAAGGGCAAGCGCGGCAAGGTTCTCGTGACCTCCCCCAAAGAGGGCAAGGTCATCGTGGAGGGCGTAAACATCGTCACCAAGCACGTCAAGCCCAAAAACCAGCAGCAGCAGGGCGAAATCGTCAAGACCGAAGGCGCCCTCTACGCCTGCAAGGTCCAGCTCTACTGCGAGAAGTGCAAAACCGGCGTGCGCGCCGGCCACAAGACCCTCGACAACGGCAAAAAGGTCCGCTATTGCAGAAAATGCGGCCAGGAATTCGATTAAGGGGGATCTGAACAATGGAGAGAATGAAAGAACTGTATATTAAAGAAGTGGCGCCCGCGCTGATGAAGAAATTCGCGTACAAGAGCCCCATGGAGATCCCCAAGCTCGACAAGATCGTCATCAACGTCGGCTGCGGCGAAGCCAAGGAAAACGCGAAGGTGATCGACGCCGTCGTCTCCGACCTGTCCAAAATCACCGGCCAGAAGCCCGTCGTCTGCAAGGCGCGCAAATCGGTCGCGAACTTCAAGGTCAGAGAGGGCATGAACATCGGCGTGAAAGTCACCCTGCGCGGCGCGCGCATGTATGAGTTCCTCGACAGGCTGTTCAACCTTGCCCTGCCCCGCGTCCGCGACTTCCGCGGCATCAGCGGCGATTCTTTCGACGGCAGGGGCAACTATTCGCTCGGCCTCAAAGAGCAGCTGATTTTCCCCGAGATCGACTACGATAAGATCGACAAGGTCCGCGGCATGGACATCATCTTCGTGACCACGGCCAAGACCGACGAACAGGCAAAAGAGCTGCTGTCCCTGATGGGCGCTCCCTTTGCAGGTTGAGAAGGAGGGAATAACGGATGGCAAAGAAAGCACTGGTACTACAGCAGAAAAAACAGCCGAAGTACTCCACAAGGTACTACAACAGATGTAAAATTTGCGGCCGCCCTCATGCGTATTTGAGGAAGTACGGCATCTGCCGCATATGCTTCCGCGAACTCGCGTATAAAGGTCAGATACCCGGCGTTAAAAAAGCCAGCTGGTAGTCTTGATACAGACCGTAAGGAGGAATACAGATGCAGATTACAGATCCGATTGCCGATATGCTGACCCGTATCCGCAACGCTAACTCGGCAAAGCACGACAGTGTTGAAATCCCCGCCTCCAACCTGAAAAAGGCGATCGCCGAGATTCTGGTGGAAGAGGGCTATATCAAGAGCTATCAGGTAACCGAGGACGGCAAGCAGGGCATGATCAAGGTCGTGCTCAAGTACGGCCCTGCCAAGAGCAAAGTCATCCAGGGCCTGCGCCGCGTCTCCAAGCCGGGCCTGCGCGTATACGCGGGCGCGGAGGATATGCCGAAGGTGATGCGCGGCCTCGGCATTGCGATCATTTCGACCTCGAAGGGCGTTATGACCGACAAGCGCGCCAGAAAAGAAAACATTGGCGGCGAAGTGCTCGCCTTTGTATGGTAGGAGGAATTAAGTTATGTCGAGAATTGGAAGAAAACCCATAACGATTCCTGCCGGTGTGACAGTCGACCTTGCCGCGGGCAACGCGGTAACGGTCAAGGGACCCAAGGGCACTTTGTCGCAGACACTGCACCCCGATATGCAGATCACGATCGAGGACAACACCGTCACGGTGGCCCGTCCGTCCGACAGCAAGGAGCACCGCTCCCTGCACGGGCTGACCCGCTCTCTGCTGTTCAACATGGTCGAGGGCGTACAGAACGGCTTCTCCAAGACGCTGGAAGTCAACGGCGTGGGCTACAGGGCGCAGAAACAGGGCAAGGACCTTGTGATGAACCTGGGCTATTCCCATCAGGTGGTCATGAGCGAAACCGCCGACATTTCCATCGATGTGCCCAACCCGAACACAATCGTCATCTCCGGGCCCGATAAGCAGAAGGTTGGCCAGTTCGCGGCCGAAGTCCGCGAGAAGCGTCCGCCCGAACCCTATAAGGGCAAAGGAATCAAATACGCAACCGAGCACATTGTCCGCAAAGAGGGCAAAGCCGGCAAGTCCGCAAAATAACGGAGTGAGGAGTGAGCATTTTGGTCAAGAAATACAACAGCAACGCAGCCCGCATCAAACGGCACCGGCGCGTGCGCGCGAAGATTTCGGGTACGGCGGCTACGCCCCGCCTGAATGTGTTCCGTTCCAATACGAACATCTACGCGCAGATCATCGACGACGTGCAGGGCGTGACTCTGGTATCGGCCTCCTCGCTGGATAAGGAGATTGAAGGCGGCGGCAACAAGGCGGCTGCCCGGCAGGTCGGCATCAGTCTCGCCGCGAAGGCGAAGGAAAAGGGAATTACCGAAGTGGTCTTCGACCGCGGCGGCTACCTCTACCACGGCAGAGTAAAAGAACTTGCGGAAGGCGCCCGCGAGGGCGGACTTTCGTTCTAAAAGGAGGATGAACAATGACTGACAGGATCGATGCAAGCACCCTGGACCTGGAGGAACGGGTTGTATCCTTGAACCGTGTTTCCAAGACGGTTAAGGGCGGCAGAATCTTCAAGTTCGCAGCCCTGGTCGTCGTCGGCAACGGTGACGGGGTCGTCGGCGTCGGGCTCGGAAAATCCTCCGAAGTTCCCGATGCGATCCGCAAGGGGATCGACGATGCGAAAAAGAACCTCTACCGCATCGCGCGCAAGGGCACGACCATCCCCCATGAAAACGTGGGTAAATTCGGCGCTTCCATGGTCGTACTCAAGCCCGCAGCCCCCGGTACCGGCGTGATCGCCGGCGGCGCCGTCCGCGCTGTCGTCGAGCTGGCGGGTATCAAGGACATCCGCACAAAGGCGCTGCGCTCCCGCAACCCGATCAACCTGGTCACGGCGACCCTCAACGGCCTGCTCGAGATCCGGGACGTGCATCAGGTCGCCGCTGTGCGCGGTAAAGACGCCAAGCAAATCTTGGGATAAGGAGGTATTTGTCATGGCCTTGAAAATTACGATGAAAAAGTCGCTGATCGGCTGCAAGCAGAACCAGATAGATACCGCCAAAACCTTCGGCCTCAAACGGCCGGGCGACGTCAGTATCCAGCCGGAAAACCCGGCCACCTTGGGCAAGGTCCGCGTGATCTCGCACCTGGTGACCGTGGAACAGGTCGACTAAAGGAGGATTTCGCGAATGAAGCTGCACGAACTCTCACCCGCGCCCGGCGCTGTCACCGAGGTCAAGCGCAAGGGCAGGGGAATCGGGTCCGGAAACGGGAAAACGGCAGGCAAGGGCCATAAGGGCCAGAACGCCCGCAGCGGCGGCGGAGTCCGCCCCGGTTTTGAAGGCGGCCAGATGCCCCTTCAGCGCCGCATCCCCAAAAGAGGATTCAACAATATTTTCGCCAAGCAGTACACGAGCGTAAACGTCGAGGTTCTGAGCCGCTTTGAGGACGGCCAGGTCGTCACGGCGGATACGCTGCGCGAAGCGGGCATTATTAAAAAGGAACAGGATGGGATCAAAATACTCGGCAGAGGCGAGATCGACAAGAAGTTGACCGTCTGCGCCGCGAAGTTCACCGAGTCGGCTAAGGCCAAGATCGAAGCCGCCGGTGGAAAAGCCGAGGTGGTGTAAATGTTCGACGGAGTTAAGGCGGCATTCAAAAACATCGAACTGCGCAAGAAGATCCTGTTCACCCTGTTCATCATCTTCGTATTCAGAGTCGGCTGCGCCATCCCCGTCCCGTTTATCGACGCAACGCGCCTGAGCGCTGCGTTTGAAGCGTCCGGGATCGGCTCCGGCATCGGCGGCCTGCTCGACATCATGTCGGGCGGCGCGCTCAGCCAGGCGACTCTGCTCGCGCTCGCCATCGCGCCGTACATTAACGCCTCTATCATTATGCAGCTGCTCTGCATTGCGATTCCGGCTCTGGAACGCATGCAGAAGGAAGAAGACGGCCAGCAGAAGATCAACCAGATCACGCGCTACGTCACGGTCGGGCTCGGACTCGTCATGTCCTACGGCTATTACAGCCTGCTCGCCTACCGCTTCGACGTTCTGAAGTACAAGACGTTCTTCACCGCGGTCGTCGTCGTGCTCGCCTTTACAGCCGGCTCCGCCATCGTCATGTGGCTGGCGGAACGGATCAACGAGAAGGGTATCGGCAACGGCATCTCCATGATCCTGTTCGCCTCCATCCTCTCGCAGGGCAGCGGGATCATCAACTGGCTGCGCAACGCTTTTATCAGCAAAAACTATATCGGGCCGGTCATTGTCGGGATCATCGCCGTCGGCATGATCATGTGCATCGTCCTTGTCAACAAGGCCGAGCGCCGCATCCCGATCCAGTACGCCAAGCGCGTCGTCGGCCGCAAGATGTACGGCGGCAACAGCACGCACCTGCCGATGAAGGTCATGATGACCGGCGTTATGCCCATCATCTTCGCCTCCTCCTTCTGCATGCTGCCGCAGACGATCGCGACCTTCTTCGCGTCGAGCAGCTCTTTCGCCGTCTGGGTGGAAAAGTACTTCTCCCAGGATACGGTGGCCTACGGCGTGATCTACTTCCTGCTGATCGTGTTCTTTAACTACTTTTACGTATCGGTCTCCTACAACCCTGTGGAGATCGCGAACAATCTGCAGAAGAACGGCGGCTCCGTCCCCGGCATCCGTCCCGGCGAGCCGACCGCGAACTACCTGAAGAAAACCCTGAACAAGATCACTCTGTTTGGAGCCCTGTTCCTCGGCGTGATCGCGATCCTTCCGATGATCGCCTCCGCTGTCTTCAACCTGAGCTTTACGCTCGGCGGCACGAGTATCCTCATCGTCGTCAGCGTCATCATGGAAACGGCTGTCACCATCGAATCGCAGATCGTCATGCGCCACTACCGCGGGTTCCTCGAATAAGTGGGAGATGAAATGAGATGAAAATGATTCTACTCGGCCCTCCCGGCTGCGGGAAGGGCACGCATGGCAAGCGGATCAGCAGCCGCTATGATATCCCCATCATCAGCACGGGCGATATTATACGCGTTGCGGTCAGCTCCGGTTCGGCCCTCGGCGAACAGGTCAAGGGCTACATGGCCTCCGGCAACCTCGTTCCCGACGACATCGTCATCGCGCTCGTCAAGGATCGCCTGACCCAGGACGACTGCAAAAACGGCTTTATCTTCGACGGCTTTCCCCGCACCGTGCCGCAGGCCGAGGCGATCGACGCCATGGGCATCTGCGTCGACATGGTGCTGAGCATTGAGCTGCCGGACCAGGTGATCGTAAACCGCGTCACCAGCCGCCGGGTATGCCCCTCCTGCAGCGCGGGCTACGACGTCAACGACAACCCGTCCAGGGACGGCGTTACCTGCGACATGTGCGGCGCCACGCTGATCCAGCGCGAGGACGACAAGGCGGAGATCGTGGAAAACCGGCTGAAGGTTTACCACGAGAACACCGAGCCGCTCATTGCGTTCTATGCGGCGAAGGGCCTGCTGCGCACTGTCAGCAGCGACGGACCGATTGAGGAAGTCTCGAAAGAGATATTCAGGACAATAGAGTCGTAACGATGGTTATATTAAAATCCGCAAGAGAAATTGAACTGATGCGCAAGGCGGGCGCGGTTGCCGCGGCCGCCCTGGAACTGGCAGGCGGGATGGTGGCGCCGGGCGTCACGACCCAGTCGATCGACACGGCGGTCCGCAAGTTTATTACGGGCCGCGGCGCCGTCCCCTCCTTCCTGCACTACAACGGCTATCCAGCCTCCTGCTGTATTTCGGTGGGCAGCCAGGTCATCCACGGCATTCCCTCGGCGCACACGGTGCTGAAAGAGGGCGATATCGTGAGCATCGACGTGGGCGCCTGCCTGAACGGATACCACGGCGACTGCGCGGACACCTTTGCCTGCGGTGCGGTTTCGCCCGCGGCACAGCGGCTGATTGATGTGACGCGCGCCTCGTTTTTTGCCGGCCTGGCCTTCGCGAAGGAGGGCTTCCGCCTCGGCGACCTGGGCCATGCGGTCCAGGAATACGCAGAGCGGCACGGGTACGGCGTCGTGTACGAGTACACCGGCCACGGCGTCGGCAAGGCCCTGCACGAGGACCCGTCCGTGCCCAACCTCGGCACCCCCGGCCACGGCCTGCGCCTCCGGCGGGGCATGACCATCGCCGTGGAGCCGATGATCAACGAGGGCACCGCCGATATCCGCATGCTTGACGACGGCTGGACAATCGTTACGTCAGACCAAAAACTGTCCGCCCACTACGAGAACACCATTCTCATCACCGGCGGGGAACCGGAAATTCTCACCCCGCACGGCGGAGACCGGGCGTGATCGCCAGGGGCCGGGTCCTGCGGGCCACCGCGGGGCGCGACAGGGATAAATACTTTATTGTCATGGACGAAGAGCGGGACGGCTACGTCCTGCTCACAGACGGAAAATCGAGACCGGTTTCGCGGCCGAAGCGCAAGAACGTCAGGCATGTCGCCGAAACGTCCCTGCGGGCCGGCGAGATCGAACGTTTGTTGGCGGACGGCACGCCCCTGACAAACAAACAGGTGAAAAAGGCGCTTGCCCGCCTGCTACTCTCTTAGAGCTGGGAGGAATACAATGCCGAAAGAAGATTTTATCGAATTCGAGGGCGAAGTGCTGGAAGCGCTTCCCAACGCTATGTTTTCCGTGAAGCTGGAGAACGGACACCAGATTCTGGCCCATATCTCCGGTAAACTCAGGATGAACTATATCAAAATACTGCCCGGCGACAAGGTGACGGTGGAAATCTCTCCCTACGACCTGTCCCGCGGCCGGATCATATGGCGGTCCAAGTAGACGCCTTAAGCGCGATAGGAGGAAACGAATATGAAGGTACGTCCTTCGGTAAAGCCGATCTGTGAGAAGTGCAAGATCATCCGCCGCGGCGGCAAAGTCATGGTGATCTGCGAAAATCCCAAGCACAAGCAAAAGCAGGGCTGACGCCCCGCTGTACAAATGAATGGAGGTACAATATGGCGAGAATTTCGGGTGTCGACATACCCAATGAAAAACGCGTGGAAATCGGCCTGACCTATATCTATGGCATCGGCAGAACGCGGGCCAGCAAGATTCTGGCCGCCACGGGCATCAACCCCGATACGCGTGTCAAGGACCTGACGGAAGACGAAATCTCCAGAATCCGCGACTATATGGAAGCAAACTACGACGTGGAAGGCGACCTGCGCCGCGATACCGCGCTCAACATTAAGCGCCTGGTTGAAATCGGATGCTACAGAGGGATCCGGCATAGAAAAGGCCTGCCTGTCAGAGGCCAGCGCAGCAAGACAAACGCCCGCACCCGCAAGGGCCCCGCAAAGGCCATTGCCGGCAAGAAAAAATAAGGAGGCTTGAATAATGGCGAAAGCGCAAGCAAAAAAAGCGGTTACGAGAAAACGCCGCGAGCGCAAGAATATCGAACGCGGCGCGGCCCATATCCGCAGCTCGTTTAACAATACGATCGTCACCATCACCGATGTGGACGGGAACGCTATTTCATGGGCTTCCGCAGGCGGGCTGGGCTTCAGAGGCTCCAGAAAATCCACCCCGTATGCGGCGCAGATGGCAGCGGAAACCGCGACCAAGGCGGCTATGGAACACGGCCTGAAGACGGTGGAGGTCTATGTGACCGGCCCGGGCTCCGGCCGCGAGGCTGCAATCCGCGCGCTGCAGGCGGCCGGCCTTGAGGTATCCATGATCAAGGACGTGACGCCCATCCCGCACAACGGCTGCCGTCCGCCGAAGAGAAGAAGAGTATAATTACGGAGGTGCATGAACTATGGCTAGATATACGGACGCCGTTTGCAAGCTGTGCAGGCGCGAAAAGCAGAAGCTCTTCCTGAAGGGCGACCGCTGCTTTACCGAAAAATGCGCGGTGACGCGCAGGGACTACGCGCCCGGCCAGCACGGCCAGCGCCGGCGCAAGCTGTCGGAATACGGCATGCAGCTCAGAGAGAAGCAGAAGGCCAGACGCTTTTACGGCCTGCTCGAGGGCCAGTTTGAGAAATACTATGAAATGGCTATCAAGCAGCCCGGCATCGCGGGCGAAAACCTCCTGCGCATTCTCGAGAGCAGACTGGACAATGTGATTTACAGACTGGGCTTTGCCATGTCGAGGCCGGAGGCGCGGCAGCTTGTCCGCCACGGCCATTTCACGGTCGACGGAAAACGCGTGGACATCCCGTCCTACCTGCTTCGTGAGGGCCAGGTGATCGGGATCCGCCAGAACAGCATGAGCAGCCCCAAGCTCAAGGCCGTTCTGGAGGCCAACGCCTCCAAGCCCATTCCCAAATGGCTGGAACTCGACCGGAACAACAACGTTGCCAAGGTGGTAACACTTGCGGCGAGAGAGGATATAGACCTCCCCATTGAAGAACACCTGATCATAGAGTACTACTCTAAATAAACCCCTCAATTAGGAAGCGTCCCCGTACCGGGGGCGACCGCAACCCGAACACCGAAACTGTTACAAGGGGGAAAATTCGTTGATAGATATCGAAAGGCCGCAGGTCGGCGTAGAATTCGTGTCGGATGACGAGAAGTATGGTAAGTTCACAGTGGAGCCGCTGGAAAGAGGTTACGGCATCACCCTTGGGAATTCCCTTCGGCGCATTATGCTGTCCTCCCTGCCGGGCGTTGCGGTGCAGTCGATCAAGATCGACGGCGTCTCGCATGAGTTTTCAACCATTCCCGGCGTCAAGGAGGACGTCACAGAGATCATTCTGAATATCAAAGGGCTCATCTCGAAACTGTACAGCGACGGCCCCAAAGTCGTCTATATCGAGGCGACCGGCGAGCAGGAAGTCACCGCGGCGGATATCAAAACCGATTCCGACGTGGAGATCCTCAACCCGGACCTGCATATCGCGTCCCTCGGCAAGGACGGCCGCCTCTTTATGAGCATCACCCTCAACAAGGGCAGGGGCTATGTGCAGGCCGACCGCAACAAGCAGTATGCCAGCGGCATCATCGGGGAAATCCCGGTCGACTCCATCTACACGCCGGTGGTGAAAGTCAACTACACTGTGGACAATATGCGCGTCGGTCAGATCACCGACTACGACCGCCTCACGCTGGAGGTCTGGACCAACGGCACGATTACGGCCGAAGCCGCGGTGAGCCTTGGCGCAAAGATCATGAGCGACCATTTGAGCCTGTTCATCAACCTGTCTGAGGAGAACAAGGACGAGAACGACGTCTGGAAGGACAATCAGACTTCCGACAAGAGCAAGATTCTCGAAATGACCATCGAGGAGCTCGACCTCTCCGTCCGCTCCTTCAACTGCCTCAAGCGGGCGGGCATCAACACGGTTGAGGACCTGGCCAACAAGACCCAGGACGATATGATTAAGGTAAGGAACCTTGGAAAGAAATCGCTTGACGAGGTAATTGCCAAGCTGGAATCCCTCGGCCTGTCTTTGAAGGAAGAGGAAGAATAACAGCACCTGTAATGATTAAAGGAGGTATCTGGTTATGCCAGGAACGAGAAAATTGGGCAGACCGACCGACCAGAGAATGGCAATGCTCCGGGGCATGGTAACCTATCTGTTTGAAAATGGCAGAATAGAGACTACGCTTACAAGGGCAAAGGAAGTAAGCGCTCTGGCCGATAAAATGATCACGCTCGGCAAAAAGAACACGCTCGCGTCCTATCGGCAGGCGCTCGCCTTCATCACCAAAGAGGATGTTGCGCATAATCTGTTCAGCGTCACGGCGCCCAAGTACGCCAAACGCGCCGGCGGATATACCCGCATTTACAAGCTCGGCCCCCGCAGGGGCGACGGCGCTGAAATGGCGCTGATCGAGTTTGTTGAAACCGACAAAGAGCTGGAGAAGCCGGCCAAGAAAGCGCCTGCGAAGAAATCGGGCGCCGCGGCCAAGAAGGCGCCCGCCAAGAAGGCTGCGCCCAAGGCTGAAGAGGCCGCCGCTCCGGAACAGGCCGAGGCCGCCGCGGCCGAGGCTGTCGCCGCTGAAGTCGTCGCCGCCGCTGAAGAAACGGTTGCCGCCGAGCCGGCCGCCGCTGAAGAAACGGTTGCCGCCGAGCCGGCCGCCGCGGAAGAGACGGCTGCCGCCGAGGAAAAAGCGGAATAACCTGAAAATGCAAAACGGAAATGGGTCTCCCATTTCCGTTTTTCTTTTTTCCGGCATATTGTGAGGCGGGCGCCTGGTATTCCGGGAATAGAGAGGCAGAAGTGCGGATGTGCGGCGCGGCAGACTGCGCGCCGCCGCGCGCAGGCCTGCCGGAACGCGGCGCAGGGGCTGCGGCCGGCATGTGGGAAATGCAGCCGCGCGGTCGGGAAGGATGCGCGCAGGCCGCTGCGGCCGGGAGGTGCGAGCGGCGATTGCAGA
>OLSE01002001.1_pt1 | contig 13253 bp, 9 predicted proteins | sample 1673191 | NCBI WGS metagenome assembly OLSE01 (sample SAMEA3136764, study PRJEB25190) | human gut metagenome | biome: human gut; feature: human-associated habitat; material: faeces | place: Austria | collected 2013
ATGGTCCGAAATATTTTGCCTTGTCTTTCTTCATTCTTCTGGCAAAAAGAACTCTGGGATATTCCTCATTTACTGTGACTTTGATAAACGGATAACTTTTATCATCTTTGAGCATGGTATTATATTTCGGTCTGTGCTCCTTGATCAGATTACACTCCAGCACAAGGGCTTCCAGTTCCGAATCTGTGATAATATACTCAAATCTGGTGATATGGGTAACCATCTGTTCAATCTTTGCGCCCTTATTTCTGCTGCTCTGGAAATATTGACGCACCCTGTTTTTCAGACTGACGGCTTTTCCAACATAGATGATCTCGTCCTTCTCCCCATGCATAATATAAACCCCCGGCTTACCCGGAAGTTTTTTCAGTTCTTCTTCTATCTGAAACATAAACTCTCCTCTATACAAAAAATCCTGCCCTGAACGCTTTTCGTATCCATGAGATATTACAGCGTAATTTCCTGTGATACGAAAACAGAGCCGGAAATTATTTCATTTCCGACTCTGTTATTGTATCACTGAATCTCTGGCTTATCCAGCGTTACTGTATTCTGTTTTTCCTCTGGAATTACCAGATCATCCAGATTTTCCGGAATCTCGATTCCACGCTCTGCCGCATGGAAAATCTTCATAAATTCCTTACCTGTAATGGTTTCCCTGCGGATCAGGTAAGCAGCAATCTTATCAAGCGCTTCTCTGTGGCTGCCGATCAGTCTCTTGGCTTCCTCATAAGAATTATGGAGAAGTACCATTACCTCATGGTCAACCTCTGTGGCAGTGTCATCGCCACAGTTTAACACTGTTCTTCCGCTGAGATACTGATTCTCCTGTGTAGCCAGACCCATAAGTCCGAACTTGTCGGACATACCGTACTGTGTGATCATGGCTCTTGCCACCTTGGTAGCCTGCTCAATATCATTGGCTGCCCCGGTTGTGACAGTATCAAATACCAGTTCCTCTGCTGCGCGTCCGCCAAGATATCCCACAAGCATTGCTTCCAGTTCCTTCTTTGTATTGAGATATTTCTCCTCCTCGGGTACCTGCATTACATAACCAAGTGCCCCCATTGTTCTCGGCACAATAGTAATCTTCTGTACAGGCTCTGCATCTTTCTGCAGGGCGCTTACCAGTGCATGTCCTACCTCATGATAGGATACGATCCTGCGCTCCTGTGCACTGAGGATCCTGTCCTTCTTCTCTTTACCTACCAGAACTACTTCAACAGCTTCGAGAAGATCTTTCTGGGATACTGCGCTACGTCCACTCTTAACAGCAAGGATAGCAGCCTCGTTGATCATATTAGCCAGATCCGAACCCACTGCCCCGGAAGTTGCAAGTGCAATGTTCTCAAAATCAACAGTCTCATCTAAATGTACATTTCTTGCATGAACCTTCAGGATCTCGATTCTTCCCTTCAGATCCGGTCTGTCCACAATGACACGTCTGTCAAAACGTCCCGGACGAAGAAGTGCCGGATCAAGAACCTCCGGACGGTTGGTAGCAGCCAGGATCAGAAGTCCCTTTGAAGTGTCAAATCCGTCCATTTCCGCAAGAAGCTGGTTCAGGGTCTGCTCACGCTCATCATTACCGCCGCCATAATGAGAATCTCGGCTCTTTCCGATTGCATCAATCTCATCAATAAAAATGATACATGGTGCATTCTTCTTTGCTTCCTCAAAGAGATCGCGGACACGTGATGCACCCACACCTACAAACATCTCCACAAACTCAGAACCTGACAGGGAGAAAAACGGCACATGTGCCTCTCCTGCTACTGCCTTTGCCAGAAGTGTTTTACCGGTTCCCGGAGGTCCTACAAGCAAAGCTCCTTTCGGCAGCTTCGCTCCGATGGTGGTATATTTGCCGGGATTATGCAGGAAATCCACCACCTCCTGCAGTGATTCCTTGGCCTCATCCTGCCCTGCCACATCTCTGAAAGTAATTCCTGTATCTTTCTGAATGTAGGCTTTGGCGCGACTCTTTCCAACGCCCATCATTCCGCCGCCCTTATTCATGCGGCGCATAAATACCGTCAGAAGTACAAAGAGCAGAATCGTTGGCAGAAGCACACTGACCAGCATAGAAATAATTTCCCCTGCTGCATCCGGCTTCTTATACTCAAACTTGATTCCTGTTCCCTCAAGTCTCTCCGTCAGCTTATCTATTGACTCCATCTGATTGGCATAATAAACTTCTTCTGAAAATCCTGATGACTGATGTTTCGGCGTGATCGTCAGTGTATTTGACTGAAGCGTAACCTCTTTCACATCTCCATCATCTACCATCTCAATAAATTTATCATAAGTGATCTCACTCGAATTATCCTTGAGCATATTGGTAAACATGGCGAAACATACCAGAGTTACCAGGAGGCATACCAGAAAGGCCAGTATCGACTGATGATTCTTGTTCGGGTCCTGTCTGCCCGGACCTTTATTATTATCAGGACGATTGCCATTCGGATTGTTATCCATATGATTATCCATTTCATTCCTCCTAAACGTTATCGTTCTTATTATAAAGAGAATTATTCTATAAATCAACCGCGAGATTGTGAAATTTACGTTATATCCGGATTTCTGTTGCTGAAAACAGAATCTGTGCTTTTTCTGCAGCAACAAAATTTATTTGTATTTTTCTAAATTTCTCTGTTACAAACCGTTCTTTTTGTAGTATACTATTGACAAACTGATTACTGCTCACTTCGTTCCCGGTAATGCACTCCGCAATACACAGAATTTATGCTGACCGCATAAATTTGCGCTGTATGTCCCGGGATATTCTAAATGAGCAGTACTAAAAATGTGATGAGGAAAGGAAATGAACAAATGAAGATAGGATTTGACAACGACAAGTATCTGAAAATGCAGTCCGAACATATTCGGGAACGTATTAACCAGTTTGGAAACAAACTTTATCTGGAATTTGGCGGCAAGCTTTTTGATGACTACCATGCTTCCAGAGTTCTTCCGGGATTTGAGCCGGACAGCAAACTGCGTATGCTGATGCAGCTTTCTGATCAGGCAGAGATCGTTATTGTAATCAGCGCCGCTGATATTGATAAAAATAAAGTCAGAGGTGACCTGGGTATCACTTATGATGAAGATGTACTCCGCCTTATGGAAGTCTTTACAGAGCGCGGACTTTATGTAGGAAGTGTCTGCATCACCCAGTATTCCGGACAGGAAAGCGCAGATGCGTTTAAGAAACGTCTGGAGAAGCTTGGAATCAAAGTATACGTGCTTTATCTGATTCCGGGTTATCCGAATAATACTTCCTTTATTGTAAGTGATGAGGGATATGGCAAGAACGATTATATCGAAACAACAAGACCACTGGTTGTCATCACTGCTCCAGGACCCGGAAGCGGAAAAATGGCCACCTGCCTTTCTCAGCTTTACCATGAATACAAGCGCGGTGTCAAGGCAGGATATGCCAAATTTGAAACTTTCCCAATCTGGAATATCCCGCTGAAGCATCCGGTAAATCTGGCATATGAAGCAGCTACTGCTGACTTAAATGATGTGAACATGATCGACCCGTTCCATCTGGAAGCATATGGTGAGACTACTATTAACTACAACCGTGACGTTGAAGTTTTCCCTGTTCTTCAGGCTATGTTTGAAAAGATCATGGGCGAGTGCCCTTACAAATCTCCCACAGATATGGGCGTTAATATGGCCGGTAACTGCATCGTTGATGATGAAGTCTGCAAGGAAGCTGCACGTCAGGAGATCATCCGCAGATATTATAAGAGCATGGAAGCTCTGGTTCGCGGAACAGGCCGCGAAGAAGAAGTTTATAAGATTGAGCTTCTGCTGAAACAGGCTCATGTGACCATCGAAGAACGCAAGGTGGTTCCTGCTGCGTTGAAACGCGAAGAAGAAACAGGTGCACCTGCTGCTGCCCTGGAACTTCCTGACGGACGTATTGTTACAGGTAAGACTTCTGAACTTCTCGGGGCATCCTCAGCACTGCTTCTGAATGCACTGAAAGAACTGGCAGGAATTGAGCATGACAAACATGTTATCTCTCCGGAAGCATTAAAACCAATTCAGGCGCTCAAGACAGAATACCTTGGAAGCAAAAATCCAAGACTTCACTCTGATGAAACTCTGATCGCGCTTTCCATCAGTGCCGCAGATAATGAAGATGCGAAGCTAGCCCTGCAGCAGATTCCGAAATTAAAAGGCTGCCAGGTTCATACTTCCGTACTTCTGTCTCAGGTGGATATCCTGGAATTCCGTAAGCTGGGTGTTGAACTTACCTGTGAGCCGAAATCTGAGCATGCTAAGAAACTGCAGAAATAATTTCTGAAATAGTTTTCAAATAGCAGCAGAAAACTCTGAAAATCCACAATATCTATATAATGATACAAGAAAGAATCCTGCCTGAACATATGACAGTTTCATATGAACAGGCAGGAATTTTTTATTTCTCTATAATCTCAATCGCTCTGTCCGGATAATTGGTAATGACTGCTTCTGCACCTGCGTCTTTTACCAGCTGGATGTGTTCTGGTTTGTTGGCAGTCCATACGTGCATTTTCAGTCCGGCACGTTTGACTTCTTCTATGAACTGTGGGTATTTCAGGTGATAAACTGCAGGGTGTACGGCGTTGATTCCGAGATTTTTGGCGTACATGGCTGGATTTACCCATCCGTCACTGAAAAGGATTCCGGTCTGTACATGGTCATTCAGCTGTTTTAACTGTAACAGGCTGTAATGGTTAAAGGAGGAATAGATCAGCTGGTCTTCCATGTTCATTTCTTTTACCAGTTTCAGGATTTTCCCTTCCATTCCCGGATAGAAGCAGATGCTGTTCTTTAGTTCGATGTTTACCATCATATCTGTGGTGCGCATGAGCTCCAGTACTTCTGCCAGAGTTGGAATGTGATAAATTCCCGATGGTTCTGCGGGTGTACTGACTTTTAATTCTTTCAATTGAGCCAGTGTCATATCTTTGATCAGTCCGGTTCCGTCTGTGACGCGGTCTACGTTTTCGTCGTGCATAACGATGAGTTCGCCGTCTACGGAAGTATGTACATCCAGTTCGATTCCGTCTGCGCCCTGTCTGATGGCAAGTTCAAATGCTTCCAGAGTGTTCTCCGGTCTGTATCCGCTGGCACCCCTGTGTGCCCATACTTTTGTTGTTCTCTTTGTTGTTTCTGTCATTTCCATATGCCTCTCTTATATAAAATTCATTTACAGTGCTTTCCAATAACATATTTTTCGTCTTGATTTTTTACAAAACGTCTGAATATGTCAAGTGGATAAAATTATCCGCTTTGCTACTTGCTCAGAACCAAATATCTGTTTCGCAATTTAGTTAAACTATAGCATTAAGAAAATTACCGTAAATCTTCATAAACAGGGAACCGCATACGCAGCCCCCTGTCCTCATTTAAGTATAAATATTTTTCCTGTGAATGATTATAACACTTCTCAATGTACTGTTATCAATATTTTTATTCATTCAACAAGTTATAATCTTCGATGGATTTGTTCATATCAGAAGCCATTTTGCTCACCGCATCCTCTGCAGATTCTTTTCCGTTGAGCATATTCTCAATCTCTGTTTCTACAATCGCACGTGCTTCCGGGAATACACTGAGAAGTGCACCTGCATATTCCGGTGCAGAATCATGAAGCTGGTCAATGGCTGTCTGGAACTGTGGGTATTTTGCAATGTTGTCTTTGAATACCTGCTCGTCATGTGCTGCTGTTGTTACAGGGAAGTATCCTGTCTGTGCATTCCAGTATGCCTGTGATTCCGCAGATACCAGATATTTTACAAATTCCCATGTAGCTGCTTTCTTTGCATCATCCTGGTTGTCAAGCATCCAGAGAGAAGCACCACCGATGGATACACCACCTTTATCATCATCTGTAATGGATGGGAAGTATGCGGTACCTACTTCAAAGGAACCGTTTACATCCTGCAGAATCTGTTTCAGGGACGCTGTGGAACCTAATGTCATAGCTGCTTTTCCGGAAGAGAAATCTGCAAGTCCAGAATCTCCGCCTCTTCCTACGTTTGGTGCATAGCCTGCGTCATAAAGTTTCTTCCACTCATTAAGAATATTCAGTGCACCTCCGTTTTCATCGAATGCAACCTTTGTAGCTGCTGCCTCACGTCCGTTTCCGTTATCTACATATGGCAGACCCTGTTTGCACATAAACTCTTCGAAAAACCATCCATAGATTCCCATGGATAATGCTTCTCCCGCACCGCCTTTGTTTACAAGGTCATCTGCAACCTCTGCGATTCCCTCAAGGCTTGTAGGTACCTCTGTCACACCTGCTTTGTCAAACATATCCTTGTTGTAATAAAGAATCGGTGTAGAGGAGTTAAATGGCATGGAATATAATTTATCATCTACTGTATAATAAGCTGTGATATTTGGTTCCAGATCAGATACATCATATCCTTCGCTGTCAATCATGTCCTGCATTGGGATCACCCATCCGGAATCGATCATGAAACGGGTTCCGATATCATAAATCTGCACCAGATCAGCTCCCATATTTCCAAGCTGGGCACTCTTTAACTTATTGATCTCATCGTCATATTCTCCCTGATACTGAGAATCCACTTTAATTCCATATTCATTTTCTTCATTAAATTTATTCACCAGATAGTCCAGTGCTTCCCCGTTGACACCGCCCATTGCGTGCCAGAATGAAATCGTTGTTCCCTCCGGAATGTCTGCCTTTTTCTCTGCTGCCATGCAGGTAGTTGGAAGAATTGCGCTGAATACTGTTGCTGCTGTTAATAATACTGCGAGTTTACGCTTCATAACTTACCTCTTTCTTTTCATGTTGTTTGTTTTTGTTTTCTCTATTTCTCAGCCTTTTACGGCACCTGAGAACATACCTCGGATCAGCTGCTTCTGTCCTGCAATGAATATGGAAATGGACGGAAGGATAATCAGTACTACGCCTGCGATCATCAATGTAATAGACTGGGAGTCTACGCTGTCCAGCATACCGATACCGATCTGTACAGTACGCATCTTGTCTGATCCTGTCACAAGTAATGGCCACATGTACATATTCCATGCATTAATAAATGTGTACACTGCCATAGCTCCCATTGCTGATTTTGTCAGCGGCATCAGAATCTGCCAGATAAATCGCAGATTGGAGCAGCCGTCAATCTTCGCTGATTCATACAGCGAAATCGGAAATGTAAGATAAAACTGTCTGAACAGAAAGATTCCCATTGCAGATGTGAGATAGGGCACGATCAGTACCTGATAGGAATCCAGCCAGTTCCATCCGCTGACTGTCAGGTAATTGGAAATAATCGTTGCCTCTCCCGGAATCATCATAGTTGCCATCACCAGCATAAACAGCACATTTTTTCCTTTGAAGTCCAGGAAGGAAAAGGAAAATGCTGCCAGTGAACAGGAAATGATCTGTCCGAAAGTGATGAGACCTGCTACCAGGAAAGAGTTTACTACAAAACGAACCAGTGGAACCTTCTGCAGTGCCTGTCGGAAATTCTCCAATGTCGGATGTTTGGGCAGGATATTCATATCCAGAGTAAAAAGTTCACCGGATGGCATAAATGCAATACTTACTGCATATAAAAGAGGCAGAAGAACAATTAATGCCACGACAATATTTAAGACAATGTGTCCGGCAGTTCTGGCCGCTCTTTTATATTTCTGCTGCGCCAGCATTTTTGCTTTTACTTCCTGAAACCTCTGGCGTTCCAGATCCATCTGTTTTTCTTTTTCAGCAGTGATGCTGCCTAACTGTGACATTAATATTTCACTCCTTTTTTCTCAATTTTAAACATTACCAGAGTAAGTACCAGCACGATCAGGAAAAGTACCACTGACTGGGCTGCTGCACTTCCGAAACGATAGTTAAAGAAGGCATCTCTGTAAATGGAATACACTATCAGGTTTGTGGATTCTCCGGGACCACCCTGTGTCAGAATCTTGACCTGTCCGAATGACTGGAATGCCTGAATGATGTTTACCACTAATGTGTAGAACATCATTGGTGCCAGTCCCGGAAGTGTCAGGCGGTAGAATTTCTGGAATGAACTTGCGCCGTCTACGGAAGCTCGTTCATAAATAGTTTCATCAATGTTACTTAATCCTGCTGAAAAATACAGGAAGTTGATTCCACTGTTAAGCCATGCAGTAAGAACTGCTACGCAGATCAGTGCGTATTTCGGATCACTGACCCAGTTGATATCCAGATGAAAAATCTTATTGATGATTCCTACGGATGGATGAAGCATGATCTTGAAGATCATTGCTGCTGAACTGGATGCGATTGCCATTGGCAGTGCATATGCAGTACTGAAAAAACGGATTCCCGGAAATGTTTTGTTGCAGAGGACTGCTGTTGTAAGTCCCAGGATCATACTGACTGCAACTACGATCACAACAAAGATCAGGGTAACTGCCAGACTGTTCCAGAATGAGGATGACTGTAATAATTCTTTGTAGTTGCCAAGTCCTACGAATAGTTTTGCCTGTCCCATCTTATTCGTTTTAAAAAGACTTAAGTATAAAGTCTTAAAAAACGGGTAGAATAAAAAGATTCCAAAGATCAGAAAGCTTGGAAACAGGTATGCGTAGGCACCTGTGTTTTTTAACTTCTTCATGTATTGAACACCTTTCCTGTTTTTATGAGTTTTATATTGAACTTTTGAACAATATCATTGCTTATGAAAACATCCCTTTTCTCAGAGTGATATTCTCCTGAGTTTCCAGATCAAATGCTGAAATGTATGCCATGTCGATCCAGAGTGTTACTTTATCGCCTTTATCAAGCAGACTGTCACCGGAAACTTTTGCACAGCAGTCCTGACCATCGTGATTGAAATGAAGAATTACTTCTGCCCCAAGCAGTTCTCTGGCTGTGACTGTGACTTCCATTTTCCACTCTCCTCTGGTATCTGCTTCTGCGGGTTTTTCCAGAAAATGTTCCGGACGGATTCCGAGTTCAATGTTTCTTCCAACATAGCCCTGACGTTTCAGGATTTTCCATAAGAAATCCGGGATTGGGATGTCTCCGTCGTTCTCTGTACGGAATGTAGGGATTCCTACCTTTTCCATTGCCAGACCTTTGATAAAGTTCATAGATGGAGAACCGATGAATCCTGCAACAAAGCGATTTACTGGGTAAGCATACAGGTTCTGCGGAGTATCTGCCTGCTGTACTGCTCCCTGATTCATCACTACGATCCTGTCTCCCAGAGTCATTGCTTCTGTCTGATCATGAGTGACGTAAATAATGGTGTTCCCAAGTGCTTTGTGAATACCTGCAAGTTCTACTCTCATCTGGGTACGAAGTTTGGCATCCAGATTGGATAATGGCTCATCCATAAGAAGTACTTTCGGCTCACGGATGATAGCATTTCCGATGGCTACTCGCTGACGCTGACCACCTGAAAGATTCTTTGGTCTTTGTTTCAGCAGATTTTCCAGTCCCAGAAGTTCTGCTACATGATGAACCTTTTTATCAATCTCTTTTTTCGGTACTTTTCTTACCTGCAAAGAGAAAGCAATGTTATCGTAAATATTCATCTGTGGATAGAGAGCATAGCTCTGGAAAACCATTGCAAGGTCGCGCTCTTTTGGTTCCAGATAGTTGACCAGTTTGTCTCCGATCCATAATTCACCGTCGCTGATATCTTCCAGTCCTGCAATCATTCGAAGTGTGGTTGACTTTCCGCATCCGGACGGACCAACGAAAACTACCAGTTCTCCTTTTTCTATTTCAAGATTAAAATTCTTTACTGCCTGAAAGCCGTTTTCATAGCTTTTGCAGATGTCTCTTAATATGATTTCCGACATTTGATTTCCTTTCCTCTCCTGCTTTTACGATTAATATTTTTCACTGATATTTTTTTGTCGGGCTGCTTTGGCAATACCTTTTCAGTTATCTTTATGAAAAATATCCGGCAAGCTTCCCCAGTGACTGGCACCGGAAACCATTTTTCCATTCTTCTACACTGGCTTCGCCTGTAAGCACCAGACAACTGTCAATGCCTGCCCGTTTCCCGCATTCCATATCTGTATAGATTCTGTCACCGATAAGCAGAGTCTGTTTCGGAGTGCATCCTGTTTCTTCCAGACAGGCATATACCATTCCGGGTGCAGGTTTGCCGATATATTCCGGTTCTCTGCCAACAGATGCCGTAATCATCCGGCAGATGGAACCGCAGTCCGGAACCATTCCGAAATCAATAGGGCAACGCAGATCCGGATTTGTTGCAAACCAGGGAACTTTTGTCTCTGTGAGCTGTTTACAGACCTGAACCAGTTTCTCATAGGTAAGCTCTGTATCATAAGCGCAAAGTACGCAGTCTACATCATCTCCTGCCTGATCTGTGATGTTCAGACCTGCTTTTCGCAGTTCGCTGCAGTAGGTTTCGGTAGCTGCTACCAGGATTTTTTCGTTTCCGTAATATTTCTTCATGAAATCTCTGGCGTAGGTTCCTGCAGTGATAAATTCCTCTTCCGTAGTTTCAATTCCCCAGTCATGAAACTGCTCTACATAATCACTGGCTGCTTTGGACGAGTTATTTGTCAGAAACCGGAAAATTCCACCGTTTTCTTTTACTGTCTGAAGAAAGTCTGCTGCACCCGGAAGAAGTTCACTTCCCAGAGCAACAGTTCCGTCAATATCCAGAAGAAACAGTTTTTTTTCTTTTATCATTGATGCAAGATTGTTCTGCATATTATTGATATTTCTCTCCTCTTTTTTAACTATATTGCTTTTTATTGTCATTGCACTGTCCACCGACTTTTTGAATTTGACACTGGAGTGTGTTTGAAAAATGCAGATTGCGGGAATGATTTTTCAAATACGCTCTGGCATTATTATAAAAACTTTTTGACATCACCAACAATCTTATTTTGGGCAAATAAATGTTAAATGCGCATAAAAAAATCACGACTGTTCGCCGTGATTTTTTTACATTTTGATTTTATTGCTGTTGTCTTAATTATCTGTTTCGCCTTTGTTTCTGCATTATTCATACATTGGATATGAGTTTTTTTCTCATTTTACTTAGATTTTATTTGTTTAATTTACAGAGATTCCGGTCTTTCTATCTCATAGTTGGACCAGTCATCGACTGTAGTAGATGCAGATGTATCTGCGCTGTCCTGATAGGAGCCTACTGTGATTGTGTAGTCACTGTCACCCTCTACATAAGTTGTTCCGTCTGTACCTACGATGGAGACTGTTTTGCCGTCTGCATCTGTGATGGTTCCTGCGTTTGACAGGGATGTGATGATGCTGTCGCCGGTTACTGTCCATGTGGAATCTTTGTCGATCACTACGTTGCAATATCCGTCTCCACCGTTTCCTGCGTTGGATTCGTCATTGACAAACGCACCTTCCAGTGTGCTGCCGTTGGTCATATAGAAATCAAGGTCACTGATGGAATCCCAGATTACATTCCCTTTCATATCCTGGCTGTCTGCTGTGAAGTTGCAGTCAGATCCGTTGGCACCACTCTGGCCCCACCCACGCTGGTTGTTGTTTCCTGTACACTGCAGGAAGAATTCATTGTCATCATTGTATGTGATGTCTACGTCCTTTAATGTGATAGTACATTCTGTATTTGTTGTATAGAATAAGCCACCATTCTTGGATGTGATCGTTCCACCATCCATCTGGAATGTACTGTTACCTACTTCAGAATCACCGGACATACTCTGATAAAGAATGACTGTCCATGTGGTATCATTCTGTTCATCATCACTCATATTTCCGGTCAGATTGCTGTTATAGAGTCTCAGAGAGTTTAATCCCTCGATGCAGACTGCTTCTGAACCATTTGCTGTCAATTCAGCATTATTGACTGCAATATCTGCTGTACAGTAAACCGCAGGAGAGCCTACCCCGTTAGATGTATAAGTACCTCCGTCCACTACCATTGTTCCACCGCCTCTGTCACTGCGGATTGCCGCGGAGGATTCGCCATTTGTCTCTACATTCAGATCCCAGGCATAGAGCTTGCCGCCACCTGCTGCGTGGATTCCGCCTGAAGTATCCTGCTGTGTGGTGATATCTGTATCTGCTACATATACAGTTCCGTCACCGTATGCAAAGAGTCCTGCACCGCCTTTGCTGTCTGTGGTTACTGTACTGCCTTTAACATATGCAGTTCCGTCTGTGGCAAGAACTGCTGCACCTACACCATAGAAGCTGGAGTTATCACCGCCCTGGCTGTCTGAGGATGTTCTTGAGATTGCGTCATTGCTGAAAGTAACCTCTGCACCATTGGAAACAAGTGCTGCATTTTCGTCTGTTCCTGTAGATTCCAGAGAGGTATCGGAGACTGTTTCATCTGAGCTGTATTCATTTGCTGCATCGTAGCTGTCCACACCGGAAGCCTGACTGCCAGGATCACCCTGTCCACCGCCCATGGACTGGACTGTGATAGTTGCTGCGTTTCCGTCATCATCTAATGTGATAGCCACTACGTCGCCCTCTTTGATATCATCTAATGTAATCTCTTCGGTCTGGCCTGCACCATCTGGTGCCTGGCCGTTACCGTCCGGGGCTTCTCCGTCTGGTTTTTCGCTGTCAGATGCATCTGTCTTTTCTGAATCATCAGTATCTTCCGATTTTACATCTGCATTGTCATCGGCATTATCTCCATCCGGTTTCTCCGGAGCTTCTCCACCAGGTGCTCCCTGTCCGCCGCCCATGGACTGTTTCGTAATCACTGTGCTGTCTGTAACTGTGATTTCCTGTTCTTCGCCTGTCAGGTCTAACATAGATGGTGCTTCTCCGTCCGGAGCTCCCTGACCATCACCGTTGCCATCTGGCTCTTCGCCTTTGTCTGTGTTATCTGCGGATGCGTCATCAAGTCCTGACTGATGTTATAGAATGATGCCACATCCTTTGTCTGTGTTATCTGCGGATGCGTCATCCGTTGATTCAGTATCTTCTGTTTCTTCATCTGTATCTGATGACTCGTCTGTGCTGGCATCGTCTGTTTTTTCACTGTCTGCATCTTTAGAACCTTTGGCATCGCCATCTGCCTTTGCATCATCTCCATCCGGTTTCTCCGGCGCTTCGCTATTTTCGCCACCCTGGGGCTGTTCACCAGGCTGGCTCATTTCTTTTCTGGTTCCTACTGCAATGGTGATTTTTCCATCTTCTACAGATTTTACTTCTCCGAGAATTTCATTTTCGTTTGTTTCTTCTTTGCTGTCGTCTGCTTTCTCGTCAGATGCTTCTGCTGTATCTTCTATGGTGTCAT
>OLSE01002002.1_pt1 | contig 13252 bp, 16 predicted proteins | sample 1673191 | NCBI WGS metagenome assembly OLSE01 (sample SAMEA3136764, study PRJEB25190) | human gut metagenome | biome: human gut; feature: human-associated habitat; material: faeces | place: Austria | collected 2013
TAAAAAGGGAGCTGTTGCTCCGTAGATTATTCATCTACTTTGCAACAACCCCTTCTTAGTATTGCGGAGCCTCCCGAACACTGCACGGTACACGGATGCTAACTTCTGTTTTAATAGGCGCATTACCAGCTCAGTTTGCTGACATTAACGTCTTTGATGAAACCAGGTATCTGGTATAGAACCAGGATGTCTGTAATGCCTTGTTCTTCGATAAATTGATTGATTTTTCCATTAAAGTAACGGAGATCAATCATATGGGTTTCGTCAAAATGAAGAGCTGCAAAAGGGGCAAAGCTATGTGCATAGGAGTCTTTTATAATCAATAGTTTTTTGTCAGAATGTTGGGCAGGATTCTCGATCTTTGTCCAGCCGTGATTACCATCCAGGAACACCCGATACTGATCGCGGGTATTTAAGGCATCCATAGAATACAGGCTGTGGGCTGGCTGTGAACTGCCGTCATAATAAACGTTCCATTCAGGCTCACTGGCAGGCCGGTAGAGCTGGATAGAGTCAGGAGCGATAGGAAGATTCAGCTTTGAATGAATTGTTCCCAGAAAGTTTGTTGAAACCGTTTCTATGGCAAAATCAGATGGGGCAAGGGGATCTATCCCAAGAGAATCTGCCCATGCAGTATAACCGATGTAAGCACCAGCAGAAGTCCAATGATGATCCGTACGGTAATAAAGGGCATCGGATGATATGCTGGAATCAAAGTGTGCAGCCAATAAGGCGTCACGCACAGGCACCATTAGGGAAGCAATGCTTTTTTGTTCTAAATCCGTAAGAACCTGAGCCTGGGAGAACGGATGGGCAAATGGCGGAAGTTTATCGGTTAAAATCTCTGAAGCCGACGGAGTCAGCATAATACGGACGTGCTGGGAACCTAAAAGTTCTTCCTGCTTTTTCGCAAACACAGATAAGCGTTCCAGGTTTTTTTCATAAAGTGCATAATCAATATCTTCATCATAAAGAGCTTCAATCAGGTATTGATCCGTTCCAAGCCATACGCCATTAATCTCTTTTTTCAGCTGAATTTGCTCTGCAGCTGTTTTTACTCCAATCCAGTCGTCACGGAAGGGAAACTGGTCGCTTAAGTACTTTTCATAATCTGTACCGAACTTTCCGCTTTTTAAGCTATCCCAGGAAAACTGGGGAAGCTGCGCCAGATAGCGGTTTTCTGTCTCTGAAAATCCCTTTTTGGGAAGAAACACAGACAAAAGAGCGCCGCAGCCCAGAAAGGCACAGAAGAGACCGGTTATAACAGCCGGATAGAAAGATTGTTTTTTCATATTTAATAAATATCCTTTCTGGCCGCGTTAAAAGCGGAAATATAAAAATGGGTTGTAGGTAGCGTTTACCAGATAGGCAACGGATAAAAACAGAACCAGACCTAAAAACAGGGGTTCCAGAATTTTTCCGGCGTTCTGGAATCTGGTTTTGCTGTCAGGCGATAAAACGCTTGCCGCTTTCGCTGGTAAAGGCGTTGAGCCTACTGCCGAAATAAGAAGCAGAATCAGATTGCCGCAGAGCAAAAATAACGTCCGTTCATTACAGAAAGGAAGTCCGGCGCCTCCAACCATCTGAAGCAGATACGCAAATCCAGCATTCATATCTTCAAAGGCAAATAAGACCCAGCCAAATATGACCAGAAGACAGGCATAGATGTGCTGTATCCAGGAAGGAAGCCGGTTTAGCCAGTTTTTAAAGACAAATTTTTCTAATAAGAGCAGAATTCCAAAATACAATCCCCAGAGCAAAAAGTTTAAGTTCGCTCCATGCCAGATTCCGGTAAGAAGCCATACAATTAAAATATTGCGGACTTGGAGAAGCCGTCCATTCCGGTTGCCGCCCAGAGGAATATATACATATTCTTTGAACCAGGTTCCCAGGGAAATGTGCCAGCGTCTCCAAAATTCAGTAATACTCTTGGAGATATACGGGTATCGGAAGTTATCCGGAAAACGGAAGCCCAGCATATGCCCCATGCCGACTGCCATATCGGAGTAGCCGGAGAAGTCAAAATAAATCTGAAAAGAAAATGCTAAAATCCCTATCCAGACCATTAGAATGCTTCGTTCCTGGGGAAGAACGGCGCTGATTTCTGTCCATAAAGCACCAGTCTGATTGGCCAACAATACTTTTTTGCCTAATCCAATGATAAAAAGGCGGATTCCAAGGGCAAACTGCTCCAGGTTTTCCTGGCGGCAGTTCAGTTCCAGGGCAATGTCCTGATAGCGTACAATAGGTCCTGCAATTAACTGTGGAAACATAGAGACATATGCGCCAAAAGAGATTAAGTTGTTCTGGACAGGCGCTTCGCCTCGGTACACGTCAATAGTATAGGACATTGTCTGGAAGGTATAAAAAGAAATGCCGATAGGAAGAGCCAGGCCCAGAAGGGGGACGCTGCTTCCAGTCAATTCATTAAAGGAACGGATAAAGAAATCCGTATATTTGAAAACAATCAGCAAAGACAGATTGATTACAGCAGAAGAAGCAACTACCCATTTTGCCGCTGTCAGATTCCCTTTTTCTTTAAAAGATCCAACCAGTTTCCCATGAATGAAATCAACTAATGTAGAAAACAGAAGGAGGGAGATGTACACCGGCTCCCCCCAACCATAAAAAATAAGACTTCCAATAAATAAAATAGTGTTGCGCAGCCGTTTTGGCGCTGCAAAATACAGCGCCAGAAACAGCGGCAGAAATCGGAACAGGAATAAAAGACTGCTGAATACCATGGCTTATTTAAAGTAGCCATTAATAATGTCAATGGCAATCTGGTTGTTTTCAGAAGCAGACTCTAAAGCGGCCTCGTCGCCTTTTTCCAAAGCTTCGTCAGTAGGAGCGCCTAACATAACAAAGAATACATAATCGCCATGGCGGACCACCTGGGATGCCTGAATTTTGGAAATATTCATTGGATACTGCATGGTGTCATTTACCAGGCGATCTCTGTAAGCATTCAGAGCGGCTTCGACATCGTCGCCTTTGCCTTCCTTTGCTTTCACCCCGATAAAAGTTTCGACAAAGGTGCTGATCATTGGCATTTCTGCCACATAGCTTTCACAAAGATCCGGAGAAAGGCCAATTACATCTGACAGCATCTGATCATCAACTGCGGAGTTGGGGATATAATTTTCACCATAAGCTTCCTTTATGTCATTCAGAACATCATCCAGAGACACATTTACTACAGTTTCCTGGGCAGTGGTTTCATTTTCAGACGGACTGCTGGCACAGCCGGTCATAGCTGCCGCAGATAAGGAAGCTGCCATAAAAAATGCAAGAATTTGTTTTTTCATCATAATCAATATAATCCTCCTTTAAGTGCCGAAATGGCTTTTACCCCATTATTATAAAGGAGGAAAAGAAAAATTGCAATTTACGAATCTCTAAAGGATCCTTAAGAAATTAGAACAAGATATTACAGAAATAAAAACAAAACAAACCAGGATAAGTCTTTAAATTAGGCATAATTTATGGTAAAATGTTCCTACTACGAAGGAGATAATTGCCATGAATTCGTCACATTCCAAGAATCAAATTGCCTGGGTAAATGGCTGCCTGATCGCAGTAAATATCCTGTATTTTTTACTGCTTGAAGGAAAAGGATCCAGTCAAAATACGGAAGTAATGGTAAAATATGGAGCGCTGTATGCGCCGCTGGTGATCTTGAAAAAAGAATATTATCGACTGATAACAGCAATGTTTATGCACTTTGGAATTGAACATTTAGTGAATAATATGCTGATTTTGTTCGTTTTAGGGGATAACTTAGAGCGGGCGCTGGGAAAAGTAAAATACCTGATATTTTATTTGACGTGCGGAATAGGAGCCAATATAGTTTCGGTCTATTTTTATTGGACAACTGAGCCGAATGTGGTATCAGCAGGAGCCTCTGGAGCGATATTTGGAGTTGTTGGCGGATTGATTTATGCAGTTCTCAGAAACAAAGGACGACTTGAGGATTTAAGCGGCAGACAAATAATCTTAATGGCAATTTTTTCTCTGTATCTGGGATTTACCAATGCAGGAACCAATAATACGGCCCATTTGTCCGGAATTTTTATCGGACTGCTGATGGGTGTGGTTCTGTATCGGAAGCGGGGACAGAGGCAAGAAAGATAAGGAAACCAGGAGGAAAGTATTTATGAAAGATGAGATGTGCATTTTTTGCAAAATAGCAAATGGAGAGATTCCATCTGCTACCGTATATGAAGATGAGGAGTTTCGGGTCATTTTGGATTTGGGACCAGCTTCTGAAGGCCATGCATTAATTCTTCCCAAAAATCATTTTAAAGACGTATGCGAATTAGATGCCGAAACTGCAACAAAAGTACTTCCGTTAGCGGCAAAAATAGGTGCAGCGATGAAAGAAGCGCTGGGATGCGCAGGCTTTAATCTGGTTCAGAATAATGGCTTAGAAGCAGGTCAGACAGTATTTCATTTTCATATGCACATCATTCCAAGATATGAAGGCGGCCCGTCGATGGTAACATGGGAACCTCACACAGCAGATAGTGAGAAGCTGGCTCAAATCGCAGAAAAGATTGAGAACGCCCTTTCATAGTTTAGGAGAATAACATGCAGCAAAAGATAAATGAGCTGTTGCTGTCTATGTATGAGGAATATCAGGCGACTCTTCGAGTATTGGCAAAATCGTATGGCATTCCGGATAAAGATATTGATGATATTGTGCAGGAAACATTTATATCCTATTTTGGACATTATTCTTTAGAATGGACGTTGGATCGTAAGAAAGCAATGCTGGTAAGGATTTTGAAAAATCGCTGCGTAGATTATCACAGAAAACAGCGGAAGGTAAATACGATTAGTATTGATTCTGAGGAATTTATTGAAGACTGCAGGATGTCTGAACAGTATTATGCGGAATCCTCATTTAATCAGATTTTTGAAAATGAGACCTTGAAAGAAGTATATAAGGTTATTGCCAAAATGAGCAAAGACTTGCAAGAAGCGGCCATCCTGCATTTGATAGAAGGACGGCCGCAGAAAGAAGTCTGTGAAATTCTGGGAATTAGCAGTGATGCCTGCCGTGCCAGAATTTCAAGAGCCAGGAAATTTCTCCGAAGGGAATTGAGAAAAGAAAATATGGATCATTAATCGGCATACTGTTCAATTAATGAGATAACGGTGGTCACAGCGTTTCCCTGATGGCTGTTTTCCATGGCAGAGATATAAGTCTGGCGGTTGCTATATAGCTGGATAACAGCTTGATACAGCGTGTCGTCGGTCAGATTTTCTTCTTCCAGTACGGCGCTGAATCCCTGTTTGCCAAAAGACTTTGCATTTAAAATCTGATCGCCGCGGCTTGCAGCAGCAGAGAGAGGAATCAGCAGATTCGGTTTCCGGAGAGCCAGTATTTCACAGATGGAATTGGCGCCGGCTCTGGAAATGATCAGATCAGCAGCAGCAAATAAGTGTTTTAATGGGGCATCTACATATTCGTATTGTACATATCCGTCGGTGCCAATCAGGGTTTCATCCAGATTGCCTTTTCCACAGATATGTATAATCTGGAATTGCTGTAAAAGGCGGGGAAGGATGCTGCGGACAGCAGTATTTACTTTTACGGAACCAAGACTGCCGCCGATAATCAGAATAATTGGCTTATCTGGGGTCAGGCCGGTGTATTTTAAGCCTGCCAGACGATCGCCATGGAGAATCTCGGCGCGGATCGGGGAACCAGTTAAGACTGCCTTATCAGCAGGAAGGTATGGCAATGTCTCTGGAAAATTGCAGCAGACTTTTTTTGCAGATGGGATGCACAGTTTATTGGCAAGGCCAGGCGTCATATCGGATTCATGAATAATCGTTGGGACTTTATAGTGCTTTGCAGCTAAAACGACGGGAACAGAAACGAAGCCGCCTTTGGAAAAAACTACATCGGGTTTATATTTTTTCATTAATTTTAGAGCTTCCAGGTAGCCTTTTATAACACGGAACGGATCGGAAAAATTTTTCAAGTCAAAATAGCGGCGAAGTTTGCCGGATGAGATAGCATCATAGGGGATGCCGGCGCTTTCGATCAGTTTTTTCTCAATACCTTGTTTGGAACCAATATAATGGATTTCATAGCCTAATTCCTGTAAAGACGGAAGCAGCGCAAGATTCGGGGTAACATGGCCAGCGGTACCGCCGCCGGTCAGTATGATTTTTTTCATATAAAAGACCTCCGGTATTTTTATAGTTATATAGTAACCAGAATAAAGAAAAAGTCAACCCTCAGAACCAGGAAAATTGGGAAACAGAAGGAAGAATCATCAATTTATAAAATCAATGCGAGGTGCAGCGTGGAAAGGAAAAAAGAGGCGGACAGCATTCAGTCTGAAGATAGAAAAATTGAATTACTGCTTCAGGAAGCGTTTGACTACAGCGATGAACAGCTTTTAAGGGAGCTGGAAATGGCAGAAGCCCAGGTAAAGTCTGCAAAAATGGCAGAGGAAGAAGAACTGGACAGAGCGCGGGAGCTGGAGCCGGCGGATAAAGGCGAAAATGCAGCACCCTCGGATGAGTTTGAAGAGATACTGAAAAAAATGAGAGAGCGGGGAATCAAGCCGAAGCTGGAAAGAGAGCTTAGTGCAGCTGCTTCCCACCCGATTATTGAACTGGACACTCATCTGCGGTCAGCGGAAACCTCGGAACCGGAGCGTCCGCCGGAGAAGGAAGCCGAAAAAGTAAGTAGAGAAAAGACAGATACAGACCATACAACTATGGAAGATACCCACAAGCCGCGTCGTTTTACCCGCAGGGTATGGGGACTTCTTTTGGCTGCTGCAATTGCAGGAGCTTTGCTGTGGACCACTGGGATAGGAGTCAGTGGCAGAAAAGAGTTAGAGTATAGACCAAATGTTCGAAATGGAAGCAATAGTGATATTGCGTGGAATAATGAGTCTGAAAACTATATGGATGTAGATAATGAGGACGAAGCATACAGAGTAATTGAGGAAGAATTAGGGATTCCGGTATTGAAGCTTGGATATAGACCGGAAGGAATGAAGTTTAGTAAGTTAGTTTTGGAAAAAGACGTTGCATTTTTAGAATTTATATATGAAAGTAAAAGTATATGCTTGATGCAAGGACGAGGTTTTAATGAAAAATCAGATTCAATAAGTTCTGACAGAAAAGAGTATATTAAAGTAGAAAATAACTGGTTAGATAGAAACATAGAAATAGAAAAAAATTTAAATGTAAAGAATGAAACAGAGTACAGTATAACTTTTGAAAGGGACAAAAATTTTTACTACTTAGGAGGAGTTCTTTCAGAAGATGAATTTAAAAAGATTGTAGAAGATTTAAATTTTTTAAATCGAGTCACAAACTAATATAGAGATCGTTTATAAAATATGTCACAGGAGTGTTACGAGGGGAGGTCATATTTTATGGGCAAATTATTAAGCAAAACGTTAGCGTTAGGAATAATTTCCAGTTTGGCAGTTACAGTACCAGTTTTTGCCAGAGGGCAAGACGCTGCAGTAGCATATCAGAGTCAGCTTGAAACAGTTTATAACGAAAAAGCACATAGCCTTGATAGTACCAAAGGGGCATATATAAACTTTTCAAATTCCAGTGTTACTAACGCTGGCGGTGGTGCAATTGGTATTTCAGCAGCGACGACTGCTCATGAACCAGTTGATAAAATCCGCATTCATCTGTATTTGGATCGTTTAGACACCGATAATAGGTGGACTCAGGTAGATGATTTTGATTTTACCTTTACGCCAGAGGATGATCCATCAGGAGAATTGACGATAGCGGCGGTTGAATTTGAAGTCAACAACCAGCCGTCCGGTTATTATTATCGTGTCCGCGGAACTCACGGAGTGTGGAAAAATGGCGCTATAGAAACGCAATCCACAAGAACAGATGGCGTTATGATTACGGACACCCCGTAATCTGCCGATAAATAAGACAACTATCTAATTTTCGATACCTTTCCTAAGAAGCCAAGAAATGAAAAAACTTGGCTTCTTTTATTTCTTGGAATCATAATCCGGTTTTCCCCCGCATACATTATAAATAGGTTAAGAGAATCCAGCAGGTTCTTTCCCATAAGTGGGACAGGCAGTGTGGAGAAAACCAAAGGAGAGACAAGGTATGAATGAGATACACTATTTAATATCCGATGCATCAAAAAAAGTAGATGTAGAGGCGCATGTACTTCGATATTGGGAAGAAGAACTAAAGCTTGATATTCCCAGAAATGACATGGGACATCGTTATTATACAGAATTGCATATTCGTCTGCTGAAGCAGGTAAAGGTTCTGAAGGAAAAAGGGTACCAGCTGAAAGCGATTAAAAGCGCGCTGGACAGAATTATGGAATCGGGGAATGGCTTAATAATATCGGATGAGGTGTTGGAGGAAGATATGGAAAAGGCTTTAAAAGAATGTGCAGCAGTTTCTGAACAGGGGGCAAGAAACGCTGGAAGAATGTCTGGAAATGGGGCGTTGGCAGGCAGAGGCCCTTTAAGCGGAGGCGTGGCTTTAAAACAGCATGAGAAGGAAGAAAAAGCAGAGCAGACAGAGAATGAGAGGGAGAACGCACAGGGAGAATGTTCCGGTTTCCCAGAAGAAGTAACGCAGCAGGTTCCGGTTGTAGGAGCATCGGCAGAAGAGAAGATGGAACAGTTCCAGGAGATAATGAACTTTATTATCGGCAAGGCGTTAGATGCGAATAATGAAAAGCTAAGCCAGGACATCAGCCGTATGGTAAATGAAAAAGTGACCCAGGAAATAGAATATCTGTTTCGGGCGTCAAATGAAAAAGAAGAAGAGCGGTTTAAGCAGCTAGACGAAATTATTCGATCTTATCAGAAAGACAATCGGGGACGTGCAGAAGCTGCAGCAGCTAAAATTCCATTTTTTAAGAAAAAGAAGTTTGGAAAAAACAAAGCAACACAAATGTGAGAAGCCGTAAACAAAAATGCCTCTTCCAACGGAAGAGGCATTATGTATGCGAGTATGTCAATTAGCCCTCGATAGAGCCGGTTGGACATGTAGCTGCGCAGGTACCGCAGTCGATGCAGGTATCAGCGTCGATAACGTACTTGCCATCTCCTTCAGAAATAGCGCCTACTGGACATTCGCTAGCGCAAGCGCCGCAGCTTACACAGCCGTCGTTGATTACATATGCCATGGTAATTACCTCCTTATAAAATAAAAGTACTTTTGTCTTTTTATTCTAAACCATTTCAATGGAATATTCAAGAGTAAATTGCCAGCAGATTGTTTAATTTTAGGAGCATTCTCCAAAACGGAGAATGCTCAGCTTTCAGAATCTGCAATTCGCTGCTTCCGGATACCGTTTAAGATGATTTTACGGGCCCATACGGCCTGATCCTTTGGCAGAGGCGGAGTGTCTTCCAAAACGTAAGGAATCCCTAATTTGTGGTACTTGGATTTGCCCATATTGTGATAAGGAAGGACGTCCAGAGCCTTTACGTTGTGAAGCGTACCGATAAATCGGCCAAGACGTTCCAGGTCGGCTTCATCGTCAGAAAGCCCTGGAACCACTACATGGCGGATCCATACAGGGATGGAATGCTGATCCAGATAACGGGCAAATGCCAGAATATTATCCTGGGGCTGTCCGCAGATCTCCAGATGTTTTTTGGGGTCAATATGTTTAATATCCAGCATAACCAGATCCGTAACGGCCATTAAACGGTCGAATTTTTGCAGACTCTCTGGATTGTCTGGCCGGAAGGTAACTCCGGAGGTATCCAGACAGGTATGGATATTCTGTTTGTGGGCTTCTTCAAAGAGTTCTGTAACAAAATCAATTTGCACCAGCGGCTCTCCGCCAGTAACGGTAATGCCGCCGTGGGTATAAAAATGTCTGGTTTTCTCGTATTCTGTCAAAATTTCTTCCACACTCATATCTGTGCCGCCGTCCATGGTCCAGGTGTCAGGATTGTGACAGTATTGGCAGCGCATGGGACAGCCCTTCAAGAATACAACAAAGCGGATACCAGGCCCGTCTACAGTGCCGAAGCTTTCGATAGAATGAACATGAGCTATCATAAAATCCCTCCTGGTTGTGTTTGATAGACTATGAGAAATATGTTTTGCAGGCTGCTTTTTTGTAAAAACAGGGCGCTGCATTTGCAGCGCCCCTGTCATCAGCGTCTGCATTCATAGAATGCTGTCAGACGCACGCGTATTAGATTGCCTCGTGGAATGTTCTGGAAATAACTTCATCCTGCTGAGCTTTGGTCAGCTTGTTGAAGTTTACAGCATAACCGGAAACGCGGACGGTAAGCTGAGGATATTTCTCCGGATGGGCCTGCGCGTCTAACAAAGTTTCTTTGGTAAATACATTTACATTTAAGTGGTGGCCGCCTTCAGAAGCATAGCCGTCTAACATGGAAACCAGGTTATCGATCTGAGATTCGCTTGCGTGTGTCATGGTGAAATCCTCCTTAAATTTAATCTTCTTCCCTATCCATACCCTCAAACAGGGTAGGAACTTTGCAGGCCATGTTGCCGCCTGCGCAGTCCAGGGAGTTCATCGTAGTAATTTTTACAGATGCGGTGTCTGTGTGGACTCCGCCGTCTTCTTCTACGCGGACATTCATATGTCCGCCGCCTTCAGCCATAAAACCGTCAATCATGGCGATTAAATCATCAACGTTTTTATTTTCCATAGAAACCTCCTGTTCAGGATGGGGCCAATAGAATTATTCTTCGTCCAGACCTAAATCCAGCTCTACATCTAAGTCTCCGGCAAATACCTGATCGTCTTTTCCGAGAGCGCCTGGAATGATGGAGAAGGTGTTGGAAATACCGTCCTGTGCATCCTTAAATGGCAGCTTTGCAACAGAAGCCAGGGAAGCTACAGCGCCGTGGCTGTCTCTGCGGTGCATTGGGTTTGCGCCAGGAGCAAATGCCTCGCCAGCCTTTCTTCCATCAGGAGTAGATCCGGTATTCTTACCATATACTACATTAGAGGTAATTGTCAAGATGGAAGTTGTTGGGATACCGCCGCGGTAGGTGTGATTTCCCTTAATATAATTCATAAAGGTATGCACTAACTCGCTTGCAATTTCATCGACACGGTCGTCGTTGTTGCCGTATTTCGGGAAATCGCCCTCTACTTCGTAGTCTACTACAATGCCATTCTCGTCGCGGATGGTCTTAACCTTTGCATACTTAATTGCAGATAAAGAGTCAGCAACAACAGACAGTCCGGCGATACCGGTAGCGAACCATCTGGTAACCTTCTTATCGTGAAGAGCCATCTGGATACGCTCATAGCAGTAACGGTCATGGTTGTAATGAATGATATTTAAAGCATTTACATAAACCTGAGCCAGCCACTTCATCATATCTTTGTACTTGTCCATAACTTCATCGTAATCCAGATATTCAGAAGTAATTGGACGGTACTTCGGGCCAACCTGCTTTTTGGTAATCTCATCTACACCGCCGTTGATAGCGTATAACAGGCACTTTGCAAGGTTTGCACGGGCACCGAAGAACTGCATTTCCTTACCAACTCTCATGGAAGATACGCAGCAGGCGATTGCATAGTCGTCGCCGTGGGTTACTCTCATTAAGTCGTCGTTCTCATACTGGATGGAAGAAGACTCAATAGAGGTCTTTGCACAGAAACGCTTAAAGTGCATTGGCAGCTTGGTAGACCAGAGAACGGTTAAGTTTGGCTCTGGAGCGGTACCAAGGTTCTGTAAGGTGTGCAGATAACGGAAGGACATCTTGGTAACCATGTGACGTCCGTCGATACCTACGCCGCCGATGGATTCGGTAACCCAGGTTGGGTCGCCGGAGAATAATTCGTTGTACTCTGGAGTACGGGCAAATTTTACCAGACGAAGCTTCATAATGAAGTGGTCTACAAATTCCTGAATCTGCTCTTCGGTATATTTTCCAGCCTTTAAGTCGCGTTCTGCGTAAATGTCGATGAAAGTAGAAGTACGTCCTAAGGACATTGCAGCACCGTTCTGCTCCTTAACAGCAGCCAGGTAGCCGAAGTACAGCCACTGGATTGCTTCCTTTACGTCAGCTGCAGGCTTGGAAATATCGTATCCATAAATGCGGCCCAGTTCTTTTAACTCTTCCAGAGCGCGGATCTGCTCGGATAATTCCTCACGCTCTCTGATTACGTCAGAGTACATGATGGTACGGGTAGTATTCTTCTGCTCGGTCTTGTCTTCGATCAGACGGTCAACACCGTAAAGAGCAACTCTACGGTAGTCGCCGATGATACGTCCACGGCCATATGCATCCGGAAGACCGGTAATGATGTGGCTGGAACGGCAGGCGCGCATTTCTGGGGTATATGCATCAAATACGCCGGCATTGTGAGTTTTTCTATGCTTGGTAAAGAACTCAACGATTTCCGGATCAACTTCGTAACCGTTATCCTGGCAAGCTTTTACTGCCATACGGATACCGCCGTAAGGCTGCAGGGAACGCTTGAAAGGCTTATCAGTCTGGAAGCCGACAATGGTTTCTTTCTCTTTGTTTAAATATCCTGGACCATGGGAGGTAATGGTTGAGATAATCTTTGTATCCATATCCAATACGCCGCCAGCTTTTCTTTCCTGTTCAGAAAGATCCATAACCTGCGCCCATAAATCCTTAGTATTCTGGGTTGGGCCGGCTAAGAAAGAATCATCACCATCATAAGGTGTGTAGTTTTTCTGAATAAAGTCGCGGACATTGATTTCTCTTTCCCATACGCCGGAATTAAAAGTATTCCATTCTGGTCTCATAAATTCCTCCTATATAAAATCCTGTGAAAGTGTTAGTTATAGTTTACGCCGTTATTGTATAAAAATACTGTATACATGTCAAGCAGGAAGTCAAAAAATCAATGTTTAAAAAAAGGAACACAAAACTGCTAAAGATTGCTTCTTGTCAAAATGCCGCAAAAATGCTATATTGTACATAGCACAACCAAAGGAGGAAACTATCATGTTAAGTGTTAATAAAGAGATGTTAATTGGCGAACTGATTCAGTTAGATGACTGTATCGCTCCGATTCTGATGAGAGCTGGTATGCATTGCTTAGGATGCCCATCTTCTCAGGGAGAATCTTTAGAGGAAGCCTGCATGGTTCATGGAATTGATTGTGACGCATTGGTAGCCGGAATCAACGAAATCCTGGCAACCAGAGGCTAAGAAATAAGACTGATTAGATGTGTTAAGGGGTTGTTGCAAAGTAGATGAATAATCTACGGAGCAACAGCTCCCTTTTTAT
>OLSE01002013.1_pt1 | contig 13191 bp, 10 predicted proteins | sample 1673191 | NCBI WGS metagenome assembly OLSE01 (sample SAMEA3136764, study PRJEB25190) | human gut metagenome | biome: human gut; feature: human-associated habitat; material: faeces | place: Austria | collected 2013
ATGAACTCGCTGGCCTGGGAATCGGGATCGAGCAGCTTGAACGTCTCCTTGTTGGGCGTGCTGCCGTACACCTCTTCGCTGTTGCGCAGGCCGGATTCGGCTTCGAGCATGAAGTTGATATACTCGTGCGCCTCGTCCATATTCTTCGCGTTTTTGGGGATACACATGCTGTCCATATAGTAGTTGCTGCCCTCCTCCGGCACGGCGAAGGACAGATCGGGGTTGTTTTCCATCATGGCCAGCGCGTCGCCCGAATAGTAGAGGCACAGGGCGGCGGAGTTGCCCTCCATCTTGTTGTAGGACTGGTCCATGACATAGGCCTGAAGCAGGTCTTTCTGCTTTTTAAGCTCGTTTTCCGCGCCCAGAAGCTCTGTTTCATCCGTGGTGTTCATGCTGAAGCCGAGGCGCTTGAGGGCGACGGCGATCGCGTCGCGCTGGTTGCCGATCATCAGGATGTCGCCGCTGTACTTCTCATCCCACAGGATATCCCAGCTGTCGACCGGCTCGTCGACCATGGTCGTGTTGTAGATAATGCCCAGAATCCCCCACAGGTAGGGGACGCTGTACTGGCCCTGGGGGTCGTAGGGCAGGTCCTTGAACTTGTCGTCGATATTGGCGTAGTTGGGCAGTTTCTCGTAGTCGATTTTGGCGAGCATATCCTCGTTGATCATCCGCTCGATCATGTAATCGGAGGGGAAGATCACGTCGTACTCGGCGCTGCCGCCCTTGAGCAGGGCGTAGAGGGCCTCGTTTGTATCGAAATAGTCGTAAACGACCTTGATTCCGGTCTTGGCGGTAAATTCATCGTTGAGGCTCTCGTCCATGTACTCGCCCCAGTTGTAGACGTAGACGACGCGCTCATCCTTGCTCCCGCAGCCGGAGAGCAGGCCGGCGGCAAGAACCAGAACCAAAAGCAGTGCGGTAAACTTTTTCATCTTCTTTCTTCTCCTTGTTGTTTTTTGATATCGGCGCGGGACTGGCGCAGATTCACGATAATCAGCAGCACCAGCACCACGACAAACAGCAGTGTGGACAGGGCGTTGACCTTGGGCGTAACCTTGCGCCGCGTCATGGAATAGATGACGATGGGCAGGGTCTGGACGCCGGTGCCCTTTGTGAAATAGCTTATGATAAAGTCGTCGATCGACAGGGTGAACGACAGCAGCATGCCCGTGATAATCCCCGGCATAATCTCGGGCAGAACCACCTTGCGCAGCGCAAAGGCCGGGCGCGCGCCCAGGTCCAGCGCGGCCTCGTAGGTGCTGATGTTGAACTGCCTGAGCTTGGGCATGACCGAGAGGATCACATAGGGGATGTTGAAAGTGGTATGCGCAATGATGAGGGTGACGAGCCCGAACGGAATGCGCATGAGGCTGAACACGAGCATCATGGAGATGGCCGTCAGGATATCGGGGTTGAGCACGGGCAGGTACGTCACGTTCATAATGGCGGTGCGGACCGACTTGCGCATCCCGAAAATGCCGATGGCGGCGAGCGTGCCGAGCACGGTTGCGAGCACGGACGAAACGACGGCGACGACCAGCGTGTTGTACAGCGCGTTCATGATCGAAGCGTCCTGGAACAGGTCTGCGTACCAGCGCAGGGACACGCCGGCAAACGCCGTCTGGCTGCTAGAGCTGTTGAAGGAAAATACAATGAGCACGAGAATGGGCGCGTACAGAAACAGAAATACGAACACCATCATCACGCGCTGGAATACTTTGCTCATCCCAAAATCCCCTCCTTCGTCTCCTCGTCCATTCCGCGCATGAAGAACAGGGAAATGAGGATAATGACCATAAGAATCAGGGAGATGGCCGAACCGACGCCCGGGTTATAGGTGTTGCCCAGAAACTGCATCTCGATATAGTCGCCGATGAGCATGAACATGCCGCCGCCGAGCATTTTGGAGATGATAAAGGTGCTGACCGCCGGAACGAACACCATGATAATGCCCGACATCACGCCCGGCATGGACAGGGGCAGCGTCACCTTCCGGAACACCTGGAACGGGTTTGCGCCCAGGTCCTCCGCCGCCTCGACCACATTGCGCTCGATCTTGATAAGGATCGAGTAAATGGGCAGGATCATAAAGGGCAGATAGTTGTAAACCATGCCGATCAGCACGGCGAACTGCGTGTTGATGATCTTGATCGTCGGCAGGCTCAGACTCTGCAGGAGCTGGTTGATCAGTCCGTTTGTGTCGATGAGCAGAATCAGCGAATAGGTGCGCAGCAGAAAGTTCATCCACATCGGCAGAATCAGCAGCATGAGCACAAGCCCCTGCCTGCGCCGGCGCATGCGCGAAAGGGTGTAGGCCACGGGATACCCGAGCAAAAGGCAGATGACCGACGAAAGCAGCGCCAGCCAGAACGAGCGCAGGAATATGCGCCCGAGATCCACGATGGAGCTGAAGTTGTCAAAGGTGAAGTTCCCGCTTGTATCCGTAAAGGCGAAAACGATCACCAGCGCCAGCGGCACGATGATGAACAGCACCATCCACACGAGATAGGGCGCGGCGGCCATACGGTTTTTCATTCCTCCGCCACCTCCTCCTGAATCTCCTGGATCAGGTCCGGCAGCTCGTCCTGCTGCTTGCGCATGACGTGGATGCCGTCCGGCGCAACCGAGAGCCCGACAGCCTGGCCCGGCTCCTGCGCCTTTGTGGAGCGGATCTGCCACTTGTAGCCGCCGCTGTCGACGGTGATGATATAGTGCATGCCCATAAACGTGACCAGTTCCACCACACCGGTAATCATGCCCTGCGCGGGCGGGGTGATCTCCAGGTCCTCCGGGCGGATGACGACGTCTACGTTCTCATTCTGTGCAAAGCCCTTGTCCACGCAGGCGAACTTGCGCCCGGAAAACTCCACCACGCCGTCCTCGATCATATACCCGTCGATAATGTTGCTCTCGCCGATAAAGTGGGCCACAAAGGCGTTCTGCGGCTCGTTATAGATGTCGATGGGCGAACCGATCTGCTGGATCACGCCGCGGTTCATGACAACAATGGTATCCGAAAGCGTCAGCGCTTCCTCCTGATCGTGCGTGACATATACGAAGGTGATGCCCGTCTGTTTCTGAATACGTTTGAGTTCGCCCTGCAGCTCCTTGCGCAGCTTGAGATCCAGCGCGCCGAGCGGCTCGTCCAGCAGCAGGACGCGGGGCGAATTGACCAGTGCGCGCGCAATGGCGACGCGCTGCTGCTGGCCGCCGGAGAGCGAGCCCACATCCCGCTTCTCAAAGCCCTCCAGACCGACCAGGCGCAACATGTCGGACGCGGTCGCGTTGATCTTGTCCCGCGGCAGTTTTTTGAGTCGAAGCCCGAAGGACACGTTCTCGATTACGTTCAAATGGGGGAACAGCGAGTACTTCTGGAAGACCGTGTTCACGTTCCGTTTATAGGGCGGCAATTTGTTGATCTGCTGCCCGTCGAAATAGACTGTGCCCGTGTCGGGCGTAACAAACCCGCCGATAATGCGCAGCGTCGTTGTCTTGCCGCAGCCTGAAGGCCCAAGCAGGGTGACAAACTCCTCGTCTTTGATCGACAGACTCAAATCGTTTAAAATGATCTCATCGTCGTACGATTTGCTGATGTTCTCCAAACGGATGACTTCCAGATTTTCCAATTTCAGCTCCCTCCCGTTTCATAACGGTATGATTCCCGGCCGCGTTCCCGCGCGGCGCAGCCTTTCCCGCCGCCGCTTTGCAGCTGCGGGCGGTTTCTTCTCCCGGCCGCGTTCCCGCACGCGGGCCGTCTCTTTTAGAACTTCCCGCCGGCGTCGGCAAAAAACGCGCAAGCGAGAAAAGTGCCTGCCCAGGCACAGCCGGAGGGTCTTCACAGGCTGCCGGGCAAGCGTATCATTATAACAATCATAAATATACGGGATAAATCGTGATTTGTCAAGAAAAATCGCAAATTTTCTTTGGAATCCCGTAAAAAATTTGGTTTAGCTTGAAAATAATCCAAATCCTTCTGCTTTTCTCTCTTTTCCGGTGGGATTTACCATTGGCAACAACCGCCTTTGCAGATATGTTCGACGCCCCTGCTCCCATCGTCCCCATTTGGGCCCGCAAGGCGGGGTAACGCGGTCTCCGGCTCCACCCTGTAACCATCCGGCGCGCGCCCGCGCCCTTTTCCGGCGCAGACAGCTCCGGCAGGGCGCAAACGTGCGTCTGCCCGCGCGTCTTTTTCAATGAAAACGCTTATCTCCTCTTTGTATGATTTTCCAGCTTCATGCAATTCAAAGACAGCATGTTCTAATCTCCACAGCCGCACCGCTGCGCGCAGCAAACAGGCACAAAAAAGTTCTGCATAACATAATTTTTAAATTACAAAATAGTTACAATATATAAAAATATTGTTTTTTAGTTGACATTTATTGTGCCATATAATATCATATAGTAAAAGGAGGTTGATTCCATTGTTTTAATAAAATGAAAACCGCTTTTGTATTGCATAATCAGCCCAAGTCTTATAAATCCTGTTTCCCACTGCATCTGGTATGACATATTATAATGGAAAGGAAATTTATAATGAAAAAGGACTGTAAAAAACTGTTTTGCATCATCACAATCGCAGTACTGCTGATATCTCAGGCGGGGGCAACGCAGCCCCTGGAGGCAGAAACCGTCCCGGCGGAGGCGACAACAGAGCTGGGCGTGCCCTACAGCGAGATCCCGGAAGGCCTGTCGGCGGAGTTACTGGACGCGTCCGGCTGCATTGCCAGGCGCCGTGATCTGGAAGAGGATACAAACACGGCCATCTTTGAAAATGCGGACGGCACGCAGACGCTGTATCTGTTCGCGGAGGACATCTGGTACACGGATGAAAACGGGATGAAGACGGACTATACCTCCGCACTGCGCGACGACACAGTGCACGAAGCAACCGCGTTCGTCGCCGACGGCGGTTCCGGAACGCTCGTGCTGCCGGAGGACCTGCGCGATTCGGTAACCTATGAAAAAGGCGGGATAACCATAGAAATGGTCCCGTCGAATGATACGGTGGTCAGCAGTCCGATCACATATCCCGCGGCGGAGGCGATTCCGCCCGACCCGGACGTCAACATGATTTTCAATCCGGAGACGGGTGAACTGGAACAGGCGGTCGCGGAGCCGGCCGCAGCCGCCGCGCCGGAAGATCCGTCTGCCGAAGGGGACGTATCGGCCGCCGAAGAGGAATGTTCTGCGGATACCGAAACGGCTGCAAACGATATCGCCGGCCAGGCAGGCCCTGTCACGTCCGATATCGCCGCATCCGGGAGCACGGATACTACCGCCGCTGACGCGCCTGTCGCGGATACCGCGCCGGACGCCGGCGCAGCGAATGCCGAAGCAGGCAATCCGGCGGAGAATAACACCGCCGCCGATGGAGCCGCGACAGCGGCCGATGCCGCGGCAGGCGCCGCGATTGCGCAGGAATACGCAATGTCGGAATACACCGCGCTGGCTTACAGTAATGAACGCGCCTATTCAGATATGACCGAGAATACCATACAGCCCGCGACGGCGGAAAAGAACCTGCTGGAACTGGCCGCGGATTTTCTCGGCGGCGCAAACCGGGCGAAAAAGGCCTCGTTTGCATCCGAAGGCAGCGGCCAGGCGCTGGAAAAGGTGCAGTACGCACGGGCGTTTGACAGTAAAACCGCTTTTTCCTGCATCCCCCAGAGGCACGGTTTTGTCAACGAGATCACCCTCGATAGCTACACCGGCCAGAACCAGTTCTCCTTCCGTGTTTCGCTCGACGGCGGCAGCCTGTTGAATTCCACCGGCTATTCCGTCCCCATCGCGGATGAACAGGGAGACACGCAGGGCCACATCGTCCTGCGCGAGCTGATCGACGCCGCCGGCAATACCAGCACCGACAACCTGATCGACGTGGCGCAGTACGAGGACGGGGACTATCTCGTCACCATCACGCTGGACGAAGAGTTCCTACAGGACCCCGGCACCCAGTATCCCGTCGCGCTTTCCACCTCCACGAAAACCCTGACCGCTTCCTACATCAACGACACGCACGTGACCAGCACTTCCCCCAACACCAACTACGCCTCCGCCGCGCTTATGAAATCCGGCGACGCCGGCAGCGATTCGCTCAACTACATCTTTATCCAGTTCATTTTTTCCAATACCTCCTGGTACCAGAGCATAGCGCCAAATGGCGTCAACTCCGCGTCGTTAAACCTGTACAGCAACAATTCGGGCTCTGCCGGGCGCATCTCATGCAGTATTCCCACCGGCACCTGGAACTACCAGAACATCACATGGAACAACCGGCCCGGCATGAACAGCGACGGCAGCTATAACGGCGTCACGCCGCCGGCTCCGTCGTCCATCCACGCCAACACCGGCTGGCAGACGATTTATATTACGGATTTCATCCGCGGATCTCTGCGCAACTATGTCCACACAAGCCTGTACCGGACCGTACACGAACTGCGCGGGCTGCGGCTCTGGGCTACTATCACTTTATGGTACAGACGAATACTGGAGGGTGGGCAGACAAAAACCTAACTGGACCATTCCAAAACTGGGGGAATATTAACCCCTCTGCAGCCGGAAGTTATTGGAATGATGTTGTAGGAGCCTCCTATGTCACCATGGCTTTATACTATGCTGTTCGGTAAATAGCTTTAAGGAGTTTCAAAATGAGAAAATTATTTGTTTTATTTTTAATTGTTGTTTTTTGCTCAGCGTGCAATAAAACTATGATCGCGGATAGCAATTCTTCTTTGACAACCGAGACCGTTTCCTCCAGTGAAAGCACATCCTCTGATCTGAATTTCACAACTCCTGAAAGGTGGTCGGAAATAAAGGAGAGCAAGATTCATTCCATGGTGGAACTGTACCCGGATGTAGAGATTATCCTTCAGGAAAAAGACACTGTCCCCGTTGATTCTATTTCTGTAAATGGTGCGTATACGCTGCCCGTTATAACAAATGAAACGCCGCTGGAAGACTTGATCCCCGTATTGAAAGGCGGTATGTATGTTGTCGGTGCAGAAACAATGAATACCTATGCCTCAGAACAGTTGTTTCCGTATAAAAACTTTCACATCTCGCACATATTGGAAGAAAAGAAAATTCCCGTCACATTCCTGCGCAAGATGAGAGACGGATATTATTATTCCGTATCGAAAGTGGAAAACGGCGGCTATGCATACTTCTTTTTCGATCGCACACTTGATCTGACTTCCATGGAATATGTTACAGACGATATGACCGACGTTTATCTGGTCGGCTGCTTATACGTCGAGCAATTACATAAGTCGTCCGATTTTTCTGCGATCAAAACAGGGGATTCTCTGGAAGAAGTATTGAAAATCGACCATTCTGCTATTACTTTAAAACAGTGGAACAAATGGAGTCAGGAAACAACCGGAAAAACGATGCACCGGGGCATAACCAATCATTTGCTGGAAGATGGTTTGATAACGATTCAATATGCCAACCAAGGCGGAGAGCTTGTCGTCGTAAACAAAATCTATTCAGAAGACTATAAATTCAAATCCCCCTTCTTCGCTACCAGCTATGAACGGGATTACAACATCTTCCCGCAGGATTACCCGCCGGAGACCTGATTTCAGGACAACATGCCTTGACAGACGCGCCGCCCGCACTATACACTGCGCTCAGACGCAGCCCACAGCCCGATTACTGGCTGCTGATCCAGCAACGAGGTAAATAGTATGGTCAAAAAAACCCTTGCAATCATCCTTATTGTAAGTGTACTCTTGCCAGGCGGCTGTGCCAGCCAAAATATAAGCCAGCCAGAAAGCATTTCCAGCTCTTCGTACCATTCCTCATTTCGCGCTGATTCGAGCGAAACATCTGCCTTTTCAGAATCATCTGGCATGTGGCCGGCCACTGAAATATCGGACTATTCGCCGCAGGAATTTCATCCCAGCGCCAGTGTACCTGAAAAATGGGAAGATATTCATGTCCAAGAGCCTTTGAAACGAGAAATTTCGGCAGTGCAGGATACGATTACAGTGAACGGAGAGTATGCGGATATTTTTCCCCTGATCACAAATCAAACGCCTTTAGTAGATGTAATGTCTCCGATGGATTTTAACAGGATGACTGCCATACAGGAAAACTGTGAGAAGTTTTATATTATGCCGGAATATCATATTACAAAAAGTATTGACTTTGTTCCAATCGGGTTTTTGCGTCAGGTAGAAGACGGGCGATACTATTCTGTAAACAAGCTTTATGATGGCGGATACGCATACTTTTTCTTTGAGCGTGAGATGGATCCGGAAACGCTGGAATATGTGACGGAGGATTTGACAGATGTATATCTGACCGGCTGTGTGTACATGGAAAAAAAGCTGGCTATATCGGATTTTTCCGGATTGGAAATCGGCGATTCCATCGACAAGGTGATTGCCGTGGACAACGCTGCTTCGGTACTGAAAGAGTGGGCGGACTGGTATAAAAGCATATTAAAATCTGGATTTGAGGACGGCGTGACAAAACATATTTTAGCGGATGGTCTTTTGGTGATCTATTATGATTACAACGGAAAAGAGCTCGTTATCGGCGATATGGAGTTTAGCGAGGAATTTGTATTTGAAAACGAAACGATGGGGATAGCTACCGCATATCCCAAAAAGTTTTCCATCCTCCCGCAGGACTACCCGCCGGAGAGCTAGATCAGCGCACAGGGGCGCGGCATTCAGCCGCGCCCCTGTCATTTGGTATGCGCTACGGGCAGCGATCAATGGGCGGGGGCAGCTCGACCGTGCGGCCGGCAAGGCCGCCCAGTACGGGGTCGTCCGCGGGAATACCGAACTCGATCCGGCTCGCAAACAGCGCCTGCCAGCGCAGGCCGAGCGCCCGGTTGAGCGCCCGGTCCCCGTACTTGGGGTCGCCCGCCACCGGACAGCCGATCCCGGCGAGCTGGACGCGGATCTGATGCGGGCGGCCGGTGCACAGCTCCACCTCCAAAAGGCTTGTGCGCCGGCCCCGCTGCATGACGCGGTAGCGCAGCAGCACCGGCTTTGCGTCCGGCCCGGCCTGTTCCCGCAGCTCGGCGACATTGCGCGCTCCGTCCTTGTGCAGGTTGCCCGCCAGCTCCCCCTCCGGCGGGGCGGGGCAGCCCAGCACAAGGCAGCTATAATACTTGCGGATGGACCGGCCGCGGATATAGGCGTTGAGCGCGCGCAGGGCCGCCGCCGTCTTGGCGGCAAGCACCAGCCCGCCCGTGTTGCGGTCGAGCCGGTTGCACAGGGCGGGCGCAAAGCTCATCTCCGCCGCGGGATCGTACCCGCCGGCCGTCTCCAGATAGCCGAGGACGCGGTTTATCAGCGTGTCCTCCTCCGGCCCGCCGTGGCTGAGCAGTCCCTGCGGCTTGTCGAGCACGAGCACGTTTTCGTCTTCGTATACGACCCGCGGCGGCGGAAATCCCGCATGGCGCGCCGGCGGCGCGGCCTCAAAAAACTCGTCGCCGATATACAGGGAGAGCGTGTCCCCCTCGCACAGCACGTCCCCGCCCCCGGCCCGCTTTCCGTTGCGCTTGATGCGCTTTTTGCGCAGATAGCGGTACATAAGCGCGGGCGGCAGGCGCAGCGATTTCTGCAAAAACCTGTCCAGCCGCTGCCCCGCGTCGTTTCCGGTTATGACGATCTCCCGCATGCCGCCGCCTCCGTTTCTTTTTTTATGATATTATAGCATAAAAAAAGAAAATACAAAAGGATTTTGCCCGCACCCGCCCGTACCGCATATTTTTTGCAAAAAGGTATTTACGAATACAACTATTAGTTGTATAATGTTGTCAGCGCCGGATTTTCCGTTTGCAAATGCCGGCGGCAGGCGCTGGAAATATATGCTCCCCCCTTTTATCGGCCCGTGTTTTGCAGTATAATATATAGAAAGCGCGGCGCGCCCGAACCGCGGGCGGCGCGGCGGCTCCGCATTGAAAGCAAAGGACGAAGAGATGAAGCAGGACAATCCCCATGCAAAACACAGGCAGCGGCTCCGGGAGCGGTTTCTCTCCACGGGGCTGGAAGGGTTTCAGGACCATGAAATTCTGGAACTGGCGCTGTTCTACGTCTATTCCCGGCGGGACACGAACCCCATCGGCCACGCGCTGATCGAACGGTTCGGCAGTCTCAGCGGCGTATTGGACGCGCCTGTCGAAGCGCTGCGCAGGGTGCCCGGCGTAGGGCCGCAGGCGGCGGTGTTTCTGAAGCTGCTGCCCGCCCTGTTCGCGCGCTACGAATCCTCGAAATATGACGGCGTCACCGCCATCGGCAGTCCGCAGGAGGCTGCGGACTACATCCTTCCCCGCTTTATCGGCAAGACGGACGAGCTTGTGTACCTGCTCGCCCTGGACGCGAAGCACAAGGTGCTGTTTGCGGATTTCATACACAGGGGCAGCGTCAATGCGGTGGAGATCAACACGCGCCGCATCTGCGAAATCGCCCTCTCCTACCAGAGCACCTGCGTGGTGCTTGCGCATAACCACCCGTCAGGGCTCGCCGTTCCGTCCGAGGAGGATATGATGACGACGCAGGCGCTGGAAAAGACGCTTCTGTCCATGGGCGTAACCCTGATGGACCACATCGTCGTGGCGGACGGGGACTATGTCTCCTTTGCCGAAAGCGGCTTTCTGCTCAAGCAGCGCATGTTCGCCCAGCTCCGCCAGAAAAACCAGCCGGAGGACTCAACCGATGAAATTTGATCTGCACTCCCCCTACCAGCCCACCGGCGACCAGCCGCAGGCTATCGCCGACCTCGTGCGCGGCATAGGCGAGGGCTGCCGCGAGCAGACGCTGCTCGGCGTGACCGGCTCGGGCAAAACCTATACCATGGCCAACGTCATCGCCGCGGTGAACAAGCCCACCCTCGTGCTCGCCCACAACAAGACGCTGGCCGCCCAGCTCTGCAGTGAATTCCGCGAGTTTTTCCCGAACAACGCGGTCGAATACTTCGTCTCCTATTACGACTACTACCAGCCCGAGGCGTACGTCGTGCACACCGACACGTATATTGAAAAGGACATGTCCATCAACGACGAGATCGACAAGCTGCGCCACAGCGCCACCTCCTCCCTGTTTGAGCGGCCGGACGTCATCATCGTCGCGTCGGTCTCCTGCATCTACACCCTGGGCGACCCCATAGACTACAAGACCATGGTCATCTCGCTGCGGCCCGGCATGCAGCTCAACCGCGACGCGTTCATCCGCGCCCTGGTCGGCATCCAGTACGAGCGGGGCGACATCGACTTTCAGCGCAACCGCTTCCGCGTGCGCGGCGACGTGGTCGAGGTGTTCCCCGTCTACTCGGGCGACAACTGCGTGCGCATCGAGTTTTTCGGCGACGAAGTCGACCGGATCAGCGAGATAAACGCCCTGACCGGGGAGCTCAAGGGCGTGCTGAGCCATGTGGCCATCTACCCCGCCTCCCACTACGTCACCTCCAAAGACAAGATGGAGGAGGCCATCACGCGCATTGAAGAGGAGCTGGAGGAGCGGGTCCGGTATTTTGAGAGCAAGGGCAAGCTCATCGAGGCGCAGCGGATCGCGCAGCGCACCCGCTACGATATGGAGATGATGCGCGAGCTGGGCTACTGTTCCGGCATCGAGAACTATTCCCGCGTCATCAGCGGCCGCCCGCCCGGGTCCACGCCCTTTACCCTGCTCGACTACTTTCCCAAGGACTACCTGATGATTATAGACGAGTCGCACGTCACCCTGCCGCAGGTGCGCGGCATGTACGGCGGCGACCGTTCGCGCAAGGAGAACCTGGTCAACTACGGCTTCCGGCTGCCCAGCGCGTTCGACAACCGCCCGCTCAACTTTGAGGAGTTCCAGAGCAAGCTCAACCAGGTCATCTATGTGAGCGCAACGCCGGGCGAATACGAGCGGGAGCGCTCGGCCCGAATCGCGGAGCAGATCATCCGCCCCACCGGGCTTCTCGACCCGCAGGTGGTCGTCAAGCCCACCGCCGGCCAGATCGACGACCTGCTCGGCGAAATACGCAGCCGCACCGAGCGCGGCGCGCGGGTGCTCATCACCACCCTGACCAAGAAAATGGCGGAGGACCTGACCGAATACCTCAAAAACGCCGGCGTCAAGGTCCAGTACATGCACCACGACGTGGAGACCATCGAGCGCATGCACATCATCCGCGACCTGCGCGGGGGCGTGTTCGACGTGCTCGTCGGCATCAACCTTCTGCGCGAGGGCCTGGACCTGCCCGAAGTGGAGCTGGTCGCCATTCTGGACGCGGACAAGGAGGGTTTTCTGCGCAGTGAAACGTCGCTGATCCAGACCATAGGCCGCGCCGCGCGCAATGTGGACGGCATGGTCATCATGTACGCGGACAGCGTGACCCCGTCCATGGAACGGGCCCTGAGCGAAACCGAACGCAGGCGCGCCATCCAGCAGGCCTACAACGAAGCGCACGGGATCACGCCGAAGAGCGTGGTCAAGGAAGTGCGCGACGTGCTCGAAATCACCTCCAAGCAGGACTACAACACCATGCTCGACGGCAAACGCCTCTCGCGCAGAGAGCGCATGGCCCTGATCGCCCGGCTGGAAAAGGAGATGAAGGCCGCCGCCAAAATCATGGAATTCGAGCACGCGGCCTACCTGCGCGACCGGATCAAAGAACTACTTACGGCAAATGAAAAGGAAGAGAAATAACATGCAAAGCAGAGACGCGATTATCGTGCGGGGCGCACGGGAGAACAACCTTAAAAATATAGACGTGGAGGTGCCGCGCGGCAAGCTCGTGGTGTTTACCGGCCTTTCCGGTTCGGGCAAGTCCTCGCTCGCCTTTGAAACAATATACGCCGAGGGCCAGCGCCGGTATGTGGAGAGCCTGTCCTCCTATGCGCGCCAGTTTCTGGGCCAGATGGAAAAGCCGGATGTGGACGAGATAAGCGGCCTTTCCCCCGCCATTTCCATTGACCAGAAAACAACTTCCAAAAACCCGCGCTCTACCGTGGGGACTGTCACCGAAATTTACGATTATCTTCGCCTTCTGTATGCGCGCATCGGCGTGCCTCACTGCCCGGTATGCGGGCGGCCTATCAGCCAGCAGACGGTAGACCAGATGGTAGACGAAATTTTGAAGCTGCCCGAGGGCACACGGTTTCAGGTGCTTGCCCCTGTGGTGCGCGGGCGCAAAGGCACCCAGCAGAAAGAGCTGGATGCTGCCCGCCGCGGTGGCTATGCT
>OLSE01002031.1_pt1 | contig 13066 bp, 8 predicted proteins | sample 1673191 | NCBI WGS metagenome assembly OLSE01 (sample SAMEA3136764, study PRJEB25190) | human gut metagenome | biome: human gut; feature: human-associated habitat; material: faeces | place: Austria | collected 2013
TAGTTCTGTGCAGACTAAATGCCTTAATGGATGCTGAAAGGGAAGATGTCCATAAAAGATATCTTCCCTTAAACTTTGTGTGTATAATAAAAAAATGAAGTATTAATTAACGTTTATAAACGGATAGGGTTACCATTATAGAAATCTAGAATCTTCGTACGGAAGATAAAATCATATTTGGCCTGTGCCTGTTCCGCTAGACTTTGCGCGTATTTTGTTTTAGCCTCATTAAATTCAAAGACAGTGCTTTTACCTGCGTTGTAACGCTCTTGGGCATAATTGAACGCTTCCTTGCTCGCCGTGACGGATTTGTCGGAAGCCGTATATTTCTCTTGGGAAGCCGTTGCGTTGTAGTACGCTTGCTGGATTTCCTTGTATAACGTTTTCTTTGTATTTTCCATCAGCAATTCCCGGTTGATAATGTTGATCCTTGCGGTACGAACGCTATTGCGTACTTGGAAGCGGTTGAAAAGTGGAATGCTCAATGAGAATCCGACGATCTTTTGCCCATTCTGCTTAAACTGCTCGCTAAAGGAACGAGTATCGGCAAATTCACCTCCGGAAGTAGAATGATAATATCCATTGCTGTAACTAGCCCCGAAATTTAACTTGGGGTAATAGCCCGCTTGCGCGACACGCAACATTTTCTTTTGGCTCTCTAGCAAATACTGTTGTTCCTTGATCTGAGGCTTGAACGTAACCGCATGATCGTAAATGTTTTCCGGAGGTAGGATGCTACTCATATTATCAGCCACCGCATCTTCAATTACAGGAGTCTGTATATCGAAACTCCGATCGCTTCGCTCTAGTTCCAGACTTTGCGCCAGATCCAGTAAAGCGAGGTTCACATTGTTTTGCGACTCGGTAAGCGTGACCTCATCTTTCGCTAATTGGGCCTTGATATCATACAGTTGGGAAAGAGGCACCTTTCCGGCGTTCACCATGGCCTCCGTTTTATTCACCTGCTCCTTGTCTAGTTCCACTTGTAGTTGCGCTATTTTCAGTAGCTCTTTATTATAAAGTACTTGCAGGTAGTAGGAAGCTATATTGATGGATAGGTCTTCTCTCGCCTTATTCAAGTTCTCGATAGACGCTTTTAGATCAAGTTTGCGGGCGGCGATATCGTTCGGTATTTTTAACCCGTCAAATAAAGGCATGTCCAGATTGATCCCCAATGTGGAATTGGCGGCGTTCTGGTCCACGATCACCCCGGATTTAGACGTGGAGCGTCCGAACTGGAAGCTCTGTCCAAGACTGCCATTTAGGGCCGGGAGCCAACTGTATTTGCTGGTATGTAAGTCTACCTTTCGGCTTTCCTGTTCCTGCTCCTTTTGCTTTAAGTCGATATTATGCTCGATGGCATATTGGATGCACTCCTCCAGACTCCATTGCTTCACCGCATCCTGAGCGAAAACATAGTTTCCGGACAGGAGGGAAGCGATTGCCAGTATATATAAGTTTCTTCTCATCATACAATCTTTCTTTTATTTCTTATTCGGGTCAATAGCTGCGCCCCGGACTTTATCGGTCGCGGCCAGTCCTTCTTGAATCTCGATCTTGATACCGTCGGACAGACCTACCTTTACAGGATGCTTCTCGAAGACTTGCTCCGGTTGCTCTTGTTTAACTAACTGAACGAATGCGGAATCCCCTTGGAACTCAACCGTACTTTCCGGGATCGTAAGCACGTCTTCCGCACGTTTTAGCACGATCTCGGCGTTGGCGCTATATCCCGCACGGATGAAAGCATCTTCGGGGATCGTTACGGCCGCCTTGATCTCAAATTGAATGGCTCCGTTTTTCTCAACACCTTTGGGTGATACATATTCTAGCAAGGCCTCGAACGAACGGCTTTCCATGGCTCCGATCGTAAGCTTGATAGGCATTCCCTCGTGAATGCGCCCGATCTCGGTCTCGTCTACGTTTCCCTTGAAGATCATGTCATTCATGTTGGCGACTGTGGCGATTGTCGTACCGTCGTTGAAGTTGTTCGCTTGGATAACGGAGTTACCTACTTTCACCGGGATATCCAGTATCATACCGGTGATGGTACTACGGATCTGCGTGGTACTGGCTACATTGGAGTTCTTGGCGATACCGTCACGAATAATTTCCAGTGCGCTTTGCGCGTTCGCTTTCTCCTCGACCGCCTTTAAGTAGTTGGCCTTCGAGAGATCGAAATCCTCTTGGGCGATAACACCTTGCTTGAACAGCAGTTCATCTCTCTTATAGGTTTCCTCCACCTGTTTAAGAGATATATCCGCTATGTTTACGCGAGATTCGGCGCTATTTAGCTGTACCATCTCCGGTATGACCTTGATCGTGGCGATAATCTCCCCTGCCTGTACCATCTGTCCCGCTTCTTTCCTTAGCTCGGAGATGATACCGGATATCTGCGGCTTGATCTCTACCTCGTAGCGAGGTTCCACGCTTCCGGTGGCCACCGTCTTGGTCTCTACCGTATCCCTTTTGGGGGTTACGACCTCATAAACGGTTATTACCGGTTGCGCCTTCTTCCATAAGAAATAGAATGTGCCTATTACCGCCGCACCTACGATCGTTAATAAGATAATACGTAGGATTTTCTTTACGATGCGATTCTTCATGATTATATAGTTTTATTTTAATTATCGATTCGTTATTATTCATCTCGGATGGCATCTATCGCTTTGATCTGCATGGCTCTCCATGCGGGAATCAGTCCGGCCATAAAACCGCTTATCAGTAGTACCACCGCGGCGGCTACCGCTGTTTGGATGTTTACGCCGGGATTCAGCAGGGTCGGATCGTTCGTTGGATTGGCGGACAATATCTTATCCAACAAATCCAAGAGGAAGACTCCGGCGCTTAATCCCAGTAAGCCCGCCAAGGCAGTCAGCACCAAGCTCTCGCTCATGACTTGCGAGATGATGTCGAAAGGCTTGGCTCCCAAAGCCCTTCGTACGCCTATCTCCCTCGTGCGCTCTTTTACCGTTACCATCATGATATTGCTGATACCAATAATACCCGATAGCAAGGTACCCATGCCGACCAGCCAGACCAAGATGTCGATACCTGTAAACAGTAGATTGAATGTCTTGAATTGTGCGGCGATATTGACTACGCCTATCGCCTGAGGATCGGTCGGTGCGATCTGATTTTGCGTCTTCATGATATTCTTGACCTGCTCGATCGTCGTCTCAATCGGATATCCCGGTTTCACGCTCAGTGCGAGGAAATGCAGGATATCGCCTTGGTTCAAGGTCTGCTGCATGGTATTGAACGGAATGAAGACGGTTTCTTCTCCCCGGCCGCCCAGATTCAGGCCCGATGCCCTTTGGTTGACCACTCCTACTACTTGGTAGTAAAGCCCGTTCACCCGGATATATTTGCCGCAAGGGTCCTCGTTGTGGAATAATACCTCATTGATCTTCGTGCCGATCAAGCAAACCTTGCGCTTTTCCCGCATATCGATCTCATTCAATAAACGGCCATAGTATAGGTCTTGCGTATCGATATTGAAGTAAGCCGGATATATACCTTTCACGTTGAACGTTCCGGTCATTATCCCGTAAACGATATTCTTTTCCGAGCGGCTGCCCCAAAGGATGGGGGAGATATCCTGTACGCTAGGTACGTCTCGTATGATGGCGTCTATGTCCCGGTTCCTCATGTTCCAGTTTCGCCCCTTGTTGAATCCTTGGTAGGGTTCGCTGGTGCGATCGGCGTAGAAGAATAGCGAATTCGTCGCGAATCCGTTGACGCTCTTGAACATGGCGTTCTTGAATCCCGATCCGGTACCCAGCAACAATACCAGCATAAGGATTCCCCAGAACACGCCGAAGCAAGTCATCAAGCTACGTGTCTTGTTGCGGGTGATGGTTACCCATATTTCTGTCCATCTGTCTATGTCAAACATATCTTTTCGGTTTATTCTGTTCTCATGGCTTCAATAGCGGATACATTCACGGCTTTGCGAGCGGGGAAATAGCCCGCCAGCACCCCGGCTACGACCAGCACCCCGGTAGCGGCCAGCGATATCCCTAGGCTGACGGTCGGGTGCCGGAATAAGGTAAGATCCTCGCCGGGATTTCCTCCGGATGAAGCGTTGTTCATCCCGCTCATCGTCATGCCATAGTCGATTAGCTCCGTCAACCCGATTCCCATCAGCATCCCGATGTAACCGAATATGGCGGTGATCATGATGGACTCTACGATGACAAGCTTCAATATCGAGGCCGGTTTCGCCCCGATCGCCTTCCGGATGCCGAACTCCCGGGTCCGTTCGCGTACGGTGATCAACATGATGTTGCTAACCCCCACGATACCAGCCATCAAGGTGCCGATACCTACGATCCAGATGAAGAGCAAGATACCGTCTGTCATCGTATTGAACATACGGATCTCATTGCCGGTCATCCACATACCGATGGCATTCTTGTCTGTCGGGTCGAATATGTGCTTACGGGCCATATACGACCGGAACCTGTTCTCGAAATCCTTGCACTCTTCTTCGGTGGAGACCCCGTTTACCGTAAAGTAAATGGAGCCGAACCCGAAGCCTTTATTATAAAGTTGTTGCGCTACGGTAAACGGTATATATGCGGGCGCGTTGTTACTCTTGTCGTCATCATCATAGATACCAACAACTTGATACATCATATTGCCGCATTTCACGTATTTACCCAGCGGGTCCTCGTTACGGAATAGCACTTCCGCCATACGGGGGCTTAGTATGATTACCTTGCGTGTAGCGTTCATATCCATCTTATTGATGAAGCGCCCGTTCTGGCTCGCTACATTAATATATATAATGGAATTGTAATCCTCGGATACGCCCCGCAGGTCGCCCACGATGTATTCTTCCCCATACGAGATGGTATCTGTTTGCGAAATGGTAGCCGAGCAGTATTCTATTTCCGGGAATGCCATCTTGATGCCGCTGAGATCCGCTTCCTTGAACTCGATCCTGCGGTTCGTGGGGTTACCTTTATAAGGCATGGTGGTATAGCGCCCCCAAACCTCCACGGTATTGGCGGAAAACCTCCGGAAGTTGAATATGATGCCGTTTCTCAACCCATTTCCCGCTCCCAGCAGGGTAATCAGCATAAAGATCCCCCATGATACGGCGAAACCGGTCAAGAAGGTACGGAGCTTGTTTTTCTTTATCGTGCTCCATATTTCCCTAAAATTGTCAAAATCAAACATGCGATTCTTCGTTTACGGTGTATTCAATCAATCCGTCTTTTACCCGGATAATCCGGTCGGTAGCTTCCGCCACGGATGGCTCGTGGGTAACGATCACCATGGTCATACCTTCTTGGTTTACGCTACGGAGGAGTTCCATCACTTCCACGGTCGTGGTACTATCCAATGCCCCGGTAGGCTCGTCGGCCAATATAATCTGCGGCTTGGCGATCAAGGCACGTGCGATGGCCACACGTTGCTTCTGTCCGCCGGACATCTCGTTCGGCATATGATCCGCCCAATCCTTCAATCCCACCATGTCGAGATATTCCAGTGCCATGGCGTTTCTCTTCTTCCGGCTTACGCCTTGGTAATAGAGTGGGAGAGCTACGTTCTCCTCTGCGTTCTTAAACGAGATTAAGTTAAATGATTGGAAGATGAAGCCGATCATACGGTTCCTCAGCTCGGCGGCACGGCTTTCGCTTAGATTCTGAATCAACTGTCCGTTTAATAGATAGGTGCCCGTGTCGTACGTATCCAATATCCCCAAGATATTCAATAGGGTTGACTTCCCGGAACCGGACGCTCCCATGATAGATACCATCTCTCCCTTCTCTATATCTAGGTCGATACCTTTCAAAACGTGCAGTGGGGCTCCGTTAAAGTACGTTTTGTTTATTCCTTTCAGTTGAATCATCATATTATGTAGTTACTTTATATATTAGACGTACAGTTTGCTAAATAAGTTACACTGTTGGTGAACACTTTTATCATCTGGTTACAAATATATGTTTTACTAAGATACCTTGTATCGCAAGGTACTACTAATTATGTAATATTAACAAAGAGGTCTTGATTATAAGTAGATCCTTGTTCCTTTCCTCTGTATATTTTAGGCTAAACAAGCGGCTGTCTTACCCAATTCATAAGGATACATTCATCATGCACCAACTGATGCATGATCTTCTAACGGCTGGTGCATGATCATCTACCAACTGATGCATGATCGTCCACCAGCCGTTGGACGATGAAGCTAACCTTATCTTTGCCCTAATAGATAAAGGGAAAAGCTTTAGGCTATACAGGCATAAACCCTTAACTTTGCGGCGAAATTCAAATAGCAGAAAGATTTATGGTAACAATTGGTACGCCCAAATCGGCTACGGCAACTAAAGTCGTGCTTTGTGGCTCGGGCGAATTGGGGAAAGAGTTTGTAATAGAGTTGCAGCGTTATGGCGTGGAGGTAATCGCCTTGGATAAGTATCCGGACGCTCCGGCCATGCAGGTGGCGCATCGTTCCTATGTGGTCTCCATGCTGGATGGCGATGCCTTGCGGGAGATCATCGAGAAAGAGAAACCGGATTATATCGTGCCGGAGGTGGAAGCGATCGCTACCCGTACCTTGATGGAACTAGAGGAAGAGGGATACCATGTGATTCCTACCGCCCGTGCCACTTGGCTGACGATGAACCGTGAGGGAATCCGCCGCTTGGCGGCCGAGGAGCTGGGCTTGCCTACCTCGCCGTATCGTTTCGCCGAGACCGAGGAGGAATTCAAAGAAGCGGTGAAGGTAATCGGTATGCCTTGCGTGGTGAAGCCGATCATGAGCTCGAGCGGACACGGACAGAGCGTGGTTCGTGAGGAAAAGGATATCGATCGTGCTTGGCAGTACGCCCAAGAAGGAGGACGTGCTGGAGCGGGTAAGGTGATCGTGGAAGGTTTCGTGGATTTCGACTATGAGATTACCCAGCTGACGGTTCGGCATATCGGAGGAACGTCTTTCTTGGAACCCGTAGGACATGTTCAGGTGGACGGTGATTACCGGGAGTCTTGGCAACCGCAAGCCATGAGCCTTGCCGCTAAAGCGAAAGCCCGTGAGATCGCCGGTAAGATCACCGAGGCTTTAGGCGGACGTGGTATTTTCGGCGTGGAATTATTCATTAAAGGAGATGATGTCATATTCAGCGAGGTTTCCCCCCGTCCGCACGATACCGGAATGGTGACGATGATTACACAGGATTTGTCTCAATTCGCTTTGCACGCCCGTGCGGTGCTTGGCTTGCCGATCCCTAATATCGTGTTTCATGGAGCGGGAGCTTCCCGTGCCGTTGTAGTGGAAGGGGACAGTGACCGGTTGTCTTTGGGGAATCTGGATAAGGTTTTGGAACAACCCGATACGCAGATGCGTTTCTTTGGAAAACCGGAAGTTCATGGACATCGCCGTATGGCCGTCTTGCTGGCTCGTGGTTTGGATGTGACGGAGGCTAGGGAGAAGACCGGAGTGATGATGGAGCGGTTAAATGTTAAATTGTGATGCTTCCTAGGATAAATGAACGTTTTGGTGTGTGTTGTGAATAAAATGTGAATATTTACAGACCTATTTTTCTATCAAAATAGTTTATTTTTGTCTCAAGTTTTTAAAGAGACATTTGATAATCTATAAACGCAGATTACATATGTTTGTTTCACTAAAGAGTGAAATCTGATTGCCGAAAGTTTGTACTTATTTTATGAATACAACAAATGGAAATATGGGCGTTGATTTGAAACGCTCTATTTCTATTCTCGGTGAAGATAAAAGAGTGAGCAAACAGATCAATAGCTAAGGGTGGGTAGATTTAACCAAACAGACATCCTTATCTCCTTTCGCCCACCCTAGCTATTGTTCTTATTTTACTTGGATTCCTTTTGTATTTCTCATGGTTTCCATCACGGCATGCGTATCTACTTGGGCCTTTTCTTGTATAAACTCCGGAAGGTTGTAAGTCCACAACAGGTCTTTATAATATTTTACGGGATTTTTTTGCGGCAGGAGGAATGGTTTATGGGCCGTACCTTTATCATCGATATAGGTAAAGAACGGGCGTGTGTATAATCCATCCAACCTGCGACTGCTAAATACCAGCCAACGATTGTTGTGGCTCCATGAATGGTAGCTTTCTCCTTCGGCGCTGTTCGCCTCGCTCAGCGGGTACGTCTTTCCGTCGGATAGGCGGATCATATATAATTCAGCGTCTTTATGCCAAACCCCGAAACCGCCATATTCCTGTAGGGTAAAAGCCAGATATTTACCATCCGGTGAGATTCTAGGGAAGGATACGCTTTTGTGATTGGCCCGGCCATTGTATAAAGTATCTACTTGCTGGCCTAGGGTGCGGGTTTCCGGGTCAAAGTCGACACGGCATAGGCTGTAGGTCATTTGTCTGAAATTCTTAGAAATAGAATCTACGGCGGCGGTCGAACTGAAATAGAGGCTCTTCCCGTCGGGAGAGAACGCAGGGAATATTTGCCATGCGTCTTTGGAATTTAACGCTTCGCAAGAGAATACCTCGTTCTTCTTCACGTCGTAGATCACGATATCGGAGTTATGATCCAATACTTCCAGCGTATTGGGATTATTGATGAAGAAGTTTTGGTAGGTATCGCATACGGTGGCCGCCAGATAGTTACCATTCGGATGCCAATACATGTAGACAAAGTTTGAGACGGTCTCGGGAGTCTTGGTATTTAGCTTGGTGATTTTCTTTCCATCAATCAGTACGGAACCGGCGTGTTTGCCTCGCATATGGAAAATCATTTTATCCGGGTTCCCGGAGGAAAACGTGTGGCAGTTTACGCAGTTATAGTCGGTTAAGCTATTCTCATAAATCACGCTTTGGTCATAATTCTCCAAGTTCCGTTGATAGATACCCATCCTGTTCCACATATCATTACTCAAGGCTAATAACCGATAGGCTATATATTTATCAATGGAATCATTTACGATGTCCATATGAAAAGGCGTATAGGCGTTCCATTCGCCCTGTATGCGTTTAGCGATGGTCAATTCTATTTGGTTTCCGGCATTCTCTTTCAATAAGGCTTTCCATCTTTTTTGTGGGATCTCAAAGAGCCCCTCATCGCTATAGACTTGGAGTTGAGTCTTTTCCCCTTTAATGATAAGGCAGTGCTCACTGCTATCGGCGATAGAGAAATTGAGCGGGGCGATGTTCACAGGGATGGTCACATCCTTGTAATCCGGATAAATGGCGATTTCCTTGTTTAGACTCTTGGCGATCTGTACGTCGCTTTTGGAGCATGAAACCATCAAGGCGATGAGAAAAAGGAAAAGATATCGGTTTGTATTTGTGTAAGTCTGTCTTTCCATATGTGTTTTATTTAGAGAGTATCAAATAGTACCAGAAAGTAGGTTGATAGTCGGCTATTCCAGTCGCTACATTTTGTCGGGCATGCCTTAGTCCCAATACACGTTGCTTGAATATCGAGAACTCGGACAGGACTTTATCGGTTACCCCATACTTGCGGCAATATTCCGGATCATGCTCCGCATAAGAGATCACGGCTTGTTGCAAGGGTTCGGGTAATGCGGGGAGTACTTCCGTCCCACTGAATCTTTCAACAAACGTTTTTATAGCGGGCAGGTCTTTCGATAATAATAACGTACCGATCGTATAATCCAATGCGGCTTTATTCAGGGGATTCTCTTCCAATATAATCATCAGGTTATCAAACAATCCGATTATATTGGCGAAAAGGTCTTTGTCGCTGGATAGGCTTTTTCTTTTTGTACCTAATTCCGGGTCACTCTCCACCGCTTGGTCATTATATAAGAACTTTCGTTGCGAGGAGGCCCATTCGTGATAGGCCCATGTCTTTTCCAATAAGGATATAAACTTCTCGGCCGCGGGATACTGTCCGTATATCAAATGGGATTTTATTAATAATTTAGTCATGACGGGACTGCCGTATGTAATTCCTACCGAGGTACCAAAAGCGAAATTGTATGCCAAGGACGTGATTCCTACATGGTAGTATATCTGGCTGAACAGGAAACTTTCCTCTATATGCGCTTGGTACTTTGAGACCAAAGATTGTATTCCGCTTTGCGGGTATTTGAATAAATCAGTCTGCATGACACCCTTGTGGGATAAGGCAAGGTTTAAGCAATTCAGGTGTAAGTAGTTATTATAGTTTAGATCGGCGGACGAGATTATGGCGTCCCATTGCTCGGTATCTATGTAATGAAACATTTGCATCAACGTATAGAAATCTTTATTCCTCTGTTGAAGAGCCGTTTGCGTATAATACATACCGGATAAGGCAAGTAATGCTACGGCTACTAAAGCTTTTAAATAGGTTTTTATGTGATCTAAGTAACGTGATAGGAAGAATAGAAGCATAACGAGTAGCGCTACTTGCCAAGAGAAGCCGTAGAATGGTTCCAGCTCAATGAAATACTCTACGTAATCTTTCATCCAAAATACATAGTCATAATCGGGTTTACTGCCTCCTAGGACACATAGGGAGCCTACGATAAGTAGCAGCAGCAACGGGATGAAGCTTGCGTACCAGCGTTCGCATTTTTGTAATACATCAAATAGTAAGATGCTAAGGGCGAATAATATAGCTACAGATCCCATCGTGTAAAACAATCCGGTCGCCAGCAAGCAACCAATTAAGGTACGGTACGTCCAATTAAATCTTCGTGCGCTGTAACTATATACGTTAAGCGCCAATGACCAAAACAACATGGCTATCAGTCCTTCATAATGATAGCTATCTTTCATTAGGTAAAGATATTGGAATAGGATGGGGAGAAAGGCCAAGGGCATAAGATATAATGCCGGATGTATCTTTCGTAAGGTCAGCCAGAATAACCAACCGGAGATTCCACCGATCAAGGCGGTCACCAGCGATCCGATAAGCGGGATTCTGAAAAACTGTATCAAGAATTGAGAGATAAAAGTCGCTAGCCCCCCTATCTGCTTAAGTATGCTGAATATATAGGTGGAATCGAATAGGAAAATCTGCTGCTGTTCCCGATAAAAAAAGAGAGGCTCTTGCATGGTCTGCAAATGAAACCATAAGACGCCGGTCAATAGAATGAATGGAAGCGGTGGTAATATCTTCTTATATAAAGTACTCATGTGATTTATTCTATTTACGATAAGTTACGTCAATTCCTTTATCCTCTTTGGCTAGCGTGCTAAGTGCCCGGATCTTGGAGGATACTTTTCCGGTAATAAACTCGGGTATATTATAAGATTTCATGAAACGGTGATAGTAGTCTGTGTCTTTCTGAGGCAAAAGGAAGGGCTTAGACGCATTTCCTTCTTCATCTATATAAGCAAAATAAGGACGTGTGTATAACCCGTCTATCCTTCGACTGCTGAAGACGATCCAGCGGCTGTTGCTACTCCATGAGTGATAGCTCTCCGTATCCGTGCTATTGGCGTTTTGCAAGGAATGAGAGATTCCGCTCGCTATATCCAGTAGATATAGATCTGCGTCTTTATGCCAGATCGAGAAGTTACCGTAGCCGGACAGCGTATATAACAAGAATTTCCCGTCTGGGGAAACACGGGGAAAAGAGGCGCTCTTCCCATCTTTTCCGGCATTGTATAAGGTATCTATACGGGAGCCGAAACTCCGGGTTACGGGATCGAACGCTATGGAGCAAAGGTTATATTTTACTTCTGAATATTCATGCGGCATGGAACGTGCCTCTGCCGAGCAGAAGTAAAGAGTCTTGCCATCGGGAGAGAATGTCGGGAAAGTCTCAAACGCTTTTGCTGTCCGAATGGAAGGCGTACTGATAATCTCATGCTTTTCCGTATCGTATACAACTACGTCGGATTGGCTGTCGAAGACCTCCACCCGGTTTTTGTCGTTGGCATGAAAGCTTTGGCTGGTCTGATTGACAGAGAAGGCTACGTATTTCCCCGATGGATGCCAAGAGGGATAGACCAAAGGCGAGATCGTCTGATCGGTCTTCGTATTTAATTTCTCGATCTTATCTCCGTCGATCAGATAAGTGCCCGAATACTTATCCCTCATGTGGAACAGCATTTTATCGGGGTTTTGCATACAAAAAGAATGGCAATTCATACAGTTTTGACCGCTGTATTTGTTTTCCATGATAGGGCTTTGCTTATAATCTTCCAGATTCCGTTGGTAAATACCCATTTGATTCCAAAGTTCGTATCCGGGTTCGATCAAGCGATAAGCCAGATATGAATCCATGGGTTCCGGAGCGACGAATAGTGAGAATTCCGGATAGGCGAGCCATTCTTTGTCTTTTGCGTAGAGCTTTACTTGTATCGCTTTTCCTGTCGCCCTTTTCAGCAATTTTCTCCAATCGGATGCGGGAAGATAGAATTGTCCCCCTTTTTCCTTGACTTGTATCTTTTCTTCTCCGAATTTGAGTACGGCGAAGGCTTCCGCATGTGGATTTTCTATCTTGAAATTTAAGGGAGCGATATTATAAGGGATCGTTACATCCGCATAATCGGGAAATAATACAGGTTTCTCCGAGGTTTCTTTGCTTACCGGGATCGTATCCGAGCAGGATATTCCTAGTAGAATAAGAAATAAACAGGTGATATATAGAATATTTCTTTTCATGGTTGTTGATCATTTTAGAGTATAATAAGACCAATAAGTGTCTCCGAACGACTTCTTTATAAGTTGCGGAAGTTGTGGGTTGTTCCGGTTCTGCACGACTAAATTCCGATAACCTGCGAATTTGCGGATCACATTTCCGGATACGTTAAAACGCTTCCAGTAATCCACATCCTTCTCTGCTAATAGGATAACAGCCTCTTGGAAACTCACGGGGAGAGAGGGGAGTACCGGTGTTCCATAATACTTTTCTATCAGCCTTTGGAAAGCTTTCATGTCTTTAGACAGCAGATAGATAGCCCCGGTGAATTGGATCGGGAGCTGATTTTCCGGATCTTGTTCCGCACGGATAAGTAAATCATGTTCCAGTCCGTTGATACCGGATAAGTTACTTTCCTTCGGAAGAGCTTTTCGTTTAGGCCCTAATACCGGATCAGCTTCAATCGCTTTGTCGTTATATAAGAAGCCTCTATGCCGTTTGGCCCAATCATGATAGGCA
>OLSE01002049.1_pt1 | contig 12945 bp, 7 predicted proteins | sample 1673191 | NCBI WGS metagenome assembly OLSE01 (sample SAMEA3136764, study PRJEB25190) | human gut metagenome | biome: human gut; feature: human-associated habitat; material: faeces | place: Austria | collected 2013
GCTGCAGCTGAGGCAGCGGCTGCTAAAGAGGCTGCTCTTTCTGCTGCCCCAGAGCCTGTAGCCCGCGTTCAAACGAGCGATACTCCTTCTTGGGCAAAGATTGCTCAAGAGAAGGCACGTGCGAATAAGCCTGATGCAGGAAAAACCCCGAAGGTAAATCGTTCTCGCTATGCGGATACCGTTGCTGCGCGCATGATGGAGCATCATGCTTCTAATCCCTACGGATCTCCCATTGCCATTCCCGTCTCTGAGCCCGAGGCTGCTCAGTCCGAATTGTCTTCAAAGGTTCGCGCGTTGCAGGATGAGATTGAGTCGTTTTCTGCGCCCCACGCTAATCATGAGGGGAGCTCGGCTCATTTCGCTGAGCCCATTGCTGGTGGTCAGCCTGCCGCCTTGTCGGCAGAGGATTTGGCAGCTGAACAAGAATGGCATCTGAACAACACTGCAGCAGCACCCATCGAACGCAAGCCCGCTCCGAAGCCCATTGCGTCGCCTGCGCCATGGCTCGATCACGATCCCGAGCCTGCCGTTGCCGCCGAAGATCAGCCTGCTTCTGTCGAAGCAGCTGAACATGATCCTGCCGTAAACGATGATCCTGCCCTTGTGTCGCATGAGACGCTTTACGAGGCTGCAATTGAAGAGGTGGATCAGCTTGCAGGCAAAGCTCCTGCGGAGCTCGAGCCCGTTGTTGAGCCTGAGCAGCAGATAGTCGAAGAGTCTGTTCAAGGACATGAGCATTTCAGCTCTCATGACCAAGGAAAGCCCTCCCCCCGTCCTTCAGTGCGTCATTCCCAGAGGCTTCATCGCTCTGTTCCCGGGAATAACGAAGTTGAAGAAATCGAGGAGGAACTTGATTCGGCAACTTTGCCTATGGACCCCGTCGATGAGTACACAAATACCCCCGAGGATTACCCCGCAAACGAGGAAGCTTCTCGCCCCGCAGTGAGCTCCAAGAGGAGTGTTCACTCACGTCGTAGTGGTTCGCTTGGCGACTTCTTCAATAACGCGGTTCACTCTGGTTCCGAAAAAGCATCTCAGATGCAGCATTCTTTTGCTTCTCGCCTGAAGTCGATTTCATCGCGTAAGCAATCGGTTGAAGAGGAATATCCCGCTGAAGAATACCTGGAGGAGCAGTCCTACAACGAGGACTACTATGAAGAGCCTGCTGTATCTGAAAACGAAGAAGTATACGTTGATGATCCAGCTGAGCAGCCTGAACAGGCGGCATCTCCGAGTGTAACCACCTCAATTTCCCCAATCGATGTCTCCCAGTTTATGGACAATGAAGAGTTCGACGACGAAGAGGAGCCGATTCGCCGTATCGATGACAATGTGGTCAACATGGGCTCATTCCACGACAGCAACGATGAATCAACCGCACGCATCCCTGCTGGTCGTGTACAGGAGGAAATGAAATCCTACTCCTACGGCTATTCGGATGAGGTGCAGGGTGGAGAGTACGCAGAAGAGCCGCTTGAAAGAACTGCGCCTCAGCCTGCGGTAGCTTCTCCGATTGTGGGCATGGAGGAAATGGTATCTCCTGTTTCTCCTGTTTCTCCTGTTGTTGAACAGGCGGGCCATTCTCGCCAGGTTATCGTGTTGCCGGACGTAACGCCTGCTCGCAGCGCTTCGGGTGAAAACCTTCGTCAGCGCGCTCCTATGGCAGAGGTAAACGAAGGCACCTCCACAGGCGGTAAATCGTTGCTTTCCAACATGCTTCCTCGTATTGATGGAAATACTGATGCGTTTAGCACAGCGCCTGCAGCGCGAAGCCTCAACCTCCCTTCGTTTGATACGGGCGCGCAGTCGGCAGTGTCTGCAACTGGCTCTTTTTCGACTGTTGGTGGCACTGGCTCATTCGCCCCTGTAGGGGATGAGCTGGTATCTGACGTAGCCCCCGAAGAGCGTTATGTCGATGATGCGGATGATTCCGCCTACGACGAGGAATACACCGAAACAGGTGCTTTTGCTGGTCCTGGATACGTTGATATGCCTAAGTCCCGTGCTGGACGCCTCTTCAGCCGGTTCCGCAAGGGCAAGAAGCGCAAGGAAGAAGAAGTATCTGTAAACGAGTGGGTAGATGTTGATGAGGACTATAATGCCCGCAGCGTCGGTAAAGCTCGTGGAGATTGGTCGAGCTTCCGTGAGGAAGATGATGAGTTTGTAGACGTTGACTACCGCGAATCCGATGATCGTCGTGGATGGAACGGTGGAGCATTCTCTTTGAATCGTCTTCGCAAGGGCGAAGATGCTCAGGTAGAGGATACTTACTATGACGAATCGGCGGTCTATGATACTGGCGGCATTGTTGATGCCAGCCCCGCATTGCGCATTGATGGTGACGCTGGCACAGCCGAGCAAATCAACCGCGAGCTCAAGAAGCTTCAGGACTTCCGCCATCCCGACATCGATACCGAAGTATGGTTTGTTGGCCTTGGTGCAGAGCAATATTCTCATTCGGGTATTAATGCGTTCCTGGAAGAGCACGCCGACGAGATGAAAGGCGCAATCGTTATCAATCTTGAGGCCCTTGGTGCTGGTGCGCTTTCTTGCATTGAACAGGAAGGTGCCTATAAGCCTTATAAGATTTCCTCACGCTTAAAGCGTGTTCTTCGCCAGGCAAGCGAGCGTTCGGGGGTTGGATATCATACCGATCGCATTGTTTCACGTGAAACGCCTGCATCGATTGCAATGGCTCATGGTATTCAGGCGATGACGATCGCCGGTATGGCAGACGGAAACACCGCGCTCTATTCTGCGGATAACGACATTATCGAAAACGTCGATCCTCAGGCTTTGGAGGATGCTTCGAATTTTGTAATGGCTATTTTGAAGAGCATCTAAGCAAGAGTGCTCTCACAACGAAAGGCCCAAGGGTAACCTTGGGCCTTTCTTATATTATGTATTATCTAGGGCAAACAGGATCAAATGTGTTGATGTAAAACGCTGTTTCACGTGAAACATGCCATAGAACAATGGATAGAACTGGTGTTTGCGGGTCAAAGAAATGCAATGAAGTGCTTATAACTTCCGAATCAGTTCCGCTTCATGGTTCCTTGATGCTGAAGCGCATGCTTCAGCAAATGGCTTGTTCAGAGGGTCAAGACACTTTTCGATCGGTACCGAGATAGGATGAAATAAGATTTCGACATCTCTGTTTTGACGAGTTGCTTCATGCTGAAAAGAAGCAAGAAGCGGGTTGCTGAATTCATCCATGCGTCCAGAGAGGGCAACACCTGAAAACAAAGGTGCTGAAGCAGGACTGTTGGGAGCCCACGGAATGTCGTTGATTGAGCATTTGCGCCAAAGGGCAGATATCAAGAAGATTTTTGCACGATTAACCATTGGGATTCGCGTCGGTGTATTGCGTGCTTGGGGTGTGGAGGAGCCGGCTGATTCCTTTGAATTGCCTTCGACGCAGGTCCGGTAAAGGGGAAGCGGATCGATGGGTTCGCGCAGCCGCTTAACCAGGCAGTTTTCTTTAGCTAGAGCTTGCGCGAGTGCTCTGTAGACGATAGGGACGGCATGAACATGCTGGTGGCTGTCCAATTGAAACGATAGCTGTTGATCGGGAAACGCTGATAGAAAACGCTGGATTTGACTGCGGCATTCAATAACCAGCTGATTGAATGCCTCGCCTTTGTTGGTGATACCCAGCTTGAACAATCCCATGAAATTGTTATCGAACATACCCCTCTCGTTAACGAGAAGAGGTATACGTTTCGGGTCTGCGACAGATGGCCCCTCCACGAGATTCAGATGAAGGCATACCCGCAGAACGCCGCGTCTGGCATACGGCTGGGCAAGGCTAGCGGCTTCGTAAAATGCGGGAGAATTTGCAAAAATACTGACACTGTTGAGCGCTCCGTTACCGCCGCAGGAAGAGCTAAGCGATAAGATGGCTTTTGCCTGACCAGGTGTTATTCCGAAATCATCTGCGTGAACAAAAGTAGTGCGTTGTTCAATCTGCATTCGCGAGCCTTTCTCTAGCAACCTTATTATCGCAGACGTGCATGGACGTGTTTTTGGAAGCTCATGACAGAAATGTGGCTGTAATTTAACGATAAGAAAAACAATGAATGAGGGGGATGCATCGTTGTTTGATTGGGAGTACCTTTGCGTTTGTCGGAAAAGGGATCGCCGCCAGTGTGATCAACGGTGTAGAGTTTGGTGCTCGTATCCGAGACAGATTCGGCTATTGTTTTGTTGTTGAACAATTAAAAGAAGCGACGGTGAAACTGTGACGCAATCCCGTTTAGAGAAATACCTCGAATCGAAGCGGTTTCATGTGATGCTGCTGATAGTTGGTCTTGCATTTCTGCTAACGGGGTCTTTTCACGGAAATGTGTGGTTCGATGAAAGCTATTCGGTTTCTATAGCGAACAACTCTTTCGCTGAAATTTGGGATATTGGGTCAGGGGATGTTCACCCCGTTCTGTTTTACTGGGGCCTCCATGTTCTCGAGTCACTTTTTGGGCAAAATCTCCTTGTGTACCGCCTGTTTACGATAGCGGGAATCTTTTCATTGGCAATGTTGGGCTTCACTGTGATACGGCGTGATTTCGGCTGGAAGGCCGGCGTGCTGTTTAGCTTCTTTTCCCTATTTACGCCTTATCTTGCTCATATATCGGTTGAGATTCGCATGTATTCTTGGGTGATCTTTTCTGTAACGCTATGCGCTCTGTATGCGTGGCGTATTGCATGCACCTTACGTAGCAAAAACCCTAGGGAAGGAGATGGGTCTATCGAAGAAGGCCAAAACTGGTGGATGTCTTCAGCCTACGATGGGGACGGCTGTCGTGAGTGGTGTGGTGTACCGTGTAGATGGTGGCTTGTTATGTTCCTGTCGAGTCTCGCGAGCGCCTACTTGCATTATTACGGTGTGCTTGCGGCATCGTTCATCAACCTTTACTTGCTGATTTTCATTATCGCTCGTGCAAAAAAGGCATTGTCGGTATTTATAGTGGGGGCGGTAATTCAGGTAGCCCTTTATGCTCCCTGGCTCATGGTTTTCAAAAGCCAGGCTGGAGTAGTGTCTGGATCGTATTGGGCAAATGTTTCGTTTCCCCGCACTATAGTGGAATGGTTGTTCTACCCGGTTTACACGAGCTATGTGATATTTGCCGATACCTATGGGTTTGGGTACGTGCTGATTCTTACGGTTTGCGCGGTGGTGGCTGCTGTATCGGCGCTCTATGGTTTGGCGAATTGGCTGCGTCGTTTCAAACAGCAAAACACAGGCTTCAAAGAATCCCTTATCCTGGCAGACCGGGTGCTTGCTCCCTCTACTTTGCCCGCCATATGGGGCGTTGCTTTATACGCAAGTGTGTTTGCCGCTGCCCTTGTGGCTTCTATAGTTATGGACTCGCTGATTGTCTACTATCGCTATCTTTGTGTAACCATAGGCCCCTTGCTCCTCGCCGTTTCAATTTGGCTTTCTCACGTTAATAGCAAGGTATGCGTACGCGGATTGCTCGCTGCCTTTCTTGGTGTGTCGATCGTCAACCAGGTTTTGTTCGTTCAAGATGCATACAGCGGCAAAAACGAAGAGCCGCTTGACTATTTGGAGGAAACGGCAAAGTCCAATAGTCGCCCGCTGGTGCTCTCTTCGGACATTGGGGTTGAAGGGGTTACCGCGGTGGAATGCGAGAATATTAAGCAAACGTTTTTAGCATGGCAGCCGGGTAATTGGGCCCATGCATATCAGTCGTATTTTCCGACGCTTGCCAGTGTGAAATCATGGGACGCTGCACTCGACGGCTATCAAGGCACCTTTATCGTGCTAGGGCAAACTCAGACAGAAGGCGTTCCGGTTGACGTTCGCGATTTGGAGTCGAGGGACGACGTTGAGGTGACGGACATGAAAACGTTCTATCGTCCTTACGAGCGTACTTGGTTTACGGTAGCCACCATGGTGAAAAACGGCAACTGAGCCTCTTGTACGAAGGCGCATCGATGCCCGCACCTTGACAGTGAAGCGCCCCTGAATAATGAACCAGCAAACAAGAGCATCTTGCGCGTAAGCTCAACAATGCCCGCACCCGCACGATGAACTGCATTCCGTTTCTTGAACATAAAGAAAAAGGAGGCACTTCAAACCGCAGGTGCGGGCATTGTTTTGCATGTGGCTCTCTGCCTACAGAGAAAAATCGATCTGGTTCAAGGTGTTTTTCAGGGTTTGTGCAGAAGAATGAAGCAGTTCAGCTTCGTCAATGCTCAGCTGCAGAGGAATAGGGAATTCAACGCCCTTGCTTCCGACGATAGCGGGCAAGCTCATGACAACATCGGGAACGCCTTGGACGTCAGTACGATAATTCGAGACCGTCATAATCGATTTCTGATCACGCACGATTGCTTCACAGATGCGGGTTACGGAAGGAGCGATGCCAAAATACGTGGCGCGCTTCTTTTCAATGATCTCGTAGGCGCTGTTGCGCACGCTTTCTTCGACAGATGCGCGGATTTCGGTGGCGTTTTCGATGCCGCGCAAGCGGAAGAAATCGTTGATGCCGATTCCGGAAACGTTTGCAGCGCTCCATACCGCCAGCTCGCTGTCTCCATGCTCGCCAATAATACGAGCGTGGACGTGGCGCGGGTCAACATCGAGCATGTGCCCCAGTGTGTATTTAAGGCGCGCGCTATCGAGTACGGTGCCCGAACCCATTACGCGCTCGCGGGGGAGGCCCGAAAGCTCCATCACTACCTGTGTGAGGATATCAACCGGGTTCGAAACCACTAAGAAAATGCCGTCAAAGCCCTGTTCCATAATGCGGGGAACGATGGTCTTGAAGATTGCTACATTCTTCTGTACCAAGTCGAGACGCGTTTCGCCTGGCTTCTGGTTAGCACCAGCGGTGATGATAACGATGGAGGCATCGGAAAGATCTTCGTAAGTGCCAGCGTAGATGTTCATGGGACTGTAGTAAGGAATGCCGTGGCTGATGTCGAGCGCTTCGCCTTCGGCTCGGTTGGTGTCTACATCGATAAGAACCATGTCGGTGAAAAGCTTGCTCTGCATCAGGCTGTATGCAGTGGTTGATCCCACAAAGCCACAGCCGATAACTGCAACCTTCCTTCCGTTAAGTGAATTGCTCATAAAGAAACCTCTCTCTGTTTTGACTAGCAAGGTATGGCGACGAACTATAAGCATGCCCCGTTTCCTTCGCGTGGACGTTGATTCAAAAGGCTGTTACGTGAATCGACGAAACCTAAGGGAAAACAAGCGCTTCCTAGAATAACCGTTGTTACGAGCTCCCCTCCCCCTGAAAAGCTTTCTCGTAACGGAAAGGAAGAGCCATGTATGATCCTGGAACAACGACATTCGCAATCGCAAAAAAGTTGCAAAATAAGCCGAGATTTTTGTTTTTGTGATGGTTGGATTGCCACACCAGGGTAAATCCTGCGAAAAAGCGCACAACTCTCAGCGAGAGCAACAAAACCCTACCGAGGGCAATGAGGTAAATCCTGTGAAAGAGAGATACAGGCAAGGTTGGATGTGCTTTTGCTTATATCCCAGGTGAGCTGACAAAACCTAGACGCGCCCATCAAAAAAGCCGGTCTCCGAATGAACCGCCACCTGTGGGGCGCAGTTCTAAATTGAAGATCGGCCTTAACTTTTTTGGAGCGGGTGACGGGACTCGAACCCGCGCATGCGAGCTTGGGAAGCTCGTGCCTTACCACTTGGCGACACCCGCGCAAGACCTAATGCTAGCACAACACCAGCAATAAATGCCCGCAACCACCCCATCCATTCAAAACGCAAAGCCCGTTCTCGCCGAATGGCGCCTTGCCGCCTTTCGGGCGGACAGCGCCGCTGCCGTCCAACATCGCGACCCCTAACGGATGGCGCCGATGCCGCCCAACAGGCTCGCGACTTCCGGCGGGCAGCGCCGACGCTGCTCAACAGTCCCGTGATTCCCAGCGGACGCCGCCGTCATTGTCGCTGGCCATACCCGTGGCGCTAGCGTCTTGCGCCCTCGCCGCCGCTCGGCTGAACAGCGCCTTGCCAGCCTCGAGTCAAACGGTGCGCAATGCATTTTGCAGTGTCTTACCGTGGCAATAAAACTCCGCCATGTATTCTCTAGGAGGCCTCTGACGGAAATAACGCCCCTTAGTGGCAATACATCGCCGCCATGTATCCAAAATGAGGTGGTTTTGGCAAGATTCGCGCGCCGTGTATCCAAATAGCCCTGCAAACCGCCGTTCGGGAATACACCGCGCGGAGATCTTGCCACTAAGGGGCGTTATTTCTGTCCGGAGCTCTTAAATCATGCATAGCCTGAAGATCTTGCCACTCTCCCCACCCTCCCCGCGTAGCCCCGTCATCGTTGTTCGCCATATCAGACTATGGTCTCTTGCCGCCCTCCCCGCCGCCCCTATTCTGGTCCTTCAGCCTCGCAGCCCGCCGCAGCCTCTGCGCCCTGCGTTGTCTCGCCGCCATCGCAGTCCCCGCACCCTGCGCGCCGTTATCGTGGTTCTTGTGTTATGGCTGGTGCGAGAAACGTTCAGCGGTCTTTTGTTGGGGTAGTCTGAAACCGCTATTGTTGCGCTGTTGTTGAAGCGCGTTTTCCGATTTGCCAACGAAAGGGGCAGGCTATGAGTGCCAAGGCTGGTATGCCTGAAATTGACGGATTCATTTTCGATATGGATGGAACGCTTTTGCACACGCTCCCCGATTTGGCGGCGGTCACCAACAAGGCTCTGGAACTAGAAGGGTTCCCTCCCCATACCGAAGAGCAAATCCGTACGTTTGTGGGTAATGGTGCTTTGGCTCTAGCGCGCCTGGCAGTGCCCGATGGGGCTACCGAAGAGCAGGCCGAAAAGGTATTTCGTAATTTTAAGAGTCTGTATGGCGAATTCGGTTTGAGCCTGACGAGCGAATTCGAGGGGATGACGGAAACCCTCAAAGAGCTCCATGCTCGCGGGAAGAAGCTGGGTATCATGTCCAACAAATTTGAAGGTGGCGTGAAAGATGTGGAGGCGAAGTTCTTCCCTGGCTTGTTTGATGTTTCCCACGGCGAAACCGATACTATCCCGCGTAAGCCCGATCCCGATGGGCTCTTGCTGTGCGCGAGGGAAATGGGCCTCGAGCCCGCTCGCTGTGCGTACTTCGGCGATTCGCACACCGATCTTATAGCAGCGCATAATGCTGGCATGCTTGCGGTGGGTGTTACATGGGGCTATCAGCCGCTCGAAACGCTTAAAACGGGCAGCCCCGACGTGCTTATAGATGCACCTGTCGATATCCTGCAATTTGTCTAGGGCGTTGTTTGGCGGGAAGAATGCTCGGGGTGCGCTAATTGGCTGATGCCCGCTTGGCGAGGGACGAGGTCTGCTATGTTTTGGCCAGCCTTCGGTTGGCATGGAGCTGGGCTTGGCTGCTTCTGCCTCGTGTCTGGTTGGTGCGAAGCGGTGCCTGACGCTATCTGGCTGGTGCCCCAACGGGTAGATGGTAACCGGCTCTTTTTCGGATGGCGCGATGCAGGGGGCTGGCGCCTTAGGCGCTTGCCTGCTCGGCATGGGCAGACTCTACATGCTCTAGTTGCGTCTAGGTTGGACTTCCATTTCTTGAGCGGTTGGCGCGATGATAGCTTTGAAGATCAAACACATTGAAAGGATCCCTTGGTGGACTCTGCAGAATTTGAAATAGAGGAATCTTCCGAAATCGACGAATCAAGCAGCGATTTCGGCTCATTGGGTGCATTAGCTCCCGCTTGGCGCGAAGGCGACGCGATCAGCGAGGAAGAAGCCCTCGAGACGTTTTACGAGTGGCTCGCCGAGCATGAGATTGATCTGTGGCCCCATCAGGACGAGGCGCTGATGAGCCTCATGGTGGGAGATCACGTTATTTTGGGAACGCCAACTGGCTCAGGGAAGTCGATGGTCGCCATCGGCATGATGTTCATGGCATTGTGCTCGGGCAAACGCGCGTTCTACACGGCTCCCATCAAAGCGCTCGTAAGCGAAAAGTTTTTCGGCTTGGTGAATATGTTGGGGCGTGAAAACGTGGGTATGATCACGGGAGATTCCCAGATCAACCCACAGGCTCCTGTTATCTGTTGTACCGCTGAGATCTTGGCAAACCAGGCGCTTCGCGAAGGAGAATGGTCGGATGTCGGCTGCGTGGCAATGGACGAATTCCATTTCTACAGCGACCCCGACCGCGGTTGGGCTTGGCAGGTTCCGCTGCTTACGCTTCCCCATACGCAGTTCCTTCTTATGAGTGCGACACTGGGAGACGTTTCTCAGATTGCGCAGGCCCTGGAGCCGAAAACGGGAACAACGGTAGATATTATTGCCGATGCTCCGCGCCCCGTTCCCCTGGAATACAAGTACGAGCTTATGTCGCTCGAAGGCACGGTAGAACTGGCCTTGCGTAACAACGAAGGACCCCTTTACATAGTGCATTTCTCGCAAGACGCCGCCCTCGCTTCGGCGCAGGCTCTTTCGAGCTTTGGCGTAACCAGCAAGGAGCAGCGTGAGCAGATCAAGGCTACGCTGGGGGCGGGCAAGTTTACCACCCAGTTTGGCAAAACGCTGAAGCGTTTGCTGCTTAGCGGCATTGGCGTGCATCACGCCGGAATGCTGCCGCGTTATCGTTTGCTGGTGGAAAAGCTTGCCCAGCAGGGGTTGCTGCCGGTAATTTGCGGCACCGACACGTTGGGTGTCGGCATCAACGTGCCCATTCACACCGTGGTGCTTACGCAGCTCACCAAGTTTGACGGCCATAAAATGCGTCGCCTTCGCAGTCGCGAATTCCACCAAATTGCAGGGCGCGCCGGTCGTTCTGGCTTCGACACCGAGGGCGTGGTTGTTTCTTTGGCGCCGGAATTCGAGATTGAGAACGCGAAACTTCTTGCAAAAGCGGGAGACGACCCCAAAAAGCGCCGCAAAGTGAAACGCAAGAAGCCCCCTGAGGGTTTTGTGGTGTGGAATGAAGATGCCTTTAACCGCCTGATTGCTGCTGCGCCTGAAACGCTGACGCCCCGTATGCGTATCACCCACTCGATGGTTTTGGCTGAAGTCGAACAGGGCGGCGATGCCCGTGCTCGCGTCGACCAGCTGATCGATGACTCGCTCCAAAAGCCCGAAGACAAGCTGAAGTTGAAAGTGCGCGCCAGCGAGGTATTCCGCACCCTCATTGATGCGGGGGTTGTTGAGATAGAAGAGGACGAAAACGGCGATCCCGACTATTACGTAACCATGGATTTGCCCGAAGATTTCGCTCTCGATCAGCCTCTTTCTCCGTTTTTATTGGCAGCGCTTGAGCTGCTCGACCCGGAAAGCGAAACCTACACCTACGATATCATTTCGATGGTTGAGGCAACGCTCGAAGACCCGCGTCAGGTCTTGCGCGCGCAGGAGCGCAAAGCAAAAGATGCCGCTATGGCCGCCATGAAAGCCGATGGCGTGGAGTACGAGGAGCGTCTTGATCGCATCGCAGAGGTTACGTATCCGCGCCCCCTGCGTGAACTGCTGTTCGCCGCTTTCGACAAGTACTGCGAGTCGGTGCCTTGGGCGCGCGATTATTACGTGCGCCCGAAATCGGTTCTACGAGACATGCTGGAATCAGCTGCCGATTTCAAGGGCTATATTCAGAAGCTGGGCATTATGCGTTATGAAGGAGCGCTGCTTCGCTATCTTTCAGAAGCGTATCGTGCGCTTGATCGCACGCTCCCGTTTGATAAGCGCAGCGAAGAAATGGAAGACATTATCGCTTGGCTCGGTCTGGTGGTGCGTTCGGTCGACTCCAGCTTGGTGGATGAATGGGAGCAGGCGGGTCAAGAGCTCGATGCCCGTCCGCCCGAGGCAAAGGATGCTGTGGTCCATGATCGCCGTGGCCTCACCGTGCTGGTGCGCAACGCCCTGTTCCGTCGAGTGCGTCTTGCTGCGGCAGATGATCATGAGGCTTTGGGCGAAGCCGACGTTGATAACGGGTTCTCTGTTCACAAATGGCGCGCGGCGTTGGACGAATACTACGATGTTCATGAAGACGTGCTTGTCGATGCGGATGCCCGCTCAATGGCATTCTTGGCTATCGATGAATCCGACGAGGATTCGGAGCACGTATGGCATGTGCAGCAAACCTTCAGCGATCCTGACGGCGATCATGATTTTGCCATCCGCGCCGATGTCGATCTTGATGCGACCCAAGAAGGCGACGGCGTGGTGTTCAAGGACTACCGCGTCGGCTTTATCGAAGACCTTCTGTAACTCGTTTTTTCACTGTTTGCTCGGCAAGGGCGGGCAGTTGCCGTTCAAAGCTCCATCCCGTTGTTTAGAAAGGCTCGCCTGACGCGAGCCTTTTCTCATGCGCTGCATTGCTTCATACCTTAGAGGAAGATCTGCTTCGCAAATCTAACAGGATGAGCGTTCAGAGTGGCATTCGCAGCAACCGCACCGCTCTTGCCGAGCTCCATTCCCTCAGCTCGGCAGAATCCAGAACTACCCTAACGGGGGCGGCTCGAGTCGGGTAGTTTGCGAGCGCTGGTGTTACCTATCCGGTAGCCTTCAGGCGGCGGCGAGTCTGCGAAATGCACTCTGAAAGCATCCCCTGAATGATTTTCCGCAGGAAAATCTTCTTCAAATGCATGAAGCAGCGATCGCACGAAAAAGGCCCCGTCAAAGACGGGGCCTTTTGAGCAGGGTAGCGGGTTCATTGAGCAGACTCGCCGCCTGAAGGCGGACGAGCCGAAGCAGCCAGCGCCTGGAAGCGGACGGTCGGAAAACCTACTCTTTGTATCCGTTGGGGTTGTTCGACTGCCAACGCCAGGAGTCTTCGCACATGCGCGCCAAATCGTATTCGGCAACCCAGCCCAGCTCTTCGCGTGCCTTGTCGCAGGCAGCGTAGTTGGTGGCAATATCGCCAGGGCGACGGGGGCAGATCTTGTAGGGGAGCTTCTTGCCGCATGCCTTTTCGAAGGCGTGGATAACGTCAAGAACGGA
>OLSE01002054.1_pt1 | contig 12905 bp, 10 predicted proteins | sample 1673191 | NCBI WGS metagenome assembly OLSE01 (sample SAMEA3136764, study PRJEB25190) | human gut metagenome | biome: human gut; feature: human-associated habitat; material: faeces | place: Austria | collected 2013
AGACCGATATTTACGCTCTGACTGAGTTTTCTCCCCGGAAAGGTGACCGCCGCACCCATCCCGGTGCCGCAGACCGTCTCGCGCGACGCGCTTGCCGGCATGGGCGGAGCCGCCGCGACCGGTGCCGCCGTGGGCCTAGGCGTCGCAGCCGGCATCGCCTCCAACATGGCGAGCACTCGCGCCCCGCAGCGCCCGCTCGCCCAGCTCGTCGACGTCGTGAGCGGCGAGAGCCATAGCATCACCTCCGCACAGGTGACCATCGGTCGCGAGCGCTCAGTTTCCGACATTGCCCTGCGCGACCCCAACGTGTCGCGCCGCCACGCCCAGCTCACCTTTACGGGCTCGGATTGGTCGATCGAGGACCTCAATTCCACCAACGGCACGCTCGTCAACAACCGCCGCATTACGCGCTGTCCGCTGCGCAACGGCGATCTACTGACGTTTGGCCTGAGTACCTTTGAATTTAGGGGATAGTCGCTTATGAACATCGATATCGTCCTTTTTGCAGGTCGCATCGTCCTGGTCGCCCTGCTCTATATCTTCCTGTTCGCCGTCATGAAGACCGGCGTGGGACTTGTGCGCGGGCAGCGCCGCGACTCGGCTATCTGGACGATTGATGTGGACAAGGGTCCGCGCGGCATCCGCGGCATCCACGTAGACATGCTCGGCCCCGTCATCGTCGGCCGCTCGCCGTCTTCGGACATCTGCATCAACGAGCCGTTTGTCTCGGCCTCGCATGCGCGCTTTTCGCTGCAGGGCCCGGCGCTCATCATCGAGGACCTCAACTCGCTTAACGGCACGCTCGTCAACGGCCGCCAGCTCGTGGAGCCCGCAACGCTGCGTGAGGGCGACGAAGTCCAGATTGGCGACGTGGTCATGAAGGTGAACCGTCGATGATCGACGAGGAGAACAAGTCCGCAACCATGACCGAGGCACCGGCTGCCGCCGCAGCTGCACCGGCCCACGCCGCTCCGGCTGACTCCACACCCGTGGAGCCCGAGGACACCGTGTTCTCCCTGCCTCTTTCGCATGTAACGCATGATATTTCGGATCTCGCCGATAACGAGGACGAAGCGGATGCCGTAGCGGCGCCCATCGGCGCACATGCTGCGGAACAGCCCACAGCGCCCGAAGCAACCCCGGCGCCGGCTCACTTTGCAGAGCCCGTCGCCGCGGCAATCAACGAGAGCGCTGCGGTGTTTGCGGCACCCGAGCCCGCCGCGCCGGCGTTTCCCATAGCCCCGGCATCCGAGGTTGCGCCCGCGTCTACGCCGGCGCCCGAGCCTATAGACGTCAGCCCGCAAGATGACGAGTCGACCGCCCGCGTTTCCGAGGAGCCCGACTCCCCGGACACCGGTGATTCCGAATCAAACGCCGAGACCGACACCGTCTCTCCCGGTGACACCGCCGAGATCGACGTTGCTGCCGTTGAGGCCAAGCTCAAAGACCCCGGCTCGACCATGAGCTTTGAGCCCCTGACCGAGGAGCGCATCGAGACCGACTCGACCTATGATGCCGGTACCACCACGCAACTCATGTGGGGCGCCCGCTCCGACGTTGGCTGCGTGCGCCCGCACAATGAGGATTCCTACCTGGTGCAGTCGCCGCTCTTTTGCGTATGCGACGGCATGGGCGGTCACGCCGCCGGCGAGGTAGCCTCTTCCATCGCCGTCGAGACTATTGCCAAGACGGCCCCGCAGTCCGCCGACGCAGCGCGCCTGGCCGCAGCCGTCGAGGCAGCCAACGCCGCCGTAATCGAGGCGGCCCTGAACGGCCTGGGCAAGCCCGGCATGGGCTGCACAGCCACCTGCGCCTATATCGAAAACGACACGCTCGCCATCGCCCACGTGGGCGACTCTCGCGCCTATCTGCTCCACGAGGGCACGCTCATCCGCGTGACCCGCGACCACTCCTACGTGGAGGAGCTCGTGGACGCCGGCGAGATCACGGCAGACGAGGCTCGCGTCCACCCCAACCGTTCGGTCATCACCCGCGCGCTGGGCTCGGACCCCGCCATGTATGCCGACCACTTCACTCTGCATATCGAGGAAGGCGACCGCCTGATCCTGTGCTCCGACGGCCTCTCGAGCATGATTCCCGATAGCGATATCGAGAACATCGCCACGCAGTCCTCAACCGCGCAAATCTGCGTCGACAACCTAGTGGACGCGGCGCTTGCCGCCGGCGGCCACGACAACGTGACCGTAGTAGTCGTTGACCTGGTTGACGATGGCGTCATGCGCGAGGCGCAACGCGTGCGTCGCCGCAACGTTACTATCGCCGCCATCCTGGCCCTCGTCTTTGTGCTGGCAGCTGGCATCTGGGCCTACACGGGTGTCACCGGCTCGTACTACCTGGGTACCTACCAGGGCAATGTCGCCGTCTGGCGCGGCCTGCCCGGCAAGCCACTCGGACTCAAGCTCCACTGGCTCGAAAGCGAAACCAGCATCAAGCTGTCCGACCTGCCCGAAGACACGCAAAACCGCCTCAAGGCGGGCATTCCGCAAACAAGTGTCGACGATGCGCAGGACACGATATCCAAGTACCGCCACCAGATCGACGAGGAGCAGACCCGCCAGGTGATCGACGCGCAAACGATTCGCGACAACACCAATCAGGGATCGACCTCCGAATCAGATTCCGAGAAAACCGCCGAACAGTCCGCCGAGGCCGAAGCCTCCGATAAGAATTAGAAAGGGAGTGCCGCTTATGAGTCGCCGCAACACCGAGCTGCTCTTGCTCATCGCCTCGGCGTTCCCCGTCATCCTGCTGTATGCGATGTACGTCCTCACCGCGGGCGCTGCCATCTCCTTTGAGACGCTCGCCGTACCGATCGGCCTCTTTGCCGCCTTTGCCGCGGCCCACATTGCCGTGCGCATCTTGGCGCCCGGTGCCGACCCCGCCATCCTGCCCATCGTATTTATACTTTCGGGCATCGGCATCACGTTCGTGACGCGTCTCGCCCCCGCTCTCGCCATCTCACAGCTCATCATCCTGTTTGTCTCGGTGGCGCTCATGGTGGGAACGCTTGCACTAGTCAAAAACCTCGACGTGGTCATGCGCTACAAGTACACCTTTGGCATCATCGGCATCATTCTGCTGATGCTGCCTATCTTTATCGGCACCACGATCTCGGGCTCCAAGCTGTGGATTCGCATCGCGGGCTTTACCATCCAGCCCGGCGAGTTCGCCAAGGTCTTTATCGTCCTGTTCCTGGCCGGCTACCTAGCCGAGAACCGCGAGCTGCTCTCCATCTCCAACCGCAAGATTCTGGGCTTTAAGATCCCTCGCCTGCGACTGCTGCTGCCGCTGTTTGCCGTGTGGGGCGTGTGCCTGCTCGTCGTCGTCTTCGAACGCGACCTGGGTTCGGCCGTGCTGTTCTACACCATCTTCTTGCTGATGCTCTACGTTGCCACGGGGCGCTTTTCGTATGTCGTTATCGGCCTTGCGCTCTTAGCTGTTGGAGCCGTGGGCGCCTACAAGTTCCTGTCTCACGTTCAGGTGCGTTTCCAGGTTTGGCTCGATCCGTTTAAGGACGCCCAGGGCCAGGGCTACCAGATCGTCCAGTCGCTCTTCTCGCTTGCCGATGGCGGTCTGGTCGGTGTTGGCATCGGCAACGGCATGGCCAACAACATCCCCGTCGTCGAGTCCGACTTTATCTTCTCGGCTATCGGCGAGGAGATGGGCCTTTTGGGCAGCGGCGCCGTGCTCATCCTGTTTATGCTCTTTGCCGTGCGTGGCCTCACCACAGCTGCCCGCGCTAAATCCGACCTCGCCGCCTTTAGTGCCACAGGCCTTACGGCCGCCATCAGCTTCCAGGCCTTCTTGATCGTTGGCGGCGTAACCCGCCTGATCCCGCTGACCGGCGTCACCCTGCCCTTTATGAGCCAGGGCGGCTCCTCTCTGCTGGCGAGCTTTATCATCGTCGCGCTCCTGCTGCGCGCCGGTGACGAGGCGACCGGACGCGAGGCCGAGCTTACCGGCACCGGCACCATGGCCGCCATCACCGATGATCAGGTCGCATCTGCCGCCGCCCCGACGGGCACGCGCTTTGCCACCTCGTCTTCCTACGGCAGCGGCAGCCATTCCATCGGCTCGCGCATGCGCCGTCGCCTGCTCGACACGCCTGAATCCGGTGTGCTCGGCCGCGTGGCGCTCGCCAACCGTCTAACCCGTGCGGTGCTCGCCTTTACGGCGCTGTTCGCCATCCTTATCGGCAACCTCACCTATGTCCAGGTCATCAAAGCCAAGGACTATCAGGACATGCCGACCAACAACCACACCATCGCCCGCTCCAAGTACATCCAGCGCGGTTCCATTATCACGTCCGACGGCGTGACGTTGGCCGAGTCGCTGCAGCAGGAGGACGGCACTTACGTACGCTCCTACCCCAACGGTAACCTGGCAGCGCACGTGGTTGGCTACGTGAGCCAGCAGTATGGCACCACCGCCATCGAGAGCGTCATGAACGATACGCTCACCGGCTCTAAGGATTACTCCAGCTGGAACAACGCCATCGCGTCGCTCGCGGGCCAGACCCAGCCGGGCAACACCGCCAAGCTCACCATCGACTCGCGTATCCAGACAGCGGCCGAGCAGGCACTCAAGGGCTTTAAGGGCGCTGTAGTGGTCATCGACCCGCGTACCGGCGCGGTGCTCGCATGTGCCAGCTCGCCCACCTACGACAACACCAACATCGATGCCCTGCTGCAGACGGGCGGCGGCGAGGACGGCTCCATGTACAATCGTGCCATGGACGCGCTGTACACGCCGGGCTCAACGTTTAAGGTCGTTACGCTTTCCGCGGCACTCGAGACCGGTACCGCCAGCCTTACCAGCACCTACCAGGCGCCCGGCTCCATGGACATCGGCAACGCACCGGTCACCAACTATGCCAACGAGAGCTACGGCACCATCAGCCTGCAGCAGGCCTTTGCCGTGTCCTCCAACGTCGTCTTTGGCCAGGTGGCAAACGAAGTTGGCGCAAACACGCTCGTGCAGTTTGCCAACGCCTTTGGCTACGGCCAAAAGCTCGGCCAAGACCTGACCTCCGCGGCCTCCATCATGGCCGACCCGTCGCTCATGACCGAGTGGGAGACCGCCTGGGCCGGCGCCGGCCAGCCTGTCGGCATGGACCATACGCCCGGCCCGCAGACCACCGTCATGCAAAACGCCGTGATTGCCGCCGCCATCGCTAACAGCGGCGTGGTCATGGACCCGTACTTTGTAGCCCAGGTACTCGCCCCGGACGGAACCGTGGTCAAGACCACGCAGTCCCGCTCGCTGGGTCAGGCCGTCAGCTCCGCCACGGCCGACCAGGTCAAGCAGGCCATGCTTGCCGTCGTCCAGTCCGGCACCGGCACCGATGCCCAAATCCCCGGCGTCAAGGTCGCCGGCAAGACCGGCTCGGCCGAGATCGGCGGCACCAACGTCAACTCTATGTTCGTTGGCTTTGCACCTTACGATTCACCCACGGTCGCCATCTCGGTGGCCTTGGAGGATTTCGACAAGCATGACGTCAAGGCCGCCAAGATCGCCGGTATCGTCCTGACCGCGGCGCTTGCCGCACAGGGAGCGTGATGCCCATGATCGAATCGGACACCCGAGGCGCGCCGCGGCCGAAGAGTTAGCGGCAACGCGCCACACGGCCCCAGCGGCCACATCATAGGTACTACACACATTGTTGAGCGAATAGTTATGTTAGGAGCAGGAATGGAACAGAGGGTCCTCGGGGGAAGATACCTCCTCAAGGATAAGGTGGGAACAGGCGGCATGGCGACCGTCTACCGTGCACAGGACCAGGTCCTCGACCGCACGGTAGCCGTCAAGATTATGCTGCCGCAGTATGCTGGCGACGCAACCTTCGCCGCGCGCTTTAAGCAGGAGGCCCAGGCAGCAGCCGGTCTCTCCTCCCCCTATATCGTGGGCGTCTACGATTGGGGCAAGGACGGCGACACCTATTACATCGTCATGGAGTACTTGCGCGGCACCGACCTTAAGAGCGGCATCAAGAGCCACGGCGCCCTCGACCCCAAGAAGGTCGCCCAGATCGGCTCGCAGATCAGCTCCGCGCTTTCGGTCGCCCACAAGCACGAGATCATCCACCGCGACATTAAGCCGCAGAACATCATGGTGCTGCCCGACGGCAACATCAAGGTGATGGACTTTGGCATCGCGCGCGCCAAGAACAGCCACCTCACGCAAGACAACAACGTGCTGGGAACCGCCCACTACGTCAGCCCCGAGCAGACCCGCGGTCAGGACCTCGGCCCCACCTCGGATATCTACTCGCTGGGCGTCGTGATGTACGAGTGCGCCACCGGCCGCGTTCCCTTTGACGGTGACGACGCTATCTCAGTCGCACTCAAGCAGGTCAACGAGCTGCCTATTCCGCCGAGCCAGATCAACTCCGGTGTCGACGCCGACCTTGAGCGCATCATCCTCAAGTGCATGGAGAAGGATCCGGCAAACCGCTTCCAGACCGCCGACGAGCTGCGTCAGGTGCTCAACAGCTACCTGTCGGGCCGTGCCGTCAACGTCTCGGAGCCCACGCGCATCATCGGTGCCCCCGGTGAGCTGGGCGCCACCAAGACTCGCGAGCTTTCCGATCAGACGCGCGCCATGGTGCGTCCCGTTTCGGGCGTGAGCGGCCAGAATACCGCCCGTAGCTCGGTTTCGGGCTCTACCGGCTCCTACGAGGTCGAAAAGCCCAAATCCAACAAGAACAAGATCATCGCCGCCGTGGTGGCAGCCGTTGCCGTCATCGGCATCGTGGTGGCCTTTGCCACAGGACTCTTTGGCGGCGAGCAGGTCACCGTGCCCGATGTGCTGGGCAAGGACCAGCAGACTGCCGTCGAGCTGATCAAGGAAGCCGGCCTCGAGGTCGGCACCATCGACCAAAGCTACAACGACGATGTCGACGAGGGCAAGGTCGCCGAGCAGACGCCCAACGGCAACACCAAGAAGGCCAAGGGCACCAAGGTGAACCTGGTAATCTCCAAGGGTCCCAAGCCCTCCGAGAAGGTTGAGGTTCCCCGGCTTGTCGGCCTGACCAAGGACCAGGCCGAGGCCGCGCTGGCAAGCGTTGGCCTGAAGGGCAACGCCTCCGAGGAGGCCAACGAGGCCGATGAGGGCCAGGTCTTTGAGCAGGGCACCGAAGCCGGTAAGGAAGTCGCGAAGGGCACGACCATCTCGTACAAGGTCTCGAGCGGCCCAGATACCACGTCCGTCCCCGACCTGACCGACATGACCGAGGCCCAAGCACGCAACGCCCTCGATATGGCAGGCTTTGGCGTCGACGTGAGCTACCAGGAGAACGACTCGGTTACCGAGGGCACCGTGATCAGCTGGAACCCCAGCGGCAAGCAGAAGCCCGGCGCCACGATTACCGTCGTCATTGCCAAGAAGTCCGGCAAGGCCAGTATTCCGGGCAACCTGTACGGCAAGAGCATCTCCGCCGCCGTCACCGCGCTCAACAACGCCGGTTTCTATAACATCGGCTTCTGTGACCAGAACGGCAATCCCGTAAGCGGTAACGAGGATGCCACCGTTACGGGCGTCTCCCCCACCGGCAAGCAGTCCACCGACAGCACGATCACGCTAACAGTCGCACTTTCTGGCTCGGGCTCTGGCTCTGGCTCGGGCACGGGTGACGATTCCGGTACGACCAACTAGTCGTCACCCCACCGCTCATCACGGCTCTCGCCGCAAACATATTCGCTCACAGGCGCCCGCTTGCTTCCCAGCAAACGGGCGCCTTCTTTATCTGAAGCAGCGAATACTACGGCATGCCTTAAACCAGAAGAGCCCGGCACCATAGCGGTACCGGGCTCGATATTCCTCTGGTGCCCCCGGGCGGATTCGAAAACTCCCCCCGCGGGAAATTGGTGACGCGGGTGTCGACGGTCCGAATCCGCCGGCGGTCCCCACAAACCAGAAACGGCGCCGCTCTCGCGACGCCGTCATAATCTTCTGGTGCCCCCGGGCGGATTCGGACCGTCGACACCCGCTTTAGGAGATATGATTTAATGCTACCCCCTACCATTCATCAAGCATCATTGAACATCATATAACCGCAGATAAACATAGCAGTTTGTGTCTTCTGCCTCCGGTAGCTGCGCCTACGCTTTTACAAACATATTACTAACAGCTTTAGCTAAACTGCACTCATTGAATTGTTGAAAACTATTCAAAGAAACGGAGTGCAAAGATGTCAGAACAGCCACTCATTAGCGGAAGAGGCACGTGTTGGAAAGACAAGAGATCACCTAACACCTATCGCTATTATTTTTCCCTTGGGGTCAAGGACCCTAAGACAGGGCGTTACAAACGATCCCCAACTTATACGGTTCGTTGCAAGACTAAAACAGAAGCTAAGGCTGCAATGCAGGCCAAGCTGGCTGAAATCAACTCCTCTGGCACGATCACTAAAACTAAAAAGCCCACTTTGCTTGCGTCCTACTGCTGGGCCTTTCATGAAAATAGGGACACCGAGCTTGCGCCAACGAGCTATGAAAGAGAAGCGTACGATTGCAGGCATATCGAAGACCTATTCGGTGCGTTTCAGACAATTGAGGGGCTAACTCCCGATCTAATCGAAGAAGCATATGCCGAAGCTCGTCGTACGGGAAAATACAAACCATCAGAGCTTGTGCGAATCAATGCGAAACTGCGTCAGATTCTGTCGAATGCAGTCGCAAAGAGAATAATTGACCGAAACCCCTGCGCTACCGTTCATGTTCGCAGGCCACGCAACAAAAGAGAATCACTGACAATCGACCAAGTAGCTACCCTATGCACACATCTTCAACACATTGAGCTCACCGCCGAAGCTGTTGGTACGCTAGTACTAGTGTATACGGGTATGCGGAAAGGCGAGATGTTGGGCCTCGAATGGCGCGATTGGGACCCTGCCAATAAAACCTTGAAAATTGACAGGCAGTACACCAACGACCATGAACTGAGGGCACCCAAGTCACAAGAAAGCCAACGCAAAATCCCCGTTGGAGGAACCTTGGCCGAACGTCTTCAATCATGGTCGGCCATACAAAAAGAGCTCCTGGCCTCTCTGGGGCTGTCCCAGACTGGCAGCACCCCCATCATTAGCGATATTGCTGTCGAGCAAGGGGTCCCTACCGTCTGCCACATGAAAAACTACATCTTCAACCATTGGTTTCGCGATTTCGCAGTTAGCTGCAATCTTGGAATCTATGAGCCGAACAATTCGACTGGCGGAAAACTATATAAGGGCATCTGCCCGCATCAGCTCAGGCATTGTGTAAGCACTTTTATGCTGGCGAATGGATCGGACGTTAGAAGCGTGCAAGGTATTCTTGGCCACGCGGACCCCAATATCACGCTCAAAACGTATACAAGCCTCGTTCAACAATCAGAAATAAAAGCAGTTAAAGGCTACGAAGCCTTCATCAACGCCTATATACAGAGAAGCGAGAAATAGCATGTTTTTCATTCATCGTTTATTTCATAATATTACGGTACTATAATACCGTTTCCGCAGGTAGATGCTTTATTTGATTGACGTCTAATGAGTTTTAATACATGCTAAAGCTGTCAGATGGCTACGCATGTAGTCATAGAAACCGGCCCCCCAAGTGCTTATGAACCTGGTACGTCTTACAAGCACAGGGAGGGCCCTCATTGAAAGGATAGCTCATCATGGCTACTCCAAAGATTAGCACTCAGGCGTCCACACCGACTTTCCCCACTGGTGCCGCTCAGTGCGATCGGTTGCTCCGCGTTAACGATATCCGCGAACTCACTGGCTGGAGCGAAAACACCGCACGCAAGTTTATGCGAGAGTCCGGCAAGCTCATCCAGATCCATCGCTCTAATTACATGTTTGAAAGCTCGTTCTACGAGCTTTTCAAGCAGCTTGAAGGTCGTACCGCCCACCTTGATTAGGTGGTAAACATGAGCGAGCTTCCGTCGATTTCCGACATATTTAGCGATGATGCTACTGAGCAACGAGAGATTACGGGAAAAATGGATAAGGCTATTTTTATTTCAGTGCCCGAGTGGGCGTGCTGCGTCACCACCGTTGCCGCCGAGCGTCTCATCCTCGGCCTTGTATGGAAGTTTGGAAAACCTTCCAAAAACAAACGGCCCATGGGCTTCTGCGCTAAAAGCAAATGGATTGAGGATCACTACCGCCTGAGTAAGAACACTATATCCCGGGCCTATACCTCTCTGAAGGATAAGGGGTATATTCAAAAAGTTGGTGATGGCAGCTGGATGCTTAATTACGCCGCAATCTACCGCGCCGCGATTGAAAACGCTTGGGAGCCTCCGAAACTTTAAGCCCACAAACCGACTATCGAGGTCGTGAGAGTCGGTCACCGTCAGGATGCCCACAAGAACATGCCGCGGATGTAAAATGAAGCAGGGTCGAACCGAAACAGTTCCCGGACAATTGGCGTCCGGCCAGACACTTCGATTCGACCCTTTCTCATGCCTGTATCTAAAATACTCCCACAATCATTCTCGACATCTTTAACGCCCTCACCTCCTGCCACCAACACGCCGTAGACGCTATTTACAACGAATCGATATGGCCGCCCGTTCTTTAAGGCACGTGTTACCATGAAAACGTGCGGTGTTTCTCCAACCGAAAACCTACGTGAACGCATGACTTGAGACGCCTTTTAGAACTCACCGATCGCAGGGCGAACACAAATCAACAGCGGCCGTGCATTGTTCCCAGCCGTTTGGCATGGCGGAGCCATGCCGTTGTTGATTGGAGTGCCACACCATGGCAGACGAGAGAAAAATCAGGGAGATCTACGGCGTGAAGAGCGTCCTAGATGAGGCCGCCGAGCGGATCGAGGCGACGTGGCGGGAGAAGTTGCTGCGCGAGACTGCCGACCTCAGGAGCGAGAACGCGCTGCTCAGGGTCCAGCTCGACGAATTCAACCGCAAGCTCGGCGAGGCGAGAGACCGGAACGAAAGACTTGAGGCCGACTGCAATGAGAGGGTCGCTTTCATCGAGGAGAAGTTCGAGCTCGATACCGCGAGCCTCGAGCTCGAGAACAACGAGCTCCACGCCGCGAGCGTCAGATATCTCACCGATGCCAGGGAGCTCGACAGGCAGGTCGTCCAGCTCCAAGCTGAGGCTGAGGCCATGGTCGATGAGATCGAGCGGCTGCGCGGCGAGCGTGACGCCGCACTGAAAGCCCAGGCCGAGCTGAGCGATGCGCTCCTGGCCCAGCGCGACCTGATGGCCGAGCTCGCCGCCCTCAAGGACCGACTTGCCGCCTCCGAGCAGCGGGCGGCCGTGGCCGAGGCCAAGGTCGAGGTCATGACCCAGAGGGGCGAGTAGGCCGCAGAGCATCTAATTTTCTAGAAACCCTCTAGAGCATTTCTAGAGGGTTTCTAGAACTGAAGACCGGGCGCAGTACTTTCGATCGAAACGATATCTTTGTAGATGAGGCGATGCTTGGCGTCGCACCATTTGTCGCCGTGGTAATGCCCGAAGAGCCAGACGCGATAGCCGAGCCGCCCGTCGAGCTCGCCAAGGAATCGTTGCAGCCGGTCGCCTCGATACTCGCGTCCACGCTCGCGGCACAGCTTCTCTGCCAGGGCAGCAGGAGCCTCGTGAGTCACAACGCAATCGACTCTCCAGCTCACGCGGTCGAGCGAGGCGCGGCAGTGCTCCATCTCCTCCTCGCTCGGCATCTCCTCGGGCCACCAGCTCCTCCCCTCCCTGCGATACTGTCTGTCGTTGCTCGCGGCACCGCCCATGGCAAGGACTGTGAGCCCGTCGATGTCGAACACCTCTCCGCGCATCAGGTGCAGCACGTGCGGTCGCGCCTCATGGACGAGTCCGCCGTTCCACTCCAGCACCGGCAGCCCAGCCAGGGCGTGGTGGTTCTCATGGTTGCCGTCTACGAAACACGTGGTCCAGGGCTTCGACTCGAACCAGTCGAGCCAATACCTCTCAGTATTCGAGCCGTCCCAGACAAAGCCGAAGTCGCCGGCCACAATCACCGCGTCATCGCGCGTCAGCGTGCGGCCCAGTGGCCAAGACTTGAAGGCGAACCTGCTGGACCCGTACTCGGCCCTGCCGTGCACGTCGCCCGTCACATAGACCGTCATCAGTACGCACCCCACGGCAGGAGTTTGTCCCCGAGCCCCACGATCCGGTCATACAGCACCGTGTGCCGTTCGTCCGGATTGCCGTCTCGGTGAAAATGTCCGTAATACCAGCGCTTGTAGTCCAGGCGGTCCTCGAGCTCGTCGAGGAATCCGGCCAGCCGGTCCACATCAGGGCGTTCCCAGCCTGGGTCCGGGTAGAGCGTCGGCGAGAGCATGCGCGTGGCGCAGGTATGGGTGATGACGCAGTCGACCTTCCAGCCGACCTCGTCGAGCCTTGCCCGCGCGGTATCGAAATCGCGCTCGTCCGGGAGCTCCTGAGGCCACCAGCTGGAATACGGCACGCGGTATTCCCTGTCCACGCTCGTGGCGCCGCCCATGGTGAAGATTGTCGAGCCGTCGAGCTCGAAGACCTCGCCGCGCGTCAGGCGCCGAATGGGCGAGGTGTCCGACAGGCGCTGCGTCAGCCCGCCGTGCCACGGCTCCATGGGGCGCTCCGCCCAATGGTCGAAGCGCTCGTGGTTGCCGTCGACGAACAGTACCGTGTAGGGGCGCGACTCCAGCCAGGCGATGTCGGCGCATTCCTCGGCAGAAAAGTCCCACGGAAAGCCAAAGTCACCGGCAACGATGAGATAGTCGTCGCCGGTAAGGCTATCGCCGAGCTCCCAGTCGCGGAGCTTTTGCATGTCGAGCCCACTGTGGATGTCGCCCGTCACATAGACCGTCATCGGATCGCCTCTTCCCTCTTGTACGCCGCCAGCTCGCGCTCGACCTGCCTGTCGCCGGTCTCGTTGACC
>OLSE01002056.1_pt1 | contig 12893 bp, 5 predicted proteins | sample 1673191 | NCBI WGS metagenome assembly OLSE01 (sample SAMEA3136764, study PRJEB25190) | human gut metagenome | biome: human gut; feature: human-associated habitat; material: faeces | place: Austria | collected 2013
AGATGGTTCAACACCACGCTGGAAAAATTTATATAATGCTTTAGTTGAAGCTGTTAATGAAGGAAAAATTAGTGAAGAACGCTTAAATGATGCAGTTGCAAGAATTCTAACTGCTAAAGAAGAATTAGGATTTTTAGATAATCCTTCAAAAGCATATGCTGATGAGGCAGATCAAGCTAAATTTGGTGGTAGTGAACATCGGGCATTAGCTAAACAAGCAGTTAGTGAATCTTTAGTTTTATTAAAAAATGATGAAGTTAATGCTGGTAAAACAGTGATGCAGGCTTTAGCAGATATGGATAATATCGTGGTTGCTGGTAGTGCTGGTGATGACATTGGTAAACAATGTGGTGGTTGGACAATTACTTGGCAAGGGGCAACTGGAAATACAACACCTGGTACAACTATTTTCAGTGGTTTAAAAGCAGCGATGGATAAAAAGGGTGGAACAATCAGCTATAATGCTAATGGTGTATTTACAAATTCGGACAATAAAGTTGATGCAGCAATAGTTGTAGTTGGTGAAGACCCATATGCTGAAAGTAATGGTGATCGCAGTGCTGGACAATTAAAATTACCAGCTAATGATATTAGTACAATTAAACGGATTGAAAATAGTCATCCTGATTTACCGATTATTTTAGTTTTAACAACAGGGCGACCAATTGCAATGGCTGATTATGTTAATGATGATCATATCAAAGGGATTGTTAATGCATGGTTACCAGGTAGTGAAGGTGATGGGGTTGCTGATGTACTATTAGGTGATAAAGATTTTGTAGGAACAAATCCAATTACTTGGACATGGTATCCTCAAGATATTACTAGTAAGTATGATGATTCAAGCAAAGTATTATATCCGGTTGGATATGGATTGAAAAAAGCTCAAAAAACCGGTGATTTTACAGCACCAGCTGATCCTAATGTGATAGATTTAGCGAAAACTAATGGAAAATTAGAAGCCGAGGCGTTTGTGGATGCACACAGTGAAATTAAGTTAGAAAATAATGGTACAACTGTAGGGTATTTACAAGATGGACGGCATATGACTTATAAAATTAATGTGCCAGAACAAGCAGCATATAAATTAACTGTTCAAGCAGCACGTCAATATGAAGCAACAATTGATGGAGCATTTGAATTATATTTAGATGATGAATTGGTACTAGAAAAGAAAAGTACACCAATTGTTTCAACGGGCAGCTGGACTAAGTTCACAGCTCAAGAGATGACAGCTTTGGTTAGTTTAAAAGCGGGGATACACGAACTTAAACTTGTAGCACGCGATAAAGATTTTAATATTGATTATTATATTTTTGAAAAAGCTGGTGATTATGTTGGTCCAATCATTCCTGATGAAGTAACAAATGAGGGAACTGGAGCAATGTTACAAGAAGGAGCAGTTGAAGTAAGCATGTCTTCTTCTGAAAATTCACAAGATATGGCTTGGTATAAAGGTGAATTTGAGATTTCTAATAAAAATGCAACAAAAGATCCTCTTGATTTACGTGTTGCAGATGATTCTAGTCAAACAACAATTGTTGTAAATGACCAAAAAACATATCAAAGTGTTTTAGGAATGGGAACTTCTATTGAAGAAGCAACAATTCATAATTTATTAAAAATGACTGATGAAAATCGTCAAGCATTTTTAAGAAGATTATTAGATCCAGTTAATGGTATGGGAATGTCTTTAATTAGAGTTACAATTGGAACATCTGATTTTACAGCTCAAGATTTCTATACTTATTATGATGGAACTGGTAAAGAGTTAGATGGAAAACCAGACTGGAATAATGTGACTGGTAAAGGATTTAGTATTCAAAAAGATCAAGATTATGGTGTGATTAAAGTTCTTAATGAAATGTTAGCAATTGCTAAAGAATTAGGAGTAGAAAATAATCTTAAATTCTTTGCATCTTCTTGGACACCACCAGGATGGATGAAAACAGCGACTTCTAGTAGTAAATCATATGAAAATAATGATTTATTATTAAAAGGTGGAAAATTAAATGATGCATATATTAATGATTTAGCTAAATATATGGTTCGTTATGTTGAAGAATATCAAAAATGTGGTATTCCTATCTATGCAATGACGATTCAGAATGAGCCATTATTAGAAATTAATTATCCTAGTTGTGCAATGACAGGAACCCAAGAAGCAAAAATTGCTAAAGCAATCAAAGCTGAATTAGCGAAAAGCACTGTGTTAAAGGATAATGAAAAAGAAGTTAAACTATGGGTGTTTGATCATAATTTTGATGGTGCTGATAAATTTATGAAAGATTTCTTCAATGAAGCTGGAGATGATTATAATATTGATGGTATTGCTTTCCATCCATATGGAGGAAATGCTTCAACAATGGGATCTTTCTATGATAATTACAAAGATAAGCTAAGTATGAACTTAACAGAAAGATCTGTTTGGGGAACAAGTGGTGCTAATGATATTATTACTTGGTTAAGAAACGGTTCTGAAAGTTATAATAGCTGGGTTACGATGTTAGATAGTAATGTTGGAACTCATCATTGGGTTGGAACTCCAGATCCAACGTTATTTGTGCAGGATGCTAATAATCCTCAAAGATATTGGGCTACTCCAGAAGTATATATCATGTCGCAATTTACTAAATATGTAAAACCAGGATATGTTCGTATTGATACAAATAATGGAAGTAGTTCAACTGTTACAAATGTTGCTTTTAAAGATCCTGAAACAGGAAAAATTGTTATGATTGTCGCAAATCGTAGTGGTTCTGATCAAAAATTTAAAGTAATGATGAATGGAACACAATTTAATGCTGTTTTACCAGCAGGTAATGTAGCAACTTATATTTGGGATGGTTCTATTGCTGAAGTTAAAGGAAATGAAATCCCAGGTGTATTAAAAGCAACAGATGCTGTTAATTATGATAAATTAAAAGTGAAAGATGATGGTTCTGGATTTGGAAACGTTCAAGATGGTGCTTGGGCAGATTATCTAATCGATGTTAAAGAAGCAGGTCTTTATAATGTTTCAATTCCTCATGCTATTGGACCAACAAGTGGACCATCAGTTGATAGTAATACTGACAATAAACAAATTGTTTTAAAAGTAGATAATCAAGAAATTGGTCAAACAGTGACTAAACGTTTTGATACTTGGTCTAGTGATTGGAATGCATGGGGTACAACAAGAAATGTTCAAGTTCAAGTAAAATTAAATGCCGGTGTACAAAGACTTACATTATCCTTACCACAAGGTGATATGGACATTGGTGCTTTAACATTTACTAAAGCAAAAGATGTTTTAAATGTTCCAGGTTATATTCATGCTTTAGATTATAGCTATGGTGAAAATATTATTGCTGAAAATAATGAAAATGTTGGTTTCTTTGATGATGGTGATAAATTAGAATATACAGTCAATGTTCAAAAAACAGATAATTATAAGATGCAACTTGAATATGCTAAGGCTGAAAAAGATGCTGAATTTGATATTTATATAGATGATGTTTTAACAACATCAAGTACTTTAGAAACAACTGGAAGTTTTAGTTCTTATAAAAAAGGAACAGTTGCTATTGATTTACCAGAAGGTAGTCATAAAATTATGTTTGTTCCTAAAAATAATGGAGGATTTAATTTAAAATCATTATCATTTGGATCATATATCCAATTAGAAAATGATTCATTAAAAGAAGGAAAATTAGATGGTCAAAAGATTACCGTTCATTTAAAAGATGGTAAATTTAATGAACAATTAGATAAAGATAATTGGCATATTGATTTACCTCAAGGAATTGATTTTGATTTAGATAAAGTAAGTGATACAGAAGCAACAATTACTTTAAAAGGACAAGAAGTTGTAGATTACGATAGTAATCGTACTTTAAATATTGAAATTGATGCTAAAGAAGTAGGAGATAAAGATTATTTATTAAGTGATCAAACAATCATTGAAGCAGTTGATGATGAAGAAAGCTTAGAAGATATTGGTGATCTTGACTATGATAGTAATACATTTGATTTAAAGATTACAGGTGGTAAATTTAATCAAAAAATAAAAACAAGTGATTTAACATTAAGTGAAGAAATTGCTCAATATGTTAAAGTAAGCAAAGTTGAAGTAAGCAAAGATGGTACAACAGCAACTGTTACATTAGAACGTACAAATACAAATTATGATGATCTTGCTGGAACAATTGCGGTTAAAGTAAGTGGTTATAGTGATGGTGATTTAGATTTAGTTTCAAATATTAAATTATTAAAAACAGATCGTTTACCAGATAGTATTGATGTAAAAGATGAAGCTGTTAAATTAAATGAAAGTGATGCTTATCGTAAAAAAGGTACTTTAGTAAATGGTGCTAAAGGAGATTATTTAGATTTCTTCTTAAATGTTGAAGAAGAAGGAAACTATGTTTTAACTTATAAAGTTAAAGATGATGAAGCTGTTACAAATGGTTTGAAATTAAGTGGTGGTTTAGGATTAGCAACAGATAATTTAGGTAGTGTTTCTTTTGGTAAATATTGGGGAAATGTTCAAGGTTATGCACAAATGCTAAATTTAAAAGCTGGTAAACAAACATTAAGACTTGAAGTAAATAATACAAGCTTTGAATTAACAAACTTACAAATTAAAAAATTAACAGATGCAGTAGAAATCAAAGATAAAAAAGATGAAGTGACAACAATTACTGCTGATCAAGTTGTTGATGGTTCAAAAGAAGTTGGTTGGGCAATTGAAGGTTCTTCAACTAAAAATATTGGTTTTGGTGCAGCAGGTACTTATCAAGATTATTATGTTGATGTTAAAACAGCTGGTTTATATGATTTAAAAGTAAATTATAGTCATAATTGTGGTAGTGATACAAAAGCTATTATTATGAAAGTTGATGGTAATACAACTACTCAATTAGGTGAAGTTACTTTAAAAAATACTGGTGGATGGGCTAATTACCAAGATAGCGATACAATTGAAGTAAGACTAGAAGCTGGTAAACAATTTATTCGTATTTATGATGATATTGATGGATTCAATTATCGTCATGTTCAATTAACATTTAAAGGAAAACAAGATGTTACAGCTCCAGAAATTAGTGGTAACGATGCTATTATTTATGTAGATGATGAAACTGATATTAAAGATTTATTAGCTTTAAAAGCAATAGATGATGTAGATGGTGATTTATCAGATAAATTAACAATGAGTGGTGATTATGATTGTCATCAAGCAGGAACTTATACAATTACAGTAACTGTAAGTGATGAAGCTGGTAATGAAGCAAGTAAAACATTTACAATTACAGTTGTTGAAAAAGCAAAAAAATGTGATTTATTTGTCGCAGATCTTACACCTATTGAGACATCAGGTACAAAAGACTTGCCTAATCCGAATGTGATGTATGAACTCGGTGTGGCTAAAAGTAACCTTACTGATGAATCTATATTGATGTTGTACACAGGAAGTATTGAAGCCACTAGGATGCCTTTTGATATCAATCACCATAGGCTAAGTAAATTTTCAAATACTCACATCACTGAATATATAAGACTAATGGCTGAAAATGCTGTAAAAAATCCTCGTCATCATTCTTTGTTTGATGAGCCAGACAAACAGCTATTCTTGTATAATGATTATAATATCAAAAAGAATATATCCTCAGGAAAATATTTGCCAAATGTATTTCTTGAAAATAGAAGTATTAAGCAACACCTTAGAGATTTTGTTGCTCCATATCCTTTTGCAAAACTTGTATTGGAGCGATGTGATATGATAGATACTTATCGTACTAATCGTAATCGAAAATTTCGACATGAAGCTCCATTTGTATTTGATGTTACAGATTTCAAAAGTTTTGTATCGGAAGAAGATATTGGGGCTTTTTATAATGGGGTGAAACTGTTAGAAAACTATCTTGTTGAAAAAAATAAAGAACTATTCAGTGGACGTGATAATTATTATTTGGAGTCTAGCAAATATGGCAAGCTGATTTCCCATATACAGCATATATCATCAAAGCTGTTATTAATTACAGCTTCAGCTGGACAAGGTAAAACTAATCAGTTATGTGACCTCGTATATAACGTCTTATTAAAAAGAAGAATCCCATTTGTGTATCTCAATGGTTATGAGATTGACGCGAATGATATCTTTAGCACCTTCGCTAGCTATATGTTGCCAGGCACAAATATGTCATTTGATGAAGTCATCAAAAATACTGTTACATATTGTAAATATAGAAGAAATCCTATTATACTAATTATTGATGGTTTGAATGAAAATCCAATGCCGGATGTGTTTAGCAGAAATCTTGCTATTTTTATGGAGAAAGTGCTTCAATATGACTGTGTAAAAGTAATTATGACTTGCCGAAGTGAGTATTATAAAGAATTTTTCACTGATTTTGATGCCGCATTTAAAGAGCGTATGCTGAAAATGGAAAATCTTAATGAACATCATAACAAAGATGAGCAGCAATATTTAATACAGAGTTACCTTCAGTATTTCAATATACATGCAGTATTTTCAGGGTATGTTGAGGACTCTTTATGTAATGATTTATTAATGCTTCGGATATTTTGTGAAGCCAACAAGAATAGATCACTTGGGCATGTTCACAGTATCAATAAAGAAGCTGTCTTTGCTGAGTATTATGAAATAATGAAGCACAAACTTGTAGATAAGGTTTTCAATGAAGAGCATTATAAGTTAGAAACAAATCATATTGATAACTTTGTATTATATATAGTGCAATACATGGTAGAAAATAATACTGTATTTAATGTACCATTGTCCCATCTTCAAAAAGATCTAACAGAAAAAGAAAAAAGCATCTTTAATCGATTCCTTGATGAAAATATACTTCTTCGTAAGGATTTAACACCTGAACGAAAAGGTCCATTTTCGCATAACGAAGTAGTCAATTTTACGTATGATTCCTTCCGTGATTATCTAATTTCAACATATCTACTAGATGTTGTGGAGTCAAATGATTTCTCCAAATTTGAGGCTTTAGTCAAAGAATATACAAGACCTGGACACCAATTACGTGAAGGCTTAACTCCTTTTCTTTTTGTTCATGCACGTAGCAGCCAAAATGATAAAGCAATCAAGCTGATTTCTAGTCTTAATTGGTACGAAGAGATTTTTGAAATGTACATTTGGGATATTGATGACATTTTAATAACCCAAGATGACATCTTACTGGTAAAGTCTATTCTTGCATCGGATCAACCTGAGTACATGGCCAAGAAGTTAATATTTTGGGGGCATTGGAATTCAGAACTTTACCCCAAACTTAATATACGTATTCTTCTTGAATATTTAGCAGAATTGAATGACAAGGATCTTGCTAAATTCTTAGACCGAATCTGGCCTCAAACAACCAATGGATATAAAAGCTACGAAAAAAAGAAATCTGGAAGGACTTTATTTCTAGAATCCATTGAAAAACATTTAAGCAATACGAACTTTACTCAACATAAAGACTTTCATAACTTATATGAATTGTTATTGTATCTAGTTCCTTTTTCAGATATCTTAGCAAGGAAGATTTTTAGTGAATATCAGAATAAATTTTTACCCATAGATATGTTGGAAAGAGTAGAAGCTGAATGTAATAGTGATAAGTTAAAATTAATTATTCATCAAATGAAAATAAAATGAAAAGATACGGATATGACATGTACAAATATCTGATATTTGCCCACAAAGACTTAACACAAGAGTATTTTGTGAATAAGAGTGGTGTTTTAGATGGTTATGCAAAAGAATTGTTTATACGAATTTACAAAAGTCTCTTTGCTGAGAGTGACGATGTAAAGCATCTTTACGAAACATTCTATCTAGATGAATATGAAAACTTTGAAAAATTCCTTATTGGATTGTATGGGTTGACGGAAGATGATGCTCATTCTATACAAGAAACGCTAGATATAAATCCCGTTCTTCGCTTGTATGACTATAAATCGCTCTCAATTGGCGAAAATTTTGATGATTTTATTTGCTCAGATGATATGTATGAGAGATTTCAAAAACTACTAATGATGGAGGTATAACGGCTATGAAGATAAAAACAGACTTTGTGACCAATAGTTCATCCACTAGTTTTGTCGTTATGACAAAAGGTGAATTAACACTACATTCTTTTTTGAAAGCAGTTGGGGTTTCTCAGGAGTCAATGTTTCTAGGACTGTTTGTTAAGTTATTCAATCTTTTTAAGAATGATATGAATAGACTTGAGTATACTGCGATAAGATATGGCTGTTCTAGTGTAGAAGAATACATTGAGCAATACTTCAGTAAGGATACTCAGGCTAGAATCCGTCAAGCTCGTGAGAATGGTTTTGAGATTTACGTTGGTGAGTTACATAGCGATAATGATGAGATCGAAACTTTGTTCTGCTGTGATGCGTTCGTGATTGAAGGTGATAAACTAATAATAGATGCAACGGAAAATGGATGGTGATTTAATTATACGGGAATATCCTGAACAACATTATAAAACTTTATTTAATCAACGGACAGGTTTTTTCATGCGATTAGAAGATGACGGATATCCTGAACCATTTTGGGCAGAAGAAGGCCCTGAATTATTAGATATATCCATTACAAATTATTGCGAACGAGGTTGTAAGTTCTGTTATCGCAAAGCAAATCCCAAGGGGCATCACATGTCACTAGAGTCGTTAAAACACGTGATAACTCAAGCAAAAAATGCGGGTGTGCTTCAGATAGCTTTAGGAGGAGGTAATCCCAATCAACACCCTCATTTCAATGATATATTACGCATGATTAGAGAAGCAGGTATTGTGCCATCATATACAACAAACGGTGATGGGCTTTCAGAAGATATATTGGTGGCGACTAAAACATACTGCGGTGCAATGGCTGTAAGTCTATATGAACCTTATAATGAATATGACGATATCCTTGAAAGAATCCATTCAATGGGTATAAAGTGTAACGTACATATTATATTAAAAACAGATACCATTGATATGCTTACGGATTGGTTTACGAAACCACCACATTTCTTCAAATGGGTAAATGCTATTGTAATTTTATGTTACAAGCCTATAACATCAAGTTCAGACCTTATGATAAAAGATATACAGAAGCTACAACGATTCTATAAGGCGGTATCTAGTTGTAATGCAGTCAAAATAGGCTTTGATAGTTGCTCTGTGCCAGGAATTGTAAGCTGGATGGATGTCAATTCTGCCTTGATAGAGTCATGTGAATCCGCCCGCTTTTCTGCTTTTATCTCAGAGGATTTGAGGATGTATCCATGCTCTTTTATGGTAAACACAAATTTATTTGGAGACTTGCAATCACAGTCATTAATAGATATTTGGCATAACCATCCAGCCTTTGTGGCTCACAGAGAAAGAATCAAAAACAATAATTGTTCGGCATGCAAGGTACAAAAATTATGCAATGGAGGTTGTGTCTTTATCCCAGAAATTAATCAATGTCGTTGATGAAGAAACACCACCTGTCAAAACATACATTATAATTATAAGATAAAGAACCCCATCATAATTTGAAACATGGTTATGATGAGGTTTTTATTGGTTTATTTTATAATAAATAGATTCCCCAAATTGTTAATTTATATTCTTTTTGTCGTAGTTTATTTCATTATATATGAGATCAAAAACATCAAAATCACTTAATGGCTCTGATATACCGTATAACGCAATTTCATGTTTAAGTACATTTCTGCATTCATTTATGTAATCATAGGATTGTTTTGAAATGTCTTTTTGATGTTTTTCATCCCAATTATAAATACCTTTATTATCATCGTTATATATTTGCGTAAATATAATAGTACTCCAAATTATAGGACTAAGACCAAATAACGCCCTTTCTAATTTAACCTTATGAAGTATTGAATGGTCTATATCCGGTGTTGAATGACTAAAATTGATTCCTGAATAATTAAAAGTCATTAGTGATTCTTCTAATGGCTTTAATATATTCTCTTTAAAGGGAGATATTGATAGCTTACAGTGATTAAAACTTGGAGTTTTACCATTAGCGTCTTCAATATTTATATGTAAATAGGGTACTCCTTTATGTGGTAAATCAAACCTAACCATTAAAGGTTCACCATCTTCATACGTAAAATATACTTTTATTCGTGTAGTATTATCATTAGAACCTCTATTTAAAACATTATTATTATTCAAGGGAGACTGCTCAACAATTATATAGTGGATAAATGCTGAATCTACATTTTTCAGAAGGCAAAGAGCAAAACTCCTAAAAGAGTCTAATACTCTTTTAGGTAAGGATGCACATGATATTATTTGTAGTAAGCATGCCCAAAAAGATAAAAAACGACATTGACATGCCATTTCTTGCATTCTTACTTGAAATATCATTTCAAAATTCTTTCTGTCTATTTTTTTAAATTCATAGATAATTAATCTTCCGAATCCCCATAGATCTCTAACCCATGATAAATCTACACAACAAGGTTTAAGTTTTAATTGATAATCAAAATCTTTACAATCGCAAAATACGTTAAGAAAGTAATTCCCGATATCATTGTTTAAAAGCATATACGTATTAATTAAGGAGTCTGTTAATTCTATAACTTCAGATCCTTTCATCTTAATGAGATCTATGTTATTTAGTTTATCGAATTGATTTTGCAATGCAAACAATCGTAGATAGATAATGCTATCAGGTAAATTGTAATCATATTTATCGCATATATATTTACTTAAACATAGAATTTCACTTTTTATCACAAATATTATAGCATTTGAATATTTTTGGCAAAATTCATATAAGGATTCCCAAGTTTTATACATTAAAGGTAGTGGAATATTATAAAGTAAATCTTTAGATTCTATGCTGAACTTATTATTTACCATATCTTTTATTATAGATGCCAATACTTGGATTTGAGCAATATTAGCATTCACACCAGTATAATCAATTATAAATACTTTTTCCATTCTAAAATACCACCATCTGTACACTAGAATTAGTTATACTCATAAACTATAATAATACTTCTTTATCTTCTTCGCCATCAGCTTACGTCTTTCAACTAGAAACTCTTCATAATCTGTATGTTCCATTTGTAATATAGTTTCAGGGATACAGTTCTGCTGGAGATTCTTGAGCAGTAATGCTTTATCTGTTATGTTTCCATAAACAGCAATACCAGTTTCGCACTGTTCGAAGACTTTAGAGAAATATATATTAGGAGAATCATCTCGCACAGCCTTATTAACCTGGGTGTCTAAATATGTGTAATTGGCTATCTGATTATATTTTGATTTCTCATTTACTCCATTCTTAATCAAGTATTTTTTAGGGAAAATATGATGTACATCACCAATTACAGTTATAAGGTCATTGACTTTGTATCCACATGTAAACAAGGCATCATCTGCATCATGTATTTGAGATGCCAAATAAAGATTGAAGTATGGACTATTTATCACAGATGTTTCAAGATATTGCACCAAAGCTATATCCCAGAAAGTATCGGAAAGATTCACAGCTTCCACTTCACTAAAGTAGTTTAGGAACCCTCTTTCTTTGATACGTTTTATATCCATATCCATTACAGTTTCTGGCGATGTTATATATCTACTTGTCAAAGTAGTCATTACATACCATTTAACCACATAATGCTTGATTTGCGTCTTGTCTATATTTGGATCTGCATTCAATAGTAAGTATAGAGTGTAGGCAAAGTCAAGGGTCATTTGAGAATTGATTAACTTGCTGGCAATGAATCCTGCTGACTTGATAGCTAGAACAAAATTAGAGAAAGTATATTCATTCATAAAATCAATGACACCACTCGTAAGTTGTCCGAATGAATTCTCCGCTATCTCTTCTTTATATTCGCGTGTTTCAAAATCACGTCCACCAAGTAAACTTACAAGATCTTTCATCTTAGCTCTGCCAAACTTATACATGAATGCTATACGCAAAATATCATTATAATCTGGATCAAAGATTTCCTCACGATCATCCTTCAACCATTTCAGTTTTGAGGCAAAAATAGAATTCATAAATTCTTCATCTTTGATCATATCAGAATACCATTCTGGTTGAACTGATAAGTGAGAGAAGTAATCAATAGCTTTTCGAAGCATATTGCCTCCATAAGTAACATTGGCAGCTATTTTAGACATAGCGAAGTCTGCTTGATTTAGTTTTGCTCCTTGACTATTAATACGAATGAATATTTCTGTAACTTCATCAATAGTCAATTCTTTATCAAGCATGATAACTCCGATTTGTCTGTTCTTTATATCTAATAGTTGCATCAGAATCTTATTTAAAGCGCTGCCTTTTATCTCTTGATTCTCTTCGCAATAATCATTGACAAATTGCCACATATCAAATGTCGGTTTAAATACCTCTGCGATATCGGCAATCCATCTTTTATCTTTCAAAATAGCGTTGTCTTGCACCTTAAAGCGTTCTTGATCGTTTTCCGGATTCGCCAATGGATTAAAGGCAATTTTAACACGCTTTTTCTGAAAGTCAGCATTAATAATGTCCATCCCCATAATGGCAGTCATAAGTGCAGTAACACGTTGCTGACCGTCAATCATAATTTTCTTTCCTTCAGCAAGTGTACCATCTTTGAGCCTGATGTTTGGACTTTGAGAGATGATAAGATACCCTGTAGGATAACCAGTATATAAAGAATCTATCAGATCTCTTACTTGTTTGGGTTTCCATACAAAAGGACGTTGAATTTCAGGAATCGCAATTTCACCTGATTTGATAAAGTTCAGTATTTGCTCTAAGGCAATATTTGATGCATTATATTTTTCAGCCATGTTCTATTCATTATTTAGCTAAATTCTGTTTCGCTTTCTCCATCATTGTGATGATATCGAAATGCAATTTCATAATC